>JADMIO011741503.1_pt1 | contig 55091 bp, 50 predicted proteins | sample 8958161 | NCBI WGS metagenome assembly JADMIO01 (sample SAMN16585339, study PRJNA669376) | soil metagenome | isolation source: Crop rotation soil | place: USA: Cullars Rotation, Alabama | collected 2011
GCCGCGACTTCAAGTCACGTGAATTCCAAGCTTCGGATCCCACTGTGCTGGAAAGAACCAGAGCAACAGCGCGACCGGAAACGGCATCAGCAGAGACCCAGCGAGCTTTTTCAGAACGAACATCATCGCCAAGCAACCTCAAGATTCTCCTCTGTAGGCCCGCCGTGCGGCGGCCAGACTCGGCCGCACTACGCGATGCAGCAGAGCGTACGTCGGAATGAGCAGCTCGCAGGAAATCCTCGTCCGTGCGCGCTGCGTGAGGCGCGCGACGAATCGCAGCTCGTCCACGCTGGTTTGAGGGATGCGATCAGCGGCGAACAAGAGCTCGCAGACCTCCGCGGCGAGCGACGGAATCGAGGCATCCGAGCGGATGGCCTCCTGCACAGGTGCCGGAAGCGGCGCCTCCATCAACTCGCTGGAGAGGAATAGTCCAAGCGCGAGCATGCGAGCCGAACCCGTCGCTCGCGCATAGTCCAGAACATCGTTCCATTCTGCATCGGGATGCGCACGCACGAGCGTTGCGACGTCGACGACCCATTTCAGAGACTCCCACTTGTGCTTGCAACCATGCAGGCACAGTACGAACGCAAGGTGCTGGGGAAGGAACCAGGGCACTGAACTACCCAGCAAGGGAAGCGTCCCCGCGGTCGCCCACGCGGACTCAGGTATCTCCGGCAGGCACCAATAACGGGGCACGGTCCGCCAATTGAGCTCGAGCAGCGCACGTCCACCGAGCGTGGAGAACGAGAAGCTGCAATGCAGCCGCGCACGCAGCGCTGCGCCGCTCGGCGAGAGCCGGTCCTGCGCGGTAAACCCGTTTGCAAGCAGCGCAAGTCGTGCGCGCAGCGCGTCCCGCGGCCTCACGAGTATGTCGATGTCGCCAAATTCGCGAAGCGCAATGTTGCCGAACAGGAAGGCCGCGAGCGCGGGCCCCTTGTAGGGAACCGCGAAGATCCCGGCGGCCCGGAGCACGTCGATCGCGCGAACGAGTTCGCGCGCAAGCACCAGGTTCTGGATGCCGATTGCTTCCGACCTCGAACTCAGGCGGCCGAGTACGGCGGCCGGCACGACCCCGGGCTCGAGCGCCGCGAGCAATCGATGCAGGAGGACACCGAGCCCGTGGCGCTGCGCCAGACGATCGAGGCGTCCCCAATCCAATCCGGCATCGAGCAGCCGAGCGACCTTTTCCCGCCCCTCTGCCCTGCTTTCGTGTCCGCACAGCAACAACAGGGCGAGTTCAGGCGTGGGAGGTGTTCTGATCTTGAGTCTCATCCCTTAGCGATTGGTACAATAGCTTTCAATCCCACCGTCCTCGAATTCACGTGCGATTTCGAATTCTCGCTTTTTTCGTCGCGTCGGTGCTCGGCGCTGCGGTGTACGCCCAGGATAGGCCGGGCCTTCTGCCGGGAGCCCCCTACGGTGGATTTCCTGATAGCACCGGCGGTCAGACGACCATCGTAGTGCCCTCGCAAACGCCGTCGACCCCGGTCATCACGAACACTCCTTCGCGCGAGCAGCAACGCGAGTTCGGAAGAACCAACCAGGGCACCGCGCAACGGCCGGGGCAAGGCCCGGGTTTCTCGCAACAACAAGCGCCCCTGGCTCCGGAGGAGCCGAATGAATTTCAGGACTTCCTGATCGCGTCGACGGGAAGAGTGTTGCCGATATTCGGTCGCAGCCTCTTCGAGGACGTGCCGTCGACGTTTGCTCCGGTGGACAACGCTCCGGTCACCCCGGATTACGTCATCGGCCCCGGAGACGAGCTGTACATAAGGGCTTGGGGACAGATCGACATCGATTACAGAGCAACCGTAGATCGCAACGGGACGATTTCGCTGCCCCGCGTGGGCGTGATCAACGTAGCCGGCGTGCGGTACCAGGATTTGAGCGGCGTCGTAAAAGCAGCGGTTGGACGCGTGTTTCGCGGGTTCGAATTGTCCGTCACGATGGGCCAGCTGCGCTCGATTCAGATTTTCGTAGTCGGTCAGGCACGGCGACCCGGAAGCTACACCGTGAGTTCCATGAGCACGCTCGTCAACGCAATCTTTGCCGCGGGCGGACCCTCCAGCCGTGGCTCGATGCGGAGCGTGCAGCTCAAGCGCGGCAACAAGACAGTCGCGGACATGGACCTGTACCAGCTCCTGCTGTCCGGCGATAAATCGAAGGATGCGTCCCTTCTTCCGGGCGATGTCATTTACTTCGCACCCACCGGTCCCCTCGCGGCGGTCTCGGGCAGCGTCAATACGTCGGCAATCTTTGAATTGAAAGGGGATACGACGCTTGCCAACCTGATCGAATGGTCGGGAGGACTCGCGACTACCGCGCAGACGCGCGTGGCGACGCTCGAGAGAATCGATGCGCGCCGCACCCGAGTCGTGAACCAGTTTTCCCTGGACGCCGGCACGCTCGGCCAGCCGCTTCAGGATGGCGATCTCATCACGGTCCTGCCGATCCTGCCGAAGTTCGAGAACGCGGTCACATTGCGCGGCAATGTCGCTTTTCCGCTGCGCTACCCCTACAAGCCCGGGATGCGCGTGAAAGATTTGATCCCCGAGCGGGAAGCGCTCATTCGCCCGGACTACTACCTGAAGAGAAACCTCGCGACCCGTGTCGAGGCAACCGGCGAGGTGCGACGCAATGCGTTCACACAACAGCAAGGAGCGTTCCCTCAGCAACAGCAGGGGTCGTTGCAGCAGCAGGGTGCCTTGGCGCAGCAGTCTCCGTATCAGCAGCAGTCGGGGGGGCCGCAGCAACAACAGCAGCAACAACAGCAGCAACGACAGCAGGCCGGAGCTCCGCAACAGCCGCCAGGCGTGAACGGAGAGAGAAGACTTAGCCGTGGCGAAGGCGAGGATCGTCTACGCACCCAGGTGAAAAACGTCCTTGACGAGATCAACTGGGACTATGCAGTCGTCGAGCGTCTCAACCGGGCGGACTTGAGCACGCAGCTGCTTCCATTCAACCTGGGGCGTGCGCTTCTGGAAGACGATCCGGTGAACAACCTCCTTCTCGAGCCCGGCGACGTGGTAACCGTCTTTTCGAAGACGGACATCAATGTGCCGCAACTCAAGCAGACGCGGCTCGTGCGTCTCGAGGGCGAATTCCTGCACTCGGGGGTCTATCAGGCGCAGCCTGGCGAGACATTGCGCCAACTGGTCGCGCGCATAGGTGGCCTTACGCCTGCGGCATATCTGTTCGGGTCCGAGTTCACACGCGAATCCACACGCAAATTGCAGGAAGCGCAATATCAAGACACCTTGAACCGGCTCGAGCGGGAGGCCGAATCGGAAGCTGCGAGCCGCGCGCGCAGCGTACTGTCCCCGGAAGAAGCGGCGGCGCTCCCTGCGCAAGCTGCGTCGCGCCGCGCACTCATTGCGCGGCTGCGCGAATTGCAACCGACGGGGCGGATCGTGCTCGAGATTCCGGCGAAGGGAAGCGCCGCTGATCTTCCAGACGTGGCCCTGGAGGACGGTGATCGGCTCTACGTCCCTTCCGCCCCGCCGCTGGTCAGCGTATACGGAGCCGTATTCGCAGAGGCATCCTTCCTGTACCGGTCGGAAAAGCGCGTCAGCGACTACCTGGCGCAGGCCGGCGGCACCACAAAACGGGCCGACACTTCGCAGGTTTTCGTTCTGCGCGCCGATGGATCGGTTGCCGGCTCCAGCCGCGGGTGGCTTGGGTCGCAACTCTCAAGTTCCGACATCATGCCGGGTGACACGATCGTGGTGCCGGAAGATTTCGAGCGCACGACCTGGACCAAGGACATCAAGGACTGGACCCAAATCCTCTACCAGTTCGGCCTCGGCGTGGCAGCACTCAAGGTCCTGCGGGAGTAAATCGGGACCTATTCCGTTCGGCTCTCCAGCTTTCTCAGCTGCTCGAGCACGCGCAGGACCGCCTCCTCCCGGCTGAGGACTGCGGTATCGAGGTGAATTTCGGGCGCTTCCGGAGGCTCGTAAGGCGAATCGATGCCGGTGAAATTCTTAAGCTCTCCGCGCCGCGCTTTCCGGTAGAGGCCTTTCGGGTCGCGCCGCTCGGCGATGTCGAGCGGCGCATCAACATAGACCTCGATGAACTCGCTCCTGTCAAAAAGGGCCCTCGCCATCCTGCGTTCCGCGCGGAACGGAGAAATGAACGCGGTGATCACGATCAGCCCGGCGTCGACCATGAGCCGGGCGACCTCGGCGATCCGCCTGATGTTCTCGACCCGGTCCGCCGCGGTGAACCCGAGGTCCTTGTTCAGTCCGTGCCGCACGTTGTCGCCGTCGAGGAGGTAGGTGTGGCGGCCCTCTGCATGAAGCGCTTTCTCGACGAGGTTTGCGACCGTCGACTTGCCTGCGCCTGAAAGCCCGGTCAGCCAAAGAACGCACGGCTTCTGCCTCTTCATCACGGCGCGCGCCGACTTGTCCACGTCGAGATGCTGCAGGTGCACGTTGTGCGCTCGGCGCAACGCGAAACGAATCATTCCCGCGCCGGCTACTTGAGCGCCAATCGGATCGATCAGAAGGAAACTGCCGGTGTGCCTGTTTTCGCCGTAGGCGTCGAACCGAACCGGTTCCTCGAGCTCGAGTTCGCAGACGCCAATCTCGTTGCGCTCCAGCGCCTCTGCCGCGACGTGCTCCAGCGTGTCGACATTGATCTTGTACTTCAAGGGCGAGATCGTTCCTTCAACCGTCTTGTCCCATGTCTTTATCAGGTAGGCACGCCCTCGAAGCATCGGCGCTTCGCTCAGCCAAACGACGGACGCCTCGAACTGACCGGCGGTCTGCGCAGCATTCACTATTGGCGACGGAGGATGGGGCCGGTCCTTGGTGGGCGCCTGGACGGCGTCCAGCCAGGCCTTGAGCGTCGGGCCGGGATGCCACGGCATCCCGCGCACCGAGGGAAGAGATTCGGCGTCCACCGACGACAACGGGATGCAGACGACATCTGCAAGCCCCATCTGCTCAGCCAACCGCAGGCAAGCGCTCTCGATCTCGCGATACCGGTTCTCCGAAGGCCCTGCCAGATCCATACCGTGTATCGCGAAAGCGACATGAGGAACGCGGGTCATCGATGCCAGGAAACAGTGACGGCGCGTCTCGCGGACCACGCCGACGCCCGCTTCCACGAGAATGATCGCGGCATTCGCCGTCAGGATCTCTTGCTCCGCGATGTGTCGCGGCTTCTCGACGCCGCCGCCGAGAATGGAGACGCGAACGCGGGGGTTCTCCGACCTCAGGTAGTTCGCAAGGTGTTGCGAAACGCTTAGCATTGTCACGAGCCAAACCGCCCCGCAGAAAAGGAACCATGCAAGCCACACCCGCGTACCGCGCCGACATTGACGGACTGCGCGGGATCGCTGTGCTCGGCGTTATCGGCTTTCATTCGGCCCCGAACTGGGTCCGCGGCGGATTCCTGGGCGTGGACGTCTTCTTTTTGATCTCAGGGTATCTGATAACACGGTTGATCCTGGGAAAGCTTGCCGATGGCAGCTTTACCTTTACGGATTTTTACATTCGGCGCGCAAAAAGAATTTTTCCTGCACTCTGCATCGTGCTGGCTGCCTCATTGGCCGCAGGCTGGCTCAGCCTCCTGCCGCTCGAGCTCGCCAATCTGGGCGGGCACGCGGTTGCCGGCGCGACGTTCCTGTCGAACGTCAAGCTCCTGGGGGAGGCAGGGTATTTTGACTCTGGCGTCGAGCTCAAGCCGCTCTTGCATCTATGGTCGCTCGCGGTCGAAGAACAATTCTATCTGCTATGGCCGATGCTCCTCGTCCTTGCCCGGACGCGAAGAGCGTTCTTCTTGACGACGATTCTTCTCGTTTGCGCCTCGTTGCTTGCGAACCTTCTCTTGACGCCTGGTCACCCGGTGTCCACGTTCTACCTGCCTCACACACGGCTGTGGGAACTGCTTTGCGGAGCACTGCTCGCCTCCAGGGGCATGGTACAGATTGCCGCGTCTCCGAACGCGTCTTCAGCACCGCAGCCGGTTTCGTACCATGGAGTCGCGGCTGCCGGTCTTGCCGTCGTGCTGGCATCATTCTTTCTCGTTCAGGGAGGAACGCCGTCGACTGGCTGGCGTACCGTGCCTCCGGTGCTGGGTGCGGCGGCGATTGTCTTCGCCGGCGAACGGAGCGGGACCTCACTGCCGTTTCTTTCCTCTCGAGCGATCGTGTTTGTCGGGTTGATCAGCTACCCTCTGTACCTGTGGCACTGGCCGATCCTCTCGTTTCTTCGCATCACCGACGTGACGGACCTTACTCCGCTAGCGATCGGCGCCGGCGTCGGGGTGTCGTTCGCACTGGCATGGCTTACGTACCGGGCAATAGAGATCCCGATTCGGTTCGGACCCAACACCGCGCCCGATCGAAGAATCGCGATCTACCTCGGTGCATCTCTTCTCGCAATCGCACTCTTCGGTTTCGCGACGCATCGGACGAAGGGGTTTCCCGCTCGGCTAAAGCAGCAGGACCTTTTGGGGAGTACCCACGAACAACTCCTTGATCAAGCATCTGCGTGCAAGGCCGCGTATCCCTTCGTGGCCGACGGAACTTGCGAGCGGTCTCCGGGTACGGTGTCTTCCCCGGTCGTACTTTTCTTTGGCGATAGCCATGCGAAGTCTCTTACTTTGGGAGCGGCGCAGCGGATGGCAGCTGCGAACGCGCATTTCAGCTATCTCCACCTCGGGAAATTCGGATGCCTGCCGTTTGTCGGCGTCGAGCGCTTCTCGCCTGCCGGCTCGAATGGCTGCTCTGAGATTGCGGACGGAGTCATCCGCGCAATCGCCAATGATCGGAGGATCACGACGGTCGTACTCGCCGCTCGCCATGCGATCTATGTATCGGCGCTGCAATTCAGCGCTGATCAACGCGGCCCGGTGATCGATACGCGAATTGAGTCGATGATATCGAGACGCGTGGAGAGCGCTCCACCTGTGGAGGTGTACCGAGAGGGTCTCAAGCGGACACTGGACTTGCTCGAGGCGCGGGGCCTGCGCGTAATCTTCGTCCACCAGGTTCCCGAGCTCGGCTTCAATCCCTCGTCCTGTCTCCGACACGAACTGCTTGGAGTCGGCCGGCCACGCCCCCTGTGCGGCGTGTCCAGAAATGCAGTCGAAGCGCGGCAAGCGCAGTACCGGAAGATCGTCGCTGATATATTGGTGAATTACCCCGGGGTACGTGTCATTGATCCGCTCGAAGCGCTGTGCGACAAAGCTACCTGTTATGCAATTCGGGACGGGGTGGTGCTCTACGAAGATGATAATCACCTCACCGCCGATGGCGCAGCGTATCTGCTGAAGAACTCACCGATTGCGTTCACCAAACGTTAGGAAATGACCCAGTCCAGGAAAGCGCTCATTACGGGAATCACCGGGCAGGACGGCGCCTACCTGGCTGAGTTCCTGCTCGCCAAGGGCTACATCGTTCACGGGATGAAGCGCAGGTCTTCCCTGTTCAATACGCAGCGCATCGATCATTTGTACGAGGATCCGCACGAGCCGGAACGACGGCTGATCCTGCACTACGGGGACATGACCGACTCGAGCACGCTGTTGCGCGTAGTCGAGCAATGCCAACCGGACGAAATCTACAACCTCGCGGCGCAAAGTCATGTCGCGGTGTCATTCGAGGAGCCGGAATACACGGCGGATTCCGATGCCGTCGGAGTTCTGCGGCTGCTCGAAGCCATTCGAATTCTCGGATTGCACGGTACATCGCGCTTCTACCAGGCGTCGACATCCGAGCTCTTCGGCCTGGTGCGGGAAACCCCGCAGAAGGAAACGACCCCGTTTCATCCGCGCTCGCCGTACGGCGTCGCAAAGCTCTACGGGTACTGGATTACAGTGAACTACAGGGAGGCGTACGGGCTCTACGCATGCAACGGCATTCTCTTCAACCACGAGTCCCCGGTCCGCGGCGAGACCTTCGTTTCCCGGAAGATCACGCGGGGACTCGCGCGCATCAAGCTCGGCCTGCAGGACTGCCTGTATCTCGGCAACCTGGACGCGCGCCGCGATTGGGGCCACGCACGCGACTACGTCGAAGCGCAGTGGCTGATTCTTCAGCAGCCCGTCCCCGACGACTTCGTCATAGCGACCGGCGTCCAGCACAGCGTCCGCGAATTCGTCCACCGCGCAGCGGAGTGTCTCGACATGAAGCTTGCCTGGCAGGGAAGCGGCGCTGAGGAACGCGCGGTCGATACCGCCGGCAGGCGCATCGTCGCCGTCGATCCCCGCTACTATCGCCCGTCCGAGGTCGACACCCTTCTCGGTGACGCGAGCAAGGCGCGGCAAAAGCTCGGCTGGCAGGCGCGCACCAGCTTCGAGCAACTCGTCGATGAAATGGTCGAATCAGATCTCCGCGAGGCGAAGCGTGACTTGCTCGTCCGGGAGCACGGCCATCGCATCATCAGCGGGCGGGAATGACCCGATGGATCGCGCAGCGAGGATCTATGTCGCGGGACATCGTGGCCTGGTCGGATCCGCCCTGCTAAGAAGCCTGCGCGCCGCCGGATACTCGAATCTCATAACGAAAACGCACCAGGAGCTGGACCTTACCGATCGCGCGGCGACGCGGGATTTCTTCCTGCGCGAGCAACCGGAATACGTGCTCGTTGCCGCGGCCCGCGTCGGCGGCATCCTGGCGAACGATACGTATCCGGCGGAGTTCATCTACGAAAACTTGATGATTTCCGCGAACGTCATCCACGAGTCATGGCGCGCCCGGGTCCGGCGCCTGCTCTACCTCGGCTCGTCCTGCATCTACCCTCGCGATTGCCCGCAGCCGATCAAGGAGAACTCCTTTCTCACTGGCGCGCTCGAGCAGACGAATCGCGCATACGCAGTCGCCAAGATCTCGGGAGTGGAGGCGTGCTGGAGCTACAACCGGCAGCATGGCACAAGCTTCCTCGCCGCCATGCCGACGAACCTGTACGGCCCCGGCGACAACTACGATCTCGGGACGTCCCATGTGGTCCCCGCACTGATACGCAAGTTCCATGAGGCCAGGATGCACGGGGCAGCGAGCGTCGACGTGTGGGGAACGGGCCGCCCGCGGCGCGAGTTCCTGCATTCGGACGACGCGGCCAACGCGTGCTTGTTCCTGCTGAACCTCCCGGAAGATCGCTTCAGTGCCTTGTGCCGCGGTTCGAGCGAGCCCCCGCTGATCAACATCGGCTGCGGTGTCGATCAGACGATCGAAGGCCTTGCCCGTTTGATCGGCAAAGTCGTCGGGTTCGATGGAAGGATTCATTTCGACGCCGGCAAGCCGGACGGCACGCCGCGCAAGCTGCTGGACGTTCAGCGCCTCAATGACCTCGGTTGGAAGCCGACGATCGCCCTGGAGACGGGGATTCGGCTCGCGTACGAGGATTTCAGGAACTCTGCACGCGCGTAGGGCGGGAATCTGCGATCAGGCGGCAGGGTTCCCGTCGCGTGAGGTCACGATCCGCGTCGCCCCCGGAGGCGGCAACGGCTTGAGCGGTTCCCTGCGCGCTGCGAGGCGCACGAGGGAATCATCTGCCCCCAGTTCGACAAGGAGCGCCTGGACCCTTGCGAGTGCGCTTGCACGAGACACGATTGCCAGTGCAGTCAGCGCAAGAAGGCGGAGATCCAGCCACTGCGAACGATGCTCGATGTAGAACAGGCCGAGCATGCTCTTGCCGGGACGGATGAGTTGGTTGTACGCGATATCCGGATCGGGCTGCTCTTTGAGAATGTCTCCTTCATCCGAGAAGACGATCGATGAAATGTCGGTGATTCCAGGCTTGACTTCGAGCAGGCGGCGCTCGTCCGCCGTATAGAGGTCGGTTTCGCGCTTCACATTGGGACGGGGCCCGACCAGGCTCATGTCACCCTTCAGTACGTTCCAGAGCTGCGTAAGCTCATCGAGCTTGAACCGCCGGATGAAGTGGCCCACCGGCGTGATCCGTCGATCGTTCGCTCCCGTCGAATCGACGCCGCTCTTGTCGGCGTTCACTACCATCGAGCGCAGCTTGATCATGCTGAACGCTCGACCTCCCCGCCCTACGCGCTGCGCGACGTAGAACGGGGAATGCTTGTCGTGCCACCATACCAGGAAGATTACCGGCAGCAGCACCGGGCTGCTGGCGACAAGGCCCAACGCGGAGAGGATGATGTCGGCGAATCGCTTCATTGCGCCCCAGCGGTAAGCCGGCGCGCGGCAGTGACGATGTGCGACGTTTCCGTATAGTAGATTTTCTCCAGCGCGCGCGAGGTCGGGGCCGGCGCGTCCGGCAGCGTCAACCTTTGAGGCGCCGCCCGCCAGCAGTTCGGGGACAACGCCTCGGACGCCCGGGCAATCACTTCTCCAGCCATTCCACACGTCCGCCATCCCCCGTCGATCGCAAGCAGTCTGCCGGTGCGCCGGACGGAGTCGATCACGACATCAGCGCGCAACGGGTTGAGAATGCGGAGATCGACGACTTCCGCTCGAATCCGCTCGGCTTCCAGCGCGGCACGCGCTTCCAGTGCAAGGTGCGTGGAGTACCCGGTACCGACCAGGGTCACATCGGTTCCAGCCGCGACGATTTTCGGACCCAACGCCGTGAGATCGTGCTCTTGGATGGCAGGCAACGTATCGGTCAGATCGTAGAGCCAGCGATCGTCGATGTAGAGCACCGGGTCCGGGCAGAGCACCGAAGCAATCAGGAGATCGCGCGCATCGGCCACTGTCGCCGGCATCACTACGCGCAACCCCGGAACATGCGCGAACCATGCATGCAGGGCCTGCGAGTGCTGCGCACCCTGCTCGCCGCCTCGATTGATGATTGCCCTGATCGTCAAGCCGGGATTGGCCTGACCGCCAACCATGTGCGACCACTTTGCCGCTTGATTTACGACCGCGTCCATCGCGTACAGCATGAAGTCGACTCGTGGATGCACCACGATCGGCTTCATTCCGGCGAGTGACGCCCCTACGGCCGCACCCGTGCAAGCGGCTTCGGAGACCGGCGTATCGATGATTCGATGGGTACCGAATTTGGCATCGAGTGCCGTCATCGAGTTGCCCACGTACCACGGGCTCCACAGGCCTTGCCCGATGACGAATACCTCTGGGTATCTGCCCAAGAGGTATTCGAACGCGGAGAGGATCGCGCTGCCGTAGTTGTGCGATCCCGCGCTCAACCGCCGGCCCCTTCCTTCCTGGCGTAGACGCGATCGAGCAGCGCGGATGGCGGTGGATAGGGATCTGCGATAGCCTGCTGCCACGCCTGCTGGATTTCCCGTTGGAGATCGGCGACAAGCGCGGCCTGCCGCTCATCGCTCCATTCGTCGGCACCCTTCAGTGCGCTGGCAAGCCGGGCCACCGGGTCTCGCGCGCGCCAATTCGCAAGCTCCTCCATGGATCGATGAACCCCAACGTCGATGTCCTCGCGCCAGTCAACGTGTCCGTACCATCGAAACGTGATCGCCTCCAGGAATCCCGGACCCGCTCCTGCCCGGGCACGCCCGATGAGGCGTTCCGCGGCCGCCTGGACAGCGACGACATCATTTCCGTCGACGAGCTCGAAGGGGATGTCGTGCGCTTCCGCGAAGCGCGACGTAGCGTCCTTCGGTTGGCGTAGGGAAATGTGCATATGGCTCGAGAAAAGATTGTTTTCGACCACGAACAGCACTGGAGCCTTCAGGATCCGCGCGAGATTCAGCGACTCCTGCACGACACCTTCCTCGATCGAGCCGTCACCGCAATACGAAACTGCAACATCCGTTGTGCCCTGCATTCGCGCGGCGAGCGCCGCGCCGACCGCCAGGGGCACGGTGCCCGCGACGATCGGGACCGATCCATAGAAGCCCCGCGGCCCGTCCCACAGGTGCATGGACCCACCCATGCCGCGCGACAGGCCCGTATCCTTGCCCAGAACCTCCGCAAACAGGCCGTGCAGGCTGCCGCCCAAGGCGAGCAGATGGGAGTGAGAGCGGTGACCCCCGAACACTCGATCGGTTCGACGCAGCCACTGCGACACACCAACCGCCACCGCTTCCTGTCCGACTCCAAGGTGGACCGGTCCGCCGATGGCGCCATCCCGCCGCATGGCGGCGAGGTGCTGCTCCGCCATCCGGATGCGCAGCATGGCGCTGAGTTGCTCGCGCAGGCGCTCACGTGGCGTGTCCCCCAGCGTCAACGGCCCGTGTTCCTGGGCCGGATCCGCCAAGCTCCCAAGCCGGAAGCCAGCCATTCTTACTTTCGGTAGAAGTCCCGGATCGCGGCGACTATGTATCGCACGTCGTCATCGCTCAGAGCCACGTTCATCGGCAGCATGAGGCAGCGTCTGAAGAATGAGTCTGTTTTCGGCAGCTCCACGCTGAATCCCAGCTCACGAAACTGGTGGACGGGAGTTCCGGCCCATTGCACGATCGTACGAATGCCTCTCGTCTCGAGGTGCTGGCGCAACTCGTCTCTACGGTCCGCCTCGAGCTCGTAGTTCTGATAGACGTCGAAGTGCCGCGGATCCGCCTCCGGCCCAGGCGGCAGCGCGAGTTCGCGGAGATCCCCGAGTCCTGCCTGGTACATCGAAGCAACTTTCCGGCGCCGCTGGATTTCGGATGGGAAATCCTTCATCTTGAAGCTGAGGATCGCTGCTTGCAGGTTGTCGAGCCGCGAGTTATAGCCCCACGCGACAACCCGCCCCTCCGCGTTGCGCCCATGGTCCCGCAAAAGCGCGATGCGCTCCGCCAGCGCGTCGTCGTTCGTAACGACAGCTCCTCCATCGCCGAAGCACCCGAGCAGCTTGGCGGGATAGAAACTGATCGTGCCGAACTTGCCGAACGTGCCCGCCGAACGCCCCTTGAACGTCGAACCAAGGCCTTGCGCGGCGTCTTCGACGATCATCACGCCGTGTCGGTCCGCGACCCGCTGCAGCGCCTCCATGTCGCAAGTACGGCCGTTGATCTGCACAGGCATGATCCCCTTCGTCCGCGGCGTTATCCTTTTTTCCACATCGGCTGCGTCGAGCATGTGGTCGGGGCCGATCTCCGCAAGTACCGGACTCGCGCCGACCATGTGCACCGCGGCCGCACTCGCGATATAGGTGTGCGAAGGCAGGATGACTTCGTCCCCGGAGCCGATCCCGCAAGCCTTCAGGCCGATGATGATGGCATCGGTCCCGTTCGCCACTCCGAATGCGTGCTTCACCTTCATGTACCTGGCCAGTGCTTCCTCGAATTCCCTGCAATCCTTCTGCAGGATGTAGGCGCCGCGCCTGCACACATCCTGCATCACTGCAGTGAGTTCCCTTTCGCGCGCAGTGAACAGTTGCGCGTACGGGAAAAACGGGATCGATTTCGTTGTCATCGGTTCAGGCTGGTGGGCGACTTTCACGGTCTATCCTTTGAGCGTGGCCAGGCAAAAGATCACTTTGTGGGTGAGGTCGGGAGTGTCGGCGGGCAAGGAAATCGGCAACTGGCGGGGCGCCGTGTCCGGCCCGATTTCGGCCGGCATGCTCATGAGCCTGCCGAACACAAGTCGTTTCAGGAGCTTCTTGCCGCGCATGGTTCGCGGCATTAATCGGAATCGAACGGCGAACTGTTTGATCGGGCGCAGCAGCCTCTGCCGCAGAGACACCGATTCCAACGGCGTGTCGCCGAAAAACGCGGACGAGAAACCGTGCATTGCGAGCAGATCCTTCAGTTCCGGAACTCCGTAGTATCGGACGCTGAATGGGCTGGGGTTGAAATCGAACAGATCCTTGTTCGCGGTCGTAATCAGCACCTCGCCGCCCGGGCGCAGAACGCGCGCGCACTCCGAGAGGAATGTCCCCGGATCGCGCAGGTAGTAGATCGCCTCGAACAGCAGGACCGAATCCACGCTTCGGGATGGAATCGGAAGCTTCTCCGCATCCATGACCTTGATGTCGACGCGTTGACCGTAGTGCGCCTGCGCTTTCCGCACCATGGGTTCGGAGATGTCCCCCGCGGCCACACTGCGCGCCGTCGCCTTCAGCAACCCCAGTCCCTGGCCCGTGCCGCACGCCACTTCGAGCACGTCCTTGCCACCACACCGGTCCGCTGCCCAGTAGTAGCGCCGACAGATCCGCTCGATCTGCTCGCGACTGACTTCATCACCAGCCAGTTCGGTAACGCTCAGGTATTCCTGGCCGCCTGCGCGCTCGCTGCCTAGCGGCGGCGTCTCGTGGATCTGGTTTGTCAGCATCAGCGCTGCAACCGCTCGCAGCTAGCTTGCCGGGTACGCGGGAACAGGCTCTCGCGCGATCTGCTCGATGTATTGCGCCATCTGGTCATTTATCTCCTCGGCCCGAAAGCGGGTCTCGAACAGTCTTCTTGCGGCTTTGCTCATGGTTCCGAGCAGCTCCGGGTTGTCCATCAACTCGCGAATCTTCTGCGCGAGCTCATCGGGATCGCCGTCTGAATAGTGCAAGCCGACTCCCTCGGATTCGATCAGCGCCCGAACCTCTCCATCGAGCGGTGAGAGAATCGGCAGGCCCCCGGAAAGATATTCGTATATCTTGTTCGGAACGTTCAGATTGAAATTGTCGCACACTCTGTAGGGCGCGAGCCCGATCGCGCTGCGCCGCATGACGGACACGATCTGCTCGTGGCTCACGTGGCCCGGGAGAAGGACATTGCGGAGATTGCGAGCGGCGCTCCTGTACCGAGCGAGTCGCTCTCCGGTTCCACAGACGACGAAGAAAACTCCCGCGTCTTGCAGGCGGCTTGCTGCGGAAATCACGGTATCGATGTCGAACTGCCCACTCAATGTTCCAAAGAAGCAGACGAGCACCCGCGCTTCACTGCCGATCGAAGACAGCACATCGGCAGATTGCTTGCGATCAGCGTCATGCGAGCTCTGGTACCCCAGCGGGAACACTCGATCAACCCGCTGCGATCGACCTGCAAGGGTCCTCGCCCAATCAAGATACGAGCGTGTAACTGCAGTGATCGCCGTGGCGCCGCGCAGCGCTCTTTTCGCCTGCTCATAGTAAGGCCATAGCGCAAACTTTCCTGCGCCACGGAGAGGTCGCGGAAGCAGGTCTAGAAACAGGTCCGGCCAGAGGTCGCGCACGTCCAGTACCACCGGCACACCCGCTTCGGCTCCGAATTTCACCGCCTCCAGCGCCAACTCGATCGTCGGGTACGAGCATGCGATGACCTCCGGGGGGCTCGATGCCCGCGCAAGTGCGGCGAATCGGCGCGCGATGAATCGGTGATTGACAATCCGGCGCAGACCGACGTTGCTGAAATAAGGCGGGCACGCGATGAGCTTGATCCGGTACCGGTCACCGAGCACACGCTCGCTGTCGACCTCGGACCGCGCGGTCTTGTGAGTGTGGTCGAACGCGCTCGACCACCAGGTGACGTCGTGCCCTCGCCGGACCAACTCGGCTCCGAGCAGTCCACTGCGCATGAGCCGGCCGCCGTCACGATCACCGGGCAGCGGCTCGCCAGGTTGAATCAGCCAGACCTTCATGAGCCGGAGAGTATGGGTCCGGCCGACGGCCGGCCCGATCGGAGCAGTGACGTTGTCGAGTGACTCGGGTTCAGCCAACGGTCGCCACAGGGACCCGAGACCCTTGCGTATCGCTGCTGGGAAGGCGGCGCGACTGCATCCTCGCACCGCATGCGCAGGCAACCAAAACAATGAGCAGAACGGAGCTGAAGAGCTCCAGCGTGTCATTCACGAGGCCGGACGCCATTAGTCCCGCGACAGCGGCGGCGCCTGCATCTCCCAAGCTCGTCCCAGCGGCTCGACACGCCCGAATTACTGCAAGAAAAAAGAGAAAGTACGCTGCAGTCAGCAGTGGCCCGCCCTCAAACAGCCAATTTATCCAGGAGCTATGCACGTTGGCATACGCATCCCTCACCTCATGCTCGGCCATCCACGCGTACGCATCCAAGCGCGTTACGTCGATCTCGTCGGTCCGTTGGGTCACGACATAGTACTGGCCGACACCATGCCCAAGCGGATGGTAGAACACGCTTCGAAGTACTTGCGAGTAGAGGTCCTTCCGCCCGGCGCCAATGTCCCCGACTGATTCATAGGTTCGCGTTTGAATCAGTGCCAAAACTTCCTCATAGAACATTGCTGCTGGAATGAGTAGCGGTAGCAATACTGCCAACGAAAGCGGGAGCACAGCCCTCACGATCCTTTCGGGCCGCATGAATCCGTACAGCAGGACTGCGGTCAATAGCACAAGTAGCCCGGTGCGGGACCAGGTCAGGGCAAGGCCGACAACGCACAGCGCTGCAAGCACAAGATCCGTAGTGCGGGATCGAAACGGGCGCCCGAACAGAAGCAATGGGATGACGCTCGCGACGTACGTGGCTTGCGCATTCACTCCTGCGAAACCGGCCGCGCGAAAGAAATCTGCCCATTCATAGTAGAAAGGCTTCTCCTCTCCCCCCGGGCGATAGACCGACAAGGTGCCGAAAACGGCACGTGTTAGGTCGTAACCCGACAAGGCGAGAGTGACTTCCGCAACGGAGTAAACACTCGAAACTGCGGCACCTATGATGTAGACGCGCAGCACCTTTGACGCGATCTCGCCAGACTCAGACGCGAGATGGGACACCACAGCCGCCAAGCCAAGGAAATAGACAGAGATGTAGGCGATACTCTGGAGGTAAGCGATCGTTGATTGAGGAGCAAGCGACCAGTCGATTAAGAGCCCGGATAGGACTGCGAGGACGACGATGACCAGCATCCAAAGCACCGGACGCGAAAGTGGGCGGCGCGGCAACACGATTCTCCCGGACAGAGCGACACGAACTACGAACAGCCCGATGAACAAGAGAAGAACGATCTCGTAGATTCCCAACCTCACGCCGAATAGGTAGTACTGCCAGTGGCGCATGGCGCACGTGAATGCCAACACGATCAGCAGACCATTCAAGAGGGTGCGGATCATGCGGACATTGGCTCGAACAGCAGGTAGGCGAAACGTTCGATCGCGCCGTTCACGGTGGCAGGCGGAGTCCACACGCGCGCAAGACTCATCCGGCACTTTCTCGCCAGGGTTTCATAGAATCCGGCGCTGTGGTTCCAGCCGTGCATCCTGAATTCGCCTCGATCGACCATCCGCGCATAGTAGAAGCCGCCCGGACGCCAGTTGAGGTTCTTGATCGAGCGAAGCATCGCCCGCAGCGGGCCAGTGAGCTGCGAGGTGCAAGCGAGAATCGGGATCCGCGCTTCGCTCGCGGCGCGAAACAAGGTCTCCAGTTTCGCGTCGTCCAATGCGTATAGCAGCTCCCACATGAGGATGAGATGGAACCCGCGGATCGTCTCGGCGGTCAGGGTCGCCACGTCGAGCTCGGCTTTTTCGATGCCGCCGAGTATCGGGATCCGCGCGCACCATTCGATCACGTAGGGATCGAAGTCGGTGGCCCGGTATCGCATATCCGGATAGAGGCTCTTGATCACGAAGGCCTGGAACATCTCCCCGCAGCCGATCTCGAATACCGACCGATACGCTCCCAAGTCGAGCGTATCGGCCAACCGTAGCGCAGCGTGCATCGCATATGCATAGTTCGAGAACAGGGAGCGCAGATAGTCCGCATCCGACTCCGTACGCTCGCGTTCGCCTACGCCGCGAAAGCCGAGCTTTCGAGCGGTGCTCCAATCCGCACTTCCGTAAACGCCCTGCCCGGCTTTGCGCGGCTCGGCGATGAACGCCGCATGCTTGAGCGGCACCCAGCGCCCGAGGTTCGCGTCAACGTTCTTCAGGGCGTCGCGCAGCATGATCAGGAGAGGGTCTGAAGGAAGTGATCGAGCAACGCACGACTTACCGGCTCCGCCACGGAATTCATTCTCTCGCGGACCGATGGGGCGGTTGCAGGAAAGAGGACGGGGCGGATCCGTTCCGTCCGATCGAGCACCTGTTGCGTCTGCCGGCTGACGGCCGCAATGAAGCAGGCGGTCGGAAAGTTGCCCACGCCTGGCATGCAGTAAAGGGTCGGGCCTTCGCTCAGGGCGTCGGCAATGAAGCCGGTTTCTTCTTCGAATTCGCGTCGCGCCGCGTCGGTGAGCGCTTCCCCAGGCTCCGGCAACCCCCCCGCGATCTCGAGGCTCCAGCGCCCCAGAGAGGGCCGAAAGTTCTCGACCATTACGAGCTGGCCGCTGGCGCGCAGATGGCCGAGAACGCCGACTGCGGTGACGCCGCCCTTGAATGCCGCGACCTCCCACGGAGATCGCTCTCCGTCCGGAAAGACCGCTTCGACCTCAGCGACCTCGAGCAGATGAAACTGGTGCAGCCGCATGCGAATACTGCCGCGCGAACCGCTCGAAAACCTCGCAGATGTACGCGCTCTGCGAAGCATCCATTCCCTGGTGACAGCCGAGCAGAATGCCGCCTCGCATGATCTGGTCCGAGTTCGGATACCCGTGCGCGCTTTCCTTGCGTTTGATCGAGGAGAAGCCGGGATGCCTCAGCAGGTTGCCGGCGAAGATCGGTCGGGTCTGCACGCCCTCGGTCTCGAAGTGAAGCTGCAGATCCCGCCGCTTGAACGGAGCGTTGTCGCGAACCACGAGGGGAAACGCGAGCCACGCCGTATGGACGCTGGCGCCTTGCCGGGGAAGCACGAACCAGTCCTCGTGCTTTTCGAAGAAGCGCCGGAGCGCCTTGAAGTTGCGAACGCGGATCTCGATATTGCGTTGCAGCTTCTTGAGTTGCTCGAGCCCGAACGCGGCTGCGATCTCGGACGGCAGGAAGTTGTAGCCCACGCCTTCGAACACGAACTTGGAGTCATACCCCATTCCGTCGATCGAGGCCGCGAAGCGATCCTCGACCTTCTCCGATTCCCCGGAAAGCGTCGAGCTCCTGCCCCAGCCCCGCAACAGCATGGCCCGGCGCGCAAGCCGCGGCTGGTTGAAGCACACCATTCCGCCGAATCCGGCCGCGGTGATGACGTGGCTCGCATAAAAGCTGGTTGTCGAGATGTCGGAGAGCGTTCCCGTTGGATTTCCTCCGATCAGGCCTCCAACCGTGTCCGCGGAATCCTCGATCAGGTACAGCTTGTGCTCGTCCGCGATGGCGCGCAGCCGCGCCCAGTCCGCGAGGTTGCCGATCAGGTTCGGGACCATCATTGCGCGGGTCTGCGCCGTGATCAGCTCCTCGATCCGGTTCACGTCGATCACGTACGTATCCTGCTCGACATCGGCAAACGCCGGCACCAGGCCCAGCTGGACGAGCGGCGCAACTGTCGTGGAGAACGTGCAAGCCGGCGTGATCACCTCGGATCCGGGAGGAAGGTCCAGTGACGCGAGCGCCAGCATGTTGGCCGACGATCCAGAGTTCGTCTGGATGCCGTATTTCTTGCCGAAGAGCGCGGCGATCTTTGCCTCGAACTCGAGGACCGCGGGCCCGCTCATCAACTGGTGCGGCCGCGTCTTCAGTACGTGAGTAACGGCCTGTATCTCTTCGACGCCGTAGATGGCCTCGGCGTAGAAGACTCGCCGGGTCGCAGTGGCCGGCGCGGCGGCATCGGCAACGGCGAGACGCTTTGCTGCGCGTAGTTTCTTCATTTATTGGTCGTTTCCCTGTTCTCGTAGACGAAAAGCTGATCCCGCGGAATTTCCGCGAGCCTGCGAGCACCCGCATCCTTGGGCGACAGCACCGGATTCTCGAGCGGCCATCGGATGCCGATCTGCGGGTCCGACCAGAGCAGGGTCCGATCGTCCGAAGGTACATACACTTCAGTGCACTTGTAGCTCACGACCGCGGTGTCACTCAGGACCTGGTAGCCGTGCGCAAATCCCGGCTCGATCCAGAGCTGCGCGTGATTCTCGGCGGAAAGCTCGAGGCCGAACCATTTGCCGAAAGTCGGCGACCCGGCGCGAACGTCGACAGCGACGTCGAAAACGGCACCATGGTGGACGCTGATGAACTTCAGCTGCGCCCGGGGAAACTGGTAATGCAGGCCGCGCAGCACGCCCCTGCCCGACGTTACGACGTTGTCCTGTACGAACGGGGCGGCATGGCCGTGCGCATCGAAGCGCGGCTTCTGCCAGGACTCGAAAAAGGACCCGCGTGCGTCCTTCCATATCTGCGGGCGCAGGATCCTGACGCCCTCGAGGGGCGTGTCCTGAATGTCCAGTGGAGCGACCGGGGGCGCTTCAGTGGGCACGTGCGCCAAGCCGCTGGAGCTGCACCTTGGCCATCTCGCCCAGGCCGGCAATTCCAAACAGGCTCCAGAAAAAAGAAACGCGTCGCAGGAGCAGCCGCTGCCGGTGAAACAGCCGGTTGCGGCGCTCCGCGTATGCCGCGAGCTCTTGCTCGTCGCGCAGATCGAGCTTCAAGTGGGGGAGTAGTGCGCCAATAGACTGGCCCGACCAGACTACCGGGTCGTAGAGCAGCCGCTCGCGGAAAGTCTGCGTTGCGACGAACTCTGCGAGCACCGGGTGCAAGTCCGTCCTCTTCATCAACGCTTGCATGATGCGCGCGCGCGAAACGAGGTTGGGCAGGTCGCCGGCCGATTGATTCATCTGCAAACCCGTGCTCGGAGCCGATATCTTGCGGTATTGCATGAGAATCTCGGGCACGACGTGCAGCGCGCCGCCGGTATTGACGTAGTCGATCAGGAACATCGTGTCGTCGCCGATTCCGACATCCGGATTCGGCTTGACCCGCTCCCTGACTCGACGGTGAGAACAAAAAGTCGCCGGATGACAGAACCAGAATGGAAACGCGTCGGACACCACCATCTCGCGAGTCAAGCGAGGGTCCGCGACCGAAATACGGAGTGACCGGGGCGCGCGGCGCGCGTACGCGACTCGATCGCGCTCGTCGATCAGCGAGTAGCCAAACGCATAGATGTCCGCGCCAGGCTCGCTGCGAATCGCGCTCGCGAGCGTACTCAACGCGTTTGGCAGGAGCTTGTCGTCATCGCCGAGGATGACGTGCCACTCCCCCCTGGCGGCACCGAGCAGGAATCCGCGATTGGCGGCTTCCCTGAGGTTCTGCGGTTGCAGATGTAGTCGCAGCCTCGGATCGCTCATGTAAGGAAGCAACACTTTCTCGATCTCGGATTGCCGGGGCGACTTGTCGTCCGAAACCACGACCTCGAAATCCGGAAAATCGTTCTCGAGCACTGACCCCACCGCTGCGCCAATGAACTCGGGGCGATTGTAGGAAGGGATCAGGACCGAAAAAAGCGGCATTACGCCTTGAATCCGCGAATCAGGCCCACGATGTTGTCCACGTCGCCATCGCTCAACGACTGATGCAGGGGGATGTTCAGGGTATGGCGGCTCACGTACTCGGCGCCGGGAAACTGCGCCGCGTCGGTGGGTGTGCCCTTCGACGCAAAATATTCGACGCGGTGCAGCGGCCAGTAGCGGAAAGTCGTATACACCCCTTTCTTGAGGAGATACGCGGCGAGCGCGTCTCTCTGCTCGAGCTGGATCCAGAAGAAGTAGTACGACGACTCGCAGCCGCGGGGGATCGGGGGCGGCAGCGTCAGCCAGTCGATTCCGGACAGCTCGCCTGCGTAGCGCTCATATATCGAGCGACGCCGCGCCAGGAACCCATCCAGCTTCTGCATCTGGGTCAGGCCGATCGCGCCCGCGATGTTGTTCATGATCGCGCGTCGGCCGGGGCGTGTGACCTCGAACTCCCACCAGGAGGCCGCGCCGGTCGCGGAACTGTCCATGCCGCTCTTCTGCTTGTTCGGCAACCCAAGGTACAAATCTTCCTTCGCCGCCTCTACGAGCTCAGGGGTTCGCAGGAAGATCATTCCGCCGTCGCCCGTGCAAAGGGTTTTCATGGCATCGAACGACCAAGTGCCCATGTCGCCGAGCGTGCCGCATGCGCGGCCCTTGTAGAAGCTGCGGACGCAGGTCGCCGCATCCTCGATGACCCGGATCCCACGAGACCGGCAAAGCTCGAGCACTGGATCCATGTCGGTCGGGACGCCACCGTAGTGCGTGACGAAAATCGCCTTGGTAGCGCGCGAGATGCGCGCCGCGACGTGCTCGGCCGACACGTTCATCGTCCGTGGATCGACGTCGCAGAATACGAGCTTCGCGCCGCAGCCGACCACAACGCTTCCGACGGCGACGAAGCTGCACGTCGGAACGATGATCTCGTCACCCGGCCCGAAATCGAACAAGCGCGCTGCAAGGAAGAGCCCCTCCGTGCACGCCGTGGTGGTCGTGAAGAGAGCCGGATCCGAGCGCAGGGACGCGGCGAACGCGCGCTCAAAGGCAAGAACCTCGTTTCCCTTGCCGATCCAGTTGGATTTGAAGACCTTGTCGATCGCGGCAAGCTCTTCCGCGCCGAGGCATGGCTGAAAGATGTTGATCATTCTTGGGCCCGATCAGAGCTGGTAACCATAGTTAGCGGCTTCGGTGTTGCAGAAATGTTTGATGATCGCAAGCTCGGCGGAGCTCAGCTTCTCGCGGTGGTCGCCGACGCTCGCCTTGCGAAACATGATGCTGTTCGCCTGTTCCTCCCCCTGGCGACGGCCGGTAATTTCCTTGAACGACAGCTTGTGCATTGTATCGGCGATCTGCGCGTCGCCGACGTCCACTTCGAGGTAGGCGCGTATGGACTTCATCGTCTCCATGGGCTCGCGCACCAGATCTTCGTAGCGCACCACATGGCAGAACGGCAACCGACGCCAAGCTTCATGGAAGGTGCGCCACTTGCGCGCCGTCAGCGAGATTGCCAGCTTGCGATTGCCGTAGGCCAAAGACCAGAGGCGGTCCTTCAGCGTGGGGCGACGCGCAAGTGTCGCTTCAGTGAGCGCCATGCCCTGTCCATCCTCCTCGATGTCGGTGCCCGTGGTCGTCATGATGTGGAACTTGAGCCATTGCGATGTGATGACGTCGCGCGGATCCCGCACGATCAGGATGACTTTCCTGGTTAGGCTGAAGTACGGGTCGGGTTGCTCGTGCGTCTTCACGATGTGCGAATACCGCGTCTTCTCACGCCCCGGTAGATTGCCCTCGGTAAGCCCGAGCACGTACTTGTTGCCTGTAGAAACAATGCCGCGAAGGAGGCAGTACGGCTCGAGGAAGCGCGCGTTGAACAGGTGGGCCAGTACGAAGCAAAGCCACGTCTGCCCGGAACGGCCGGCGGCGGCGACGAGGATCGTATCCTTCATGCTCTGCTGGACTTCAGTGTCTTGCGTCATGGTGGTTGTTTTGGTCTTACGCGCGCGCTACAAAACGTAGCTTCGCTGCGCTTCTCAGGTCTGGACAGTCAGCAGAGAGCCGGTGCTCCCGATTTGACTCGTAAAGGCCTATGGAGACGCTTCATGATCGCGTCCGCACCGCTGTTTGCCGGCCCCTCCACCGGTTCCCAATAGTAGCGGTCCAGCAGTTCCGTTGCCCGCGCGATCTCTCCTTGTTTCCAATCGGTGAATGCATCTGGGTCAGATGTCAACTGACTGAGTAGATGTGCCAACTCTTCTTTGGACCACACTGCCTGTGCCAGCTCGCCAAAGATGCGGAAGCGCGGCTCGCCATCCATGATCGCAGCAATCGCAGGGCAATGAAGCAGTACGGCCTCGAGAATCAGCGTCGAGTATTTCGCAATGAGTACGTCCACTGCATTCAGAAAGTGATTGACTGACGCGTGTTGCGGCAGAACCACCACGTTAGACAATCGAGGCTCGTCGAGCAAAGCGCGGAGTTTGGCGACCGGATAGCTGGGATGCGGCTTTACAATCACCACGATCCTTGGATTCGAGCCGGCCAGATTGATCGCAACCTGCAACAGCTCCGTTTGCTCGCGCGCGCTCTGATAGCCACGCAAGACCGTGTTTGGGTCCAACCCCAGATAGAACGCGCCGTCGTGCGGCAAGCCAAGTAGTTTCCGTGAATCAGCTGGTGCATGCTGGTGCCGGAACGTACGATATCCCCCAAATCGAGCGGCTCCGACTGTCACCACCCGCTCACTAGGGAGGCCATACTCCTTGGATGCGACTAGCGCCTCCTGGCCGCTCTTAGCGAGGAACAAATCTGGGGCGCGGTCCCGGTTACCGTACGGCCAGTCGATCGACGTGCCAACCCAGTAGTGAACGAATAGCGGCTTGGCGCGACTCCGGGTCAGTCGAAGTAGAAGCCTTCCTTCGAAAAAATCCGCACCACCCCAAGGCTTGACCATGATCGGAAGAATTTGATCCATGGCTCTGGCTAGACCGCGCGCATAGCGCAGGCGGCGCGGCAATTCAGCGATGAAGTAGTGCCGGAGTGACTCGTCAAACACTCCATCCAAGGAAATTCGCTCCTCGTCCGCCCACTTGAGCGGACTGAGCCCCTTCCGCGCACGAATGGCCAAGGATGCCGCTTTCCAGCAAGAAGTAACCGTATCTGCGATCGTGAGATAGCGTTCCACATAGATGGCCCGCAGTCCACTCGATGTTAGTTGCGTTACAGCATTTCCGCGCTTCCATCTCTCAGAAGCGCACCAACAAACCGCTGCGGTCCGAAGTCCTTTCGCTTCCAACGCTTTCATCAGGTGTGAAATGTTCTCGACGTGTTTGTGACCCGAACTGCAAAGCTGGAATATCGCGTACTCACCTCGCTCATTCGCTGGAATCGGACGCAATTTCCGTCCTACCATCAATCGCAACTCGTTGAACAGGTAGTACGCTGCGATCGCCCATGGCCTGACGAAGGAGAGCGTCGCACGGAACCTCACAGCCCATGGGCGATTGGCATGACGAACCACTCGCAGGCCACGAGCCCTAGCGCACAACTCGAGCACGCGATCCTCCCAAATCCACTCGGGGTGACAGATGATATGTACGGCCGACGGGGTCGCGAGATTGAAGAGTTCGACATAAGATCTGACTAGCAAGCAGAAGTCCTGGACTCGCTGATTCATCAACCCGCCTTCCACATTCGTGCCCCAAGCCAGCAACTCTTCGGGAAGACTCGGATCAAGACTTGTGAGCCACTGATCGATTCTGTCGATCCACTCACGCACTCGCGGAGCAACCGTGTGGAAGGACTCGATTTTTTCGATGAAATGCACCCGCTCTACTTCGGCCATTTCTGCGGCGGCGCGCATCAACCGAGCGTCATCCGTCGCAAGAACTGTCGACCCCTGCGTTCCCGCGATGGACGCTACCGTTGGCGCATCCACGATGTCGCGGCAGATCACCAGAGACCTTTGCTTGACCCGTTCGACCGTCACCGCCAGCTCACAGCTGAGACTACCTTTCTAATGTCCCCCGGCCGGGTGACGCCGAGAGCCATCAGAGACACTGCATACAGGCACGCGCCCATTGGCACAAGACAGATGACCGCTGCGATCGGGGAACTCATACTCTCGAAAATCCTCGCTCCAAGCCAAACGACGACGGACATCGAGAGAGTTGCCAAGATCGCTCGGAGGATGAAGCCAGTCCCGGGGGTAGAGATACCCGCGCGTCCGACACCCCAGACAATAACGACAAGGCTACTCGAGTAGGCGATCAGTGCGATCACTGCGGCTGTTTCAAGCCTTGGGAATAGGGGCAGCATGGTCAGATTCATGCCGATGCTCACCACGGCAGCGATTGAGTTCGCGCGCAACCAAAGCCGGGTGTTCTTTTGGACAAATAGCGTGTTGAACAAGATATAGGTCCAGCCGTAGAGGACACTGACTACGGCAATGATCGGTAGGACATTGCGGCCCGCCTGCGCGACCTCTGGAGTGGCAATGACCAGCAGGATTGGAACCGCGAGGATTGCGGCGCCGGCGATCGCGGGTAGTGCAATCGCGAGAAAGACCTTCAGGGTATTGCCCACCATGGCGCGTGCTTCGTCCGGGTGGCCCGCGTCGTACGCCCTTGACATCGCTGGAATGAGGACTCCCGTCGAAAGCTTCGGTACGATCAACAGAGGTGCGCCAATGGCACACGCCGCGGCATACGCACCTGCGTGTGCGGGCGAGAGATAGGCCGCGAGGATGTATCGGTCGCTTACCTGTAGCAGATTTTCGACGATTGCCGCAGAGATCACCGGGAAGCCATATTTCAGGTCGTCCAGATGACGGCGCAGCGTATCTAGACGAAATCGCAGAGGGATCTCCTCCGCGATCAAGATCCACAAGCCCGCACCAAACAACCCATAGCTTGCGACTTGGCAGACAAAGAGAGCGTTTACGCTCAGACGCCCTTCGACGAAAAGCCAAGCCGCAGCGAGGATTGGGTGCGCTATCGACCGACCCACTATTGCCAGGGAGAGGAGCCGAATGCGGTGTGTGTAGCGAAAGTAGTCATCCGCCAGATTGACGAGATAGTTAGACAGCACCACAAGTGGCACCAAACCCAGGTTCAAGGCCTCGCCCCCGCTCAGCAGGAATTCATTCACCAGAGGCCATGCAAGCACCAAGACGAGTGCTGCTCCGCAATGATTGATGAACAGCACACTGGCGACCGGGACGAAGGCGGCTGCCCGGCTGGTTGAGTCATCGAGTGCCGGTAAGGCACGCCGCGCCGAAAACCCTGCTCCGAACGTGAGGAACTGGGTCGTAAGGTTCAACAGCGACGAGGCCACTACGAAAGACCCGAAAGTGCTCGCACCAGAGGTCTTGAGAACCAATGCCATGAGTACCAGGCTTACGACATAGCTGCCAATTTGCGCAGCGCCCTGGAATGCAAAATTGGACAGTAGGCTCGGCGAGCGCGCGATCACGGTGGTGTTTGTGCTAGTGGTCACCTTTAGTTGACGACTGAATACGCTCTTTGACTCTTAGAGCGAAAATCCGTCGTCGACGACGAGGTTCTGTCCCGTCACATTCCGCGAAGCGTCGGACAGCAGGTAACGCAGACTTCCGACGACATCTGCGGCGTCCAGCATTCCTTTTCGGCCGCAATGGGCGTCGTATCGACTCTGAAAGGCCGGGTCCTGGCGGTCGCGAATACCTCCGGGTGAGAGCGCGTTCACGCGCACGCCGTCCTTCTTGAAGTACGCGGCAAAGTAACGCGTCAACTGGAGGATGCCCGCCTTGATCGCAGCGTACTCGACCGGCATGGTCATGGCCGTGCCATCGTAGATTTCGAATCGCGGTGCGATCGCGCCGTACACCGACGCAAGCTGAACGATGTTTCCGCCCCCCTGCGCACGAAAATGCAGGCCAAACCGCTGCGCGACGAGAAAATATCCACCGAGGTGCAGGCTCACGTTCTCGCAAAAGTCGGCGTACGAGACTTCCTCCACCCGGCGGCCGTAGCGGCTGTTTCGCGGATAGGCGCAATTCACGACAGCGTCGACCCGATGGTGTCGCTGTGCGAGGCTCCGGATCAGATCGTCCACGGATGCGCTCCGCGTGATATCGACCTGCGCCGCTTCAACACGGCCGATACGTCGATCTGCGGAGAGATTCGCCGTCGCTTCTTCGGCCGCTGCGAGATCCCTGTCCGCGATGATTGCGAGATCGCCGCCGTCGGCGATCCCGGCGCAAAACTGCCGCCCGAGCAGGCCGGCTCCGCCGATGACCGCGATGACTTTGCTGGCTGACATGACGCTCACCTCGCCGCGCGAGACGGAGCTCGCGGGCGGGATATCGGATATTCCTTAGTTGTGCGTGCGGAAGACCGGCTTGATGACAGGGCCCTGGAGCAAGCCGTCGACGCCACGCTCAAGCGCCTTCTTGTAGACCGAGAACGTCGCATCCAACGCTTTCTCCGTTGCAGCAAGTTCAGCAGCGCCGTGCCTGTACGAAAGCGCAATCCAGGGCATGAGAACGCCGTTCCTGATCATTTCCTGTGCGAACAGCGTCCGCAGCTCAGCCGAAGGAGCGCCGTTCGTATCGAGCGTAACGTAGTACGGCGAACAGGCCACACCGCCCATCCTGAAGCTGTGTGCAACGCCGTGCGCCGCCGCGAGCCGATTTGCCGAAGCAAGGAGCTTCCTGCCGTACTCCCAGAGGTGCTCGACGACGCTATTGCGCTGCATGAATCCGACGGTCGCAACGAATGCGCCGAGTCCGGCCATCTCCGCGCCATGCGTCGTCGAGAGAAGAAATACCCGCTCTCGCCCCTCGAATTCGATCGAGCCGAGCCCCATGATCTCGCGCCGGCCGGCGACGCACGAAACCGAATAGCCGTTCGCCATTGCCTTGCCAAACGTGCAGAGGTCCGGCCGAACTCCGTACATGTGCTGCGCGCCCTTCATGTGCCAGCGGAATCCGGTGATCATCTCGTCCAGGATCAGCACGATCCCGTGACGGTCGCAGAGCTTCCGCACCTGCGCCAGAAAACCGTCGGCGGGCTCATCCCCCGCGGCCGGTTCGAGCACAGCGCACGCGAGTTGCCCCGGAAACTCGTCAATCAGCGATTGCAGCGATTGCGGATCATTGAACCGGAACAGCTTGGTCTGCTCGACGGCGGCCCTGGGAATGCCGCGCTTCATCGGGGTCGAGCCGATGAACCAGTCGTCGTAGGAGAAGAACGGGTGCTCGACGCAGCGAGCCACGAGCTCGCGTCCGGTATAGGCGCGGGCGAGCTTTACTGCCGCGGACACGGAGGTCGATCCGTTCTTCGTGAATTTCACCATGTCCACCGACTCGATGAGGCTTACCAGCAGCTCGGCCGCCTCCAGCTCGACGAGGGACGGTCGCGTCAGGTTGTTGCCGTTCCGGATCTGCTCTATCGCCGCTGCGTCGATTTCTTCCTCGGCATACCCGACGTTCACTGCCCTGAGCGCCATGCCATAGTCGAGGTAGCGGTTGTCCTGCGCATCGAACGCATAGGCACCCTTGCCCCGCTTCAGGATCTGCGGAGCGTTGGAGGGAAACTGGTCGAATCCGCGCGAGTACGTATGCGCCCCGCCGGGGATGACCTTCAGCAAGCGTTCCTGGTGGTTCATGTTCGGACCTGGCTCATCGCGTCGAGTTGCTCCAGCGTCTGAAGCACCCGGTAGTCTTCGATCAGTGCATTGGGAAATCGGGTTCGATCGCGAGCGCTCACGGCCGAAACGAAATCGGCCATCTCTGCGACATACGGCTCTTCCGGGTTGATGTAGCCCTTTTCGCTGGTGCCGCGATCCAGGGCGATGCGAGTCCATTCTTCAGCGCCGACACGAGCATGGCGCACGCAATTCTCGTCTGCACTCATCACCAGCGTCCCGGTGCTTCCGAGCAACCGGAGCTCGCGGGTCGCAATGGGGCGGGAGATCACCTCAACGGTAATGCACGCCAGCATGTTTCCCGGGTACCGCAGAACGAAGTGATAGTAGTCGTCGATGTCGGCGTCGATCTCGGTCAGTTTTCCTCTGGTGCAGGAAACGGGAACGGGATCGCCAAAGACGTCGTTCAACCAAGTCAATTCGAACGGCACGATCTCCCTGCATCCGCCCGTCGCCCGCTCCGAGACGTAGAAATCGCGTACGCTTTCCCACGGATGCCAGTCGGGCAGGTATTGACCCGTCTGGTAGCTGAGAGTCAGCGGTTTTCCGATCATCCCGGCCCGCACGAGGTCCTTCACTATGCGCGGTCCCGGAAAATAACGCATGGTGCACGAGGGGGCGACCACGATGTTGGATCCCCGGAGCCGCTCGGCCAGATCCAGGATCCGATCGGCATCGACCACGGACGCCTCGACGAAACAATCAAGCCCATAGGAGAACGCCCCCGACGCGTACCTCATGTGGTGCTGCGGCGGCGTCGACACGATGACGGCGCGCGGCTGGTATTCCCTTACCGCGTTCTCGAAGGTCTCGTAGACCGGGATCCCGTACTTCGCCGCGGTTTCCTGTCGCCGGTCCACGCGCAAGTCGAAACCGGCGATCTCAGTGTGTCCGAGCGCGCGCAGGTTCCGGATCCGCCGCTTGCCCATCGATCCGAGGCCGGCGACCAGAAATCTCAAGACTGACCCCATTCGTGGCGCATCACCGCTTCAACGCAGAGAAAGTCGTACAGGTCGTCGATCTCGTATCGTTGGTACCGCTTGATGCGATAGTACGTACAGCGCTGCGGATAGAAGGTGTGCTCGGCCAACAGGATCGGCGTCTTCACTGCATACGCAACGCCGTACGGGAAGTAGGCAGGATCGTTGTCCTGCCGACGAGTCGTCTGTGTCAGCGACGCGCAGAACGCTTCAAGCCCGGGGCCGACCAACCGCTTCATGATCGACGGATGCTCGCCCACCTCCCCGACCGTAACCGCCGCATCGAAATCGGCCGACGAGCCGTCGAGGTGAGTAAGGATCTTGTCGATGTCGTCGTCTTCGCGTAGAGGCGACGTAGGTTCCAAAAGGACGGTGTAGTCGAAGACGCGACCCTCGCGCTCAAGATGACCGAGCGCGTGGTGGACGACGTCGTACGTCGGCGCTGTATCGGTTGCCAATTGAGAGGGCCGCAGGAACGGCACCGACGCGCCATGCTCCCTTGCTACGGCCGCGATCTGTTCCGTGTCGGTAGAGACGACAACCAGGTCAAGGCACTTCGACTTGCGGGCCTTCTCGATGCTCCAGGCAAGAAGCGGCTTGCCGCAAAGCGACCTGATGTTCTTGCCCGGGAGGCCCTTGGAGCCGCCGCGCGCGGGAATTACGCCGATCGCCGTCTTGCCGGCGATCATTGAAAGATGCTCCGGTATTCGCTGTGCGCCCGCTCGAAGTCCTCGGCGCGGCCGATGTCCATCCAGTACTCGTGAATCGGAAACCCCACCACATTCAGGCCGTCCGCCAGCGCCCCCTGAAGCAACGCCGGCATGTCGATCCGCGTCTTGCCGGGCAGCCTCCGCAGCATCTGCGGATCGATGACGTAGATCCCGGCGCTGACGAAGCAGGTCTCCTTGGGCTTCTCGACCAGGCTGACCAGACGGTTGTCCTTCATGCGGACCACGCCGTACGGGATGGTATTGATGAATTCCCGCACGCAAACGGTTCCGGCCGCCTGGCTCCGCGCGTGGAAGTCGAGCAAGGCGTCCAGATTGATTCGCGTGAGAATGTCGCCGTTCATGACGACGACCGGGGCGGCCGGAGATTCGGGCAGCAGGGACAACGCGCCCGCTGTGCCGAGCGGCTCGAACTCCCGCAGATAGCGGATATCGACGCCCCATCGCGAGCCATTTCCGAAGTGCTCCTCGATCACCTCTGCCTTGTAGTTGACCGAAAAGTAGAAGCGCCGGAAGCCGTATTCGACGAAATTCTTGAGTATCGTCTCGAGGATTGGCCGGTCTCCGACGTGGAGCATCGGCTTGGGCTTCTCCTCCGTGAGCGGGCGAAGGCGCGTACCAAGGCCGCCAGCCATGAGGAGGACTATGTTGTCGCGCGGCTGCGGCTGAAGGAGTGCGTCCATCGTCTCGAGGCCGACGAGTTCGCCTTCGTGCGAGACAACCGGGATCTGATGTAGCCGAGTCTGCTTCATCAGGCTGAGGATGCCCTCGCGGTCCTCGCCTGCCGTCGCAATCGTTGGATTCCGGTTCATGAGCCCGGAAACCGGCGCTTCCAGGGAGAGCCCGTTCAGAATGCCCCGCCGGATGTCCCCGTCGGTCACCGTCCCCAGCAAGCGCCCCGAGGCGTCCACAACGAGCGCGATCTGCAGGGCACCGGCGTCGATGATGCGAATCGTTTGGCGCAAGTCGGCCTCCGGTGCCACGACCACATCTCTCCAGGTCTTCATAGCGGCCTCATTGGCTTGGCAGGAACACCGACGACAGTCTCGCCGTCCGCGACGGCTCGGACTACGACCGCACCGGCACCGACCATGGCTTCGGCACCAATACGCATGCCCTGCCTGATGACGGCACCCGCACCGACATGAGCGCCCGCACCAACGATGACTGCCCCGCACAGCACGGCACCCGGCGCAATGTGGACGTGCTCCCCGATCTCGCAATCATGGTCGATCACCGCGCTTGTATTCACGATCGAGTTCTCACCCACGGAGACGCCCGGCTGAATGACCGCGCCCGCCATCACCTGGACTCCTTCGCCGAGTGACGCGTGCCGCGACACCGTAGCCCGGGGATGCACTACGCTGGCAAAGCGGTAGCCCTTGCTCCTGAGCCTGCGGAATACCTCGCGCCGAACTGCAGCACTGTCGACTGCTCCAACGCCGTTCACAAGCTCGACCTCGCCCGCGGAGTAATCGGCTGCGAGCTTCTGATCATCTCCAAGCACCATGGCGCCCGCGACCGACTGGCCCCAGCGTTCGGCATTGACGTCGGTAAGGCCGAGCACTTCGCGTCCGATCTCGATCAGTGCATCCGCCAGGACCTTTGCGTGGCCCCCGGCACCGATGATGACCACGCGAGGACTCATTCGTCCAACGCTTCGTCCTGGCGATAGGCGCGGCGTGCCACGCGTCCTTGGAACTCCCAGAAACGCATGGGGGAAATGCCGGAGCCCGCACGCTTGGCGACGATGTTCTCTTTCGAAAAGCGTTCTCCTGCGGCGATATCTCGCGCGGCGACCAGTACTCGCCGAGCTACCGGGATATTCGACCGCTCAGCCGGCGATGGCCGCTTGGTTGCAGTCCCGAGCGACGCTTCCGCCTCCCGGATCGTGCGCACCAGTTGTTTCAAATCCGCGGGCGCCAGCGACGCCTTGTGATCCGGTCCGGGCATGTTGCGATCGAGCGTAAAGTGCTTCTCGATCATGCACGCCCCCCGCGCGACTGCAGCGACTGCCGCAGCAATACCGGGGGTGTGATCCGACAACCCAACCCGGACACCGAACGCCGCGGTCAGGGTATCCATGGCCCGCAAGTTGGCGTCCTCGAATGCCGCCGGGTACTCGGTCGTGCAGTGAAGCAGCGTGACCTTCTCGCGCAGCGCGTGCTGGCCTTCTTCTTCGCAATACGCCTCGTCGAAGGCGTTCCTGCCAGGCTCCGCGCCGTGCGGACGGCGGTAGCCGAACGCGAGCACGCCCAGAGCAGCCTCGACTTCCGAGAGGGTACTCATCCCGGTTGAGAGGATGACGGGCAGACCCGTACGCGCCGCTGCCAGCAAAAACGGGCCGTTCGTGATCTCGCCCGAGCCGATCTTCAACGCATCTACCCTTAGCGTATCGACCAGAAAACGGAGGCTCGCGTCGTCGAACGGCGTGGAGAGAAAGCGGATGCCGGCGTCGCGGCAGTGCTGCAGGAGCCTGAGATGCGCCTGCTCGTCGAGCTCGAGCGCACGCAGCATCGCAAGCTGCGAATCCGCATCGCCCGTGTTTGCAGCCTGGTACCGAGCCCTCGGTGCGCTTGCGGTCGCGAGCGCATCCGCGCGGAACGTCTGGAACTTCACGATATCCGCGCCCGCCTCCGTTGCGAGGTCGACCAGTCTCAGCGCAAGATCGAGCGATCCGTTGTGATTGACACCCGCTTCCGCGATGATCGTTGCGCGATCGGTCATGGCGAGGGCAAATCATGAAAGCGCTTCATCCCGAACCGGTTCTCCGAGATTGCGCGCTTGATCTCGGCCAGTATGCGCGGCGCCGCATGGCCATCGCCGTAAGGATTGATCGCCTTGGAGCAATCCAGCGCGAGCGCCTTGCCGATGGCTTCGCAGATCGCCGTTGCTTCCGCCTCGCAGCGGATGACGGACTGCGCCGCCGGCCTTCCCTTTTGCCGGTTGCCGATGTCCACGGCCGGTTTCTTCAGTGTTGGCGCTTCGTACAACCCGCTCGACGAATTTCCGATGACGACGTCCGCCTGCGCCATCAGGCTGATGTAACGCGCCTGGCCCAGGGAAGTAAAAACGTGCGCGTTTGACCTTTGCGCGACGAAATCGTCGATCCGCCTTGCAATCGCCCGGCCACCCGTGTCGGAGTTGGGGCGCGTAAACAACAGCGTGGTGTCTGCGTCCGACGCATGGTCCAAGGCGATCAGTAGCTGAGCAAGCTGCGTCTCGGCCGGAACCGGATCGAGCGTCACTGGATGAAACGTCACCAGGAAAATTTTCTGCTTCAGGCGAATGCCAAGTGCCGCCTCAAGGTCCGCCCGGTCCAGCAGCGTCGCTCTCCGGATGTAGTCCAGACCCGGACTGCCCACGTTGAAGATGCGCGCGGGGTCCTCCCCGAGCTGCCGTACTCTGCGCAACGCCGCATCATTGGTCACGAAGTGCAGATGCGCCATCTTCGTGATGCTGTGCCGGCTCGCCTCGTCGAACGACCCTTCGGTGACATCACCGCCCGCGATATGCGCAATGGGGATCCTGGCCAAGTATGCCGCCTGCGCAGCTGCAAGGATTTCGTAGCGGTCTCCGAGCAAGACAACCATTGCAGGCGCGAGACGCGCGAATACGTCCGCGAATCCGATGAGACCAAGGCCGACCGATTTCGCAACGCCGGTCGGATTGTCGCTGGAAAGCACGGTCTCGACTCGCGCGTCGATGCGAAACTCGTCTCGCTCGATCTCGCGCCACGTCTCGCCATACTCGGGCGCCAGGTGCATGCCGGTCGCCGCAATCTGCAGCTCAACAGCCCGATCCGCCCGGAGATCATGCATCAACCAGTAGAGCAGGCCGTAGTCCGCGCGACTTCCGGTGACGACGCAGATCTTCATGACCTGCGTGCGAGGCCCGGCGAGCTCGGAAGGTTGACCAGCCGCCTTGCCAGGTTCTCCGCCACATCCAGCTTCATTCGCGGACAATTCCTGTACATCGGCAGCAAGTGCATCAGCGTCCAGGCCGGGCGCGTCATGATTCCCGCGTCGTTCGTGACTTGCAGGACCTCATCGCGCGACGCTCCGCTGTCATCATCGAGCAGAATGCAATTCAGCCAGTAGTTGCTGCGGCACTCGGGAGGCTCCTGGAAGAATCGAACGCCGGGAACGTCCGCGAATGCGGTTCGGTAGGTCTCGGCGAGGCTGCGCTTCTCGACCAGATATTGGGGCAAGCGCTCGAGCTGAGCGCAGCCCAGTGCCGCATTCAGGTTGGGAAGGCGAAAGTTGAATCCAATCTCGTCGTGAACGAAGTTCCAGCGATCGGAGAGTCGCGCGGTGGTCGTCAGATGCTTGACCGTGTCGGCAAGGCGCACATCATCCGTGACGATCGCGCCGCCGCCGCCAGTCGTGATGACCTTGTTGCCGTTGAACGACAAGGCGCTCGCGCGTCCGAACCGCCCAGTGTGCTTGCCCTTGTAATAGGATCCGAGGGATTCCGCCGCGTCTTCTACGATTTCGAGGCAGAACGCCCTCGCCACTTCGTTCAGCGCATCCATTTGAACGGGATGGCCGAACGTGTGCATTGGCACGACTGCCTTGATGCGCGCTCCGGTGCTGCGATTTCTCGCGACACCGTCCCTCACTTCGGCGATTTCGTTGAGATACGCTCTGAGCCGGAGGGGATCGATCCCGAGGGTTGCCTCGCAGCTGTCGACGAAATGCGGCACGGCTCCACAGTGGCTGACCGCGTTCGCCGTCGCTACAAATGTGAGCGTCGGAACAAGCACCTCGTCGCCCGGCACCACGTCGACGACCTTCAGGCAGACCTGCAGAGCCGCGGTTCCGTTGACAACCGCAACGGCGCGCGCCGCGCCGGTGGACGCAGCGAGGTCCGACTCGAACCGGTCGACGAACTTTCCGACGGAAGAGACCCACCCTGTGTCCAGGCACTCCTTCACGTACCGCCAGTCGTTGCCCTGGAACTCGGGCTCATGCAGGCCGATATTTGAAGCGTGCGCAGGCAGTGCCTGCCGGATGGCGCTCAGGATTCGGCTCGCTTCGGATTTCTGATGCGTTCGAGCAGCGAATTGCGGTGTCAACGCCATGTCAAAGGTTGTAGATGTCAGCCTTGTAGAGCGCCAGGTTGGAGGGGACGCTGTACCAGGCAATCGTCTCCTGGAGCGCTTTGCGAAAGCCGTCCGTGCCCGCGAAGTCCGGTGACCATCCGGTCAGGGCGCGCGCCTTGGTATTGTCGGCGCACAATCGACTGACTTCGCTCTTTTCCGGCCGGAACCGGGCTTGCTCAGATTCGATTTCGACCTGCTCGCGCATTAGCTCTGCAATCGTTCGCACCGCGTCCCCGATCGAGATCTCCCGATTGCTGCCTACGTTGAGTACCTGTCCGACAGCGCGGTCGGACTCCGCGACGGAAATGAATCCGCGCACGGTGTCCTTCACGTAACTGAAGTCCCGGGTGGGATGCAGTGCACCGAGTTTCAATCGACGTTGCCCTGCGAGAATCTGCGTAATCACAGTCGGCAGGATCGCCCGCGCCGACTGTCTCGGTCCAAAGGTATTGAACGGTCGAATGATCGCAACCGGAGTACCAAACGAGGAATGAAACGACATGGCAATCTGGTCCGCGCCGATCTTGCTCGCCGAATACGGCGATTGGCCCTGCAACGGGTGATCCTCGGTTATCGGAACGAACTTTGCAGACCCGTATACCTCGCTTGTCGAGGTATGCACGACCTTGCTCAGGCCCAGCTCGCGAGCTGCCTGCACGACGTTGAGAGTTCCCTTCACGTTGGTGTCGACGTACGTGTCGGGCGAATGGTACGAGTACGGTATCGCGATCAGCGCCGCCAGGTGGCACACGACATCGCATCCGCGCATCGCGGCGCGAACGCCGTGCGGATCGCGGATGTCTCCGGCAAATACGTCGAGGTCCTTCTTTATGGCAGGCTCGCTGTGATCGAGCCATCCCCAAGAACCAAAGCTGTTGTAGTACACGAAGGCGCGCACGGAATGGCCGCGCCGAACCAGTTCTTCGGCCAGGTGCGAGCCGATGAATCCGTCGGATCCCGTGACGAGAATTCGTTTTCCTCGCAATTCCATGAAGATTATCTCAACGAGCCGAGCCGCATCGGGTCCGTCACGCGCGGTTGGGCGCAGGGTTCTTGTCCGGCTCCGCCGCACCTTACGCGGCGGGAACCGCAGGTCAGGATTTCTTGCGAAAGCGCCAGGCCGAGCGCAGCGATTCCATGAGCGGGAAACGCCAGGCCGAGCGCAACGATTCCACGGGCGGGAAACGCCAAGCCGAGCGCAGCGACTCCATCTGCGCAACGAACCGTGGATTCGCGGCCGACCGCCGAAGCGCAATGCGAATGAACGCAACGACGAGCGCGAGAACGGCCCCCATCAATGCAGCCACCATCACGATCATTCGCCGTTGCGGGAAGCTCCGCTTCTCGGGCGGTACGGCAACGTCGATCTGCTGAATGAGCGGCGCCTCACGCGCTTCTTCCACTTTCGCGAGCTCGAATTGGCGCGCGATCGCCTCGAACAGCGCCTCGTGGTACTTGACTTCGCGTAGCGCGCGGATGTAGGCGAGCCCGCTCTCCGGGACCTTGCCGGTCGGCACGATCACTTCACCTTGTCCGCGGACCTGCCCGGACTCGATCCTCGTCAATTCCTCCCGCAGTCCCGCGATTTCGCTCGCGAGGCGCTTTACTTCGGCGTTTTCGGGCGTGGCGAAGTTGCGCATCGCCTGCAGCTGCACCTCGCGGCCGACGATTTGGGCGCGTAGATCGGCGACGGCCTTGATGATCGCTTCGCCCTGCTTGTCGAGCGCGATCAAGCCGGTTTTTTCCTGGGTTAGCTTCAATCCTGTCTCGGCCTTAATCAGCGCCTCCTTCACTCCAACAAGCTGGTTCTCGAGGAACATCCTGCGCTGCTGCGCATCCGTGATCGCGATGGTACCCAGCATGCGCCTCAATTCTTCTATATGCGCGTTTGCGAGCTCCGCTGCGAACGCGGGATCCGGATCGGTTGCCTCGATGCGGACCAGCCCGCCTCGATCGGGACTAATCGAAACGTTGTTTCCGATCTTGTCGCGCGCCTCCGCTCGTATCGCGACGTTGTAACGCTTCAGGAGGTCGAATCGCGTAATGAGCGCGTTTCGCACCGTCTCGCTTTTCATCATCGCGACGTAGAGGTCTTCGGTCTTCTTGATCCCGGCGGCGCTTGTCGCGAAACTGGCAAGTCCACCCAGTTGTTGAAGCGCTGCGGCCGCAAGTCCACCCTGTTGCTGCTGCTGCGGCGGCAGGAAAGTGGTCGTCGCAGTGTACCGAGAGGTCAGGACGAAGCTGATTACGACGGCCAGCAGGATCGCGACCAACGGCAACCCGATGAGCACCCTCTTCTCCTCGCCCAGCGCAGTCAGCAACTCGAAGAGAGTGACATCGGCCCGGGAAGGCGCCTGGGATTCCGGTTGGCTCTCCGGATTCTCGGTAGTGGAAGCGTGATTGTCGGTCATGGTACGGACATCAACAATTCTATCTCCACCCGTGGCTCAAGCCTTGACCACATTGTTGTCGCCCCGCGGATACACCCCTCGCGTATCGACGATGAGCTTCGCGTGCTCCTTGATGAGGGCGTAGTCGAATGCATCGTGGTTCGTGGCAATCAGCACCACGTCGTAGGCCGCGATCGATGCGGGGGTCACCGCTACGCTGCGTAAGTCGAAGTGATGCCTGCGCATCTTCGGGAACATGGGAACATGCGGATCGCTGTAATCGACCGTCGCCCCCCGGTCGTGGAGGATGGACATGAGCTCGACTCCGGGTGATTCGCGCGTATCGTCCACGTTCTTCTTGTAGGCGATTCCCAAGACGACTATTCGGCTGCCCCGAATGGCGCGCCCGCGCTCGTTCAGGGCGTCGCCGATTTTTCCGACGACCCAGTGGGGCATGCTGCTGTTGATCTCGCCGGCGAGCTCGATGAATCGCGTGTGCACGCCAAAGGCGCGCGCCTTCCAGGTCAGGTAGAACGGGTCGATCGGGATGCAATGCCCGCCCAGTCCGGGCCCGGGGAAATACGGCACGAATCCAAACGGCTTCGTGGCCGCGGCGCGGATGACTTCATGCACGTCGATGTCCATCCGGTCGCAGATGATTTTCATTTCATTGACGAGGCCGATGTTGACGGCGCGATGAATGTTTTCGAGAAGCTTGGTCATCTCCGCAACGCGCGTCGAGCTGACCGGAACGACCGTGCGGATCACCTGCCCATACAGCGCAACACCCAGTTCGAGGCACGCTTTCGTCACACCGCCGCAGATCTTCGGGATGTCGTGCGTCTTGAATTCGGGATTTCCGGGATCCTCGCGCTCCGGGGAAAAACAGAGGAACGCATCGCGTCCGATCTTCAGCCCCCGCGCCTCCATGCGCGGCATGAGCTCTTCCTCGGTGGTGCCGGGGTAGGTGGTGCTTTCGAGCGAGACCAGCTGGCGCGGGTGAAGATAGGGAAGCACCGCCTCGATCGTTCCGATCACGAAGGACAGATCAGGCTCGCGGTACTCGTTCAGGGGCGTCGGGACGCAGATAATCAACGCGTCGACCGTTTCCGCTGCGGAGAAGTCGGTCGTCGCCTTGAACCCCTTCGCAACTGCGGCGGCAACCGCGTCGGCTCGGATGTGCTCGATGTAGCTGGCTCCGCGGCTGAGCGCGTCGACCTTCGCCTGATCGATGTCCAGCCCGAGCACCGGAAAGCCGACGCTCGCGAAACGCAACGCGAGGGGAAGCCCGACGTACCCCAGGCCGACAACGCCGACGCGAGCGGTGCGGTTTTCGATCTTCGAGGATAGTGATTCGAAAGGCGTGGGTGTGGTCACGCGATATTCCGGCTGCCTGATGGCAACGTGCGCATGCTGAATCATTCCTTTCTTGGAATCTTTCGGGAACGGAGTGCTCTCGCGGGCACGCTACCGCCATGCCCGTGCGCTGGAAGGCGCACAGCACCTGTCCCTGCAATCGGCTCGATCTCAGCGCCAGCCGATCAAGCCGCGGGCCGCAATTCGCGCAGCCCCATCGTTACCCTTGTTTCCTTCCCCAGAAGCTGCATCAGCACGGTGACGCGCTCTCTGGAGACCATCGCAACCAGCCCTTCAAGGCCCGTCAGCGGCCCGGCGGTAATGAACACGACTTTGCCCGGACGAACTCCGCTCAATTCCGGGAGGTCCGCTGCGTGCTGCTGCTTTTCCAAGCCTCGGATCCCGTCCATCGCCACGTCGCTGACGGTGGCCGGAATGCCCCCGAATTGCACGAACGTGACGACACCGACCGTCGAACGCACCGGGGCAATGGATTGACCCACGCGTCCGGCGCGAAAGAAAAGGTAGCGCGGGAAAAGCGGCTCGAGCGCGATCGCCGAATCCTTCAGGACCTTGAGATTCGGCAGGTAGACCTCGTACCCTTGTCGTGCGAGGTTGTCCAATGCGACGCGCTCCTGTCGCGGCTTGGTATGAGCCACGTACCATGGTCCGGCGCTTGCGGGATGCCGGAGATCGCTATCCATTGCGGGCACGATCGGACGCGCCTCCCTTTCGCTTTAGCGACGCAACCTCGGCCTTCAACGCGGCAATCTCCGACTGCAGCCGTTCGTACTCTTCTTGTTTCCTCGTCAGGAATGCAACCGTCAGCCGGGCCTTCTCCTGCACCCCGCTCGGTGTGAGGAGGTATGCGTATGCAAGCTTGTTGTCGCTGCGCCTGAAGTTGCTGATCTTGACCAACCCCTTCTCGACGAGGGCACGCACGCAGTAGTTGGCTTTGCCAAGGCTCAGACCCAATCGCTCCGCGAGACTGCGCTGATTGAGCTGGGGCTCGGACTCGAGCTCCCGAAGGAGCTGGAGGTCGATTTCTTCGGGTGTGTTCATTGCGTGAACACGATTATACCGATGCCCAGCCGCACCGGTGGTTTGCACGGCCGGATGGGGGTCTTCTGGGGACTGCTAGGCGGCCGGACTACGCGCGAGGGAGCGCTTGATGCCGAGGGCCAGCTGATAAGGCCGCAACGTTGCAAGAGATGCCATCGTCCACCTGAACAGCTTCGGACGTCGCAACTCGCCCTTCACCATATTCCAGTTGGCTTCCCGCAAAGTAAACATGTTCGACAATCCGCCCGCGGCGCGGATGTTCATCTGGCGCTCCAATTCCCGGACGTTCCGACCGTCGACGCGTCCCGGCGCATACGGGTGATTCTGATGAATGGCGACTACCGTCTCGGTCGCATCTACGAGCGGGATCCCGTTCATGCGGCAGCGCCACAGCATCCAGTTGTCCCACACCCAGCGACCCACCGCGAAATCGGGCAGGCTCAAATTCATCGCGCGGGGAAACAGAAAGTAATCGAGCCCGCTCATGCCGTGAAGATTGCCGCGACTTTCGTGCTCGCTGAACACGCGGCGCCAAATATCGTCGGGGGCGGCGGAGATGTCCTCCGTGATATCGGTGTCCCAACGTCGCCCACAAATCAGAAACTTCGAATGCGCTCGCATCGCGAGCACGGCATCGAGCAAACTCCGGTCGTAGAGAATGTCGGCATTCGAATACATCAGGTACGGCGTCTGCGCCAACCGATTGGCGTGATTGAATGCGTCGCTCAGCAGCGGCGTGCCGTACTCGGTCGTTCTGAGCTCGGGCACGTGAGCGACGCCGAACTCGCGCGCGGTCTCCGCCGCGCCCGGATCGTTGCCGACCATGATCACCCGGACGTCGGGCCCGATGCGCTTCCAGCTCGCGAGCGCGTTGCGCTGGATTACGCCGTCGTGCCCCTTGAAGGCCTTTGGAATTGAAAAAATCGTGATCACTTATGGCTCTGTCGCACCGAGAAAGGCGCGCGTGGCGGCGAGAGCATATCACCCGAGGCGGAAGCCGTTTGCTTGCGACCCCCCTATGGTTTCGTTACACTGAAATGTACCGACGTCTGCAGTCGGCGTCGGTCTGCGAAGTTCCAGGGAGATCAATCATGCGTGTGTCGGTCATCGGGCTTGGCAAGCTCGGCTCGCCGCTTGCAGCGTTGCTAGCGCACAAGGGGCATCAAGTGATCGGGGTGGACGTGAACCCGACCTTCGTTCAGATGCTCGCGCGCGGCGAGGCGCCTGTCTTCGAGCCCGGACTCCAGGAGCTCATCGACGCAAGTCGTTCCCGATTGACGGCCACATCGAGCTACGGGGAGGCAGTTCTCGCCAGCGACGTCACGTTCGTCATCGTCCCGACTCCCAGTGACAGCAAGGGTGCGTTCAGCAACCGCCATGTCCTCGCCAGTCTCAAGGAGCTCGGAAGCGCGATCCGCAAGAAAGCGAGCTACCACGTTGTGAGCATCGTCAGCACCGTGATGCCGGGATCGACGGGTGGCGAGATTCGGGCAACTCTGGAGGAATACTCGGGGCGGACCGTCGGCGTCGACGTTGGCCTTTGCTACAACCCGGAATTCGTGGCGCTGGGTAGCGTGCTGCGGGACATGCTGCGACCCGATTTCATCCTCATCGGGGAATCGGACGCACGGGCGGGGGATGTTCTGTCGGAAATCTACCGATCCACGAGCGACAACAATCCGCCGGTTCGGCGCATGAATTTCGTGAATGCGGAGTTGACGAAAATCTCCGTCAACACGTTCGTAACTACGAGAATCTCCTGGGCGAACATGCTTGCCGATCTTTGCGATCGGCTTGCGGGAGCCGATGTGGACGTCGTGACGGGCGCCCTGGGGATGGACAGTCGGATCGGTGGAAAGTACCTGAAAGGGGCGTTGGGATATGGCGGCCCCTGCTTTCCGCGGGACAACGTCGCTTTCAGTCATCTCGCGCGCACGCTCGGTGCCAAACCGGATCTTGCGGAGGCAACCGATCGTATCAATCACTATCAGATCGATCGCCTGACCGCCGTGGTCGAGGCTCACGGAGCGCCTGGTTGTCGTGTCGGAATCCTTGGACTTTCGTACAAACCGGATACCGGCGTGGTTGAGGCTAGTCAGGGGGTGATGCTTGCGTCGCGCCTTGCCGACCGCGGTTTCTCCGTCAGTGTCTTTGATCCGCTCGCAATGCCGGCTGCGCTTGCCGTGCTGGGCCCCAAAGCGAAGCCTGCGAACTCCGCGCAGAACCTGGTCGAGCAGGTCGATGTGCTCGTCGTAGCGACCGCGTGGCCGGAATTCGGGAAGATTCCCGTCAGCGCATTTGCGCGCAGCGAGGGCAAGCTGGTCGTAGTCGATTGCTGGAGAGCGTTGCCAGGCACCGAGATCGACGCTGTGGCCCAACGAATCCTCATGGGCCGCGGAGACATGCCTCAAGAAGCGCTCTCGCCATCCGCAACGAAGGCGCGCTCGAAGTAGCCCGACCTATGTCCTTACAGCAGGTCACGCAAGCGAACAAAGACGACCTCGTTGTGGTCACTGGAGCGGGAGGGTTCATCGGCGGCCATCTCGTGTCGGAACTCGTTCGCGACGGCTTTCGTCGCGTGCGCGCCGTCGACGTCAAGCCGCTCGAGGACTGGTATCAGATCGCTCCTTCCGTCGAGAATCAGGTCGCGGATCTGCGCGAGATCAGCGCTGCGCGCGCAGCAGTCAAGAATGCCCGGCATGTATTCAACCTCGCAGCCGACATGGGTGGGATGGGTTACATCGAAACGCATCGTGCGGAGTGCATGCTTTCGGTGCTGATCAACACCAACATGCTTCTCGCGGCCCGCGATGCCGGAGTCCAACGGTTTTTCTACTCGTCCTCCGCATGCGTCTATGCGGCGGAGAAACAGATTAGCGCAGAGGTCGTGCCGCTCAAGGAGGAAGATGCCTATCCCGCGATGCCAGAAGATGGTTATGGCTGGGAAAAGTTGTTCAGCGAGAGGATGTGCCGGCACTTCCGTGAGGATTTCGGATTGCAGACGCGCATCGCGCGGTACCACAACGTCTACGGTCCGCATGGGACGTACGACGGCGGACGGGAGAAAGCCCCTGCAGCGATTTGCAGGAAGGTGATCCTCGCGCAGCTCTCCAGGAAAAACGAGATCGAGATTTGGGGCGACGGAAAGCAGACCCGCAGTTTCATGTACATCGACGATTGCCTCTACGGCACCAGGGCAATCATGGCGAGCGATATCCTAGACCCGCTGAATCTGGGTAGCGACGAACTCGTCTCGATCAACCAGTTGGTCGACATCGTCGAGTCGATTGCCGGGATCAAGCTGAAGAGAACCTATCTGCTTGACGCTCCGAAAGGCGTTCGCGGGCGAAACAGCGACAACACGCTGATCAAGCAGCGCCTCGGATGGGCGCCCTCCGTTGCCCTCCTATCGGGACTCGAGCAGACCTTCCGCTGGATCTACGACGAGATAAGAAAAACGTCGGACGAGCGGCGAAAGGCGTATCGGTAGAAAGCTGCTGCAGGGCGCTCGAACCGGCTTTAGATCGGCGCCCTCGCAACGATGAGCAGGTGCCAGCCGAGCACCTTTTCGAGTGCGCGAAACATGTCCTTCGGCATCGCATTGAACCAGGGTTGCAGCTCGTACTCGTACTTCACGTACTTTTCGACGACGTACGGAAAGATGTGGTCCTGACTCATTTGGACATCGTCGAATTCGGAAAGTAGGGCGCGCGCACTCTCGTGCGTATACGTATAGGCGATCGGGCAGCCCGACTGCGCCTCGGGCTGATCGAGGCCGGCATCGATCATCGCGCTCTTCCATGAATTCTTCGAGTAGAGCATCAAGCGAAACTCACCGCCTGGTCGCAGCATCCGCCGCGCTGCACGCACCACCCGCTCTGGATGCGGCGTATGGTGGATCACTCCGAACGAATACACGAGATCGAACCCGGTCTCGCGTACCAACCCGTCTACCTCCTCTGCGTTCCCAAGGAAGAAACGACCTGGCAGTCCGAACACCTCGAACCGTCGCTTGGCAATCTCAAGCGAAGCGTCGGAAAGTTCGACCCCGGAGTACTGGGCGCCGTTCCTCGCAAAGTTGACCGCATCGGTACCGATGCCGCAGCCAATCTCGAGCACGCGTTTCCCCCGCCAGCGCGGGAAGTCCGCAAATCCCGGAATATGCGGCTCTACGCGATACTTTCGAGTCTCAACCTGATCGAAATATTCGCGCGTCCCAACCGGCGCCGGGGAGTGCCGGATGTTGCAGGGTCGTCGGTTCCAGTATTCGCGTACCTTGTCAACGTCAGGCGATGCAACGCCGCCGAGGCTCATCCGGAGTCACCTTGCACGACGCGTAAGCTTGCCTTCTCGTTCATCACATGGGGGCTCGGGTAGCCGGCGACCCATTTCACGAACAGCGCGTAGATCTCCGCACGGGCGCGATCATCATCGGCCCGACCTTCGAGCCTGATCAATTCCGGTTCAAGCTGGACTAGTTCGGCCGCGGACTCCTTGACCTCCAGGATCCTGGGATGAAGCGTTCCGACGGCGCTGCCGTCGATCAGCAGCTCCTCGTGCAGCTTCTCGCCCGGTCGCAATCCGGTGATTTCTACTGAAATGTCGCCGTTCGGGTTGTGCTCATCACGAACGGACCGCCCGCTCAGGCGCACCATGCGCTGCGCTAGTTCGCTGATTCTTACCGCCACGCCCATGTCTAGGACAAACAATTCCCCGCCGCGCGCCATCGCGCCGGCCTGGATGACAAGCTCGACGGCCTCGCGAATCGTCATGAAATAGCGCGTAACGTCGGGGTGAGTAAGCGTGATCGGGCCGCCCGAGGCGATCTGCCGGGTAAACAGCGGGACGACCGATCCGGATGAGGCAAGAACGTTTCCAAACCGCACCATCGAGAACCTGGTGCTCGACTTGCGCTGTGTCATGGCCTCGATGACCAGTTCGGCAATGCGCTTGGTCGCGCCCATGACATTGGTCGGGCGCACCGCCTTGTCGGTGGATACCAGGACGAAATGGCGAGCGCCCGCTTTCATCGCCGCCTGTGCTACGTACCACGTACCGAAGACATTGTTCCTGAATCCTTCGACCGGATTCAGCTCGACGATCGGTACATGCTTGTACGCGGCGGCGTGATACACGGTGTCAATCGCGTGCACGGAGAACAAATGCCCCACCCGGTCGCGATCGGTCACCGTTCCAAGGACGAATTCGAGCGCGCTCACGCTGTGAGTCCTTGATTTCAACGCACGCAATTCCTGCTCGATGTTGTACAGCGCAAGTTCGCTGTGCTCCAGCACCACCAACTTTGCGGGGCAGAGTGCGAGCGCCTGACGGCAAAGCTCGGACCCGATGGAGCCGCCCCCACCCGTGACGAGTACGGTCTTGTCGCGTATGCAGGCGTCGAGCAACCCGGGAAGCGGAGCGACCGGATCGCGACCGAGCAGATCCTCGACCGATATTTCGGCGAGATCCACCACGCCCTTTTCACCGCTTGCGATCAATTCCTCCAACCGCGGCACAGACCTCACTCGCAGTGAAAATTCGCTCAGGAACTCGAGTAACCGCCTGCGCTCGCCTGGCTTCAGAGAAGGAATGGCGATGAGCACTTCCCGGACACGCCTCGAACGGAGGCGTTCTGCGAGACGATCGTCCGCACTAATAACGGGCAATCCTTCGATCAAACGGCCCTTGAGCTTGGGGTCATCGTCTATCAACACGACCGGTCGGTGCTGCTCACCGTGGTTCAGCAGAGCGGCGAGTTGCCTTCCCGCTTCGCCGGCGCCGTAGATCGCGACTCGTTCGGCGCGAGAGGCCGGACGTTTGAGCACAAACCGAGCAGTGGCCCGACTCAGAAGAAGGAACGCGAAGAACGTTAGAGCGAGTACGAGACCGAAACCCACCGCTTGCAGAGGACGGGCGCCGCCATGTAGCGCAATGGTTGCGAATACCGCACCGCACAGTGCACTCACGATGCCGGCGTGAGAAGCAAGACCGGGCGTACGGAACCGAGTCACTGATTTATAGAAACCGAGCGCAAGTGCGACGGTCGGCATCAAGATCGCGGCAAGGACGCTCCCGATCAGGACTTGATCGAGCGATACCGACGGTATCCGACCGACCCGCGCAACTGCCGCAATCCAATAGGCACCAATCGCCAAGACGGCATCAATGCCAAACAGGATCAGCGTCTTCAGGGAGCGAGGAAGCTCGGTGAATTTCATGGCGGCAAAGGGCACGCAGTTTCGCATACCCCAGGCGGGCCCGAGAAGGGCGGTCCGTTTGCTGACCTATCCGACTGAACGAAAAGGGATTTTACGAGATCAACCTCAAATCAGCCCACTATGAAGGCTCGTATTCTGCATAACGGAACGCAGGTTCATGTCGTGGGATGGCGGCATCCCGTGGTTGACCTGTTGCTCGCCCGCGTCTCACTGGAATGGATGCCCGGCTATCAACCCGTACGGGGGTTTCCGTACGGCATATCAGTGTGCTACAGTCAGTTCCGGTTCCACATCGAACTGACCCCGGGAGATCTAAGATGAAACGCTTTGTTGCTGGGCTTGTTGCAGTTCTGTTTGCGTCTTCGATCGCGTTTGCGCAGCAGACCGCAGCGCCCGCGAAACCAGCTGGTCAAACTCAGGTCGCTCAAGCACAGCCAGGCGCGGGTGGAGCGGGAGGTGCAGGCGGAGCTGCCGGAGCTGCCACAGGTGGACTGAGCGCGGCTGCTATCGCAGCGATTGCCGCAGCGGTCCTGGTGGTTGCCGCGATCGCAAGCGACAACAACGACAATCCGACGCCGGCGGCGACCGGAACGGGAACGGGAACGCGCTAAACGCACTGGAGGGGTCTCTCAAAAGGCCTTGGCGATAGCCAAGGCCTTTTTGTTTGTAGCTGGTGTATCTTGGTTTCGTGATCTCAAGGAAGGATATAGCACTGCTGTCACTCGTGGCAGCAGCAGCGGGCTGCGCTTCGGGCGGAGATGCGGTCTTCGAGACCGCGCAGTCGTTGATCAGTCGCAGCAAAGGAATCGAAGACGCGAAACTTGACCCGAACTTCCGCTACCTGCGGGTGACTATTGGCGGGCGAGTCGTGTTGCTCGCTCTCGGGTATCTCGATCCGCATCCTCAAGGAACCATTGAAGTCTGGTACAGCGCCGAACGAGAGGTCGTGCGCCTCCAGAACGGCCGCCTGGTCGGCGCGACCGGTCTCACTACCGAGTGGCGCAATGTACTGGTGCCAGATCTCCCGGACTGGTCGAAGCTCGCGAATGTCGCGGCACCCTTGAGCTGGGTGCGAACCCGCGATCTGATGCCGGGCTACAGCTACGGGGTGCGCGACACTCTTTCACTCGGCGTCGTTCCGCCACCCCAGAAGAGCGCGCTGCAGGGAATCGATTCGACCACCCTGACTTGGTTCGAGGAGCGCCTCTCCGGTGATACGCTGCCAAAGATGGCGCTGCCCCCGGCGCGCTACGCTGTTCAGATCACCGGCGGAGGCGCAGTCGTGGTCTACGGTGAACAGTGCCTCTCCTCGCAGATGTGCTTTACCTGGCAGCGCTGGCCGGCAGGAAAATAAATAGGACTGCACCCATCTTCTCGCGGCTCGCAGCATTCGCCGGATTGCTTGTTGCCGCGAGCATGGCGCTTGGCCAGGTCGCGCCGAAGCGTCTTAGCGATTGGCTCCTCGAGCAGCCGTACTCTCCGGACGCCTATCCGCTCGGGCTGAGCTGGCGCGTACCGGAAGAGCGGGCACCGCAAATGCTTTTGCGGCGCGATCTATTGGCGAGCTTGTCCGGTTTCGAGCGCGAGGTCGCCGCGGATCCGGCATCGGTCAATCGGCTGCGTATGTGGCTCGAGAGTCTTCCGGTGACCGGCCGCGTGCCTGTACCGGTCGCAGATGCTCGCTGGCTCCAGGCGAACGTCGCGCGAGACCCCACGATTGAGCCGCACCATGCGATAGTACTGCCAACGCGCCCGCGTACGGTGACCGTAGTCGGGGAAAACGGTGAGCGATGCGCCGTCACGCACCGCTACGGACACGAGGCGCTTGCGTACGTCGAGAAGTGCAATCCCGAGGGAGCCCCGCGCGTCGACTGGGCTTGGATCGCTCAACCGGACGGCAGGGTACAGCGATTCGGTATTGCCAGCTGGAATCGCGAAACGCAAGACGAGCCGGCCCCCGGCGCGTGGATCTGGGCGCCTGCGCGAGGCACTGGATGGCCCGAAGTCTTCTCGGAGCGGTTGATCCGATTCCTTGCGACGCAAGGCCCGGCAGAGGATCCTGTTGGCACATCTGCGGCTGAAGCGGCAGTCCTCCCGCCCACTCCCCGCTCTCGAGACACAGGAGTGACTGCGAGCGATTGGGGGAACGTCGGCTTGCTGCAAATGCCAAGCGCGCGCATGGCGAAGGCGGGAACGTTTAATTTTACGTTCAGCCATGTGCAACCCTATTCGCACATGAATTTCTTCATGCAGCCGTTCGACTGGCTCGAGGCAGGATTTCGTTACACCGACATCAGCAATCAGCTCGAAGACCCCAGCGGTGTGTTGGGCACCAATCAGACCCGCAAAGACAAAGGCTTCGATGTCAAGTTCAGGTTGTGGGACGAATCGGCATGGCGCCCTCAGGTGTCGTTGGGACTTCGCGATCTGGCGGGCACTGGCCTGTTTTCCAGTGAATACCTCGTAGCGAGCAAGCGCACGGACGCGTTCGACTGGACCTTGGGGTTGGGCTGGGGCTACCTCGGCAGCCGCGGGAACGTGCGCAACCCGATGAGCGTCCTGTTTGGGTCCAAGTTCGACACCCGTAATCCTCAGTCTCCAGAAGGCGGGACGCCCCTGTTTGGCAGCTATTTCCATGGCCCCACGGCACTGTTCGGCGGCGTTCAGTATCAGACGCCGTGGGCGCCGCTGTTCCTCAAGCTCGAGTACGACGGCCACGACTATCAGAAAGAACCCGCCGAAAACCCCCAAAAAGTGACGTCTCCGTGGAATCTTGGCCTCGTGTATCGCAGCAGGTGGGCCGATTTCTCCGTAGCGTGGGAACGCGGCAACAAAGTCATGCTCGGTCTGACGATCTTCGTGGGCCTGAACGAAGCATCCATGCCGAAATTAAGCGATCCAGCACGCATTCCGGTTGTCGTCGGGCGCGGGGCCGGAACCCGCGACTGGACTGCAACAGGCGACGAGATCAAGCGCCAAAGCGGCTGGTACGTTGAGCGGATCGAGATACGCGGACGGGAACTCCACGTCACCCTCGACGACGCAGGTGGACAGCATTGGCGGGAGCGTCTGGACCGGGTCGCTGCAGTCCTGAACCGCGATGCGCCGCCCTCGGTCGATCGTTTCGTCTTGCTTTTCCACCAGCGGGGGATCGACATGGCCGAGCACGTGATCGATCGCGACGCTTGGGTCAGCGAGCGGTCGCGATTTTTGCCGCCCGGTGAGCATCGCGATTGGGTGATTGCGCGGCCAGGGCAAGCAGATCCAGGCCAAAAGGCGCAGCTTCCTCCTTACGTTGGATTGGAACCGAACGCGCCTGACGATCGAGGATCGAGCGCCATAAGGACTCTTTACGAGCGGCCGCCGCAGCGCTTCGACTGGAACGTCGGGGTCGATTTCCAGCAGACGATCGGCGGCCCGGACGCCTTTGCCCTCTACAGTTTCCACGGCGCGTTGCGAACCTCCTTGCGCATCACCGACGACACTTGGGCGCGCGCCATCTTCCGTTACAGACTCCTCGACAACTACGACAAGTTCACGTTCACCGGACCGAGCAACCTGCCGCGTGTTCGTACGTTCTTGCGCGAGTACCTGACCAGCTCGGTTTTCACAATTCCCGTCCTCCAGGTCACGCACGCGAGCCAGTTGACGCGAAATCAGTACTACAGCGTGTACGCCGGCTACTTCGAGGAGATGTTCGGTGGCGTCGGCGGGGAATGGTTGTACCGACCGTTCTCAAGCCGCTTTGCTTTTGGTGCCGAGGTCAACGCGTTGAAGCAGCGCAGCTTCAACCAAGACTTCAGTTTTCGCGACTACAACGTGGTGAGCGGTCATGCAACCGCGTATTGGGACACGGGATGGAACGACGTTCAGATGAAGTTGATCGCTGGCCGCTACCTCGCGAAGGACGTCGGTGTGACCCTCGACTTCTCGCGTGTGTTCAAGAATGGGGTCACGGTCGGGGCGTTCGCGACAAAGACCAACGTCTCTGCCGCTGAATTCGGAGAAGGAAGCTTCGACAAGGGCGTGTATCTCAGCATTCCGTTCGACGTCATGCTCGCGCGCTCCAGCACTTCGAGTGCGTACTTCCTTTGGAGGCCGCTCACTCGCGACGGGGGCGCCATTCTCAATCGTCTCGATCGACTTTACGGCCTGACGCGCCTGCGCGACGAAAGGACGCTGTGGTATGAGCCTGCGGCGCCGCGGAACGACACCGTCAAGCCGGAGGATCGTCGGGAATCCTTCGCTCCAAGGCCCGAGGGCCCGCAGCCGTGGACACGCGTGGAAACGCGCCCGACCGACAAACGATGGGGCGACGATCCGCGCTTCGAGCACGAACTGATTCGCGCGTTGTATCAGCAGAGATTCAGGAACATCGAGGTCGTGTACGACTCATCGAACCGACTCAACATCACCGCATCGAACGAGAGCCTGCGGCCGATCAGCCGCGCGGTTGGACGCGCAGTACGCACCGCGCTTCGCTTCGCCCCGCTCGAGACGCGCGAGATTCGCGTGACGTTCGCCGAGCGGGCTGATCCCGTCGTGGTCTACGAGTTCGTCGACGCAGGACGGCTGCAAGCGTATCTCGCAGGCCAGCTTCGCCGGGAGACATTCGCCGAAACGGTTGCCGTGCGCTATCTGGATCCGAGCGCCCGGGAAACCGATCCGCTGGCAAAGTTCGGCGACCTGGACACGCTGGACGACACGCGAAAGTTCGCGAACGCATTGCCAGATGGGCCCTCGCTGGCGCGAATTGGCGAGGACGTCAAAGCAACGACGGAGATCGCGGCCGGCGCCGATTGGTGGCGCTTCACCACGCTCGGCATCGGCGCGATCGCGGCGGCCGGCGTGCTCGACCAGCGCGCCTTCAAGTATGCATCCGAGCATTCAGACAGCAAGGTGCTCAAAGGACTCTCCAACATCGCAAACGGACTGCCATGGGTCGCTCTTGGCGGCGCTACGCTCGCGGCGCTCGACGGCAGCGACCCCCGACGCTCGCGAACCGGTTTTGCAGCCGCCGAGGCGGGCGTAACGGCAGGTCTGGCAGCGACGGTGCTCAAGTACGCGGTCGGCCGCGCGCGGCCCGAATCGGGATTGGGCACTACGAGCTTCAGTCCGGGTTCGACGGACAATGATCATGGCTCGTTCCCATCGCGCCACGTCGCCGTCACGTGGGCAGTCGCGACGCCATTCGCGCGTGAATACAACGCGGACTGGCTGTACGGTGTCGCCGCTCTGTCGAATCTCGGCCGCATCGCTGGCCGTGCGCACTGGGTGTCGGACACGGTGGGCGGCAGCTTGCTCGGATATGCAGTGGGACGACTGTTCTGGGAAGCGTCGCGCAAACCCCAGAGCCAGGGCGTTCCGCGCGTCGTCCTCAATCGGTCGGGTGTGAGCCTTGCTTGGGACCTCGAGTGAGGGTAGCGGACGAGGTGTAACCGATTCCATTCGCGCAAGACCTGTTGGATAATGGGCCAGAAGTCAAAAGAACAAATTACATTCGCTGGACATTGGGAGGGGGAGCTCCATGAGCGATGGCAAGCGTGCCGTGGCGTCCGTAGTTGGCGTCACGCTGCGAGGCGATGGCGTTCGCATGCGTAACGCTGGTCGCGTCCAATCAGGAAACTCAGTCAGATCCATCTGGTTCGCTGGCGTCGCGCTGGCGTTGGCAGGTTGCGCGGGCGCGCCGCAGGAGCGCGCGTTCGATCCGAAGCTTGCGGAGAAGGTGGATACCGCGGCAAGCCAGGCCGCGGTCGCGAAGCCGGGTACCAGGGTGTGTCGCTGGGTCCAGCTTGGAATATCAGAAAGAGATCTGGTTAGCGGTGTCGTGCAGCACGCCGATGGGAACAATCTGCGTGTCCGGATCGACGATCCGGGCCGTTTCCCGAAGAGCCTGAACGGCCACCCGGTCGGCAAGGGCGAGTTGCTCACCGACGCAGCGAACGCCTGGACTCCGTGTAAGTCCTGAGCACCGCGGTACGGGGCGGTTGAGTGCCTTATGGCGGCCCTTGGCTGCCGCGCCCGCGGCGGCTCGATCCGGCAAATTTCGAGCGCGCCGTGCCCTTCGCTCTATCATAGAGCGCTCTCATGGCGGCGCCGGAAACGCTTCAGGCGGTGTACGACACGACCTTCTACGTGGTGGTCAACGTCGGGAAGGCGTTCATCGCATTTCTGCAGCGCGATTCGTTTCTCTACTGGCCGTTCCTGGTTTCGTCGGTGATCATCGCCGCGCTTGCGTGGCGCTGGATCGTGCGTGGGCAGTCGACTCCCGAGAAGCGCTCGTGGCGCCAGTTTCTTTCCGATTATTTCGGCGCGCACATCTGGTGGCATCGCTCGGCGCGCGCCGACTACGTGCTGTACCTGGCGAACGCGCTCGTGTTGCCGCTTCTCTTCGGCTACCTGCTGGTGAGCGAGACGAAAGTCGCTGCGTGGATCGACGCGTCCGTCGGGGGCTCGCAGAGCGCAGCTGGCGGCGAAAATATCGTCGTGCGCATCCTGTTCACGGTAATTTTCTTCGTCGCGTACGACTTCGGGCGCTTCGTCGCGCACTCGCTGCTGCATGAAATTCCGCTGCTCTGGGAATTTCACAAGGTGCATCATTCGGCCGAGGTGCTGACACCGATGACGACGTTCCGCGCGCATCCAATCGATCTGCTGGTCATGGCGTGGGTTCCGGCGCTGACGACTGGAATGGCCGTCTGGGCATTCAATCGTTTCGCCGGTGCTTCCATCGGTTTCTATACGTTCCTCGGCGTGCACGCGCTGATTTGGGCCTTCAATCTGATCGGCAATCTGCGCCACTCGCCGGTCTGGCTGTCCTATGGCCCTGCGCTCGGCAAGTGGCTCATCAGCCCCGCGCATCACCAGCTGCATCACAGCTACGAGCCCAGGCACTTCGGCTGCAATCGCGGATTCGAGCTCGCGATCTGGGATCGCTTGTGGGGAACGTTGTATCTGCCGCCGGTTCGGCGCGAAGAATTCCGCATGGGCTTGGGCGATGAGACCGACGGCCACTTCCATACGCTCGCGCGCATGTATTTTTGGCCTTTCGCCGGCGCAGCGCGCCGGCTGCAAGAGTGGGGACGTACCTTAGCCAAATAGGCAGGTCGGTCCGCCATTTTGTCTTCACCCGGCGACACCAACAGCCGGGAACTGCGACACGCTGAACAGGGTCTTCTGTATAAGGGCGCGCGATGCCGCGTGCGGCGTTGCTTGCCCGCCTCAAGAGGAAACCCGTCATGTTGTATTGGGCTGCAGTGTTCTTCGTAATCGCCCTGATCGCCGCGGTGTTCGGTTTTGGCGGCATTGCCGCAGGCGCAGCCGAAATCGCGAAGATCTTGTTCTTCATCTTTCTGGTCATTTTCATCGTCGCGGCGATTTTCGGGCTGATCCGACGAGGATAAAAGGAGGCGAACGATGCAAACCATTGGGAAAGTCGCGCGGGTATTTCCCGCGAATCCGGAAAAAGTATTGAAAGCAAAGGACCAGCTGCTCTCCGATTTCACCGCGCTGGTGTCAGACGCCGAGCAGTTGCTCGCGTCGACTGCCACGTATTCCGGAGATACGATCTCCGGCGCGCGCGCGCGCTTCAAGGACACGCTCGATCAATTCAAGACCCGCGTGTCGGACGCGCAAAGTTCGGCGATCAATCAGCTCGATCAGGCAACCGCGGCCACCCAGGAATACGTGCGCGACAACCCGTGGAAGGTTGTCGGTGTCGCTGCGCTGGCCGGAGCGCTGTTGAGCGCCTTGTTGTTCAATAGTCGCCGCTAAGTCGTTGGCGCGAACTACAGGGGCGTAGCGGCAACCGCTACGCAGGCCCGGCTTGCGTCCTACGGTGCGGGCAAGCCGGCGGCACGTTATCTGCTTTCCGTTCTGCGAAGGGATGCGAACAAGACGCTCGACAGAGCGTTCGGGCGGAGCGCCCGATTTTCATCTAACTCAAATTTGAGGAGCCTTGGTAATGAACGGAAAGCGAATTGTGAACGTCCGGGTGGTGATCGCGGGACTCGCGGTTGCCGCCTGTGCTCTACCAGGTCCGAGCGTCGCGCAATCCACGTACTACGAGTACCGCTCGGCTCCGCCCGCCTACTCAGCTTCCCCGGCCGACTCCTATTCGTACCGAGAGTCGGATTCCGGGCCGGACTATCCGCCCAATCGAGACGGCTATGGCACCACGGGCAATCCTTACTATGCCCAGCCAGGTGATCCGAGCTACCAGGACTACCGCCACCGTTCGAATGCGGCGCAGTTCTATGGCACGGTGGAAGCGGTGGAGATCGTCCGCGAGGACGGACATCACTCCGGTGCAGGCGCAGTCCTCGGCGGTCTCGCCGGCGGCGCGCTCGGCAGCCAGGTCGGACATGGTTCCGGCAATGCCGCAGCGACGATCGGCGGTGTGATCGCTTTCCAGCACATTGGGATCCTAAGCTTAGAATTCCACGTGGACAAGTTGTCG
>JADMIO011638354.1_pt1 | contig 55089 bp, 41 predicted proteins | sample 8958161 | NCBI WGS metagenome assembly JADMIO01 (sample SAMN16585339, study PRJNA669376) | soil metagenome | isolation source: Crop rotation soil | place: USA: Cullars Rotation, Alabama | collected 2011
GCCGCGACTTCAAGTCACGTGAATTCCAAGCTTCGGATCCCACTGTGCTGGAAAGGAAAAATTCGCGCGCGATCTCGGCTGCGGCCCGCGCGTGGCGCTGGGGATTTGTGGCGACTTGGTCGATCGCGGCGGCGGCTTCGTCGAGCGTGTCAAACGCCAGAACACCTTCACCGCTTGGAATCGCACGGCCAAAGCCGGTGTCCTGCACCACCACCGGGACGCCCAACGCCAGGTAACACGCCGAGCGGCATGAGAACCATCCCGTTCGGCCGGCGGCATAGGCGTTCTTGGCGACGCTCCACTCGCCAAGCGAGTTGCCGAGATAGCTGCGGTAGACCCACGGGTCGCTGGTCACGTCCCACGCGTCGATGATGTTCCAGCCCTTGTCGCGCAGCATCGCAACCGGCGCCGGCCCGCTCAGCGCGATCTCCAGCGGCAGCGCGGAGCGCGACGGAAGATCTCGGAAGCGCAAAAACTCGGTGCTCTTGCCCGTGTACATCACGCCATCGAACGTCGGGCCCTTCTCGGTGGGTTCCCATGAGGCGACCGTTGTGAAGGTGCGTCGGCGCGATGCGATCGGCACGCGATGCGGCTCGAAACATGACAGGACGATTGGTTGTCGCGTCGGCTGCCAATCAAAAATGCCAGGAGGAATGCGGCAATCGCGGCCGCCCAGGTTCTCGCCGAAGGTGAAGAAGACGTTGTGCCGGCGGAGCATTTCGATGCGCTCGCGCTCATCCGCGCCGGCGGTGCCGCTCAAGTATCCCGGGACCGACCCCTGCGTGTACATCGGATCGCTGTCGATGAAAGCGATACGCTTGCAGGCGAAGTACTCCTCGCGCATCCAGCATGACGCCGAGATGTGCAGGAACAGATCCGCCTCGCGCACGAAGCGAACGACATCTTCCCAATGGCGGCCGTAGGTCAGGCCGGCGGCGTCGCGAAAGAACCAGCGGTCTTTCATCGCCGGATCAAGCTTGTTGAGCGCCGTGCCCAGGCGCGCGGCGTTCCCGGCTGCGTCGGCGACGAAGCTCTGCGCCACCGGGTCATAGCACCATTTGCCATTGTCTTCGAGGTAAAGAACGTCGTGACCGAGGCGATGGAAACCCAGCACGTACTGGATGTAATCCCAGAACACGCCGCCGAACGGATAGGTGGCAGCCAGGCCGGTGACGACGATCTTCAGCTGCTGCGACTTAGTTGGAGCTGACGGCACGTGTTACCCTCTCTGCCTCCAGCTCAGGCTGTCCGCCAAACTGCGTTGCATAGAGTCGCGCGTACAGGCCGTTCTGACGGAGAAGCTGGGCATGCGATCCTGATTCAACGATGCGGCCGTCCTCGATCGCCAGGATTGTGTCCGCGCCGCGGATCGTGGAGAGCCGGTGCGCGATGATGATGGTGGTTCGCCCGCGCTTGAGCTCCTCGAGCGTGCGGAGCAGGGCGGCTTCGGTTTCAGCATCGAGCGCACTGGTCGGCTCGTCCATGATGAGGATCGGGGCGTTCTGCAGGAATGCACGCGCGATGGAGAGACGTTGTCGCTGCCCGCCGGAGAGGCTTACCCCGCGCTCGCCGATCTGCGTGTCATATCCGAGCGGGAGGGCCTCGATAAACTGGGCCGCGCCCGCGGCGGCGGCGGCGGCGCGAATCTCTTCCTCGCCGGCGCCAGGGCGGCCGTACGCAATGTTCTCGCGGATGCTGAATGCGAACAGGATCGGCTCCTGCAGCACCAGCGCGACGTTGCGGCGGAGGTATTTGAGCGTGATGCTGCGCAAGTCCCGCCCGTCCAGCGTCACACTGCCGGTGTCCGGGTCATAGAAGCGCATCAGCAGGCTGACCAGCGTCGTCTTTCCCGCGCCGGATGAACCCACCAGCGCAATCGTGCTGCCGGCGGCGATCTCAGTCGTGATCCCGCGCAGGACCGGCGTGTCGCGCCGGTAGGCGAAGACGACGTTGTTCAGCGCGATGTTTCCGTTGGCGCGACCGGGCGGTTCGATGGCGTCGGCGCGATCGCGCACATCGGGCGCCGAGTCCAGTACCGACAGCACGCGCCACGCCCGCGCGGCGGCGCCTTGCAGCTGCGCGGATGTTTTTGCAATGCTGCTCAGCGGCTTGTAAAGCATCGCCACATATCCCACCAGCAGCCACACATCGCCCGGCGTCAGCTTCCCCTGCAGCACCCGCAGCGCCGTCACCCAGACAACGGCCGCCGTGCCCGCGGCCAGCAGCAGGCTGATGGCCGCGCCGGAAGCAGTCTCCAGCACGTTGAGCCGGAGCTTCGCCTTCAAGGACGCATCGGAGCCGCGGCGAAATCGCTCGCTCTCAAGTTGTTCCCGTCCGAACGCCTGCACGGCGCGGATGCCGCTGAGCATTTCCTGCACATGCGTGCTGATATTGCTTTCGCTCTCATGCACGAGGAGGGAGCGCTGCGTCATCGGGCGCTCGAGCCGCCGCATCAGGATCGTCAGCGGGATCATCACCGCCAGCGCCACGAACGCGACAAGCGGATCGCGGCCGATGAGCACCGCCGTAATACCGGCCAGCGTGAGCGTTGAGCTGATTGCCGGAACGAGTCCGCTGTTGAAGATCGTCTGAATGCAGTACGTGTCCCAGGTGACGCGATAGAGCGAATCGCCGACGCTGGTGGCGTCGTGGAAGCGAAGTGAGAGGCGCTGCACGTGATCGAAAACGGCGCAGCGCAGGCGATTGACCATGCGCAAGCCGGCGGCCACGAGCAGATACGTGCTCATGACGTTGAGCAGGCCGGTGATGATGTGAATGACCAGGATCGCCAGGCACAGAAGCGCAACGATCATCGCGGTCCCGCCTCCGAGGGCTGACGCGAGCGAGGAGAGCATTGCCGACGGCTTTCGCGCGCCCGTCAGCAAATCCAGGATCAACTTCAGCGGCCAGGGCTGAAGCAGCGCGACGGCAGAAGTCGCAGCCAGGAGTGCCATGCCCGCCAGCACGGTCCAGATTTCACCGAGTCCGTACTCGCGAAGCAGGCGCGCCGAGAGCTTGAGCGTGGTGACGCCCGGCGGGAGGGTCTCGCCTGGATTTGGCTTGCTCGGCTTGGTCATCGCAGCACGACTGCTCTGCGGGCCATTGCTACACGACAGCGCAAATTACTGCGCCGCGAAATACTGGCGCGCCGGATGCGGCCAATTCCGCTTGTCCCACAGCTTGGCCTCCTGCCACTCGGCATGCCCGTCGGCGTATTCGACATTGCCGCCGCGGACGCCGTGATTCTGGTATTCATCCGGCTTCAGAGTCGGGTCGACGTTCAAATCCCACGCCAACGGCGCCAACTCCTGCAGCTTGGCGGAGCGATTGAGCTTGAACAGCTTCGGTCCCTTCTCGCCATAACACCAGACGCTGAAAAAGTCGTAGCTCACGCGCGCGGAGTTGGGCAGCGTGTAGTCGGCTGTCTCAATTCTACCCGGGATCGGGTCGATGTCTCCGGGGCAATGAAAGGAAGGCGCCGCGCGCACGTAGTCGCGGTTCAGAGCGACGAGCACTTCGTCCGCGGCCGTCGGGTCGTCAAACGTGTAGGCGGGGTTGCCGTTGGGCAGCCGGTCTTTGTTTGTATTCGCATACATGAGCATCGCCTGCCCGAGCGTGCGCAGGTTCGCAAGGCATGCGGTCCTGCGGCTCTGCTCTCTCACCCGTGCGAGCACAGGCAGCAAAACGCCGATCAGTATGGCGATGATGCCGATCACCACCAGCAGTTCCACCAGCGTAAAAGCCGCAGCGCATTTCGACGATCGGCGGCCCGGACGCGATCTGCAAAAGTCAATCAAGCCCATAAAGCCCTCCAGCGGGATGAAGAACATCCCGCACTTGAGATTCGCCAAAAAACCTTCAAATGTTCTGATCGAAATCAAATAAGGAGCGTATGACTCTGCAGCAGCGTGCGCTGCGACCATAACGGTCGGCGAGATCGAGAGTCAAGCGGATGCCCTTCAGCAGGTACAGTATGAATCGCGTCTCATCGACTCGTCCACTCGTGAAGGTTCTGTCGACGCGGATCACCGGGCATCGGGAGTGAAACGAGGAAAAATAAGCTGCAAAAGTCATCTTTGCTGACTGTGAGCGAGGCGCTGACTGATTCAATGTCACTTGCGCCACGCCCGGTGATGTAGGGCATAATGTGTTTCTATTTGAAAGCGTTCAGCAGGCTCAGGGGCATGCTCTCACGGAGATTTCATGCATGCCGCAGCCGTTTTCGCAGCTATAATCTCCGCCGCGCTGGATGCGGGGGCGGTTCCAGCAGGTGTAGATTTTCATTGTTCGCGAGGGCACTAGAAGATTGTGATGTCGACGCCGATTCGTGCGCGGAATGCGCGCCGGCTCTCCCTGCCAAGGCGTTCTTAGTTGATTGTGTAGCGTGAATGTCGCGCCAGGCGCGGCGTGCTTGATCGTCATCGGTCGCGAGAAGGATCACAGGTGAAATTGCGTATACCTCAATCGCTTTCACGGCCGACGCGCGCCGCGCTGGTCTCGGCGGCGGCGGCGACGCTCCTGCCGCTGCTGGAGCGCAGCGCAGCCGCCCAGCCGGTTCCGATCTATGGCGGCCCGAATTATGACGCGGCGACCGGCAATGGATACCAGAACGCAAGTTTCTCCGGCGCGATTGGCACGCCCGTCAGCTCAACGGGACTGGCAGTGGGCTACGCCGACTTCTACTCCGCCGGCGTCAACAAGCTTACGCGCGCTGTGCTGCTAAGCGGCAATGGCAATGCGATCCAACTGACGAGTCTCACGACCGATCCGTCGGTCGCGGCCAAGAGCCAGGTGTACACGATCAATACCTCTGGTCAGAGCGTTGGTTTCGCCAACAAGCAGGTGGGTGGAGTGAACCTCGGCGACCGGGCCGTGCGATGGGATTCGGCAGGGAATTATCTTGAGCTTGCGATGGTCGGCGACGGCACGGGATCACCCGCCTCTTACGCTTACGGGATCAACGCGGCCGGCGTGTCTGTCGGGTCGGCGTCCAAATATGTGGCGAGCGTATACCAGGGCGACATTCCGGTTCGCTGGAGTGCGGCGGGCGCGGTGACCGAGCTGGGGAGCATCACGACCAGCAAAGTGTTCGGATCGGTGTTCTCAATCAACGCGTCAAATCAGGCGGTTGGGCAGATGTCCAGCTATGTGAGCAACAATTATAAGGGCGAACGTGCCGTGGCCTGGAACGCCGCCGGGACGGCGTTGGAGCTGGGCAACCTGGGCCTGAGCAACCAGAGTTCGACCAACTCCTTTGCCTACGCGATCAACACATCGGGTCAGGTCGCCGGATATTCGGCCAAATACACCACCTCGGTCTCGAAGGGCGATCGCGCCGTGCGCTGGAATGCGACCACCGGCGCGGCGACGGAGTTGGCGAATCTCGGTACGGACAGCAGCAGCACAACCTACTCCTACGCGTTCGCCATCAACGATGCCGGCCAGATCGCTGGCCGATCGTATAAGTATGTCGGCGGGGTTTTTGCGGGCGACCTCGCCGTTCGCTGGGACGCCGACGGAAGCGCGCATGAGCTGGGAAATCTCGGCCTCAGCAGCACGAACACCACGACTGCGTCCGCCTTCGCCATCAACTCGCTGGGACAGACGGCGGGGCGCTGCAAGCTGTACGTCAGCGGCGTCGACCAGGGCGATCGCGCCGTCTACTGGAAGGCCGATGGAAGCATCGTCGACCTCAATTCGCTTATTTCGCCCAGCAGCAACTGGACTCTGACGCGATCGCGCGGCATCAGCGACAATGGCTGGATCACCGGCTTTGGAATGTATGATCCGGACGGCGCCGGCACTGTTGCGCCATACCAGCGACAGTTTCTGCTGAACGTCAACACCGAGAACAACTGGCTCAATTCGACCGGCGGCGCCTGGGCGACGGGCAACAACTGGTTTACGAACTTCGCACCGGGGTCGAGCGTCAGCGCGTTGTTCAACTTGAACTCATCGGGCGGATACACCGTCGACCTCAGCGGCGCGCCTGCGCAGGCGAAGGACGTCATCGTCAAGACCGACAAGATCGCGCTCAACGTTGGCGGAAACTCCGTCGCCTTCAATTCCTTTATCGTCGGCCGCGACAGTGGCGATGTCGCGCGGCTGACCATGAACGGCGGAACGGTCACCCTCGCAAGCGGTGTCACCATCGCGAACACCGCAGGCACGACCGGCACATTCAACCTCGATGCCGGTACGCTCACGGCGCCTTCGATCATCAGCAAGGGTAACTTCAACTACAACGGCGGCAGCCTCAGCGCCACCTCGGTGCAACTGGCAGGCGTTGGGCTGATGAAGTTCCCCGCCGGCGGGACTCGAACGCTGAAGCTGACAACTCTCACCATCGCCGACACCGCCAGGCTCGATCTGGTGGACAACAAGCTGATCCTGCAGAGCGGCGGGACGGGCGTCGGCGCGTGGAACGGCAGCAACTACACCGGCGCGACCGGCCTGCTCAAGTCCGGACACACGCCTGCGGGCAACTGGAGCGGTAGCGGCCTTGTCACCTCCATGACCGCCGCCACCACCAGCACCGCCCGGACACTGGCCATCGCGACCGCGAGCCAGACGGGCATTTCGACCTTCGGCGGCGTCTCCGTGTCCGGCAACGACGCGCTGGTCATGTATACGTTTAGCGGCGACGCCAATCTCTCCGGTTCCGTTGACGCTGACGACTACTTCCGCATTGACAGCAACTACGGCAAGACCAGCAATACGATCAAATCGTTCTTCAACGGCGACTTCAATTACGATGGCCTGATCAATGGCGACGATTACGCGCTCATCGATGCCGGCTTCAGCGCGCAGTTGAGTCCCGCGGCGCCGCTGGGAGTGTCGCCGGTACCCGAACCAACGGGCGTGCTGTCGGTGCTTGGCGTTCTTCTTGCCGTCCGGCGTCAGCGCCGCCATCATGCACGATAACATCGTGGTGAAGCTTTGCATCCTGTCCCTGCTGCTGTTTCCGCTGGCAGCGCCCGCGAGCAATCTCAAGATCGATGCGCAATTCCCCGGCGGGAACATCAACCTTGTCGGGGTTGACGGCAACACCGTCCTGCTGCGTCCTGACTTGCGCGACACTGAAGGCAACTGGTTTTACTGGGCTTTCCGCGTTCGCGGCGCGGCGGGGCAGACGGTGAATTTCGTTTTCACCGAGCAGAAACCGATCGGCGTCCGCGGGCCGGCGGTTTCCGGCGACGAAGGGAAGACCTGGCGCTGGCTCGGCCGCGACAACGCAACCGATTCCCAGTTCAGCTACACCTTCGGCGCATCCGAAAACTCCGTCACGTTCGCAACCGGGATGATCTACACTCAGGCGACGCTCGACGCATTCCTCCAGCGTCTGGGCGCGCCGAGTGCGCTTCACGTCGACTCGCTCACTACCTCGCGCAAGGGACGCAGCGTCGACCGTCTGCTGATCGGCGGCGCCATGCCAAAGCACAGAATCCTCATCACCGCGCGACATCATGCTTGCGAGATGATGGCCAGCTACGTGCTCGAAGGCGTCATTGAAGCCGCGCTGGCGGATGATGAAGTCGGTCGATGGTTTCAGCACAATATCGAGCTCGCCGCGATTCCATTTGTTGATACCGACGGCGTCGAAGACGGCGACCAGGGAAAGAATCGCCGTCCACGCGATCACAATCGCGACTACGTCGGTGATAGCATTCACCCGGAAACCGCCGCCATCCGCAGATGGGTGCCGCAGTGGGCAGATGGGAAATTGATCGTCACCGTGGATCTGCACTGCCCGACGTTGCGGGGCGCGCACAATGAAGTGATTTACCAGGTCGGCCAGCGCGATCCGCGCATCTGCGCGGAGCAGCAGCGTTTGGCGCCGATCCTTCACAACGCGATTGCCGGGCCGCTGCCTTACGACCCACGCGATGATGTTCCCTTCGGCACCGCATGGAACATCGAAAAGAATTTCGCTAAAGGCCAAAGCTGCAGCGGCTGGGCGGCGACGATACCGGGCGTGAAGCTGGCGACGACGATCGAATTCCCATACGCCAACGCATCGGGCAAGGAAGTGAATCGTGAGTCGGCGCGCGCTTTTGGGCATGATCTGGCCAAAGCGCTTCGCGTCTACGTCGCGGATTGAGCGGTCTCTGCAGCGGCGGTCCCCCGCGGATTCCTCGCTCGCCTTTTGTGCCTTCTCAGGTAATAATCCCCGCCCGCTGGAGGGAAGCACTTTGAAATCGATCGGTCCTGCTGCGCCTGCGAAACCTGTGTTTGATGTCGAGATGCTCGAAGAGCGCAGCCTCTTCGCCGCCGCGCCATCGGTTTACCTTCTCGGCAACTCCATGACCGATGGCATCCGCTATGCCGGGCTGCATGATTTGCTTGCGCGAGACGGCGCAGCAGTCACGCTCGGACGGCAAACCGGCCCGGGCTACTCGCTGGCGTATAACCTCAATTTAAAGCCCGGCTACTACACCTCCGGCTACGACCCGGATCAGCCGGGCAATGGTGATCCCTGGGGCAACTATCAGCAGGCGTTCGCCAGTACGTGGGATGCCCTGACGGTTCAGCCCGCGGAGCGGCGACTGCTCTCTGACAAAGACCCCAAAGATCTGTCGAGCACGCAGAACCAGGGCGATGTACCGATCACGCTCGAGTTCATGAAGCAATTCGCTATACATTCGCCCGATGCGCAGGTCTATGCGTATTCACGCCCGGTGCGCCGCACGGACATCGACGACAACGGCAACTCCACCGGCATCACCTTCGACTATGCCAGCGAGTGGAACAAGCCATACGTTGAAAGCGGCACGGGCAAGAACTCCAACCTGATCACGCGCTCCTACACGCTGCAGTACATGTCACTGGTGCGCGATGCGCAAAAGAACGATCCCGCAACCGCCGGCATGCTGCCGGTGCGCCTCATCCCAGCAGCCGAGGCGTATTACAACGTCGACCAGATGATCAAGGCCGGCAAGTTTGCGGGCACTTACGTGCACTCCATCACCGATTTCTATGCTGACCGATCGCATCCGCGCGGCGACACCGGCTCGTACCTGATCGCGCTGACGTTCTACGCGTCGCTGACCGGCAACGATCCGCGCGGCGTCGCGCCGACGAGCAGCTACGTCCGCTCTAATCCCGACGCCAGCGACGCCAAGGTGCAGTCGCTGATCCAGGAAGCGGTATACGAGGCGATGGTCTACAGTGGCTACACCGGGTTGACGACGTTTCTCCCCGATGGAACCCCGCCGCCTCCTCCCGCGCCTGCTCAGACGCCGTACAAGGGATCCCCCTTCGCCGTCGGCGCCTCGGCTGTCACCATCCAGGTGGAAGATTTCGACACCGGCGGAGAAGGTGTCGCTTATCACGATGCCGAAGCTGCCAACCTCGGCGGAAAATATCGAACGGAAAGCGTCGACGTTCAGCCGACCACCGACTCCGGCGGCGGATACAACGTCGGCTACGTCAAGGCGGGTGAGTGGCTCGAATACACGATCAACGTCGCCGCTGCCGGCAGTTATGATTTCTCATTCCGCACCGCCAGCGCCGGCAGCAACGCGACGTTCCATGTGGAGATCGACGGCGTCGACAAGTCCGGGCTCCTGACCGTGCCCAAGACCTCCGGCTGGCAAAGCTGGACCACCGTCACGCGGGCGGGCGTCTCGCTGAGCGCGGGGCAGCACGTGCTGCGGCTGGCGATGAACGCCAACGGCTCGACCGGCTCTGTCGGCAATTTTAACTGGATGAAGATCGCCCCGGCAGGCTCGACTCCCAGCGGAGTCGGGTCCATTTCCGGCAAACTCTTTTCCGACACGGACAAGGACGGCGCTCTGGACGCCGGCGAAGAGCTTCTCTCCGGTCGAATCGTCTTCATCGATCTCGACGGCGACAACGCGCTGGATGCGAACGAGAAGCGCGTCACCAGCGGCGCCGGCGGGGTCTTCAAGTTCACCGGCCTGGCCGCCGGAAGCTACAAGGTCCGACGCGTCTTCCCCGGCGGGTATCACCTCAGCACCGCGCCGCTGAACGTCACGCTCTCCGCCGGCGAAAACTTCACCGGTGGCCTGATTGGCGCGGCGAAGGCGTAATCGACCCGCCCGGAATCGCGGCCCCGAGTCGGACTACCTTTGCCTCCTTACCACATTTTGCTTGACCGTTAGCGCATGCAGTCCCGATAATCGGCGGGCACAGGCATATCGGTCGCAGTTTCGCGGGAGGCAGGATGGGCGCAACGAAACGAGCCGCGCCGCGGTCGCGCATCTCGGATTCAATCATTTATGTTCTGGAGTCGCTTGAGCGGCGTTCGCTCCTGTCAGATGTGAGCTGGGATGCCGGCGGGAACGGAACGAGTTGGACCGACCCGCTGAACTGGAGCACCAATCAGCTGCCGGGCGCGGCGGATGATGTGACGATTTCTTCGCCCGGCGACCTGTCGATCGAGATTTCGTCCGGGACACGCTCCGTGCACAGTCTCGTCTGCGACGAGCAGCTCACGGTCTCCGGGAGCAGCACCGTTCTTGTGGTTGCCACCACGGCACTGCTTTCCAACACGCTGCAGCTGGAAAGCCTGGGAACCCTCCGCGGCGGCAGCTGGAACACCGTCGACGCCGGATTCATCCGCGCGCAGTTTGATGCACAGCTCGATGGTGTCACGGTCGACGGCAGCATGGTCATCGATGACACCTTCGTTCGCGTGATCAACGGCCTGACCGTTAATGGCAACATCTCCATCAGCGAAACCGCTGAAAGCGCGCTCCTCGCCTTTGACGGTAGCCAACTTCTTTCCGGCACGGGCTCGATTACCTTCGACGGCGCGGAATCTCTCCTGCCGATCATTGGTCCTTCCAACTTCGGCGACGTCCTGACCATCGGCTCCACGGTGACGATTCAGGCTGGCCTGTCTGCCGGTCAACTGGGCAATGTCGAAGGCGGCAAGATCGTCAACTACGGCACGATCGCGGCGCAGAGCGACTCGAATCAATCTCTGCTCATTTCCCAGCTGTTCACGAATAACGGCACGCTGTCGGCGAGCACGGGCGCCATTACGCTGGACCTTGATGCGGCGAACTTCACAAACTATTCCAGCGGCACCTTGACCGGCGGCACTTACATCGTTGCAGGGTCAGGGACGATCGACCTAGGCGCGAGCAATGTCACGACCAATGCTGCGTCGATTACGCTCAGCGACACCGGCGCGTTTCCCGCGCTCGCCGCGATGACCGCGAACGCCGGGACCATCACCCTCGCCAACGCGCGCAGCTTCAGCACGGCCGGTGCATTGAATCATTCCGGCACAATATCCGTTGATGCCGACAGCAGTTTAACAAGCAGTGGCCTGCTGACATGGAGCGGCGGGTCAATCAGCGGGGTCGGCCTCACCACCGCCGCCTCAGGCGTGTCGATCACCGGGAATGTGATGAAAACGGGTGCGGGCGTTTTTCGGGTCGATGGCGCTCTGACCATCGGCAGCGGCAAGGCGCTTGATGTCGCCAACGGGACGCTGATTGTGCAGGACACGGTGACCTCTCCGCTGGGCGCCTGGAGTGGAAGCTCCTATACCGGCCTCATTGGACGCATTCAAAGCGGGCGCAATGGCGGCCCCTGGAATGGAAGCGGCATCCGCACCTCGGCTGCATCCGGTTCTGTTTACGCCGTTGGCATCGCCAGCGCATCCGCCGTCGCCACCGGAGGCATGTTCGCCGGCCAATCGGTCACCGGCACCGATACGATCATTCGCTACACGCTCGCGGGCGACGCGGACCTCGATGGCGTCATCGACGGCGATGACTTCTTCCAGGCTGACAATCATGTAGGCCTCGTCGGGGGCGCGGTGAGCTACTTCAACGGGGATTTCGATTTCAACGGACGTGTTGACGCCGACGATTACTGGCTGCTCGATTCGAATTACAACAACTCGCCCCTGGCGTCACTTCCGGTGGTTGGCGCGGCGCCCGCGGGCGAGTCGGAGCTCCCTGCACTGACCGCCGCCACGCCAGCCGTGGATGACGATGCCCTCCTGGCCGAGCTTCGCTGACAGCGATTTCCGCAGCCAAAATGAGGGTATCGAGCCCGCCTGCCCCAAAGATACGAAGTATAATATGGGGTGCGTTTCCCGATGTGCAGGTGTGGCTCCAACAGGTATCCGCAGCGCGGCCGCAGGAACAGGATCCTTAATGCGGCAGCGTTCGCGTCGGTCCCCGCGATACTGAGCGCGGGTGATGCGCTGGCGGCGCGCTCGCTGGGGATCGACGTTTCCAACAACAACGGGACCATCACCTGGTCGTCGGTGGCCAATTCCGGAATCGACTTCGCCTGGGCCAAGGCGACCGAGGGTTTCACCTTCAACGACTCCTTCCTCAGCTCGAATATGAGCAACGGGACGTCCGCGGGGGTCATGATGGGGGCGTACCACTTCGCGCGGTGGGACAACAACAGCGCGGCAGATGAAGCGAGCCATTTCCTCGCGCAGGCGGGGTCGTACATTCGCGCCGGCTACATGGTTCCGGTCCTCGATGCGGAACAGGCGCCGGCCGCGGGGCAGACCAGGACGATCATCTCGACGTGGATCAACGACTGGTGCAACGCGATCAAGAGCTCGACGGGCATCTCGCCGCTGGTCTACACGTATCAGTCGTTTGCCTCGAGTTGGTTCAACTCGACGGTGTCGAGCAACTGGCAGTTGTGGATGGCGAACTACAACGGTCAAAATGCGCAGACCGGATCGCCGGGCAGCATCACGCCGTGGACCACGGGCGACTGGCAGTTCTGGCAGTACGATGTCACCGGGTCCGGATCCGTGCCGGGCGTCAGCGGGAGCGTCGATCGCGACGTCGCCAACGGCGATTATGATTTCGTCGAGCGGAACTTCCTGATTCCGATGGTCTGGACCGGCGGCAGCAACGCGAGTTGGAACACGACCGGCAATTGGAAGAACACCAATTCGAGCACACATACCAAGCCGGCGAGCAATCACCCGGTGCTTTTTGACACGCCGGTTCCGGGTTCAGGTTCAACGATCACGCTGGGCAGCGGCGAGGTGGCGCGCAGCCTGACCTTCAACGAAAGCTACACGCTCACCGGCGGCGACCTGACGCTCTACGCGGGATCGATCGGCACAATCCGCGTGGCAACCGGCAAGACCGCGACGATCAACAGCAAAATCATCGCGACCACCCTGACGATCCCCAGTGTCAGCGCCGGGGGGACGGTCGTGCTGGGCAATTCCGCCAACAGCGTGAGCAATACGATTGTTGATGGAAACCTGACCACCGCAGCGGCGCAGACGCTGGGAAACCTGAGCGGTGGCGGCACCTTGACGATCAACGCGGATTTGACCGTGAACCAGACCGCTAATGGAACGTTCACCGGCACGATCCCCGGCACCGGCGCGCTGATCAAAACCGGCAATGCAACGTTGTCTCTGACCAACAGCAGCAATCAAACGGTCGGGTACACCGGCACGACGGTGATCAACGCGGGGACGCTCAACGTCAAGAGCGGGGCGATCTCGCACTCGGGCGTCGGCGTGAATATCAACAACGGTGCGGCGCTGCAATTCGGCGACAGCAATACGCTCGCCTCCAGTCGCGCGGTCACGCTGGGCGCCGGCGGTGGAATCATTGACGCCAACGGAAACACGGACACGGTCGCCGGTGTGATTTCAGGCACGAGCCTATCCACGAAGGCCGGCGCCGGCATCCTCGCGCTGAGCAATACCGGCAACAGTTACACCGGCTCGACCAGCATCTTGACCGGGACACTGAAGCTCGGCGCGAGCGGCGTCATTCCCGATTCTTCGGACGTTTCGATCTCCAGCGGCGCGACGCTGGATTTGAATGCGAAGAGCGAGACGATCGGATCGCTCGCCGGCGCGGGAACGGTACTGCTGAGCGGAAGCTTGATGGCTGGCGCATCAGGCGCTTCCACGACGTTCACGGGCCTGTTGAACGGAAGCGGAAGCTTCACCAAAAATGGCGCGGGAACATTCACGCTCGCCAACACCGCGAACACGCAGAGCAGCACATCCGTCACCGCCGGCACGCTTCTGATCAGCGCCGATGGCCAATTGGGGACATCGGCCGCGCCCGTCACGCTCAACGGCGGAGCGCTTCGACTCAATGCGGCCTTCACGCTCTCGCGCGACATCACCATCAACGCCGGCGGGGGGATCATCAATGACACCCACACCTCCGGCAACCTGATCATCTCCGGCGCGCTGCATGGTTCGGGTCACCTGCTGAAGACGGGGTCAGCCAGCAATCCGCTCCACCTGTGGATGGCCAGCGATGCAACCGGTGGATTCGAGATCCGCCAGGGCCGGGTGAATTTCAACGGGAACAACGCAGCGGGCGCGAACAACAACGTCATCACGCTGTCGGCCGGCAGCGGCGATATCGCTCAGATCGGACTCGGCACGACCATCGGCGCGACGACTGTGACGCTGCAGAATCCAATCGTGCTTGCGCCGACGGGAACCGGCGTGAGCAGCCTCGAGCCCGCCGGCGGAACTGAACTCACCCTCGCCGGGCCGATCACGGGCGTGGGCGGCTTGCAGAAGGGGAACTTCGCGGGCGCGACCGGCACAGTGATCCTCACCAACACCGCCAACAGCTGGTCAGGGCCGACCACCGTGCTGCTGGGGACTTTGAAGCTGGGCGCGAGCGACGTTATCCCGGATGCCTCGGATGTGTCGCTCTCGAACGGAACGGCCTTCGACGTCAACTCGATGAATGAGACCATCGGTTCGCTGGCGGGTGAGGGCTCAGTCACGCTCGGGACGGGCACGCTCATCGCAGGCGCATCAAACGCTTCGACTGCTTTCAATGGATCGATCAGCGGCAGCGGGAGCCTCATCAAGGCCGGCGCTGGAACCATGACAATCAGCGGCGATCACACCAGCTTCACCGGCAGCACTACCGTGAACGGCGGCAAGCTCCTGTTGGCGAGCAACATGATCGCGATCACATCGGCGACCATTCAGACCGGCAGCACGGTTGAGCTCTCCGCCGGCGCCGGCGCTGTACTGAAGACCGACACGCTCATCGTCAACGGGACCGGGGAGCTCGACATCCAGGACAGCAAGGCCATCATCACCACCACGCCATCGCCCGGCTCATGGAACGGCACGAACTACGACGGCGTCACCGGATTGATCACTTCCGGCAGCATCATGAGCAGCGCGACAACCGCCATCACGGGCGTGGGCGTCGCGCTCGCCAGCGACACCATCTATGGCTCACCGGGCCTCTTCGCCGGCCAGAGCGTCGCGCCCGACGATGTGCTGCTCATGTATACCTACAGCGGCGACGCGGACCTGAGCGGCCTGATCACCGGCGATGATTATTTCCGCATCGACGCCGGATTCGACGAGCATGACACCGGCTATGCGCATGGCGACTTCAATCTCGACGGCATGATCGACGCGGATGACTATTTCATCATCGATCGCGGTTACGCCGCGCAAACCACATCGCTCGCCGCCGCGCCTTTCAGCGCGGGCGCAGCCGCCGTTCCCGAGCCGCAGATCTGGGGATTGATCCTGCTGCTGACGGCCCCCCGGCGCCGACGGCGACGTGATTCAGGTGCGTGAAACGGATGACCCCGACGGGATTCGAACCCGTGTCGCGGCCTTGAAAGGGCCGTGTCCTAGGCCTCTAGACGACGGGGCCGCAAAGCGGCCAAAGAGCCGGGCTGTCCTCAGCCCGGAGTTCTCCGGGAGCGGGACAATATGGGCATCTTTTGAACCGCGTCAACCGCATTGAGCGCAGCACCCGCCGCACCATACTCTGTGTCGATGCTTCATTACTTCAAATTCCGCCAGGACCTGCTCGACCCGGCGCCCGGGCGAGACGTTTATATCAAGCGAGCCGCAGGCCGGGGCTGGCCCGAGGAATGCCCGCCGATCCGCGCTGCGAATGCGTACGGCTTTGACGTTCTGGCGAATTTCGATCTGACCTTCATCCGCCGAGACGCGCGCGGCTCAAAATGGGGAGTGGCCAACGACATCGTTATCGAGAGCGACTTCCGCTACGCCGCCAGCCGCGGATCCGATGGCCAACCGCTGGTGCAGCAATATGCGTGGTTCTGGCAGAAGGGGCAGAAGCTTCCGCACGTCATCACCGACAACGTTTACGATAAAATTGCTAACCAGGTGAAGGTCAGCAGTTACTTATTCCTAAAGACCGACCCCGGCGAACTGCTGCTGGTGACAGAGGTGCCGAACCTGCGCCGGCGATGGCGGGCGATGTCGGCGCTGATCGAGACGGACTGGTATCCGGCGAGCTATCCCTGGCACGTGGTGCTGGAGCTGGATCGGGATGCGAAGCGCATCACGATCAGGAAGGGCGAGCCGTTGGCGCGATTGATACCGGTGCGGCGGGTTCAATATCTGGCGCGGCCGATGTCGCAGGCGGGGTTTTCCAAGTTTTTCGACCGCGGCCAGCGATGGCTGGCGACGCACGGCAAATTCGAGCACGAAGCCGCCGACGATGGCGTCGCCGACATCACCGGGACGTACCGCAGGCAGCAGAAGCGGGCGAAGTTTGTGGTGATGAAGTAGAATGGAAGCCGAGGTGATGTGATGATCGCCTTATTGCTCTTCAGCGCGGTGGCAGCGTCGCCCGCGACTCAGCCGGCCAAGCCGCCACCGCCGGATCTCGCCGCACTCCACACACAGGCTTATGAGCTTCTGCTCAAGGGCGATTTTCCAAAGGCGAAGAAGCCGCTGGAGAAGGTGTATGAAGCGACACCGGCGCCGACGCGCAACCGCGCGCTTGTGCTCAATCACGCGATCCTCGACGTCACGCAAAAGACCTTCGTCATGCGCGCACTCAAGGACCTGACCGAGTACCTCACGAAGAATCGAGATCCTGACGAGGAGGCCACGAATATCCTCGGCGGCGCGCTCAACACCGCCGTCGCGGTGAATCCGAAGCTGAAGAGCGGTGAGCTCTGGCAGACGGCGTTCCGCGAATGGGAGCGGCGCAATTACGTGCTCGATCACAGCCGCAAGGGGTGGCGGCGGTGGGGCACGCGCTGGATCGAGGAAGCCGAATACACGCGCATCCAGGAGCAGATCAAGACTCTCAAGCAGGCGGTGCTCGATCAACAGGAGGTGGCCAACCGCGCCTACGATCGCGCCGCGTCCGTCAGCCAGCAATACACCAATGCGCTCAATGCAAAAGAGCAGGCGCGCTACCTCGTGCAGTACCTGCAATGGTACAACGGCACCTATAACCTCCCGCCGCAGCTGAACACGAATCCATCGGATCCCAACTATCTCCAGTTTCAGCCGTCGGCGGCGGTGAACAACTACACCAACGCTTACATGGAGGCTCAGCGGCTGGGACCGGAGATGGAAGTCGCCATCCGCGAGCTCAACACCGAGCAGCAGAAGCTGGCGGAACTGCAGAAGAAGGTGATCCGCCCGGAATGGCCCAAACGGTTTGATCCAATCGATCCGAATGGTCCCGAGGCTGACAAGCCCATCGATCACGCCCCAGCGCCGACCAGCGCGCCTGCGGAAAACCCGTCGGATGTCCCCGGCAAGCCGCTGCCGCTGCGCGAGAATGTGCCGCTGCGCCCACGGCCATGAACTCTTCTCCCGTCGAACAAGACGTCAGCGAGCGTGGTGGGAAGCTGCGATGGTCCGCGACAGTTCTCGCGGTGATCAGCGCTGTGCTGGCGGTGCTGACATTCGCCCGCGTGATGTCGCCTCCGGACAATTTGTGGCCGCCGCTGGTGATTGGGCTGCTCGTCTTCAGCATCCTGTTCTGGAGCGCAATCGCAATCGTGCAATGGCGGCTGTGGCGAGGCCAGGGTCCAGCGGCGCAGAACATCTGGGCCGCCAGCGTTTATCTGCGCGGGGATGAGCTGATCATCCATCCACAGAACCGCACTTGGAACAACATCGGCTGGAACAGCGAGCCGGTGATGAAGATCAACGCGGGCGCGCCGCGTGAGGCGATCGGCGAAACGGTCCGCCGCGCGTTAATGTCATCACGTTCGGACGCCGCCACCGCCGATGCCACGGAGGGGCCGGAGAATCCGATTCTGAAAGTGGCGGGCGTGACGAGCTGGAAAGCGTTCAATCAAGGCGCCCAGCTCGCCGGCGTCGCTTTGGAGAATGATCAGATCACGGTTTATCCGTATCGCCCTGCCCGCCGCACTGAGGGCAAAGGTTTCGTCCAGCTCGCTGATGGCCAGGTAAGCTTCCCGCCGGACTGTACGGATGAGCAACTCGCCGGCGCGGTTCTCGAAGCGCTCCATTCCGCCGCGGCCGATTGATCCGGACCGCAACGTCATTACCATGACGGCAACTGCGAAAGGAAATGCATTCATGGCCAAGAAGGTTGAAGGCGTTGTGCGGGTGGCGCTCATCGGTTCGGGCGGAATCTCCGCTGCGCATGGCAAGGGATTCTTGAAGCACAAGGACAAGATCAAATGCGTCGCACTGTGCGATGTGTCGGAAGACAATCTCAAGAAGCGCAGCGAACAGCTGAAAGACGTAGGCGGCGGGGGCAGGCAGTTCAAAGACTGGAAGGTCATGCTCAAGGAGATGGGCGGCGAGGTCGATGCCGTCGACATCTGCCTGCCGCACCATCTGCATGCGCCTGCGATCCTCGATGCGTGCGCTGCCGGGAAACATGTGCTGTGCGAGAAGCCGATGTGCATGAGCCTTGATGAGGCGGACAAGATCGCGGCGGCGGTGAAGTCATCGGGCATCACGTACATGTCCGCGCACAATCAGCTGTTCATGCCGGTCGTGCAGGAGGCCAAGCGGCTGATCGACGGCGGGGAGATCGGCAAGGTGCTGTGGCTGCGGAGCCAGGATTGCTTCCGCGCCGGGGGGGAAGGGGGCGAGCCGTTCAAGAATTCCTGGCGCGCGAATTTGAAGACGCAGGGCGGCGGGGAGTTGATCGATACCGGTTATCACCCGTCGTATCGGCTGCTTTATCTCGCGGGCGCCCCTGCGGTAAGCATCCAGGCGCAGATGGGACGCTACGTGCAGAAGATCGAAGGCGAAGATACCGCGTCGGTGCAGGTGCGCTTCGCCAACGGTGTCATCGGCGAGATCCTCACCAGCTGGGCATTTCCGCTGCCGCATGGCACGCATCAGATTCACGTGATGGGCGAGAAGGGCGAGATCTTCGGCTCCGCCGACACACTCTATCACCTCGCGCGCGGCGCGAAGGAGCCGACACGCGTCGAGTGCGCGCCGGTCGATACTTTCACTCAGGAAATCGGCCACTTCGCCGATTGCCTGCGCGAAGGCCGTCGCCCCATTCATTCGCATGAAGAAGGTCGGGCCGTGCTGGAGCTGATCCTCAAGGCGACGCAGAGTGCGGGGCAGTGGCAGGAGACGGCGGCGATTCGTCCGTGAGCTCAAGCACAGTCACGCCGTCGGCGATGAGGCGGCGCTCGATGTGAAAGTGGCCGCGGGTGATGAACGAGTTGAGCGGGTACCACGGCGCGTAGTGAACAAGCCAGATGTGGCGGCCGTCAAGCGGGAGTGAGACGGGAATCGTGCCGGCATCGGTGCCGCGCACATCCACGTCGTCACGATTAACGTAGTAGTCGTAGAGGCGCAGCCCGCCGCGGGCGTGGACGACGGCAAGATCGCCCTTGCGCATGTTGTGGTTGAGAAAGTCGCCGGCGGCGCGCCAGTTTTCGCGGTAGATGCGAGGAGCGTCGCCCAGGGGGCTGATGCAAACGAGCACGAGCAGTGTCACCGCTCCGATCCATGGCGGCAGCGCCGCGATTCCCGCGGCGGCCAGTGCGCACATCGCCACCGTCGCGATGATCCCATAGCGCGGCGCGAACGTCGGATGCGTGAGCACGGATATGATCACGGGCACGACGACCGGCGTGAGCATCAGCGCCAGGAGGATAAAGATGCCGCGCATGTGCCGCCGACGTGCGACACCGAGCACGATCAGCGCCGTCAGCATGAACAGCGTCGCCCGTGAGCCGGCGAACATGTAGTAGCTGCGCGCAATGTCGTCGAGGGTGACCTGCCTGACCCAGAAGTTCTTCGCGACCGCGCGCGTCCAGGTGATGACGATCGGAACCCAGGGCCCGAACAGCGCTGCGGCGGCGAGGTTATCGATGATCCATGCCCGCGGGCGCAGGCGCAGCGGCCGCTTCGATCGCGCCAGCAGCGTCCAGTAGACAATGTGGTGTGCGAGGATCGCGAACAGGCCGTAAAGATGCGCATACAGCCCCATCGCCGCGAGCAGCGCATAAGCGGCATTCAACCGCTGCGTCGGCCTGCGCAGCAGCCGCACGAAGACGTCTGTCGCCGCCAGTCCAAGCAGGACACTTAACGTGTACGAACGGCATTCCTGCGAATAGGCGATCTGCATCGGGTTAACGGCCAGCAGCAGCGCCGCGATCAGCGCGATCTGCGCACCCAGCAGTCGCCCGACGAGGATGTACAGCATCCATACGCCCGCGACGGCGGCGAGCAGCGACGGCATGCGCACGGAGAATTCGCTGTCGCCGAAGGGGATGATCCAGAAGTGCATGATGAGGTGATGCAGCGGGGGAATGTTTTCCCAGACGATGTTGGTGGAGATCAGGTCCGCGATCGACTTGCGCGCCAGCAGGACGGTGGTGATTTCGTCGCCCCAGAGCGAGTCGTGCGACAACCCGTGAACTCGCAGACCGGTAGCGAGCAGCAGGATCAGCACAAGCGCGGCGAGATGGAGGCGGCGGGGGATCATCGCTCGGCCGGCGCAGTGGTCGTCGTCGCGCCGAGTTTCTCGGGATCTTCAATGAGCTCCATCGCCAGCACGCCCCAGGTGAACTTGCGCTTGCCGATCTTCACCGGCGCGCGAAGCACCATCTTCGTCGCCGGCTCCCACGAGTCATAGATGACCAGCCACACGCGCCGGCCGGGCGGCTCGAGCGGATAGGTGACCGGCAGATTCACGGTATCGACGCCGACGCGGCGGACGTCCGGGCGCGTGCGCACGTAATAATCGTACAGTCGAGTGCCCGCGCGTAACTGCACAACGCACAGATCGCCCGGGCGCATGTTTTTCGTGAGAAACTCGCCGATCTCGCGCCATTGCGCGCGAGGGATGACGGCTGCGGAACCCGCGGGGCTCAGAACAACCAGAGCAATCAGCACGAGCCAGCGCAGCGGCGCCGGTTTCAGCGCCATCACGCCCGCGGCCGCGAGCGCTACAAATGGAACGACGGCCATGATCGCATAGCGCGGCGCAAACGACGGCCGGGTCAGAACTGAGATGATGACCGGCACGGCGACCGGCGTGAGCATCATCGCCAGCAGGAGCCAAAGCGCCTCGCGACGCCGCCAGCGCCAGATCGCAATGACGACCAGCGCGCTCATCGCGATGAAAACAGCAGCCTGCCCGCTGTACATCCAGTAAGCGCGGGTGATGTCATCGATCGTGACCTTCTTGACCCAGAAGTTCATCTGCACCTGGCGGGTCCAGCGCAGGACGACGGGGATCCACGGCGCGAACAGCGCGATTAACGCGATGTCATCCGTGAACAGCGCCGGCCACTTCAACTGCAGTGTGGCCGGGCGGCGCCACAGCGCAACCGCGTAGAACAGGTGCATGCCCAGCAGCGTGAACGCGCCGTAGATGTGCGTGTACATCAACAGAGCCGCGGAGATTACATACCACGCGTGCAGGCGCGGCGTCGGCGCCCGCATCAGCCGCACAAACGCATCCACGCAGCACAGGCCGAGCAGTACGTGCAGCGCGTAGGCGCGGCACTCCTGCGAGTAGGCGATGTGCATCGGGTTGACCGCCAGCAGGAGCGCGGCAGTGAGGCCAATCCATCGGCCGATCAGGCGCGCCACCAGCACGAAGATCATGTAGACGCTCGCCACTCCCGCCAGCAGGGACGGCATTCGAACCGAACGCTCGCTGTCGCCGAACAACAAAATCCACCCTTTGATGAGCAGGTGATGCACCGGCGGGATCTGCTCCCACAGGATGTCGTGCTTGACTAGCTCGGGCACGGACATCTTCGCCAGCAGCACGGTCAGCGCCTCGTCACCCCACAGGCTGTCGCGCGCGATGTGGTGATAGCGCAGGCAGAACGCCAGCGTGAGAACTGCGATCAAGCCCGCGATGCAGCGGCGGGCGCGAAGGGTCGAAGGACGCTGCTCGTCGATTGACGGGATACTCGTCGTCACGAAACCGTCATACCTTCACGAAAACCCGACTGACGTACAGAATCGACATCAGCAGCAGGATCACCAGCACGTAGAGCAGCGCGAACGCCAGCGACTGATTGTGCTCTGAACCGATATCAGGCACAGCCGCGACGGCAGCGGCGACATGCTCGCGGCACCAGGTCCACAGCGACACTCGTTCAGCGCCGCTCTGCACGGTCATGAATGCCGCCAGCTTGTAAAGCATGCCAGACACGACGAACGCCGCGATGGCGTTCATGCCGTAGATCTTGAACGGCAGCGCCCAGGCGCGGTGATTGAGCACATCGACGACATAAAACACGGCACCCAGGCAGAGCATCGCCATACCGGCGGTGAAGATGGTGAACGACGGCGTCCACAGGTTCTTGTTGATGGGCATGAGCCAGCGATCGAGCGCCATGCCGCAGAGCAGTGTCACCAGGCCCAATACCAGCAGGCCCGCGTTTCGTTCTGCCGTCGGTCGGAACGTGCGCAGCCACACGCCGGCGAGGATGCCGATGAGCACCGTCGCGATGGCCGGCAGCGTCGAGAGCGCGCCTTCGTTGTCGGGATAGGGACGGTACGCGTGATTCCATCTTCCTTCACGGATGAGCAGCCATTGGTCGATGCTGCGCGCGAGATTGTCTTTCTGCTCGAGCGAGCCGGTGATATGGCCGGGGAACGGCGCCTTGAACATCAGCGCCGAATAAATGGTCATCAGCAGCACGGCGCTGACGAGTACCATGGGCCAGCCGAAGTAAAGGCCGATGGTCGCGGCAACGCCGTAGCAGATGCCGATGCGCTGCAAAACGCCGGGAATGCGCAGGTGCGCCGGATTGAGCAGGCCGTTGCCGAAGCTGAATCGCTCCGGCAGTCCGCTGGTGTGGGTGATGATGAGGTGGAGGGCGAATGCGAGCGCATAGAAGAGCACGAACAAAGTGATGGGCATGAGGAGCTGAATTCTGCGCGAGCGCCAGGGGATCAGCAGCAGCACGATGCCAATGACGCTGAACACAGCGACGGCGATACGCAGGCTTCCGATCCAATCAAAACCGGGGGGGAGTGGTGTGAAGGACGTATACGGCAAGCCGGTGAGAAGCTCGCCGAGCATGAAGAGCGACAGTGCGCGGGCCCAGATATGGGTCAGCAGCGCGGAGCGAGTTTCCGTGCCGGATGACACACGCTTGGCCATCGAGAAGGGTGTCGCCACGCCGACGATGAAGAGGAAAAATGGAAAGATGAGATCAGTGGGCGTCCAGCCGTGCCAGGTGGCGTGCTCCAGTGGGGCGTAGCTTTCGCCCTTGCCGGGATTGTTGACCAGGACCATGGCGGCGATGGTGATGCCGCGGAAGACGTCGAGGGAAACAAGGCGTGGGGCTTTGACCGAGGAGACCGAAGTGGTGGGAAGTTCGATCTGAGGAAGCGTTGTGGGAGCGGCTTGGACGGTGGACATGAAAGGGCCTCGCGGTTGGCGAGATTGTAACGAGTGGGGCGGGGTTGCGCAAAAGAAAGACCCGGCGCGCAAGAGGGCTTGCGCACCGGGTGGGGTTTAGAGGAAAGATCCGGGTCTTCGCGTTGCTCAGACCACGGCGTCTGGAGGCTGATCAGCGGCCGCCGCCGGAGCTGCCGCCGCCGGAGGAACCGCCGGAGGTGCCAGCGCCCGTGCCGGTTGAGCCAGCGCCCGTGCCGGTTGAGCCGGCGCCGGTGCCCGTGCCGCCGTACGTTCCGGTGCCGCTGGAGCCTGTGCCGGTGCCGCCGTAGGTGCCGGAGCCGGTGGCGCCGGTTCCGCCGGCGGTGCCTGCGCCGGTTCCATAGCCGCCGGTGCCTTGTGAGCCGGCGCCTGTGCCGTAGCCGCCGGTGCCGGACATGCCGGCGCCGCTGCCGGTGCCGTTCATGGTCCCACTGGAGGTGCGCGCCGAGCCGCTCATCGAGCCGCTGGTGCCGCTGCGGTTCATCGACCCGCCGCTCCCATCATCGCGATTGTGGTCACACCCGATGGAGATCCCGGCCACAGCCAGAGCCGCGGCTGCGAATAAAGAGACTGCTTTGCACATGGTTGCACCCTTCCTGGAAGTAAATGACGAAGAGAGACGTCGGCACGCGCCGCGTCGTGTGGGACCGCGGTCGCAAAGAGTGGACCGCCGGCAGTCTCAGGAATTTGTGTAGCGATTGAGCGCTTCGAGGAAGTAATAGTCGCCGTAGATGAGAGCGCTGTCTGCGATCGGGTTTTTCCGCGGGACATATGCTGCGCCGTGCAAGAGCACGCCGCCGTTAAACCTTCCCTCCGCGAAATAGGCAGGTGAAAGCAGAGTCGTGATGACTTTCTCCGCGGCAGCGCGGAAGGCGACCTGTCGCGTCAGATCCGGGTCAATCTGGCTGAGTTGGACGAGCGCGCTGGCCGCGACAGCAGCCGCGGAACTGTCGCGATACGTTGTTGCGGTCACCGGCGCCGCGAAATCCCAATACGGCACGCCATCGGCCGGCACGTGGCCGATCCAATAGTCCGCGACGTTTCGCGCGATCGCCAGCAGCGCGGGGTCGGCGGTTGCTTCGTACGAAGAGGCGTACGCGTGCATCGCCCATGCTTGTCCGCGCGACCACGTGCTATCAGCGCTGTAGCCCTGCTTGGCGGTATGGCCGACAAACGCTCCGGTTGCGCTGTTAAAGTAACCCCATTGCGCCGTGCTGCCGCCGCTGCGCACGTAATACTGCGCCAGTTTAAGCAGATGTGACGTTGCACCCTGCGCGTATTTCCCGTCGCCGGTCAATGTCGTCGCTCTGTACAGCAGCGGCATGTCCATGGCGTGATCGAGCAGCACGGCAAAGTCGCCGCTGGGGTTGGATGGCAGCGAAGTGCCGCCCGGCGAGCGAAACATGCCGACGGTCGCATCAAACTGCTCCATCTTTGCATTTGCCGCGGAGACCAGCGCAGCGCGATCGGCGGTGTCGTTGCTGGCGGAATACATCGGGACGAACGGCACGCCGATGCGGAATCCCATGTCGCTCGGCAAGCTGGTCTGGTCGGCGAGGCTGCGCGTCCAGGCTGTTGCATTCAGCCGCAGCGCGCGTCGGCCATTGCGCTGATAGAGCTGCCATAATTCGCCGGCGAGAAACCCCGCCGTCCATGAGGTGCCGTCGGTTGTCTCCCAGGCGCCGGTCGCGTTTGTGTTGATGACGTAGAGATCAGGATTGTTGTTGATCGCGGTGAGTGTGCGGGCCATCTGCGACTGCGCGAACGCAAATGCGTGATCGATCTTGTCGGTGGTGTCGGGCGCTTCGGGGTAGAGCCGCGAGGTGGGAACTACGCTCTTGATTTGCGATGCGCTTTCCCACCACAGCTGCGCCTCGGCTCCACCTTTGTGATTGAAGTATTCAACCTCGATGTCTACTTTCCGCGACGCCTTCAGCGGGATCACTTCACTCTGGCTGACCGGCGGATGAATGTTCCAGTCGTCGATGATCAGCTTGTGATCAATCCACAACCGAATGCCGTCATCCGCTTGCGTGGTGAAGGTGTAAGTCTCGCTGTACGCGGGCTTGATCTTGCCGGTCCAGCGGATGCTGTAAGTCGTCGGCTCCAGGCCGGGTGGGAGCGAGGCGGGATCAAAGTAGATCTTGCGATCGACGCGAACGGTCGATGTACCTGTGAAGTCGCTGTTGGGGAAGTAAGCGGCCACCAACCCCGTCCCCGGATTGACGGCAAGCATCCGCCGCGGCTCCAGCGCTTCGCATAGCGCGCGCCCCACTGGCGGGTTATCAATACAAAGCATCTGCACGCCCTCGCTCTGCCGCATAAGAAACGACAGCCCGTGCCCCCGCGTTTCATTACTCCCGCAGCCGCGTCTGGATGTTGTCCAGCACGTTCATGAAATTGATGTAGCTGTCGTAGGGACTCTCATAAGGGCTGAAGTACTGATGCACCTGCCCATCGGCCCAGTACTTGGTGGACATGTAATAGAAATGGTCGGAACTGGTGAGCTTGCGCCAATCGGCCAGCAGCTGCTGGTCTCCCTTTTCCTTCAGCGGCCCCTCGAGCTTGTAGAGCTCATGTGCGGCGTTGGACTGCATGGCGTTGCCCAGCCACGCGGACAGATCGCGCTCGGTATCCGCCCACGAGACCATGTGCGGCACGTCCACTTCGCCCGCCGGCTCGTACGCGTCGATCACCTGCGAAGGGGTGAGGAAATTGTTGTCCGAGTGCTTGAGCACTTCCCCGGGCAGATGGCGGAGAAAATCGAAGATGCCGGTCTCCGCCCACTGGTGCTCGCCGATGGTTTCGTAATCGATGAAGAGGTTGCAGACGAAGCCGTTGCCGTTGATCTGGTTGATCCAGCGTGCGAATTTTTCCGCAGTCAGCGGCCACTGCTCCCAGGCGCGGTTGGAGAAGCGAAACGCGATGTCGTCGCTGAGGCGATAGTTCTTCAGCAGCAGCTTGATGCGCGGCGCGTGCGGCGGGCGATATACAAAATTCGGCGAGCGATAGCCCAGGATATTGTCGGCGCCTTCGGAAAGAATCCCGTCATACCCCATGTGGCTGACGAAATGGGCGAGGTCATTGTTGTAGACCAGCTCGGTGTTCCGAAAGACGCGCGGCTCCTGGTTGAACAGCTCCTTGATCTTGGCGCGATGTAGCTCGACCTGTGCCCGAAATTCCTCGCGCGAATAGAGAAATGCCAGCGAATGGTCGTACGTCTCGTCAAGAAACTCGACACAGCCGGTGGCGTTGAGTTCCCTGAAGAGGTCGATGACTTCGGGGGCGTAATTCTCAAACTGCTCGAGCACTACGCCGCTCATGGAGTATCCGACGCGGAATCGCCCCTCGTGCTGGCGGATGCACTCGAGCATCATGCGGGTGGCGGGGAGATAACACTTGTGCGTGATCTTCCGCATGATTTCGGCGTTTTTCTGCTCGTCGAAATAATGGCGGTCGGTGTCGAAAACGCTGTAGCGGCGGAGACGATAGGGCTGGTGAATCTGGAAATAAAAACAGACCGAAGCCATGACGTTCCCTTGTCTTACGCGTCGCGCGAGCGTGCGGGAGCCCGGCGGCTGGAGCCGCGGGTTGCGAATTCTACGCGCAACGCACGTAAAGAAAAAAATCTGCGGAATCTGTCGCAGCCCCTCACGGGGACAGCCTTTCCACCGCGTTATGCACCGGACAAGACGCGATGGTGGCGACAGTTGCGCGCGTGCCGTGGATAACTTCGCGCTCAGCGTCCGATATTTTTGGCCTTCGCGCGCATGGTCGCTATATTTCCTTTCGTCGTCGGGCACGAAAGTGAACGGCGAAAGAGGAAAACGGCTCCCGTAATTGAGACCGGCTTCTTTGTGCGAAAGACCCTGCGAAGCAATGAAACGCGGGCAGGGCGGAAGTCGGCGGCCAGCGGTCAGGCCACCCGGAACTAATGGGCTTTAAAGGCCCGGCAGGCAGATCGGGTTAAGACCGCCGCAAGTGATGCATCGCACCGACAGGAGAGAGTCCTGCGGCAGAGTGCTTCGGTGCTTGAGGCGATGCGTCGGACCCAGCGTGCCGCGAGTGGGCCAGGAATGGCCGCGAAGGACACGCGATCCTAGGCTCAGGGTCCGGGAGGCTGCATGAATGCGTCTCATCGGCGCAAGCTGGTGAGTCGGAGGTATGCAGTCGAAGCGAAATCCCACGGCCGTCCAGTCGGGAAACCGCTCCGCCACCCCAATTTTGGGTGAGCGGCCGCGAGAATGATTCGCGGGCAACCGTCTGTGTGAGCGACATGTGGTCCCAGCAATGGGGAAATAAGAGCTCATGCTGAGCGGGCCGAGGCGGGCCCAGGCCGGGAGTCATCTGCCAACAGCATCGGCCCGAGACCAGAGGTCGGGAAGCGCAAGCGAACTGACAGGCCCACGCGGTGACGTCGCGAGTCACTTCGTGGGCCAGCTGGTTTTATAGACATCGCAGAACTCGGAATGCAGAATGCAGAACGAAGGCAATTTCGATTGTTTCGTTCTGCATTCTGCATTCTGATTTCTGCACTGATCCCGGCCGCAGTCGCCGCCGAGCCCCCCGCAATTCCCATCGGACTAGACGCTTTTCGCCAATGGGACCAGTGGCCCCTCCAGCGCATCGGGCAGCGCACGTACATGCGCAGCACCTACGACCGCCGCGGCGGAAATGAGGGCGCGGACGCTTCGCACTTTCTCTATCAACTTGCTGACGACAACAATGTGACGCTTGATCTTGAAGGGCCGGGCATTCTCGCCTCTGCCCGCTATAACCATTGGCACGGCAGTCCGTGGCGCTACAACGTCGACGGCACTGAAACCATCGTCAGCGAAACGAGCACGAAAGATACGACCAAGCCCGTGGCTGATTCTGTCTTTGAGCCTGCCGTCGCTTTTCCGCAGCCGCTGACCTTCACTTGGTCGACCACGCGCGGCGCGGACCTCTCCTGGGTGCCGATCGAGTTCGAAAAATCCTTCCGCATGGGTTACTCGCGCACGCGCTACGGCACTGGCTACTACATCTTTCATCGCTTCGTGCCCGGCACGCCGCTTTCTCATCCGCTCGAGGTCTGGAGCCCTGACACCGCACCAGCTGCCGACGTGCTTGCGCTGATCAACCGTGCGGGCGAGGACATCGCGCCAGCCGACATCACGATCACGTCGGGCGCAGGCGGCGTCGCGCCGCACCAGGCGATCACACTTGCCGAGCTTTCCGGCGCCGGTGTTATCCGCGCTGTGAAGATCGAACTGCCGCAGGATGCCGCGGCCGACGACCTGCGCATCCGCATCACGTGGGACGACCGCGCAGAAGCCTCCGTTGATGCGCCGCTGCCGCTGTTTTTCGGCGCCGGCACGCTCTACAACCGCGATGGCCGCGAGTTCCTCGTCAAGGCGTTCCCGATGAACATCCACTTCGTCGAGGCGCAGATCCATCTCGCGTGCTATTTCCCCATGCCCTTTTTCTCGCGCGCGAAGATCGAGCTGGTCGGTGGCGAGAAGGATGTTCGCGGCATCCGCTGGTCGATCCGCCACGAGCCGCTGCGCCGTCGCCGAAGCGAGGTGGGTTACTTTCACGCCACATATCGCGATCACAGCAACCCCCGCCGCGGCAAAGACCTCGTGCTGCTGGATACGACGCAGACCGAAGGCGGCGGCGAGTGGAGCGGATCATTCGTCGGCACGAGCTTCATCTTCTCGCATAACGCGGTGCTCAACACGCTCGAAGGAGATCCGCGCTTCTTCTTCGATGATTCGCAATCCCCGCAGGCGCAGGGCACCGGCACCGAGGAGTGGGGCGGCGGCGGCGACTATTGGGGCGGAAAGAACATGACCCTCCCCTTTGCCGGCCATCCCTGCGGCGCGCCATCCGCAAAAGACGCCAAGAATGATCTCGACAAGATCGAATCGGCTTATCGGTTTCTTTTGTCCGACCTCTTCCCCTTCGGCCGCAACGCGAGAATCTGCCTCGAGCACGGCGGCAGCAATGAATCGAAGGAGCACTATGAAACCGTCGCCTACTGGTATGGCGCGCCGATGGCAACGCTGATCAAGACCGACACACTGCAGATCGGCAATGCGGAGCACGAATCATTTCACGAGTATCACTCGCCGGACGCTTCGCCGCCGTACAAGATCGAATCGCGCTATGAGCTGGGCGTCGACCGCCTCGGCCTGGATGACATCTATCCGACGCACGCGGACACCGGGCGAACGACCACCGGCACAAGCGAGTTTTTCATGTCGATCGATCGCCGCAACGTCGGCGTCATGCTGCGGCGAAAGCTCGATTATCACTACCCGAATCAGCGTGCGGAGGTCTTCATCGCCGCTGATGCGAAAGACTGGCAGCCGGCGGGTGCCTGGTACCTGGCCGGTTCGAACACGTGCATTTATTCCAATCCGAAGGATGAGCTTGGCGCGACGCAGCACAACGTGCAGACGTCCAACCGCCGCTTCCGTGATGATGAATTCCTGATCCCGCGCGACTTGACCGCCGGCCGCGACAAAATTCGCGTCCGCGTCAGGTTCACACCGGTAAGAACGCCGCTCTACCCCGGCCACGAGCAGCCGATCCCGCCGGCGTGGAGCGAAATCCGTTACGACGCGTATTGCTTTGTCGTGCCGGAGCTCAAGCCGTAAATCTTTCCCGCTGCGCGTCGAAGCAACGTATTTACTCGAAGATGATTGGCACCAGATCCGACAGGTTCTCCGTCGGCACAACGAAGGTCGTGTTCAACCGCTGATACTCGCCTGTGCTATCGGCGGGCGCACCACTTTGGCCGGAATCGGCCAGGCGATGCCGCGTGAAATTGCCCAGCCACTGCGCTTGGCCGCCGTGCGCTGGCTTGACAGCCTCGGGAAATGCCGCGAACGGAACGAATACTTCCAGCGACCAGTGATCGGAGCCGATGGATGTGGCCACCTTCAGCCCCTCGCAGTCCCAGCCGTAATCCTTGAGCTTCGCGTCGGCGATCACCTCGGCTGCCGACAGGATGATGTGGTAGTACTCGCCTTCGCCCTTGTTAGTGACGTCGAACAGCAGTTCGACGCAGTCATTCCACCAGAGCATGGAATTGTCGCGGCCCTTGCGGTCGGTGCGCAGCTTCGCCGTCGCCGGTTCGGTCATGCGAAATGCGAATGTCACGCCGGCGTCGCCCCAGACCGCCTGGAGCGTCGTCGGATATTTCACCTGCGGATGGTCGCGATCGTAGCCTTGCACAAAAGGCAGCGCTTCGGCGCTCTGCCATGCCGAATCATCCAGCTTGCCGTCGATCTTCGGCGGATCGCTGGTGAATTTGGCGACAACGGGGCGGCGTGGGGCGTGCACGATGTCGTTTGCTTCCTGGAACATGGCATCGAACGGCGCAGCGAAGTACGTCAACCGCGCTTTGACAGTCGGATCATCCGCGGTCTTCGCTTTCGCTGACGCCAGCAGCGCCTTCATCCGCTCAATCGTCGCCGGTGGATAGCTGATTTCGTAGATGTTTTTGGACGACAAGCGCCCGCCTGGCCAGCGGGAATTCTCCCACCCTGCGATCTGCAGCTTGACCAGTTCGCGCATCTCCGCGGCCGCCGCGCCGTACATGTTGCTGCAATACGCGTCGATGGCCGCGTCCACATTGAATTCCGGATTCCAAAGCACCTTCATCCAGCAGTAGAGGGTCAGATGCTGCCGCGGCCAGTGATCGAACTCGCCGTTGATGAATGAGCCGACGAGCTTGTCGCGATTCTCGCGATAGTATTTCTGCACTACGTGTGGGTAAGCGAAGACGGCCTTGGTCTTATCCTCCGGCCAACACGAGTAATGCCAGTTCTGCACCTTTTTCCCGTGCGTCAACTTCATCCACGCATCGAGGTTCGCCACCTCGTGCGCGTATACGTCCGGCTCCTTGTACATCGCCATGCCCGGCATGCCGCAGATTTGGATCTCGACGTTCTCGGGGAAGGTCACGTCCGTTGGCGCATCGGTATAGTTCACGTACGCCAACTGCAGCACGGTCATCTTCGGCCAGCGCTTCTGAACCTCAGCGGCGAGTTTGGCGGTGAAGTTGGCGACGACGCGCGAGGCCGAACCCCATTGTCCGCGCGATTTGTCCCACTGCGCTTTGCAATCCGGGCAGAAGCAGGCGAGTTCCGCATCGTTCGGACAAACGGTGATCGTGTCGCCCACGAGGCCGATCTTCGCTGATGGATCTTTCGCCAGCGCCTTCTCGATCTGCTCGAGATACGTCGTGATCGTGCGCGGATTGCTATAGCAGAGCATCGACCCGTCGCGATAGCCGGCCTGCGTCAGCTGAAAAACCTCCGGCCGATGCATGCGATAGTCGTCGATGCCGGACCAATCCGGCGTATGCACCTGCAGATGATGCGGCCAGGCATCGGCCGACCGCAGCGCCGTCTGCAGCGGCATGAGATTGACGCCCTGGCCATTGCCCGGGTCGCCCACCGGCGGCCAAATGTCGCGCTTGGGAAAGACGGGGCGATCGGCATAGGCCACCACCGGGACTGCAATGCTCGGCGATTTTGGCACGAACCGACCCGCATCGCCCGGAAAGTACCACCGCGCGCCGATGAACCGTTCGGCGAAGTCGTAAATCCCCCAAGCCAAGCCGCCATCTTTCGACCCGGTGAGCACGATGTGATTGGCTTCCACCGAAACGACAAACGTTTCGGAGGTGACAGGCGTTGCGCGGCCACTGATCACGATCGTGGGCGCGGAGGTAAGCTTGTCATTCACCGGCAAATCCACGCCGCTGGCCAGCTTGATGCACGTCTGCAGTTCCTTCACCGCATCGGCGACGTTCACTCCCTTTTCGACGTAGATCCCTGCTTTGGCAACGCCGTTTTCGACCAGCGTGACCGGGTGCTGATCCGCCAGTTCGGTGAGCTTGACTGGATTTAAATCGGCTGCCTGCCACGGCTGCGCAACCGCTGTTGAGACGACTATCAACCGTAGGTAAACGCAGATGAACGCGGATGAAAACCCAAGACAACTGCCTTTGTATTTCTTATCTGCGTTCATCTGCGTCCGTCTGCGGTTAGAGGTTCTTCACCAGTTTCATCAACTCGCGCACGCGTGCAAGGTCGATCGGATTGCTCGCGACGCCATCGCGTTTAAAGTACGTCCCGACGATGAAGCCGTCGGCGTGCGGGAGAAGTTGTGGCAAGGTCGTCGGCGTGACGCCGGAGCCGAGGAACACGGGCGAATCCTTCGCCGCGGACTTGACGAGCTTCAACTTTTGCGGGTCGGTTGCTTTGCCCGTGCCCGCGCCGGAGACGATCAATGCGTCGGCGAGGCCTCGATGCAGCGTATCGTCGACTTCGTCGATGATCGCGCGCTCAGCCAGCGGCGCCGAGTGCTTCACATCGACATCGGCGAAGATCCTGATCGCGGCCGCTTTCAGCTCAGCACGCAAGCGCAATAGATCGTGCGCGATTCCCTGCAATAAACCCTGGTCAGCGACGCGCGCGCCGCAAAGCACGTTTACGCGGATGAAATCAGCGCCGATCGAATGCGCAATCGCGAGCGCCGACAGGCCGTCGTTGCGCAACACATTGATCCCGAGCGGCAGCTGCGGCAGCGCACGCCTGACCTCCGCTGCCAGCGCCGTCATGTGCGCGACGACGTGCGCAGGCACGCGGCCGGGAAAGAACGGCACATCGCCGAAGTTCTCGATCATCAATCCATCGACTCCCCCTTCCGCCAGCAGCTGCGCATCGCGCATCATCGCGTCGCGGATCGACGCAATCGAACCACCATACAATGGCGCGCCCGGCAACGCCGCCAGATGCAGCATTCCGATGACCGGCTTTGGCGTTCGCGCCCAAGCGCGCAGCTGCGTCTCCATGCCGCTGCATTGTAAGGCCGCCCTGCGCTCGATGCGATCAATGCGCCTGGGTCAGCGTGACCAGCAACTGCTGTTTTGATTCATCCCCCTTGGAATGGAGCCGGCGAAGCACCAGCGTGCTTTGTTCCTCGAACAAGTCGTACTGTTTGACAAGCCTTTCGAACGCGGCCTGATCGGTGCGGGTGGCAAACACGGTCTGTTTGGGTTTTGCCGCCAGCCGATTGAAGCGCGGCTCGATGAACGCGAGGATCAGGTCCGCCTGATGAACGAGACGGCGCTGATGAGCCACCGATTCGCGGCAACGCCGAACGAGTTCCGTGCCGGTCTCGCGAATCGCGACCATCACGGTCGACCGGATTGACGCCGGCGCATCGGCTGCGTCAACTTTGCTGCCCAGCGCAGCTGCGCTGCTGCGAATGTCCGCGTCGATTTCAATAAGCTCCGCGTCCATCGCTTTGAGCTTGGCACGGCTGGCGCTGAGACTCGCCGGCGACGTCGGCTTGAGCGTGAACATCGCCGGGAGGTTCGCGATGAACGCCTCGTTCCCGGCTTTCTTGGCCTGTGATTCAAGGTCTGTGAAGCACTCGCTGGCGAGGCGAATCAGCGGCACCATTGATTGCGGCGGCGGGGTGACGACGGCCGGCAAAGGTGGCGCGGCGATGGCCTGCGCCGGTCCGGCGCTGCTGCCGGCGGCATGGAAAACGAACACCACCGCGACGAGCAGGTATGCCGGGACCAGCGAGGTTCGCCATAAGGCACGCCGAGACTTTGGATACTTCACCCGCAGCAATCCCCATAACGCCGTCCCCGCGCACAGCGGGATCAGCGCCATTTCGGCAAAGTCCGCGATCCCCGGCCGCCGGCCGGTCGCACGAATCGCAACGTAGGTGATGACCGCGCTGATCAGGCACGAGACGCGCAGCCACCACGTGATGCTCGTGTTGTAAAGCTCATCTGCGTCAGGTATTTCCGGCTCCTGTTCGCACGTGGCGGAAGGCGGCGTATTCGACGGCGGTTTTAACATGGTTTGCACCTGCTTAATCGGCTGCTGCTTTGACCAAAGCGCTACCTCCCGCCGCACGGATGCGACGCCGCGCCTGCTCACATTGCTGCTGCACGTCGGCATGCGCCAGTCTGGCGGTTCGCTCGGCGTCATCGAAAGCTGCCAGGAGTCTGTCGTATGCCTGTGCGTTGGGGCTGGCGTTAATGATGATCCGTCGCTCGCCGCCGCGATTTTGCTCGGATCGGTCGCTAAGCAGGGCCAGGAGCGCCCCTGCTTTGGCCAGGACCTGCCGTTGCTTTGCGATCGATTCATCGGCGCTTCGGGCGACCTCTTTCGCGGATGCGGCGACGGCTGCCACCAGCTGCGCCTGTGAAGGCGGCACCGGTCCGATGCTCCGGAGCCTGCGGGTCAATGCCGTCTCGGTCTTGCGCATACCGGCCGCGATTTCCAGCATCCGCTGATCCAGCTTCGTCAGCCGTGCGCGGCTCGCCTGCACGGTTTCAATTCCGTCCGCTTCTACGCCAAACATGCTTCGGACCTTGGCGGATTCGATGTCATCGGAGGCTTGATTCGCCTGTTCTCGCAGGTAGTCGAAGCAGCCGATGGCGACCTGGGACAGCGGCGCCGCCGCCGGCGCCGGCGACGCACTCACAACGGCCGCGGGCATCGGCGGTCGATTCACTTCCCGAAACACAAATACGCTCGCCACGATCATAAACGCCGGGATCAGCGCCGTTCGCCACAGCGACCGCCGCGTGCTTCCACACAGCGCTCGCAGCGCGCACCAGATGGTCGTGGTGCTCACGGCGGCGAGCAGCAACATCAGTTGGTAATCGCTCCACGCCGGCCGCCGCCCGCGCGACGATATCGCCGCCGCGATGACCAGCGCGCACGCGACTGCACAAATGCGCAGGCCGATCGTGATCATGTGGTTGTAGGCGGCATCCGCCGCGCGGGCTTCGTCTGTGCGGCTGTCGCACTGCGGGCAGGTGGCGCACAGCATCGGCAGCACCCGCTTGCAGGTGGGGCAGGATTTGGAGAAATGAGACATCCGTGAGCCTCCAGACACACGACCGCCCACTCTCTCCTGAACTCTCTTCGGTCGTCCGCTCGTCTCACTTGGATGTCACGATGACCCGCTGTGGCTCAACAAAGCGCCGGCGGCTAAGATTTTCCGGTCTTTCCGCTGCGAACAAGGATTGCCCAACAATGTTTGACGCTCTAACCGACAAATTCAGCACTGTTTTCCGCTCGCTCTCCGGCCGCGGGAAGATCTCCGAGGAGAACATCCGCGAGTCGATGCGCGAGGTTCGCACTGCGCTGCTCGAGGCCGACGTCAATCTCAACGTCGTCCGCGAGTTCACCGACAAAGTCGTGCAAAAGGCGATCGGCCAGCACGTCATCAACTCCCTGCAGCCGGGGCAGTTGATGGTGAAGATCGTCTACGACGAGCTGCTCGAGCTGCTCGGGCCGGTCGATACGCGCATCTACTTCGTGCAGCCCGGGCCGACGGTCATCATGATGGCCGGCCTCCAAGGCAGCGGCAAAACGACGACTTGCGGCAAGCTCGCGATGCTGCTGCAAGGCAAGGGACATCACCCGATGCTCGCGGCGGTGGACCTGCAGCGTCCCGCGGCCGTAGAGCAATTGCGCGTGATCGGCGAGCAGGTTGGGGTGCCGGTTTATACCGACGAATCGAAGGTTGCGCCGCATGGCCAGGTCGCGCGCGGCGCTGCAGTCGCCGTTGCACGCGCTGCCGTCAACGAAGCGAAGAAGCAGGGCAAGGACGTCCTCATCCTCGACACCGCCGGCCGACTGGCCATCGACCAGGAGCTCATGAACGAGCTCAAGGAGATCAACACCACCGTCAAGCCGCACCAGATCTATCTCGTTCTCGATTCCATGACCGGCCAGGACGCCGTCAACTCCGCCAAGGCGTTCAACGAGCAGCTCGAGTTGGATGGCCTGATCCTCACCAAGCTCGATTCCGATACCCGCGGCGGCGCGCTGCTCTCCGCCAAATACGTCACCGGCAAGCCGGTCAAATTCCTCGGCGTCGGCGAGAAGCTCGACCGCCTCGAAGAATTCCGTCCCGAAGGCATGGCCCAGCGCATCCTCGGCATGGGCGACATCGTCGGCCTGGTCAGTACTGCGATGGAGAAGTTCGACCAGGAAGAAACCGCCCGTCTTCAGGCAAAAATGGAGAAGGGTGAGTTCACCCTCGACGACTTCGTCTCGCAGATGGGGCAGGTCAAGAAGCTCGGCTCCATGAACAAGATCATGGGCATGATCCCGGGCATGAGCGAGCTGTCCAAAACGATGAACATGGGTGAGGGCGACGTCGAGAAGCAGATGGGCCGCATGCACGCCATCTACAACTCGATGAACAAGATCGAGCGCAAGAAGCCGGACCTGCTCGACGGCCCGCGCCGGCGGCGCATCGCCCGCGGCGCCGGCGTCGACGTCAACGAAGTCGGCCAGTTCATGAAGCAGTTCGAAATGATGCGCGGCATGATGCGTGCCGTCGGCGGCATGGGGGTGATGGGCAAGCTCAAGATGATGAAGGCCCTGGCGAGCGGCCAGCTCAACACCCTCGGCATGCCCGGCGGGCCGATGCTCAAAACCAAGAAGTCCGGCTGGATGGCGCCGAAGGATCGCAACAAGAAGAAGCGCCGTTGAGCGGATAGCGCCGGCTCATGCGCGGACGTTCTTGCGCGGGTCGGTCGCCGCGATGATTTCACTTACGCCGGTCTGATTGAAGCCTTTAAAGCCATCGTTGCGCTCGAGATTCTCCAGATGTGAGCCGATCGCGCCCTGTTCGCGGAACTGCTCCGCTTGTTTCGTAGTGATCAGGCGCGCGTCGAGGAGTTTTTGAATACGCTTCGGATCGACCTGCCAGCGCTCGCCTTCGGTGAAGGCCTGGCGGAGGTACGTAAAGTTCGTGAACGGCTTCATCGTCTTTACGCCGTCATCTTCCAATTGTTTCTTCAGCGCATCGAAGTCGAACATGGCTTCGAGGTGATGCATGCCAGCCTGGAGAAAAGAATCGCCGTGCAGCCCGCACCACAGGCCGACGGTACCGAGCGAGTTCCTCTCGCTCAGCCCTTCATGGCTGAAGTCGCCCATCAGCTCATCGGGAGTGAGATCGACATCGTTGAACGTAATGACGCCGGTGACCGGCTGCTCCATCACCTGCGCGCCCCAGCCGGCCTCGCGTCCGGCGTAGAAGCGCTCGCGGCAGACGAAGCCGAGCTTTTCCCATGTCGCGACGAGCCTGGTGAAATTCCGTCGCGAGGCGCGATAGGTGTGATGGTCGTGATTCGCCCAGCCCAGCCCCAGGCGATCCTGCCGCGCCTTCTGCACGCGCGCGGCATGATTGCGGCGCATCCAGAACTCGCGCTCGGCCGCGAACCACAGGTCGCAAGCCAGGTCGCGCCCGACGTCAGCAATGGCGGAATCGAGCAGCGCATTGGCGGCGGCGAAGCCTTCCTCGTCCGTTTCGAAATTGCGCGGCCGCGTGCGGAATCGTTCGAGGTGCACGAGGCGCGCGATCTTTTTCCCCGGCGGGTCATCGGTTGCGTCGAACGCGCGCGTGCCATGGCGCTCCGAGACCGTCAGCGCGCATCCGTCTGACTCTGCGATCTGACTTGTCCGCGAAGACGCAAGCGGAGCGCCGGCAATCTCGAGATGCAGCTGATTGGCAGCGAGGAAGTCAGCGACGGATTCGACTTTGATCGCGATCTGAAATCCCCCATCCCATGCCACGATCGGCGGAAACATGCCGTCGTCGTTGAGGAAGATCGTCAGGCCCTTGCCGTCGCTGTCGGCGTGGTAGCCGACGGTGTTCAACTCGCGGACGCGCGCATCCCGCCGCGGCAGGCGGATGTGATCGATCCAGTCGACGAAGCGCGTGCCGGTTTCATCGCGCATGCGTGTCGCCAATGCCGCGACCGCCGGCACCCGGGACAGAAAATCGTCCGCCAGCGCATTGACCAGCTTCCACGCCGCCGGCTGCGGCGACCATTGAAACGCCGATAGTGCATTGTCCGCCTGCAAGGTCATGGCTCTCTCTCCAGTTGGCTCACGGATGTCCGATATACTATCATAGAACCACCAGTCCATCGGCAGCCGCGCGGACGGTGGTTCAATCGATCTTCGAGTTCTGGAGCCTGTTCCGGTAGCCGGTCAGCTCCTCCCGCAAGGAGAAGCCGATGACCAAGGTTCAACCGCGCCCGCCGCGAGCCGCCGATGCCGTGCCGTCAATCCGCACGCCGCTGCCCGGGCCCATCGCCAGGACATTTATCGAACGCGATGAAAAGTTTTCGTCGCCTTCCTACACGCGCGATTTCCCGCTGGTCGTGAAGAAGGCGCTGGGGTGCGTTGTTGAAGACGTCGACGGCAACCAGTGGCTCGACTTTGCCGCAGGCATCGCCGTCTGCGCCACCGGCCACTGCCATCCCAAGGTCGTCGCCGCCATCGAACAGCAGGCGAAATCGCTCATCCACATTTGCGGCAGCGATTTCTATTACCCGCCGATGGTCGATCTGATGGAGAAGCTGTCGGCAATCACGCCGGGCGGTGACAAGAAAGTCCTGCTCACCAATTCCGGCGCCGAAGCGGTCGAAGCAAGCTTCAAGCTGGCGCGGCATCACACGGATCGAAAGTACGCCATCGCCTTTCACGGCGCCTTTCATGGTCGGACGATGGGCGCGCTGGCGCTGACCAGCTCCAAGGCCAGGCAGAAGGAGAAATTCTCGCCCCTGGTGCCGATGACCGCGCACGTGCCCTTTGGCGACGTGAAGGCGATTGAAGCGACGCTCTTTCGCTACCAGATGTCGCCGGGCGAAGTGGCGGCAATTTTTGTCGAGCCGATCCAGGGCGAAGGCGGCTACGTGGTCGCGCCGCGCGGATTCATGCAGGACCTGCGCGCGCTGTGCGACAAGCATGGCATCCTGATGATCTGCGATGAGATTCAGTCCGGGACCGGCCGCACTGGCAAGTGGTTCGCATATGAGCACTTCGGCGTGGTGCCGGACATCACGCTGATGTCGAAGGGCATCGCCAGCGGGATGCCGCTGGGCGCGGTGATTGCCCGCGAGGGGATCATGGACTGGCCGCCGGGAGCGCAAGGGTCGACATTCGGCGGAAATCCCGTGTGCTGCGCTGCCGCGCTGGCGACTCTGGAACTGGTCGAAAAGCAATACATGGCCAACGCCGCCGCGATGGGGACGGTGCTGCTGAATGGCCTGGCGAGCTTGTGTGACAAGCACTCGTCCATCTCAGGGGCGCGCGGATTGGGGTTAATGTGCGGCGTCGATGTCTTCAGCGCCGCCACGCGTGAGAAGATTCTCCAGGAATGCTTCAGGCGCGGCCTGCTCCTGCTGGGGTGCGGCGAAGCGACCATCCGCTTCTGTCCGCCGTTATGCATCTCTCAGGCGGAACTGGAGACCGGGCTAAAGATCCTCGACACGGCGATTGGTGCTGTGCAGCCGTAGAATTCACCATGAAAAGCGCACTGGACAAGCTGGGAATCACGGGAGAAATCGGCGGCGCCGCAATCGGCGGGGTGTGGCGCAAGACTGAAGGCAAATCGCTGACAGTCACCTCGCCGATCGATCGGCGCTCGCTCGGTGTCGTCCGCGAGTGTGCGCCGGCGGATGTCAATGCCGTCGTCGACGCGGCGTCCGAGGCATTCTTGAAATGGCGCATCGTTCCTGCGCCCAGGCGCGGGGAGTTCGTCCGCCGCGTCGGCGAGAAACTGCGGCAGCATAAGACCGACCTGGGCGAGATTGTGTCCCTCGAAGCCGGCAAAATCACCGCCGAAGCGCAAGGCGAAGTGCAGGAGATGATCGACATCTGCGATTTTGCGGTCGGTCTCTCGCGGCAGCTCTACGGATTAACGATCGCCTCCGAGCGCAGCGGGCACCGCATGATGGAGCAGTGGCATCCGCTGGGCCCCGTTGGCGTGATCACCGCCTTCAATTTCCCCGTCGCAGTCTGGGCGTGGAACGCGGCATTGGCGTGGGTATGCGGCGATCCGGTCATCTGGAAGCCCAGTGAAAAAACGCCGCTCTGCGCCGTCGCTGTCCAACGAATCGTCAGCGAGGTGATGAACGAGATGCCGGATGTGCCACCGGGCATCGCGTGTCTTGCCATCGGCGATCGGCACAGCGTCGGCGAGCCGCTGACGGCGAGCGAGAAGGTGCCGCTCATCTCAGCCACCGGCTCGGTGCGCATGGGCCGCGAGATTGCACAGGTGGTGGCAAAGCGCCTCGGCCGTAGCCTGCTTGAGCTCGGGGGGAATAACGGGTTAATTCTAACTCCGACGGCGGATCTCGATCTGGCCACGCGCGCCATCGTCTTCGCCGCCGTTGGCACGTGCGGCCAGCGCTGCACTTCACTGCGGCGGTTGATCGTTCACGAAAGCCGCAAGGACGAAATCATGCGCCGGCTGACCACCATCTACGGGCGGCTGAAGATCGGCGACCCGATGCAGGAGGGCGTTCTTGTCGGCCCGCTGATCGACGAAGGCGCGTTCACGGCGATGGAACACGCGCTCGGTTCAGCCACACGCGCCGGCGGGCGGGTCTTCGGCGGCGAACGCGTGACGCAGAACGTGCCGAAGGGCGGCGCCTACGTTCACCCTGCCATTGTGGAAATCACGCCTGACGCCGCGATCGTGAAGGAGGAGACGTTCGCGCCAATTCTGTACGTGATGACGTACAAGGATTTCCAGGACGCGATCGACATTCACAATTCCGTCCCGCAGGGTTTGTCGTCCGCCGTCTTCACCGGCGACCTGCGCGAGGCGGAACTGTTTCTCTCCCCGGCCGGCAGTGACTGCGGCATCGCCAACGTCAACATCGGCACCAGCGGCGCGGAGATCGGCGGGGCATTCGGCGGCGAGAAGCAAACCGGCGGCGGCCGCGAGTCCGGCTCGGACGCGTGGAAGACGTACATGCGGAGGGCGACGAACACAATTAATTACTCCCGCGAGCTGCCGTTGGCCCAAGGCATATCCTTCGATGTTGGCCCGTGATGCGGTATCCTTAGCGGCATGCCTTCCATTGACTGGCCACTCGAGCAACTCAAGCAGTACAAGCCATCACTCTATCGCGAGGCGGATTTTGAGGAGTATTGGCGCACGACGGTTGCCGATGCGGTGAAGCAGCCGCTTAATGCAGAGCTGATCCCGTATGATCTTCCCGCCCGCGGAATCCAGTGTTTCGCGGTTCGCTTCGATGGTTTCAAGGGCGGTCGCATCGCCGGATGGTTTCTGCGGCCGGAATCCAACGGGAAATTCCCCGGTGTGTGCATCTATCACGGTTACTCCGGGCGCGGTCCCAGGCCGCTCAATCTGCTGGACTACGCGCAGCAGGGGGTGTGCGTGCTCAGCATGGACTGCCGCGGGCAAAATGGTCAGTCGCAGGACGCGGCGGTGTATCCGGAAGGCTACGTCGCCGGCTGGATGACACAGGGCATCCGCGAGCCGCAGAAGTATTACTACCGGCACGTTTATGCCGATGCGGTGCGGGCGCTGGAACTGCTGGCAAGGCGGGAAGAAGTCGATGCAAAGCGGCTGGCGATCACGGGCGTAAGCCAGGGCGGCGGGATCACGCTGGCTGTCGCGGCACTGTCTGAGCGCCCGCTGATCGCGCTGCCGGATATCCCGTATCTCTGCGACTTTCGCCGTGCCGTGGCGATCGCTGGCGCGGGGCCCTATCCGGAAATCCCCAACTTTATCAAGGCATTTCCGGACCAGTACGACAAGGCATTTCGCACGCTCAGCTACTGCGACAACCTGAACCTCGCGCCTCTGATCAAGTGCCGCACAGTGATCAGCAACTGCCTTTGGGACGACATCTGCCCGCCGAGCACAATTTTCGCCGTTTACAATCACATGAGCTGCGAAAAGCAGATCGAGGTCTATCCGTTCCACAAGCACGAGGTGCCGTACGAGCACAACGAGCTGAAGTTCCGGTTGATCACCGAGGCGCTGCTGGAGCGTCCGGTGGCGGCGCGCTCTCGCGCGTAGACGTTGATTGTCATGAGCAACTTCTTCGAATTCCGCGAGCAACTCCTCAAGCCGAAAGAAGAGCCTCCATCGCCGCAGCTGGCCAAGTCGCGCGAGCAGCGCGCGCTGACGGTTTCGGAGCTGACGCGGCAGATCGATCGCGTGCTGCAGGGAAATCTGCCGCAGACAGTTGTCGTCCGCGGTGAGGTGAGCAACTTCTCCGCGCACGGCGGATCGGGGCACTTGTATTTCACGCTCAAGGATGCCGATGCCTGCATCGAGTGCGTCATGTGGCGCTCCGATGCACAGCGGCTGAAGTTCACCGCGGCCGATGGAATGGAACTCATCGCCACCGGCCACGTCACGGTGTATGCGCAGCGTGGTCGGCATCAACTGTATGTGCGAACGCTTTCGCCGCTGGGACAGGGCGCGCTGGAGCTGGCGTTCCAGCAGCTGCGCAAGAAGCTCGCGGACGAGGGACTTTTTTCGCCGCAGCGCAGGAAGCCGGTGCCGATGTACTCGCGCACGATCGCCATTGTGACGGCGGCGCAGGCGGCGGCGCTGCACGATGTGCTCAAGGTGCTGCGGCGATATCCGTGGCTGCGGCTGTATCTCTATGCGGTGCCGGTGCAGGGCGATGCCGCCGCGCCGGCGATCGCCGCGGCGCTGAACCATCTTTCACGCCGGCATGGCGACATCGGCGGCATCGACATCGTGCTGCTGGCGCGGGGCGGCGGTTCGCTGGAAGACCTCTGGGCATTCAACGAAGAGATGGTTGCCCGAGCGATGGCGGCGTGCGCCATCCCGATCATCACCGGCATCGGGCATGAGGTTGACGTATCGATCGCCGACCTGGTGGCGGATCATCACGCGCACACGCCGACGGAGGCGGCGGCGGTGATCACCGCGCACTGGCGCAGCGCCGCCGACATGATCGATTCGACGACCGCCCGTCTGCGCCGCGGGCTGCGGAACACGTCGCAGGCGGCGGCACAGCGGCTGCGGCATGTCACGCGGCACCCGTTCTTCCGCCGCCCAATGGATGGGATCAATTCACTGCGGCAACTGATCGACGACCGCCAGCGCAGCCTGCGCGTCGCCATGAATGCCCTGCTGTGGGACGTGAAGCGGGACCTGGGCGAGATCCAGCAGTCGCTGGCGGAGCACAGCCCTACAAGTGGCGTGCGGCTGCTTCGACAACGGTTAACGCACGCGGGTAATCGGCTTGTCTACGCCGGCCGTGTAGCGGCGGTGCGCCGCGCGTCGCGCCTGGACGCGCTGGAGCGCGAGCTGCACGCGGTGAGCCCGGATGCGGTGCTCAAGCGCGGGTTTTCCATCACCAAGCTGAAAAAGACCGGCGAAGTGGTGCGGAGCGTGGCGCAGATCAAGGGTGACGCCGAGCTGATCACCCGCGTCGCCGACGGCCAGTTCGAATCGACCGCCGACGACCCGAAGCAGCCAAAGCTTTTCGGGAATTGACCAGGCGCTGCGGCTAGTGCCTGGCGTGCAGCGACTCCTTTAAGGCGTTCAGCACCGATTCGACGTTGCGCCTGGTCGCGCCGTGGCCCATCAAACCGATGCGCCAGGCGCGGCCCTTGAAGATGCCCAGGCCGCCGCCGATCTCGATGCCGTATTCGTTGAGCAATCGCCGGCGGATCGTCAGATCATCAATCCCCGGCGGGATCTTCACCGCGTTGAGCATCGGCAAATGATGGTTCTCCTGGCTGGCGTAGGCGATGTCCATCTCGCGCAATCCGGCCTTGAGGGCTTCGTGCGCCTGGCGATGGCGCGAGAATCGTTTCTCCAGTCCCTCTTCGAGGACGATGGCCAGCGCTTCGTGCAGGGCGTAAAGCATGTTGATCGGGGCGGTGTGGTGATAGGCGCGGTCCTGGCCCCAGTAGGAGCGCAGCATCGTCAGGTCGAGGTACCAGCTCTGCACTTTTTGTTTGCGCTGCTCGAGGCGTTCGACGGCGCGCGGGGAGAGGGTCACGGGCGAGAGGCCGGGGGGACAAGAGAGACACTTCTGTGTGCCGCTGTAGGCGGCGTCAACCTGCCATGCATCGATTTCGACCGGCATCCCGCCCAAACTCGTGACGCAATCGACGAGCAAGAGCGCGCCGCGCTCGCGGACGGCGGCGCCGATTTTATCGATGGGTTGATGCGCGCCCGTGGAAGTCTCGGCATGCACGATGGCCACGACGCGCGGCTGGATGCGATCGACGGCGGCGATCACTTCATTTTGATCGAAGACATGCCCAAACGGCTTCTCAATCGTCTCGACGACGGCGCCGCAGCGCGCAGCGACGTCGGTCATGCGCTGGCCGAACACGCCATTCACGCAGACGAGGACCTTGTCGCCGGGCTCGACGAGGTTGACGAAAAGAGTTTCCATCCCGGCCGAGCCGGTGCCGCTGACCGCGAGGGTCATTTCATTTTTGGTTTTGAAGACGTGCCGCAGTTTCGTGCGGATGTCATCCATGAGCTGGAGGAAGACGGGATCGAGATGGCCGATCGTCGGCTTGCCGAGCGCTTCAAGGACGCGCGGCGGCACGTCGCTGGGGCCGGGACCGAGGAGCATGCGCTGGGGGATGGCGATCATGTGGCGCACGTTACCCGGGGGCTGGCGTTAGTAAAGGGGTCGAAACGTAAGGACGAGCCGGCAGTTTTGCGGGAATATTTTCGTCGATTCTCAATCTCGGGCGGATATAATCGGACCGATTACTCCAATATAACGAACGGTGGTGAAGATGCAGCTTTCGGACGGTGACAAAGGGGTCGTGCTGCAGCGCGACGGCCGCACGTATGCGATCGCCCCGCAGCTCTCTTGTGGGCTCACGGATCCGGCGATGTTGCGCAAGCTCGCTGACGTGGCCGAGCGCTTCGGGGCACAACTCAAATGCACCGGCGCGCAGCGGATCGCGATCATCGGCTTGCGCGAGGAGGATGTGGACGCGGCGTGGGAGATGCTGGGCATGCCCAAGCCAGCGCATATGACCGGGGCACGCGTGAGGAGCGTGCGCGTGTGCCCCGGAACCACGCACTGCAAGCGCGCACGCCAGGACTCGATCGCTCTGGGAATGGAGATCGATCGGCGCTACTACGGGCGAGCGACGCCGGGGACGACCAAGATCGGCGTCTCCGGCTGCGGCAACCAGTGTTCAGAATGCGCAATCAAGGACATCGGCTTGATCGGCGGGGCGCGCGGGTGGCATATCGTCGTCGGCGGGCAGTGCGGCACGACGCCGCGCCTGGCGCGCGACCTCACCGACAGCGAAGTCTCCACCGATGCTGCCCTGGCAACCGTGGACAGAATCTTCGCGTTCTATGACCGCCACGGCAATGCGGGCGAACGATTAAGCGACGTTATTCTCCGCCTGGGGGTGCCGGCGCTGAAGCAGGCGGTTGCGGTGTGATGCGATAGAGGTGCACGTCGAACGGCTCGTAACGATCGGTGAAGCTGATTCCATCCTTGCGCGGCGGCGTCGCCGGACGATTCTCATAGAGCGGCTCGATGGTTGTGAGCTTCTCGCCGAAGGTGAACGTCGCGTTGAGAATGGCGTCGTCGGTGTTGACGGTGAGCAGCACGTAACCGCCGGCCGGACCCCGCTTGAGGAGACAGCGCAGCGGCTGCTTCGAGGAGAAACCGTCGCCGCTGCACTCGGCGGCGAATTTTTCATTGTCGCCGGCGGTGGGAGACAGGATCACGGGTGTCAGCTCGCGCAGTTCACTGTTGATCTGCTTCGCCATCTCCCACAGCGCCTTTGCCTGGACGAGTTGCACGGGCGTGGCAATGGCCTCCTCGGCTGGGGCGTACTGCGCCCTGGGTCGCGGCGACATGCCGACGACACCGCCGCGCCGCGATGCGTGGGAATCCATGATGAAATAATGCACGCCAGTCGCGCCGCTGATGATGGCCGTATAGATCTGCGCGCGCAGCTGCCGCGGCGTGGGCATGCGAAAAGGCCAATTCGGGTCAGCCGGTGAATCAAAAGCGCCCAGGATCGTCCACACCGGCTTCTTCCCCTCATTGCTTGAGACCGCGAGCGAGACAACCTGCGGGATGCCAGTGGGTTCGGGCGCGAGCGTGCGCGTGCGGATCGTGCGATCGACGATGGGATAGACATCCTGGCACGAGATGTCGCCGGCGGTATTCCACTTCAGCCACCACTGCCTGAACTTCGGCGGATCGGGAAAGATCGCCGGCGGGTCGTTGATGAACACCGGCAGGGCAGGGATCGCGGCATTGATCCGCTTCTTGTAGTCCAGGAACTCCTGGAAATAGGGCTCCATCTTGAAGTCGGGGATGTTGAGCTTCCCCGTCGGCTCATCGACCCACATGTTGCCGAGCAGGTTCGGGTGATCCTTGAGCTTGCCGGCGCGCTCATCGTTAATCTGGCCCATGTAGACGAGCTGGATTTTCGCTGCTTCCGCCAGTCCGATGGCGCGATCGTCCCAGTTCATCGGCCAGATGATGTTGAAGCCGGCGTCGGCGATTTCGTTCCAATCGGGATAAGGCCCGCCGGGCGCATCAGGCAGAACCTGGCCCCACAGTCCGATGGGGAAGAACGATTTGTCGTTGTCGAATTTCGTGAGGATGTGGCCCTGCTTGTCGGTATGCGGGACGATTTGCTGATGGACGCGCTCGATGATGGCGGGTTGGGTGGTCAGCGCGGCGCGCAGCGTGGCAGCGAGGAAAAGCAGCGGGATTACGATGGATCGCATGCCGCAAGCATGGCGGATCAGACTTCCTTGTCCAGCGCCGCGTTTCGCCGGCGGACGGCCTGATCGGCCTGCTCGTAGGCCTGGTCCTGCTTCATCTTGCCGCGATCGACCTGGTCCCACAGGGCCATCAATTCCTGGCCGGCCGCGGTGAGGTTGGTCTGACTGAGCGCGTCCCTGTCCGATTCGGAGCCCAGCACCAGCAGCGTGTTGAGCCGCTCGTTGTACATGTCCTGCGTCACCGAATCGTCCTCGATCCAGCCGGAGATCTTCGCTACGTCTTTGTCGGTGAGATTGAGCCGGCCCAGCGCACGGCCCTTCTCGTTATTCTCCTTCACCATGCGCAGACGGCTGACGGTCAGCAGCTCTTTTGATCGGAGGTTGAGCTCGCGCGCAGCCATGAGCTGTTCCTGGGTCTTCAATTCAAAGTCCTGGGCGAGGGCCTTGCGCAGCTCGGGAGATCTTTGCGTTGCGCCCTGTTGGAAAATCTTCTGCTTCTGCGTCGCGACGTCGCCGATCTTCTTGAAAAGGCGATCGCGCTGCCTGGTGAGAAGAATCTCTTCCTTCCGCAGCTCCTGGCGGGTGAGCTGGGAGAGGGTTTTCTTTCGGCTGAAGATTTTGTCGATCAAAGCCATGAAATTTGCGATTTGAAATCTGCGATTTGCTTCAATTGCAAATCGCAAATTGCAAATCATCCAGCCTCCGGCTCATTTCGCTGCCGTCGTTCCTTTTCGCGTTCTGGTGTCGGCATGATCGGGGGCGTCAGGCGCTGGCCAGCGGGCGTCTGCGTGGCACCCGCGATCGATTCACCGCGCGCTGGCTCCTTCACCGTTTCGGCCGGCGCGCCGGTTTCACGCAGGAGCTCATCGTACAGCGCCTGCTCTTCCGCGCTCATGCCGGAGGCGGCTACGCTGCCGACGCTGTTGGCCATTTCGGCCGACTCCTGCAGCGTCGCGAGCATCTCCTCGGCCGCCGCCGCGTCCGTGGCCATCTCGTCGGAGTCCGGCAGCTTCGCGGTTTGGCCCTGCTGCACCAGTTCGAGGTTGTGCAGATGGGTGCTGACGACGTTGATCTGTTGGTTGAGCACGCCGAGCAGTTGCTGGCGGCGCTCCATGTCCTTGCGGACTTGCAGAAGCTGCCCGGTGATCCGCCGCTTCGCAAGCTCAGCGGCGGCGTTTTTGAATTGCTCGCGCAACTCGCCATCCTTCGTTTCGAGCGACGCGAGCTCTTCGTAGGCACGGTCGCGCTGCTGGCCCAGCGCCGCGCGGCGCTCGGCGAGGAAGGCGATCTTCTTCTCCGTCTCGCCGCGGCGGGCGAACAAAGCGCGGATGCGGTCAATCATCGGCATGCTCGTACCTCCGGCCGGCAGGCTCGCGGCGGACGCCTCGCGATACAATACAACCCGCCCGTCCAGTCGCCTGGCCGCCAGGCCCGGGTGCTCCTTCGCATACGATTTTAACTCCGATTCGACCAATTGCGCAGGGAGCTGTGTTTTTGCGGCGATCCGGTCGGCGGCGATGCCGGTGCCGGATAGCTCGAATTGCGCCGCCGTGATCGCCTCCCGCACGCGCTGGCGCTTCTCGTTTTCCGCCTCGGGGTTGAACAACTCCGCCTGCACGTTGGCCGAGCCGGCGACATCGAATCCCCCATCCTCCCGCGGCTCGACGAGCACGACGTTCGGCGCGTTCTTCGCCCACTGTCGCGCGTCGTTCGCGAACCCGCTGGTCGACATGAGCACAAGCGTCGTCGGGGCAGTGGTTGAAGACTCGCGCGCGAGTCGCTGGACCGTTTCCCTCGACAGCGGGTGGCCGGCGTCACCATTCACCAGCGCGCGAGCCGGCGAGATGCACACCGCGCGCAGGCGGCCGATCGTTATCGGAAAGAGGAACAGGCGTTTGGTCCGCAGCTCGACCTCGATGGCCGCGCCGATCGGCATGCGCGCTTGCAACTGGCGGTCGGGCTTGCCCATTTCGCTCATCAGGCGTTTGAGTTCGACAGCGTCGTCGTCGCGCGTGATGCGGCGGTTGCGCGATCCGAGCGGCTTGCGCCCGCGCGTCGTATCGATGTGAATCCGCTCGTCATTCAACAGCTGCTCCACGTGTTCGATGAAGCGCTGCTCGGCACGGCGATGGAATGACGGATCGGCGCTGCTCATCTTTCATGCTCGTCTTGTTTGATCACCGGGAAGCCTCGTGAGGCGGCGATGCGTCGCTGACGCCAAGCGCGGATGCCCAGACAGCTGAAAAAGATCGCCGCCCAGACCCAGCCGGCCCAGCCGAGTATTTGATAAATGCGGGTCATGGCCAGTTGTTTCCGCGCGTGCCGCAGCGCGGGCAGAAACGTGCGCCGGGTGGCAGCGTCGATTGACACGACGCGTTGCCGCAGCGCGGCGCGTGCACGCGATAGTTAACTGCCGGCGCTGGCGCGAGAGGCTCGTCTGCGACCTCGTGCATCCGCCGCAGAATCGCTGTTCGCGTTCCGTCGTAAGTCACGTCCACATACCGCCGCTGCGCCGCGCCCGCCGCCGCCATTAAAATTCCCCAGAAGCCGCCGAGCCCGGCAAGGATCAACGCCACCGCCGGCCAGCGCAAGTCCGGCGGCCTTGCTTGCATCGGCGCGAGCTGCAGCGTTGACAGCGTCCGCTTCATCGCATCGCGATGTGCATTGACCTGGTGCCAGTGCGTCAGGTATGCAAATCCCAGCGCGACATTCCACACCGCGAACGGCACCACCAAGGAGAGGGTGTGCCCAGGCATCTGCTGCACGAAGTTAAACGTCCGCGCGAGGATGCGATCGAGCGTTACCGGGCCGTTCATGAACCTGGCGAAAGCGATCACAACGATCACGATGAAAAGATTCTGCATCCAGTGCAGGCCAAGGTTGTAGCGCAGGGTGTGTGAATGGTCGGCAAGGCGCTGAGCCTCCTCATCATGGCCGCGCAGGCGCAGGAGCTGGGCGAAGTACCAGATCTGTTGCCGCTCGAAATCGATCATCTGCCGGAACTGCTTGCGCATGCGCAGCAGCGGGAAGAGGCCCAGCGTGATGAGTCCCATAATGCAGGCGCGCACAGGCGACACGGAAAAGTGCCCATGAAGCGAGCGTGAAAGGCTGCGAGCGAGCGATGTCGCGAGCTCATCGCCCTCATGGCGTTGCGGCGGTGGAGGATGTGCGATGGTGGCATGCACGGGAGCGTCGATCAGCCTCACCACACCGCCGCCCTTCGCACCTGTACGCGCTGCGCCATCGGCAACCCATGCCCGCATCGTCTGCAGAATCGCGCATGCGCGGGATTGCTCGCGCCGCACCCGCGCGTCGGGCAGAAGACCATGTTTTTGTGCGCCACCATGACTCGCCGTGGACCGTGAAAGAGCGCAGCCACGCCGTTGATGATTGCGCGCAGCACCGTCACCGCCACCCAGACAAAAAACACGATCGCCGTCAGCACGATGGCCACGAAGAAGATCGCGATGCTGAAGATTTCTGCGACGGCGATCATGTCACGCGTGGGTCAGGAGCGGCGGCGCGAGTGTCTCGCCGCAGAAGATACAGTATTGGTCAGCCAAGTCCGGATAGGCCCCGCAGCGCTGGCATCGCCGGACATGCGCTACAAGCTGCACGCCACAGTGCATACAGAACTGATCGTGTCCGTCGATCTCGCGATGACACGACGAGCAAAGCGTTCCCGGCATCCGCGCAGCATTTGCCATGCGCGGTAACGGCGGCGGCGTGAGCGGGGACAGCGCCGTCAGGAAATCATCCGCCGATGCGAAACGCTTCTCCAGCCGCGCATACGATCGTCGGAAGACATCATCAAGGAACTTCGGGACGTTTTTGTTCACGTCGCTGGGCAGATCCGTCCCCGCGGGCCGTTCGCCGGTGAGCATCTCGTAGAGCACGACGCCGCAGGCGTAAAGGTCCGCCCGCGCGTCGATCGCATCGCCGCTGCGCTGCTCGGGCGCCATGTAGTCGAGCGTGCCGGCGATTTCCTTGGCCTGCGGGGAATGCAGCGATGCGCTGAAGACGATCGACTGCGCGCCGACCGTCGTTGCCGCCTTGCCGAGCCCAAAGTCCGTCACCTTCACGACGCCTTCTGCGCCGTAACCATCGCGCGCCGCACGCTCGTCAACGAGAATGTTCTCCGGCTTGATGTCGCGATGGACCAGGCCGTTCGCGTGCGCGTGCTTCAGACCGTTCAACACCTGCCGCATGATGGCGATGGCGTCATCGCTGGTGAGCGTCTTTCGAGCGATCAGCGGCCGCAGGCTCGTGCCGGGGACATATTCCATCGTCAGGTAAGGCGGGTCGGCGTACGGATCAAACCCGATGGCGCGGACGATGTTGGGATGCACCAGGCCATGGATGGCGACGCCTTCGCGCTGCAGTTCGCGGAGGTAGTCACTCTGCGTGGGGATCTTGATGGCGACCAGCTGATCGGTCCAGACATGATGATGAGCGCGCCAGACTTCGCCGAAGGCGCCGCCGCCGACTCGTTCGTCGAGGATGTATTCACCTGCGCGTTGACCCCTTGCGGGCATTGCGATCACCACTTTGCGAAACTGCACGAACTTGCGGTTCGTGGCTGCGACAAATGCTACGACAGTCGCTCCGCGATCCAGTCGCAGGTCAGCAGATTGTACACGCCTGCGAAAAGCGTCGCCGCGCTTAGAAACGTCCACGCGGTAACGCCTGGGACATTGAAACCAAACAGCCACGCCAGCAGCGCTGCTTCCATCATCGTATAGCTTGCGACCATGGTCGCGCCGGCGCCGTTGCTCTCACGCCGCGCGACCCATGTGGTTACGAAGAATGTCGCCCACGGCGCCAGCAAAACCACCGCCAGCCACGAAATGATGCGCCCGGCGCCGCTCAGCATCAGCTGTCGCGTCGGCTGGTCCATCTGCCACCACGAAATCCCGGCGGCAATGACGGCGACGGCGACGGCGCCGGTGACAACTTTGCCGGTGACGGTCTTGAGGAGGTCCATCTTCCTGTTGAAATATCCTACAGAGTGTCTGCACGGAGCACGGGTTATAAAACTCGCGAAATCCTCGCCTGCGGTTTACAATCGCCCTGTCTCTAACCAGGGATGGTTGCGTGGATTACCGCGTCGAACTTGACGTTTACAACGGCCCGCTGGACCTGCTGCTCTACCTCATCAAGCGCGATGAGCTGGACGTTTACGACATCCCCATCGCCCGCATCACCGACAGTTACATCCAGTATGTGCAGATGCTCAAGGAGATGACCAAGGAGAACGGGCTGGACATCAATGTCGCCGGGGATTTCCTGGTGATGGCCGCGACATTGATGGAAGTGAAGTCTGCGATGCTGCTGCCCAAGCAGGCCATCGCGACTGACGGCGGACCGACGGCCGCCCAGGAATTAGCCGACCCCCGCTATGAGCTTGTCCAGAAGCTGCTGGAATACAAGCGATTCAAGGACACGGCCACGATGCTGGAAAAGCAGCAGCACGAGCATCACAACCGCTTCCCGCGCTACCCGGCGAAACTCGAAGGCGCCAGCGATGAACCCCCGCCGGTTGATCTGGATGAAGTGCAGATCTGGGACCTGCTCGATGCGTTCAACCGGCTGATGAAAGAAGTCGGCGGGCGCAAGAAGTTCCACGAGGTCACATACGACGACACCCCGATCGATCTTCACGCCGCCGACATCGAGGATCGACTTTCACGAGAAGGCAAGCTTACGCTTCGCCTGCTCCTGGTCGGCCGCACGCATCGCAGCGAGATGATCGGTGTCTTTCTCGCGCTGCTCGAATTGATCCGCGAGAAGAAAATCCTCGTCGAGCAGCACGCGGCAACGGACGACATCGAGATCGTCCCCGCGCCCGAGGAGCATCGTCGCACGTACGTCGGCGCATCCCTCCATCTCGCTTCCGAATCGATCGAGGAGTCCGAGATGCCGACATCGCAGGGACCCCGCGCAGCGGGAGATGCAAGTGAAGACTCGGATCTGCCGGCACCGGAAATCGCACAACAACCCACGGAGCCCTGACGTGTCTGTCCTCGACAAGCTCAGCTTCCACAAGATCACACTTCCCCCCGTTTCCGGACCGTTCGGCGCGTACGTCCCCGCACGGCGTGTCGGAAACCTCATCTACGTCGCCGGACAGCTGCCCATGAAAGACGGAAAGTTGATGGCCGTCGGACAAATTCCCTCGCGCTGCTCGATTGAGGAGGCGCGCGCTGCCGCGCGGCAGTGCGTTATCAACGCCATCGCCGCCGTCCAGATGCTCCCCGGAGGCGTCGATCAGATCGTCGGGGTCGTGCGCGTGGGTGCGTTCGTCAACAGCGACACCACGTTCACCCAGCAACCGCAAGTTGCCGACGCTGCCAGCGAATTATTGAAGGAGATCTTCGGCGAAAGTGGTCAACATGCGCGCGCTGCCGTCGGGGTCAACACGCTCCCGCGCGACGCCGCCGTCGAGATTGAAGTCATCTTCGAAGCAGCTTGAGTAATTGAGTCGGGTGGGGCTCGAACCCACGACCCACGGCTTAAAAGGCCGTTGCTCTGCCAGCTGAGCTACCGACTCGGGCAGATCGCTCATCATAGAAGCATCGCAGCGGATGCTCAACAGCGCTACAATTCGCGCATGCCGCTCAGCCGCGATCGCTGCGTCTGCCTGCGCAAGGTGGAATACAGCGAGACTTCGCAGATCCTCACGCTCTTTGGACGCGCGCATGGCATCATGCGCGTGATTGCCAAGGGAGCGCATCGCACGACCAAGCAAGGCGCGAGCAAGTTTGGCGGCGGGATCGACCTTGTAGACATCGCGGCAGCCGTGTTCACGCTCGATCTGGAACGGCAGATGGGAACGCTGTGCGAGTGGACGCTGGTGGAGGGAAACCTGGCGCTGCGCCGCGATTTGCGCGGGATGTATCTCGCGCAGTACGGCGCGGAGCTGATCAGCTATCTCATTGAAGAGCACGATCCGCATCCGCAGCTGTTCGATCGGTTCGAATTGACGTTGCGCGAGCTGGCGACGCCGCGGCAGGAGGAGGCGTTTCTGGCCTTCGAGCTGGACCTGTTGCGCGAGACGGGATATTTGGCGGAGCTGGCGGCCTGCGTCTCGTGCGGCTCATCCATCAGCGAGCGCGAGCCGGGGTATTTCTCACCGAATCGCGGCGGCGTCGTGTGCCGCAACTGCGAAGCCGCAGCGCCCGACCGCTTCAGCATTGATCCACGCCTGCTGCGGATGGTGCAGTCGATCCTCCGCCTGCCGCGCGCCGATGGGGATGTGCGTAGATTGCCGCGGCTCACCCGGCATCAGACCGACCCGATCAACCGCCTGCTCGCCGGTCATATCCAGCACACGCTTGGCCGGCGATTGCGCCTGCCGGCTTACGTGCTCGATGATGGCAAGTGAAACTGCTTGGTGATTGGCGGCAGGCAAGTGCTGTCATCGCACGCCTGATACGTCAGCCGCACGGTGATTCGCTCGCCGCTTGGCGGCGTCGCGAACCGGACGACGAACATCACGCTGCCGTCATAAACGCGATTCGGCTCGTCCGCAAAGGCGAATCGGCGCTCCTCACCGGGCGGATAGTCAACCGTCGCGTTCGGCGCTTCGACCACGCTCAGCACCGTCGGCACCAGCCCCGCGGAAGGTTCGTGCGCGTTGATGTGGAAGGTGTCGAGGATGTTTGCACGGACACGCAGTTCCGTCGGCGATTCCCAACGCGCACGCAAATCGACCACGCCCGCCGCGATTTGCTCGGGCGATGCAACGTCTTCGCGAGATGCAGGCTCTGCGCTGGCCGCAACTTCGACTGGCCCATGTCGCTGAGCGTACGCATGTGCCGCCTGCACCATCGAACTCTTTCCAGCACATTGGGATCCTAAGCTTAGAATTCCACGTGGACAAGTTGTCGCG
>JADMIO011130874.1_pt1 | contig 55082 bp, 31 predicted proteins | sample 8958161 | NCBI WGS metagenome assembly JADMIO01 (sample SAMN16585339, study PRJNA669376) | soil metagenome | isolation source: Crop rotation soil | place: USA: Cullars Rotation, Alabama | collected 2011
GCCGCGACTTCAAGTCACGTGAATTCCAAGCTTCGGATCCCACTGTGCTGGAAAGCCCCGATGCCCAGAGCCAGAGCTACAACCGCAACCGCCGTGTAGAGCGGGCTTTTCATCAACATTCGCGCGCCATAGCGCAGGTCTTGGATAATCATTCCCATTGGCCTCCCGAAGAAATGATGAACGATTTCAAATCTCGAATTTTAAATTTGAGATTCCATCATTCATAACGAAGCGCAATCATGGGATCAACTTTCGTCGCACGTCGCGCGGGGATGTAGCAAGCCAGCAGCGCCACCGCCGCCAGCGCCACCGAGACCATTGCAAACGTCACAGGGTCCGTAGCTGACACTCCATAAAGCAGGCTTGCCATCAACCTTGTGAGAGCAAACGCCGCTAGCAAACCAATCGCCACACCGATCAATGTAAGAATCATTCCCTGGCCCACGACGAGCTTCAACACGTCTGATGACTGCGCGCCCAACGCCATGCGAATGCCAATCTCGTGTGTGCGCTGCGCCACCGAATAGCTCATCACGCCATACAACCCGACTGCGGTCAAAACAAGTGCCAGCCCCGCGAAGGTGGACAGTAGCAAAGTGTTGAAGCGCGGCTGCGCGACCGATGCCGCGACATAATCTTCGAGCGTCTTGATGGTGAAGACGGGCAAGTCTTTGTCTATAGCCCTGACCTCGTTTTGAATTGCGTCCGTCAGCCCGCGAGGGTCTGTATCGCTTTTCACCACGAGCGTCATCGAGTCGAATGGGATCTGCGTATGCGGCACGTAGAATTCAGGGTCTTGTTCGGCGTTCAATTTCAGGTGCTTCACGTTGCCGACCACGCCGATAATCTCGCGCATCACCTCGTCACTACCATCGGTTGAAATGCCCGGTTTGATGCGTTTGCCAATCGGGTCTTCGCCGGGAAAAAACTTCTCGGCAAAAGACGAGTTGACGATGATGACGCCGGACGCTTTGCTGTCATCGCGCGCGGTGAAGTCGCGGCCTTTGATGAGCGGGATTCCCATCGTATGAAAGTAATCTAGACAAATGATGCGCAACTCGGCTGCGGGCAGGTCGCCCGGCGCGATAGGGCGACCTTCAGTCTCGAAGGTAGTTCGTATGCGGTTTTCGCTCAAAGGCAGCGGCAGTACGGCGCTCGCCGCAGTAACGCCCGGCAGCGCGTGTACGCGTTCGACCAGGTCACGATAAAACGCGACCTGCTTTTCACTATCGTATTTCACATCGGGCAATCCGAGGTTGACCGCCAGAACATTTTTCGGATTGAATCCGGGACTGACGTTCTGCAAGCGCCTGAGGCTTTCGATGAGCAGACCTGCGCCCACGAGCAGCACTATGGCGATTGCTACTTCAAAGACCACAAGCACGCTGCGAATCAGGTTGCGGCGCGCGCCTTCTGTAGAACCGCGCCCCCCTTCCTTGAGCGATTCTGAAAGGTCCGGTCTGGAAGATTGAATGGCCGGAACGAGGCCGAATACCATCCCTGTAAAAACGGAAATTGCCAGCGTGAACAGAAGCACGCGACCGTCCAGCCCGATGTGCGCCGCGCGGGGAATGTCGTCGCGGCTCAGCACGACTAGAAGGTCTGTTCCCCACAGCGCCACAAGCAATCCGAGCGCGCCGCCGACGAGCGCGAGCATCACGCTTTCCGTTAGAAGCTGTCGCGCTACGCGGAAACGGCTTGCGCCGAGCGCCGCGCGAATAGCCATCTCTTTATGCCGCGTCGTAGCCCTGGCGAGCAGCAGGTTCGCCACATTCGCGCACGCTATCAAAAGCACGCAACCGACCGCGCCAAGCAGTATCAATAGCGCGGGGCGAATGTCGCCCACAAGGCTTTCAAGCGCGGGCATGACGTTGACGCCCCTGTGAGAGTTTTCATCCGGGTACTGCTCTTCAAGGCGGCTGGCTATCGTGTCCATCTCGGCCTGCGCCTGAGATTCGGTGAAACCCGGTTTGAGACGCGCAATCACGCCCAGGTAATGAGCGCCACGCTGAGCCGTCAGCGAATCGGCCCCTTCAGATTCGACGGCGAATGTCGTCCACAATTCGATAGGGTCGTTCTGGAGTGGGAACTGAAACCCGGCGGGCATCACGCCTAGGATGGTATAACTCTGGCCGTTGAGTGTAGTCTGCCTGCCCGAAACGTTCGGGTCGGACTCGTACCGCCTCTGCCACAGGCTGTGACTGAGCATGACAACGCGGCCATGATCGCCCGGCTTGTCTTCTTCCGGCAGAAACGTTCTACCGAGAATAGCGTTTGCGCCAAGCAGAGAAAACAGGTTGGCCGAGATGACCGCGCCGTGAAGCCGCGCCGGGTCGTCTCCTCCCGTCAGGATGAAGTCACTGTCATGATAAGCCGCCATCTGCTCGAAGACCTGATTTTGATCTCTCCAATCGGCGAAGTCGGGATAAGAAGCCGAGCCGTTATTGATGCCGCGCTGTTTGTGTGTCTCGTAGATGACCATAAGATGATCGGGATCAGAGAAGGGAAGCGGTTGCAGTAACACTGCGTTGACGACGCTGAAGATGGCCGTGTTTGCCCCGATCCCTAATGCGAGCGCGATTATTGCCACAGCCGTAAAGCTGGGACGTTTCATCAACATCCGGGTGCCGTAGCGCAGGTCTTTGAATAAAGTCTCCATCAGTCCTCCATAAGAGATCTCTGATTTCAAATCTGAAATCTCAAATCATTCGTAACGAAGCGCGACCATCGGGTCTACTTTTGCCGCCCGCCGAGCGGGGATGTAACCGGACAATAACGCCACTGCCGCGAGTAATAGTGTGATGCTCATAAAGGTGAGGGCGTCAAGCGCCACCACTCCGAACAATGCGTTTGCCACAACCCGCGTCAAGGCGAAAGCTATGGGCAATCCTACCCCCAGTCCTATGGCCGCCATCCGCGATGCCTGCCCGATGACGAGTCTCAGCACATCCCTGGAAGTGGCTCCCAGAGCCATTCTTACGCCTATCTCGTGTGTGCGCTGGCTGACAGAATAGGCCATTACGCTGTAGACGCCGACCGCCGAAAGAATCAGCGCCATCACCCCGAAGATCGCCATCAACGCCGCAGACATTTCTATGCCTGAAACATGTTCGCTGATGAGATTCTCCATAGTCTTGATCTCGTAGATGGGCTGATCGCTATCCACGTTGCGGACTTGAGCGCGGACCGCCGCAACAACGCTCATCGGATCGGTAGACGAGCGCAAGGCCAGCGTAGCTCTGAAACGCGGCAACTGGGCGTAGGGCAGGTAGATGGTCGAGCGCGGCCCTCTATCGAACATGAAATGTTTTACGTCGCCCGCAACGCCGACGATTGTGCGCCACTGGTTGCCCGACGACCCAACCGCGACTTTGACTCGCTTGCCGACAGGGTCTTCGTCTGCAAAGAAGCGATTGGCAAGGCTCTGGCTGACGATGATGACAGGCACCGCCGATTCGCCGTCCTGTGCGCTGAACTCTCGCCCTTTCATCATAGGAATTCGCAGGGCGCGGAAGTAATCATCGTTGATGGATTGAAAGTCTGCGGCGGGTTCTTCGCTGGGCGTAGGCGCGGGGCGGCCTTCGATGCTGAACGATGTGTTGCTCCAGTTCCCGCTCGAAGGAAGCGAAGTGGCCGAGCCGACCGATTCTATTTCGGGCACCGCTTTCAACCGCTCGAATAACTGGTTGTAGAAAGCCACTCTTTGAGCAGGCTCTTTATATTTAGCTTCGGGGAGGGCCAGGTTCATCGTCAATACGTTGCGCGGGTCAAATCCCTGTCTTTGATTCTCCAGAAGCCGCCCGAATCCTTTGATCATCAAACCTGTTCCGACCATCAACACGAGAGCGAGGGCGATTTCAGAGATGACGAGCAGGCTTCGCAAGCGATGGCGATGAGCGCCCGCGACTGAACTACGGCCTCCCTCTTTCAAGGTTTCGTTCATGTCGGGCTTGGAAGTCTGAATTGCGGGCGCAAGCCCTGAAAGGATTCCCGTCAAAAGCGTGATGGCGAGCGTGAAGCCGAGCGCGCGACCGTCAATGCCCATATGACTCAAACCTGTCATGTACTTGGCCTGATCAGGAGGTATGCTTGCCCGTATGAGGTCAATGCCCCACACCGCCAGCAACAGGCCAAAGCCTGCGCCTAAAAGGGCGAGCATTATGCTTTCAGTCAACAATTGGCGAACTACGCGGAAGCGACTTGCGCCGAGCGCCGTGCGTATGGCTATCTCTTTGACGCGCGCCGTAGCGCGTGCCAGTTGAAGGTTGGCAACGTTCGCGCATGCAATCAGAAGCACGAACCCGACTGCCCCCATCAGCGCCAGCAGGAACGGGCGCGCGAAATCGTCTGAGTTCTGACCCGGCAGGCGTTTGAGGCTTACGGTCACATCTTTGTTGGTGTCGGGATACTGCTCTTCAAGGCGGCGCGCGATGATGTTCATCTCGGCTTCAGCTTCGGGTAAAGTGAGGTCGTCTTTGATGCGCCCCATCACCATGAGATGGTGAGATTTGCGCACCTGCATCTGTTCATTCGTCATGGCCAGAGGCGTCCAGACTTCTGCGGTCGTGGGCCATTCAAACTCTTTTGGCATGACTCCGATTACTGTATGGCTGCGGCCATCTAGCTTGATCGTTTGCCCGACAATCGCAGGGTCGCTTGCGAACTGTCGCTGCCACAGGCCGTGACTGAGCACGACGACCTGATCGCGTCCGGGCTGCTCCTCTTCGGGCGAGAGCGTGCGCCCCAGAGCCGCTTTGACATCGAGCGCCGCAAAGAAGTTCGGGGATACTTGAAATGCCTGAATTCGTTCAGGCTCGCCGCTGCCCGTCAGGTTTACGTCCCACCAATTGATCGCCGCCAGGTGATCGAAGACGTTGTTCTGGTTCTTCCAGTCCACGAAATCTGCGGGCGATACGTTCTCGCGTTCGAGGGTTTGCCCGGTCCCGGACCAGACCATTACGAGGCGATCAACATCTTTGAAGTGCAAGGGCCGTAGCAGCAGCGCGTCAACGAGGCTGAAGATAGCAGTGTTCGCGCCGATCCCTAAAGCAAGAGCTATAACAGCGACAGTGGTGTACCAGGGTCGCTTCGTCAACATTCGCACGCCATAGCGAAGGTCTTGAAATAAAGTCTCCATCAGTCCTCCATAAGAGATCTCTGATTTCAAATCTGAAATCTCAAATCATTCGTAACGAAGCGCGACCATCGGGTCTACCTTCATCGCGCGCCGCGCCGGTATATAACAGGCCGCAAGCGCCACAATTGCCAGAACGAGCGGAATGCTCACAAAGGTCAGGCCGTCCGTCGTACTGATGCCATAGAGAAAGCTCGCAAGCAACCGCGTCACACTCACCGCCGCCATCAAACCGAGCGCCACGCCTATCGCCACAAGCATCATTCCTTCCCTGAGCACCAGCTTGAATACGTCTGACGATTGCGCGCCCAGCGCCATGCGTATGCCCAGTTCGCGCGTTCGCCGGGAGACGACATAACTCATCACGCCGTACAAACCGACTGCGGCTAAAAGCAACGCCAGCGCGCCGAATATGCCAAGCAGCAGCGCGCCCATTCGCGCCGCGTAAAGCGAATTACCTATGGTTTCGGTCATCGGGCGAACATTAGTTACGGGCAGGTTCTTTTCAAGCGATTGCACTTCGTTGCGCACTGCGGCGACCAGGCTCGACGGGTCAACCGACGCGCGCACGTGCAGGCTCACGCCCGTTTCGTGATTCTGTGCCAGCGGCAGGTACACGCACGGCACAGGCTCTTCGCCGAGCGTGAGATATTTGCTGTCGCGCACAACGCCGACGATTTCCTGCCACGGGCCTTGCGCGCCGGAAAAGCTCAACCGATGGCCGAGCGCCTCTTCACCATCGAAGTGCATCCGCGTGAAAGCTTCGTTGACGATCACGACTCTGGGCTTGTCTTCTGTGTCCTGAGCGTTGAAATCGCGCCCGCGCAAAGAGGCTATGCCCATAGTCTGAAAGTATTTCAAGCCGACGACGTTCGAACTGACAGAGTTTCTATTGTCTGACGTGACGCCCCCGCCTTCGCTGCGAAACTGGTTGCCCGGCCCGGCCTGCCCTTCGAGCGTTAAACCGCGAACAGAGCTGCCGCCACCGAGCGCAACTATGCGCGCGAGGCTTGCCGATTCGACGCCCGGAATGGCTTCGACGCGCTCGATTACTTGCCGGTAAAACTCGCGGCCTTGCGCTCTGGTGTAGCGCAGCAGATTGATGTTGAGCGGCGCAATTAACAATTTTTCCGCTTCGAAACCGGGACTGATCGCCTGCGCTTGCTGGAAGCTTCGCAGAAATAATCCGGCGGCGATCAGCAGCACGAGCGACAAAGCCACCTGCCCAACCACCAGCAGATTTCGCAGGCTGAAGCGTCGCGTCCGCTCGTCGAGCGCAAGCAATTCATCCTTGAGCGCGGGCACTAAATCAGGCCGCGACGCGCGCCATGCAGGGGCCAGCCCGAAGATGATTCCCGTGAGCAGCGATAAGGCGAGCGAGAAAAGCAGCACACGCATGTCCATTGCGAAATCGGGTGTTATAGGCAAAGCGCCGGGCGGCGGCGGTGTCGCTTTCAACCCGTCTACGGCCCACCACGCTATCAACAGACCCGCAGCGCCGCCGAGCAATGAAAGAATTATGCTTTCAGTCAGAAGCTGCCGGATCAGTCTCCCCCGGCTTGCGCCCAGAGCCAGCCGCACGGCGATCTCTTTGCGCCGCGCCGATGCGCGAGCCAGCAACAGGTTGGCAACGTTCGCGCATGCTATTAACAGCACTGCGCCGACTACAGACATGAGCAGCGTTGCTACTGAAACCATCTGCCCGCGCTGTGTAGGGTCGCCTTCACTCGCCGGGCTGAGCAGGATGCTGCGACGGCGATTCGGGTCCGGGGCCGTCTGCTCCTGCTGTTCGACTATGCTGGTCAGCGCCGCCTGCGCTTGCTCGATGGTCGTGCCGGGTTTGAGACGGCCTATGGTTGAAAGCCAGCTATTGCCGCGCACCTTGAGCAAGTCGGGATTCATCTCGCCGGAATAGCCCGCGCGTGGCGGGCGCATGACAGGCTGCATCATCATCGGCACATAGATGTCTCTGGTCACGCCCAGTTGCGCGCCGCCGAATTCGGCGGGTGTGACGCCGATTACCGTAAAGCTCTGGCCGTTGAGCAGCATTTGCTGCCCTATGATGTTCGGGCTGCCGCCGAACCGGCTCTGCCATAAACTGTGACTTATGACGGCCACGGGATGCGCGCCCGGAGTCTTGTCATCTTCCGGCGAGATGACGCGGCCTCGGCTCGCGCGCACGCCCAGCACGTCGAAATAATTGCCTGTGACGATTGCGCCTGTTACGAGGTCAGCGCCATCAATTTGCCCGTCACTGCTTAAACTGGCGGTGATGCCGCCCCATGCGATCAGACCATCGAAGACTTGATTGTAATCGCGCAATTCGACGTAGTTCGGATAAGAAAAGACGCTGCCGGGAGCGCCGCTGAAGACATAGACGAGGCGCTCCGGTTCAACGACCGGCAGTCGCCTTATCAGCGTTGCGTTGACCAGGCTGAAGATAGCCGTGTTTGCTCCGATGCCGAGCGCCAGCGTCAACACGGCCACGGCAGTAAACCCCGGTCGCTTCATCAACATTCGCACGCCATAGCGCAGGTCTTTGAATAAAGTCTCCATCAGTCCTCCATAAGAGATCTCTGATTTCAAATCTGAAATCTCAAATCATTCGTAACGAAGCGCGATCATCGGATCAACTTTCGTGGCACGGCGAGCAGGCACGAAACAGGCTCCCAGAGCCACTCCTGTCAGAATCACCGACGTGAGTATGAACGCCAGCGGGTCGGTCGTGGTTACTCCGAACAGCAGGCTCTCCATCAACCGTGTCAAAGCGAAAGCAGCGGCCAGCCCCACGGCTAGACCGATCAATGTCAACGTCAGGCCCTGTCTTAAAACAAGACCCAACACGTCAGATGATTGCGCGCCCAGAGCCATGCGAATGCCAATCTCGTGTGTGCGCTGGCTTACGTGGTAGCTCAACACGCCGTAAATTCCTATTGCCGTCAACGTGAGCGCAAGCCCTGCGAACAGCCCCATCAACATCATCAGGAAATGCTGGTATGAGATTGAGGCGCTGATCACTTCGGTCATGGGGCGGATTTTCGCCACGGGCATTTGCGGGTCCAGTCCCCTAACTATATTTCTGAGCGCCGCGCTGAGATCAACCGGCCCGTTCGTGCGCACTATCCATGAGGCCAGAAACCAATGATGCGTCGCCACGGTTAAGCCATCCGGCATTTGCGGCGCAGGCACGTAGAAGGTCGGCAAGACAGGCTGATTGAGTCCTTTCTCTCTGATGTCGCTCGCCACAGCGATGACTTGCCACTTGCCGTTGAATAAGATTTGTTCTCCGAGCGGGTCTGCGTCAGGCCAGAAAAGATGCGCGAGGCGCTCATTGATGATTACTACAGGAGCAGCCCCTCGCGTGTCCGCTGCCGTGAAAGCCCGCCCGCGCCTTAGCGGAATTCCAAGCGTGCGAAAATAATCAGGGCTTATCGGGCGACACTCCACCGATCTGCCTGATTTCTCGTCACCCCCTACGGGAGCGATAAACGAGTTCAGCGCCCGCTCCATCGGCAGAGCCGGAACGGTCGCGGCTGATGTCACACCGGGCAATGCGGAAATCTCTTCTAAAACATGATGCTCGAAGTTCCACACGTCAGCCGAGCTTCGGTAGCGGTCCGAGGCGAGTGACAACTGCATCGTCGTAAGGTTATTCGGATCAAACCCAAGCTCAACCCCGCTCAACTTGACGAAGCTCTTAATCAATAGCGCCGCGCCCGTCAACAAGACTACCGCGAGCGCTACTTCGCCAACAATCAGCAGCCCGCGCAATCTCGCGTCAAAGCCTCTCGTGCCCTGCCTCCCCGTAGTAGCTTTGAGCGACTGGTTGATGTCCACTCGCGCCGCGCGCAGGGCAGGCATCATTCCGAACAGCAGGCAGGTTGCGACAGACGCGAGGATTGCGAAAAGCACTGCCTGATTGTCCATACCGACTTCGCTCATTCGCGGAAGTCCCTCAGGACTCATCGCCACGAGAGCAGGCAGCAGCCACAGGGCAATCAGCATCCCGCAGACGCCGCCCGTCAAAGCAAGCAGCAGGTTTTCAGTCATCAATTGGCGAATCAATCGCCCGCGCCTTGCGCCGAGCGCGACACGGATAGCCATCTCCCCATTGCGCGCGACGCTGCGCGCGAGCAAGAGGTTCGCTACGTTCGCGCAGGCAATCAGCATAACGAACCCGACGGCCCCGAACAGCAGAAACAACACCTGGCTCACATCGCCGATTACATGCTGCTTGTACGGAACTAACTTGATGCCTCTTTCATTCGGGCCGATGTGCTTAGGGTATTCTGTGCGGAACTCAGGCAATAACTGATCCATCTCAGCCTGCCCCTGATCAAGCGTGACGCCGGGCTTGAGCCGCGCAATCATGCTTGTGTTGTGCCCTTGATCTCTCGGATTAACTTCCAATTGCAGGGGGACCAGCAAATCAACAGGAGTCCCGAATTGAAACCCTCGCGGCAAGACCCCGACGATGTCGCAGCTTCCGCCGTTCAACTCGACCTGCCTGCCAATCACCGACGGGTCAGCGCCAAAGTAACTGCGCCATAATCCGTCGCTGATGATCGCCACGCGAGGCCCGTTGGGACGATCTTCTTCCGGCGAAAAGCCGCGCCCCAGAGCCGGGCTGATGCCCAGCACTTGAAGGAAATTTTCTGAAACAGGGATGCCTTGCACGCGCAACGGCTCTGCGCCACCGGCGAGATTGAAACCGGAACTGGTTCCGCTAAAGCCTCCCGCCGATTCAAAAGACTGGCTGTGTTCTTTCCAGAAAGTGTATTCAGTGGCCGATATGGATTCTGTCTCACCTTTCGTCCATTGCCAGTAGCACTGCACGAGCCTTTCCGGCTGCGGGTAAGGCAGCGGGCGCAACAGCACTGCATTAACCACGCTGAAGATGGCTGTGTTGGCTCCGATGCCTAGTGCCAGAGTCAAGACAGCAATCGCCGTAAAGCCGGGACGCTTCATCAGCATCCGCGTTCCGTAGCGCAAGTCTTTGAATAAAGTCTCCATTATTCTCCCTTGCATTGTGACAGTAGATCGCCCTTGCTGACGCGCGGGCTACTGCCTTACTCATATCGAAGCGCGATCATCGGATCAACTTTCGTGGCGCGACGAGCAGGCACGAAACAGGCTCCCAGAGCCACTCCTGTCAGCAGCAGCGAAATTAAAGCGAAGGTCAAAGGGTCAGTGGCGCTGACGCCATAAAGCAAGCTAGCCATTAAACGTGTGAGGAAGAAGGCGGCGACGAGGCCGAGGCCAACGCCAGCAGTGGTGAGCATCAAGCCCTGCTTAACGACCATCCTGAGCACGTCAGATGATTGCGCGCCCAACGCCATGCGAATGCCTATTTCGTGCGTGCGCTGGCTTACCGAATAGCTCATCACGCCATAGATGCCGACTGCCGCTAGCACGAGCGCTAACAGGGCGAAGCCTGCCAGCAGAACCATTGTCAACTGCTGCTGGGCAATCGCACTGCCCATTAATTGATCCATCGAACTGGTGCCATAGACGGGAAGGTCTTTGTCAACCGAGCGAATCGCCTGCTCGATTGTCGAGGCCAGCGCGAGCGGATTGCCTGTCGTGCGCGCGACTAAAGCCAAAGAGCCTGCGGTCTCTTGAGCCAGCGGCAAGTAAGCTTGCAAGGGAGTCTCATGATCTACGCCGTTCAACTTCACGTCGGAGACAACGCCGACTACTTCGCGCACAGGCGTTTTGTTTTCCGGCCAACCTTGCTTGATTTGTTTCCCAATCGGATTCTCACCCGGCCACAAACGGCGAGCGAGCGTTTCGTTGATCACAGTCACACGCGGCGCGTCTGCGCCATCAGCTTCGCTAAACGCGCGGCCTTCAAGCAGTCGTATGCCCATCGCCTCGAAGTAGTTCGCGCTCACAGGAGTAAATGCCGAACTCGGCAGTTCTGCGCGCGGCGGCACGGGTTTATCAATTGCGATGAAGACGGAATTCCAATTAGACCCATCAATCGGCAGCGAAAGAGTCAGCGCCGCTGAAATCACACCCGGCACCGCTTCCACTCGCCCCAGGCATTCGCGGTAAAATGCGCGCCGAGTTTCTTCATTGTAAGTGTTTGCTGGCAGCGTGAACTGAGTTGTCAGCAGTCGCTCCGCGTTGAAGCCGGGGTCCACACGCGTCAACTGAGATACTGTGCGCAGCATCAATCCCGCGCCTGCCAGCAGCACCAGCGCCAGCGCGACTTCGGCAACGAGCAAAACTTTGCGCATCCTCTCTCTTGATGAACCGGCTATAGATCGCCCGCCTTCTTTCAAGGTGCTGTTGAGGTCAGCGCGCGAGGCATGTAGCGCCGGAAACAGCCCGAACAGCAAACCTGTCAGCAGTGACGTGCACAGCGTGAAGATGAGCACCGTCGTGTTCATCCTGACTTGATCGAGTCGCGGCGTATTCTGCGGAGCCAGAGCAATCAAACCGTCCATTGCCCATACTCCGATCAGCAGACCCGCCGCCCCGCCCAGTACCGAAATCAATAAACTTTCGCTCAACAATTGCCGAATGATTCGCATGCGGCCTGCGCCCAGCGCGAGCCGTATAGCTATCTCTTTGTGCCGCTCTGACGCGCGCATCAGCATCAGGTTCGCCACGTTGACGCAGGCGATCAGTAATACAAAACCGACTGCCGCGAGTAATACGAGCAAGGCCGGGCGAATGTCTTCTACGAGCCGGTCATCCAGCTTTTGTACCATCGCGCCATTGCCGCTGTTGGTGTTCGGATATTCGCTCTCAAGCTGCGCTGCCAGCAACTCTATCTCCTTGCGCGCCTGTTCAACTGTCACGCCGCTTTTCAACCGCGCCAACACGCTAAGCCCGAAGTGATTGCCGCGATCCAGCAGGCCAAAGCTCTGTGTGAGCAAGAGACCTATGGGAACATAGAGGTCATCACGGCGGAGGAACTGGAATCCGGGCGGCAATACGCCGATCACTGTGAACGGCTTTCCGTCTATCCTGATCGTTTTGTCAATTATGTCAGGATCGCTTCCGAATTTTTCCTTCCACAGACCTGTGCTGATCATTGCCGTCGGCGCGGCGTCCGGCTTATCATCCTGCGCTTCAAACAGTCGCCCGAGTTGTGGCTTCACGCCGAGCAACTGAAAAAAATTCCAGTTCACCGTCCGGCCTTGCAACCGGGTGGGCTGGTCTATTCCTGTCAGGTTGAACGACTGGCTACGACCGCTCGCCATATCCTCGAACGATACCGCTCGCTCGCGCCAGTCCTCGTAGTTCGGATATGCGACACCCATTCGATCACCATCACGATCTTTCTCCGTCATGATGACCAAGCGATCAGGCTGCGGGTAAGGCAGCGGGCGCAACAGTACGGCATGGACTACGCTGAAGATGGCGGTATTCGCGCCTATGCCAAGCGCCAGCACCAGCACCACCACTGCCATAAAGCCTGGGTTCTTCAGCAGTATCCGAAATCCGTAACGAATGTCTTTGTACAGATTTTCCATATGCCCTCCCGATCAAGATTATTCATATCGAAGCGCGACCATCGGGTCAACTTTCGTGGCACGGCGAGCAGGCACGAAACAGGCTCCCAGAGCCACTCCTGCCAGCAGCAGCGAAATCAAAGCGAAGGTCAAAGGGTCAGTCGCGCTGACGCCATAAAGCAAGCTAGCCATTAAGCGTGTGAGGAAGAAAGCGGCGACGAGGCCGAGGCCAACGCCAGCAGTGGTGAGCATCAAGCCCTGCTTAACGACCATCCTGAGCACGTCAGATGATTGCGCGCCTAAAGCCATGCGAATGCCTATTTCGTGCGTGCGTTCGGCCACGGCGTAACTCATCACGCCGTACAGCCCGACTGCCGCAAGCAGAAGCGCAAGACCGGCAAAGATGCTCAGCAATAATGTGCTGAAGCGCTGGCTTGCGAGCGAATTGGCAAGACGGCTTTCCATCGTCGTGACGCTTGCGACGGGCTGATCTTTGTCTATCGCAGCGACCTGGCCGCGAACGGCAGCCGCCAGGCTTTCAGGATTGCCCGTAGTGCGCACTGCAAGATACATCGTGTTTCGCGTTTCGAATGCGCCGCCCTGAGCGTGCGGCACGTAGACTTCTGGCCTCACCTGCTCGATGAGTCCGTCGTGTCGTACGTCGCGCACTATGCCGACGATCTTCAGTCGCGGGAAGCGAAAGCCCGGAGGCAGCAGGCCCGGCGGCACCATCTCTTCGGGCACTCCTGTCAGCACTACTTTTCCAATCGGGTCTTCGTCGGGGAAGAAGCTATTCGCAAGCGTTTGATTGATGATGGCGACTGTCGGGCTGTCGCCGTTGTCTCGCTCGTCAAAGAAGCGGCCCTTCTCAAGGGCAATCGCCATCGTTTGAAAATAGCCGGGACTGATCTGGAAATATTGAATCAGCGGTATGCTTTCGATTGACGTGGGGGCGGGCCTGTCCTGGCGCGTGAAAAGTTTCCCCGTGCTGCCTCCGCCGAACGGGAGTTTTGAAGCCGTGGCGGCGGTCTCGACGCCGGGCAGCGCCGAAACTTTTTCGATCAGTTCGCGGAAGAAGCCGGATTTCTGTTCCGGTCGAGAGTCGGGATATTTCGTATCAGGCAGCGCGATAAGCATCGTCAAAACATTTTCCGGCCTGAAACCGGGGTTGACGTTTCTGAGCCGCGCGAAACTGTTTATCAGCAAGCCCGCGCCTATCAAGAGCATGAGCGAAAAGGCGATCTCTCCTATCACCAGCACGTTGCGAACGCGATGGCTTGTTACGCCTCCGGTCGAACCCCGGCTGCCTTCTTTGAGCGATTCGTTTAGGTCGGGCTTTGAAGTTTGAAGCGCGGGAACAAGGCCAAAAACTATCCCCGTCAAAATCGAGACCAGCAGCGTGAACCCGAGCACGCGGCCATCAATCTGAATCTCGCTGAAGCGAGGCAACTCGTCAGGGGTTATCCCGACGAGCGCATCAACACCCCACAGCGCAATCAGCATTCCGAGGATGCCGCCCGCAAGCGCCAGCATAATACTTTCAGTAAGCAACTGGCGAATGATGCGCGTGCGTTTCGCTCCGAGCGTAGTGCGAATGGCTATCTCTTTTTGCCGGGCGGCGGCGCGAGCAAGCAGCAGGTTTGCGACGTTCGCGCAGGCGATCAGCAGAACGAAGCCTACTGCGCCGAGCAGAATGAAAAGCGAAGTCTCTATGCTGCCGACCGTCTCTTCGCGCAGCGAGGCGATGTCCGCGCCCACGCCAGCGTTTTCAGGATACTGTTGCTCAAGCTGAGCAGTGATGGCAACAACGTCTGCTTTAGCTTGCTCTTGTGTGACGCCGGGTTTGAGCCGCGCAATTGAGGTGAGAAAGTGATTGCCGCGCGTGTTGTTGCTGTCATCAGGGGCGAAAGCCAGCGGTGCCCACAGCGCGACATCCGCGTCCGGGTACTGAAAGCCTTTGGGCATGACGCCCACAATCGTAAACAGGTTTCCGTTGAGCGTGATCCCTTGGCCAATCACGTTTCGATCAGCGCCAAAGCGACGCGCCCACAACCCGTAGCTCAAGACCACAACCCTGTGATTGCCGAATTGTTCTTCTTCGGGGCCGAACGTGCGGCCAAGAATCGGGTTGACTCTGAGCAGAGGGAAGAGATCGACAGAGGTCATCAAGCCTCGGACTCGCTCAGGCTCATCCGTGCCTGTGATGTTGTAGTTATCGTAGGTGTAAGCCGCTATGTGCTCAAAGACCTGATTGCGATCTCTCCATACCTGAAAATCAGGAAGCGCAATATTCATGTCGGCCAGACCTCTGGGCAGGTTCGTCTCTTTGACGATCATCAACTGGTCCGGCTTATCGTATGGCAACGGCCTGAGCAGCACTGCGTTGACCACGCTGAAGATGGCCGTGTTTGCTCCTATGCCTAATGCGAGCGCGATGATTGCAATTGCAGTGAAGCCCGGTCGCTTCATCAACATTCGCACGCCATAGCGCAGGTCTTTGAATAAAGTTTCCATTATCACTCCCTTGCATTGTGACAGTAGATCGCCCTTGCTGACGCGCGGGCTACTGCCTTATTCGTAACGACGAGCGGGCACGAAACAGGCTCCCAGAGCCACTTCCAAGAGCGCGAGCGACAAAACTGTGATGGCTGTGAAGGCGGGTCGCTTGAATGAGGTCCGAATCCCGTAACGCAGGTCTTGAATGAAAGTCTCCACTGTTTCACCTCCAGGCAGTGACGAGTGGGGCAATCAGCAGCCCGCGCGTCAGCGAGGGCGATTGCGTGTTACTACTCATTTGACTGCTAAAACGATGAGAGTGGCGTCGTCTTGAAAGTCCCCGCCGCTGAATTCGGCGACGCTCGTCATCACCATCGCTTGCAGCCTTACTGCGTCAAGCTCGCGGTTTTCGATCAGCAGGCTGATCAGACGCTCTTCGCTGAATTCTTCACCCTGGGAATCTCTCAATTCCGTAATGCCGTCGGTGAAGAGCAGGACGCGGTCGCCCGCGCTCAACTCGACCTCGCCTTGCGTGAAGCTCCATTCGGGGAACGGGCCGAGCACAGAGCCGCCTTCTTCGAGGCGAATCACCGAGCCGTCTCTGCGCACAAGCACCGGCGCATTGTGTCCAGCGTTGGCGTAAACGAAACGGCTGCTTTCTGAATCGAGCAAGCCGTAGAAGAAAGTGATGAAACGATCATCGGCGGTATTGCTGCAAACGACGCGATTGACTTTCTCACAGACCGCCGCAGGGCCTACGTCTGCGGACGCGAATGCTTTGACGGCGGCCTGCACGTTCGACATCAAAAGCGCAGCGGGCATACCCTTGCCGCTCACGTCCGCTATACACAAAGCGACGCGGTTCTCGTCAAACTTCAACACGTCGAAGTAATCGCCCGATACCACGCGAGCGGGCCGCCACGCGCCTGAAATCTCGCAGCCGCGCGCTTGCGGAATCGTCTTGGGCAGCAATCCTTGTTGGATGTCTCGCGCTTCTGCCAACTCCTTTTCTTGCCCGCGCGATTTAAGATTGCTAATGCCAAGTCCTACCTGCTCAACGATGGCGTCCAAAAACCTCATGTCCTCTGAGTCATATTCTTTACCCGACGACTTGCCGCCGAGACAGATCAGACCTACGAGGTCGCTTTTGACTTTGATGGGCACTATCAAGGTGCTGCCCGAAGCCGGTTCAGCTTGCTCTTCATCAGTCAGATACGCAGCGCGAGGTTCAGAAGGCGCATCGATTAATTCTAAGAGATGGCTGTCAGGCTCGAACCTCAACTCTTCGAGCGATTCGTCAAACGCGCCTGCTCTGGCTATGACGGAAAACGACTGGTCGCGCAGAGTCCTGATGAAGATCACGACGGCAGAGCTTGCAAGCGTCTGCTCGACGTGCTCTGCGACCGTGTTGAGCATGGCGCGCAGGTCATCCGTTTCAGAAATCATTCGGCTGAGGAGTTTTCGCTCGGCCTTCAACCTTTCTTTCCTGCGCAGCGCTTTGCCCGCTTCGACCTGCTCGCGCAGGGTGTTGACGAGCTTTGAATTCTCCCAGGGCTTCAGCACGAAATCGCGCACGCCCCGGCGCATCGCTTCAACCGTAAGCTCTATGCTGCCCCACGCGGTCATCACGACTATCGGGAGCGTGTTGTCTAGGGCTTGAACATGCGTGAGCAGGTCGAGTCCTTCCTGCCCCGACGTTGTATCGCGGGCGTAGTTTAGGTCCATCAGCAGTATGTCGTAGCTGCGCGCCTTGATAGCTTCGATGACTTCGGCAGGCGAAGTCACGGCATCAGCCTGAAAGCCTTCGCCCTTGAGCAGCAGGCGAAGCGCTTCTAGCACGTCCGGCTGGTCGTCGGCAATAAGCGTTCGCAGAGGGGCGGAAGAGGCTGTTTTCATAATGCTCATATCCGTTGCCATATGGAAGATCCCGCAAGCACATAGCCAAGTAGCGTGCCATTAAATGCTTACCGCTTAAATCTTGGAATAGTTCAACTTAAATAACGGTGGGTATTTGTGAACAGGTGTTTTTGTGTCCGCTTCCGGGAACGCCTTTTCCCAAAACCGTAGTGGGTGCGATCCCATAATCAAAGCTCATGTTATGGATGGCTCGCTCGGCTTGTAGCGAGATGAAGGTAGGAGTTATGCAGCGGTTAACCTGAAACTCTTCAATCAAAATCCTGTTGCAATCGAATTCTTTCAAAGACATTGGCTACTATGCGGTCGCAACGCGCGCCGTCGAAATGGAACGCCGATGCGGTTGCCACCCCGGTCTGCGCGTAAATTTCTTTGCGCAATAAAGCGCGCGCCCTGTGCAGGCGAATCTTTACTGACCCCTCGCTTATATCCAGACACTCGGCAGTTTCTGCCGTATCCATCTGCTCAATTTCCCTGAGCATGAAGACCGAGCGGTAGGTCTGCGGCAGCCTGTCTATAGCTGATTCCAAAATAACTTTCAATGTTTTCGTCATCACTTCTTGTTCCGGTGATGGCATCTTGGATTCCAGACTCATGCCGCCCTCCATTGATTCTGACGTAGCATCAATTTCTACGAACCTCTGGCGCTTGTGGAGTCTGGCCAGCGCTTTGTGCACGGCAATCTTGGTGAGCCAGGTTGAGAACTTGGCTCGGCCATCAAACTGATTCAAATGCATGTAGGAACGGACATAGGCATCTTGCGTCACGTCTTCGGCTTCGCCGTCGTTGCCCAATATGGAGCGAGTTATTCGATATATACGCTGGTTATAGCGGCGCATTATCACTTCAAATAAAGCCGTTTCGCCAGCCCTCACCCGCTCGACGACTTCTTCGTCGCTCATCGCGCTTGCTGCATTCGTAATCAATGCTGTGCTCACCATTATCTTAGCACTCCTAAATTTAGCCCCTACACATACAGAGTCTCTTTTCGGAAAAAGGTTACAAACTTTTTTTTAATCTCGGCTTTGTAACCTATCCCCTTTTAAAAACTCTATTAGTGTAGGAGGAAAAAAGCCATGTCAATAATGGAAAACAAACTTAACTCTGCCTGGTGGGCGCTCAGAATAGGTCTGGGTGTGGGGCCTTTCCTGGCAGGTCTGGACAAATTCTTTAACCTTCTCACTAACTGGCAGATGTACCTCAATCCCACTGTCGCGCGCCTGCTGCCTGTAAGCGGATATACATTCATGCACGTCGTGGGCGTAATAGAAATGATTGTCGGGCTGGCAATTTTGACTCGCTGGACACGCCTCGGGAGTTACGTCGCCATGCTCTGGCTTGTCTTGATAGCCCTCACCCTCGTTTCAGGCGGAATGTTCTTAGACGTTGCGGTGCGCGACCTGGAGATGGCAATCGCGGCTTACACGCTCGCGCGGCTTACGGAGGTAAGGCAACCGGCCACTGAGCCGCAACTGCAAAGCGTGCTGGCCCGCTAGCCAAAATAATATCAACCGGAAAGAAGAGGAGTTATGTCCATTAAGAAAGGTCTCTCTTTAGCAGTGACTCTTTTGGCGCTCATCGGAATGGCTTTGTTGCTTGTCAACGGAGCGCGCGCGCAGGATGATTCAACCTCGCGCAGCAAGAAAGTAAAAGCGTTCGATGATCAGGTCAATGACAACGCGGAGCGGATGATAGAAGAAGGCCGCGAAATCTTTCGCAACGACACGTTCGGCGACGAGGAATTCTGGGGCGATCTGCTCAAGCTTCACACCGCGATAGCTGGCGCGCAACTGGGAGGCGTAGGCCCCGGCGTCAGCCCCAAAACGGCATTGAGCGTCGGGCTGAAAGTTGATTCCGATGCGTTGCCCAAATCACTTGTGAAACGTCTGAAGAAAGGGAAAGTCAATCTTGATGATCCCGCCACTACACTTGCCCTGCTCAAACTCGACGCGGTTGTGGGCGTTAAAGGTTTCTTTAACCAGGACGGCAGCCTCCGCTCGATGGGGATTTCTTGTGCGATCTGTCACTCGACAGTAGATGATTCGTTTGCGCCGGGCATCGGCAAGAGATTAGACGGCTGGGCCAACCGAGACCTGAACGTGGGCGCAATAGTCGGGCTTGCCCCCAACCTCAAGCCCGTGGCTAATCTCTTGGAGGTCGATGAAGCCACCGTGCGCTCAGTCCTTCAAAGCTGGGGGCCGGGTAAATTCGACGCCGAATTGTTTCTGGATGGCAAGGCGTTCCGGCCCGATGGGAAATCAGCCGCAACGCTAATACCGCCCGCATTCGGGCTTGCAGGCATGAACCTTCATACGTGGACGGGATGGGGAGGCGTCGCACACTGGAATGCTTTCGTCGCCAATCTGGAGATGCACGGGAAAGGCACATTCTACGATCCGAGATTGAATGACAGTCAGAAATTTCCAATCGCCGCTAAAAATGGCTTCGGAAATGTGAGAGCCACGCCGGATTTGATCACGTCAAAACTCGCGCCGCTTCATTTCTACCAGCTATCGATTCCCGTGCCGACGCCGTCGAAAGGCAGCTTTGATAACGCCGCGGCGGTTCGCGGGCAAGCAGTCTTTGCAGGTAAAGCGCAATGCGCCACCTGTCATGTCCCTCCGCTTTTTACCGAGCCTGGTTGGAATATGCACAAGGCATCGGAAATCGGCATTGATGATTTCCAGGCGAAACGCTCGCCTGATGAAGCATACCGTACAGCGCCGCTCAAAGGGCTTTGGACTCATCAGAAGGGCGGCTTCTATCACGACGGGCGGTTCCAGTCTCTGCGAGATGTAGTTGATCATTACGATAAGTTCTTCAAGTTGTCGCTCGCGGAACAGGAAAAGACAGACCTGATCGAGTATTTGAAGTCACTTTAGCAGCGTATAGGTATTAAGAGAGTTCACCGCAGAGTCGCAGAGAACACGGAGGTGGCGCAGAGCTTTCTCTGCATAATCTCCGCGCTCTTTGCGACTCTGCGGTGAATCTTTCAGAGAGTAAAAATGCAAAACATAATCCATCTACCGGAAACGCAATTTCGAGAACCTCTGACCTTGAAGACCGTTCAGCGGGTTGCTGAAGCGAAGCTGCCGACTGAATTCGGCGATTTTCAAATCATCGGCTACAGGTCGCTGACTTCGCCGGAAGAGTTCATCGCGCTGGTCAAAGATGTCCCGCGCCCTAGTCGTGCGAGCCTCGTCCGCGTTCATTCGCAGTGTATGACTGGGGATGTGTTTGGCTCGTCGAGATGCGACTGCGGCAAGCAACTCCATGAAGCCATGCGGCTTATAGCAGCCGAAGGCCACGGCGCGATCATCTATCAACAGCAGGAAGGGCGCGGCATAGGCATCATCAACAAGATTCGCGCTTACGCATTGCAGGACGAAGGCGCGGACACTGTTGAGGCAAACGAGCGGCTGGGCCTTGATGTTGACGGTCGGCGTTACGAACAGTGCGCCGAGGTGCTGCTTGATCTGGGTCTGTGGAGGGTGCGCGTGTTGTCGAACAATCCGGCCAAGATTCGCGCGCTCGAACAGTGCGGCATCGAAGTCGTCGAGCGCGTTTCGCTTGAAGTCAAACCGGCGGAGGCCGCAATGCGCTACCTTCGCACCAAGAAGGAGAAGATGGGGCACCTCATCAACATCGCCTGAGAAATCGTATGGGCTGATCTGCGGGCCGGAGAGATGAAAAAGTCCCGGTCCGCGAAGTGAACAAACAATCAACTCTTATTTCGGAGAAAGCTTATGACAGTCGCATCCTCCCCGGCGACCTCATTCGGCACCCCTCGCAACGGTGATGCCTATCACCGCGAGCGCGAAGGCAGCGACCTTAACCACCAGTCCCCCGCCCGCCGTGTGCATCTCTTCTTCGGGCTTAGCCAGGATGAAATAGGGCGCATCACACCCCACGCGCGCAGCCTGTGCAAAGACCGGGGCGAGTTCATTTATATGCCCGGAGAGCACGCCGATTTCGTCTATGTTCTGAGGCAAGGTAGGGTCAAGCTCTCTGTGCTGTCTGAGTCGGGTAAAGAAATCGCCATTGACATCATCGAGCCGGGCGAAATCTTCGGCGAGTTCGCGCTTGTGGATGAGTTGCTGCGCAGCAACATGACGCAGGCGCTCGACAGCGTGACGATGTGGGTCTTTAACAAGCGCGACTTCGCACACCTTCTTGCGCAACCGAAACTGTCTATGAATTACATTCGCTTAGTCGGTGATCGCCGCCGCAGGATGGAGAAGAAGCTTTCCGACATAATGTCGAAGGATGTATCGGCGCGCGTTTGCGAACTGTTGCACGAACTCTCCGTGAGCGCTTCCGAAAATGACGCGACGGCTCGCGGGTACCTGGTGCCGCTCACTCATTACGATGTTGCCAGCCTGATCGGTGCCTCGCGCCAGACCACAACATCCGTTCTCAACGAATTGGAGCGGGGCGGGGTCATCGAACTCGGGCGCGGCTGGATTCGCGTCAAGCGCTTGAAAGCCCTTCAGAAATGCGCGGGTTTGATACTCGCCGCCAGCCTGCAAGTTTTTTCGTGCTTATGTCAGCTAGCTGACATATCTTCGGTAAGCTTTCTGACATAGTCCTCTCGCACTCACAGCAGCAAGTCAGCAGTAAAAGTATTCGACCCGAAGCACCTTCGCGCAGTCGTCTGAGGTCGTTGTGTGTCTGGAACAGACCCGACTGGCGAACAGGTAATAAATGAACCGACAACCTGACACCTTAAAGGAGAAACGAGTCATGAAAACTGGAAACAAGATTTCACAATGGACGCCCCGGCTCACGGCACTTGCGCTGGCGGCGCTGTTGGGCCTGTCCTTCAACATAACCAGCCTTGCGAGCGGAGGCGATCTTGGCACATCGCCGTTCGACTTCACAGATACGGTCTATCGCGCGCACGGCATCGTGCCCGAAAACATCGTGCTGCGCGTCGGCGACGCGAGCCGCACCGGCGACTTCGTGATTGATAACTCAAACACCGATCCGAATCGCAGGAACATCCGCGCAATCGAATCCACCCCAGGCACGACGGGGACGAGCGGGCTGACCTATGCAAACATCTTCGGCGTACTCAATTCGGCGGGCTTCGAGCACAACGCAGCCGGTCAACTGACGGCGCGCGGCCATCAGGCTTTTGATACTGCGGAGCGATTTCGCGTCTTCATCTTTCCAAAAGCGTCGAACGGCTCAATTCTCGACCCGTTCCTGCCTAACAAGCGACAGGACAACGTCTTTGACACACGCGACGGTTACTTCAGCAATAACCCGCTCGGCCTGTGGGTCGCCGTCTGGGTGGTCTATCTGCCGAAGGCTTCAACCGCCGAGGGCCGGAAAGAACTCGACCCCATCGCCGCCACCAACGGGCGCGACCTGGACGGTACACCCATCCTCACCAGCCCCTCGCAACTTGACAACCTGGCGGCCAAAGGGCTGATTGAATTCCGCACCCGTCCCGTAAACGACCCCGTCTTCCGATGGGTAATCTGCCCGATCCCCGATGACCCGCGCGATGGTTTCATCCGGCCAGATGCTTTCATCCGAGACGTGCGGCGCGCCGACACCACTCCTGTCTTCCCGGCGTTAGTCAACAACTTTGTCTGTCTCAAGCAGACGGGCGACTACTGCGACTAAATGCGCGGTTGCCTGAACGAGGCTCTGAATTTCAGGCTCCGAATTCACAGTCAACCAAAAAAAATCTTAGCAATTATTAGAAGGAGAACACGCTATGGCGAACATCTCGAAGACGGACAAAAAGGCGGAGAAGGAAAAGCAGCAGGCCGCCCTGGAAAGGCGCGAGATCATCGCGGCAGGCTTGAACCGCCGCGACATGATTAAACTGGGCTTGCTGACCGCTGCTGGCCTCCTCGTCCCGAAGAAGGGCTTGAGTGCCCGCGCGCTCAATAGCGCGGGTCGCCTCAGCAGCGGCGGCGGGAATCCGGCCAGCCCGCCAACCCAGCCTTTCGTCCAGCCGTTCACACGTATGACGGTCAAGCAGCCGGTCGCGACGCTCAACCCTTCACCGACCGTCATGCCCAACATCGCTGGCGGCGAGGGCCGCACCATCGCACATCAGGCTTTCAACCAATTCACGCCAGTCAAATTCTATGAAGTCGAGCAGCGGCTGACGAACATCATTACGCACCCCGACCTGCCCGCTCAGCCGCTCTGGGGGTTCGACGGGCTGGTGCCCGGCCCGCTCTATGTCGAGCATTACGGCCAACCCGTTCTGGTTCGCAACCGCAACAACCTGCCGCTCAACAACGGCGGCTTCGGCAAGAATGTAGTCACGACACACCTACATAACGGTCACACTCCGTCAGAGTCAGACGGTAATCCGTGCAATAACTTTGGGCCGGGAAAATTCTATGACCAGCACTACCCGAACGTTTTGGCCGGTGTGCTTTCGACTCACATAAACACGGGCGGCGACATTCAGGAGTCGATGAGCACACTCTGGTATCACGACCACATGCACGACTTTACATCGCAGAACGTCTACAAGGGGCTGGCCGGGATGTATCTCCTCTTTAACGATTTCGACACGGGCGACGAGACCACGGGTTTCCACCTGCCCTCTTTCGGCGACGGCATGAGCGATGACAGTAACTTCGACATCCCGATGCTGTTCAGCGATCACCTCTACGATTCGGAGACGGGCATTGTTGCTTTCGACACCTTCAACTTCGACGGCGTATTGGGCGACCGCTTTCTAGTCAACGGCAAAGTGCAACCCGTCCTGCACGTTCACCCCCGGCGTTACCGTTTCCGCTGGCTCGACGCAGGGCCATCGCGCTTCTACGAGTTGTTCTTCACAGACAAGACCAGCCTGAACCAGCGCATCAAGTTTCACCAGATTTCGACCGACGGCAATCTGCTGGAACGGCCAGTCGAAGTCGAGAGCATACGCCTCGGCGTCGCCGAGCGCGCGGATTTGGTCATAGACTTCTCGCGATACGCTGGCAAGACGCTCTATATCGAGAACCGTCTTGAGCAGGAAGACGGGCGCGGCCCCACGAGCAAGGTGCTGCCCGCCGGTCAGGGGAACCTGATCCTCAAGATCGTTGTTGACTTGCCGCCCGTCGCAGACAACAGCACCGACCCGGCCACTATAACCCGTTTCTACGGCCTGCCCAGCAAGACGGCCACGCCGCGCATCACGCGGACCTTCAATTTCGACAGAAGCAACGGGAACTGGACCATCAATGGTCGCTCTATGGACCCGGAGTGTCAGGAGGTGCGCGTCCGCGTGCAGAAGAACTCGGTCGAGCACTGGGTAGTCAACAACAGTTCCGGCGGATGGCAGCACCCGGCGCACATTCACTTTGAGGAGTTCCAGTTCCTCTCGATTAACGGCGCGCCGCCAGCTTCGACCGGCCTTGTCCAAAACGGGCGCAAGGATGTCATCAGGCTCGAACACAATATGCAGACTAAGACCTTCTTCCGCTTCCGCGACTTTGAAGGCAGGTATCCATTTCACTGCCACAACGTGGTGCACGAGGACCACGCGATGATGCTGATCTGGGAAATTGTCCCCGGCGAAGGGGACAACAAAACGAACCCGTAGCTTTGAAGCCGCGTCGGCAATGCGGCGCGAGAAAGGAGATGCCGAATCATGAGAAGCATGTATAAGCGACCACTCATCGGATTGATAGGGGTTGCCCTGCTACTGGGGGTCGCACCCCTTCCGACCAGTCACATCGCGCGTGCATTCGACGAGCAGGCGAAGCGCGTCAAGACGCCGCGCGAGAGGCTGGCCGAGCGCAGCTTCCCAAACGTCACTTTGACGACGCACGAAGGCAAGAAGGTCAGGTTCTACGACGACCTGCTCAAAGACAAGATCATCCTCATCAACTTCATGTATGTGAAGTGCGATGGGATCTGCCCGAGCACGACGGCAAACCTGCTGGCCGTGCAGAAGATGCTTGGCGACCGCGTCGGGCGTGACATCTTCATGTACTCAATCACGCTCAAGCCGGAAGAGGATACGCCAGAAGTGCTCAACCGCTATGCCAAAGCGTACAAGACAAAACCCGGCTGGCTGTTTCTGACCGGCGACCCCAAAGATGTCGAACTGCTGCGGCGCAGCCTGGGGTTTATTGACCGCGACCCCGCGCGCGACGCCAACAAGTCGAACCACATCGGGATGCTGAGGTTCGGAAACGAGCCGCTGACGCTGTGGGCAGGCTGTCCGGGGCTGCTCGGGCCTGGAAAAATCGTGAAGGAGATCGGTCTGGTTGACTGGCCGATGGCCGAAGAGGCTAAGAGAGGAAGGGACAGATGAAAAAGAATGGACTGACTCTGTTCGTCGCGCTGTTTGCGGCGGTCGTCACTGCCACAGTCGCTCTGGCGCAGGGAACCCCCACGGCGTCCGGTGCAATCGCTGTCGGCCAGGGGCCGGAAGGCTTGACTTCAAACGGCACACATATCTTTGTAGCTAACCAGTTCAGTAATACCATCACCAAGCTAAGCGCAAGCGATGGCGCGGTGGCTGGCACCTTCGCCGTAGGCCACGGCCCGGTCGGGCTGGCCTTCGATGGCACGTACGTCTGGGTGGCGAATTACCTCAGCAACAACGTCATGAAGCTTGACCCGGCTACAGGAGCAATGGCCGGTACATTCGCCGTCGGCGAGGGACCGGGCGGGCTGCTCTGCGCGAACGGCATGGTATGGGTGGCTAACCGCAACAGCAATACTGTGACGAAGCTCCGGGCCAGCGACGGCATGACGGTCGGAACTTACGAAGTGGGAACGCGCCCCATCTGCATGGCGACGGACGGCACATACGTCTACGTCACAAACAACGACAGCGATACTATGACGAAGCTGCGCGAATCGAATGGTGCGCTTGTCGGCACTTATAAGGTGGGCGACGGCCCGTTCGGCGTCGCCTTTGACGGCGCTTACCTCTGGGTCGCCAACTTTGGCGATAGCAACGTGATGAAGATGGCTACGGACGGGACATTGATGGGCACGTATAGAGTAGGTGACGGCCCCGTCTCGGCCATCCACAAGGACGGCATCATCTACGTTGTTAACAACGGCGGCGACAGCGTGACGAGACTGCGCGCCAGCGACGGCACGGCGCTCGGCTCGTTTCCTGTGGGACGCAGCCCGATAGGTGTCGCCGCTGCCGGTTCCAATATCTGGGTGGCGAACTTCGGCAATAACACCGTCACGAAACAATAACCCGGTTGTCCCGCAGCCGCCTGACATCAGGCGGGCAAGGAAAGAATCCGAAACCAGTTCACCGCCGAGACGCGGAGGGCGGAGAGGTTGCGCAGAGAAAAGCTTCGCGCCCCCTCTGTGTTCTCTGCGTCTCGGCGATGAATCTTCATTCAAACATGGACTATTGAATAGCCATGTCAGGACGCACTCAGGATAACAAAATGTTGGAAGAGAGGTTTGACATGAGGAGAAGGATTTATATAGCGCTTGCCTCATGCGTCGTCGCCCTCGCGCTGGCCTTTGCAGAACCGATGAGCGCATCCGCCGCTCACGACGGGCAGCACCGTCAGGCGACCAAACGCGCGCGCCACCGGACAAGAGCGCAAAAAAAGTCGAGCCAGCACGCGGTCAATTATGTCTGCCCGATGCACCCGGACATACGTGAGAAGTCGCGTGGCACCTGCCCGAAGTGCATGATGGATTTGGTGGCCGAGCCTCGCGGTGCGAAGACGGGCAGCGCAAAGACGAGCAACGGCACGACGGGAGAATTCTGCTGTCTGTCACAGGGGCGACCATAGACGGTCGCCCCTGCCGGATTATCATAGTCAATAACTCTATTCGTACCTGAGCGCAAGCAGTGGGTCAACCCTGGCCGCGCGGCGAGCGGGCACGAAACAGGCTCCCAGAGCCACTCCTATCAGTATCAGCGAAATCAGCGCGAACGTTGCCGGGTCGGTAGCAGACACGCTGTAGAGCAAGCTCTCCATCACGCGAGTCAGCGCAAAGGCCGCGCCAAGCCCTATTACAACACCTAAAATGGTCAATGCCATTGCCTGTCTGACTATCAGCCTGACCACGTCATTTTGTTGCGCGCCCAGTGCCATGCGAATGCCTATTTCGTGAGTGCGCTGCGCAACCGTGTAGCTCATGACACCGTAGATTCCCACCGCCGCAAGCACGAGCGCGAGCGCGGCGAAAACCCCAAGCAACAGCATGTTGAATCGCGGCTCGGAGACCGATTGCGCGAGATGTTGATTCATCGTCATGATCTTTGCAACGGGCTGGTCTTTGTCTACGTTCTGGATCTGGCTTCGCACTGCGGCGACCATGCTCATCGGATCGGCTTCGGTTCGCACGGCGATGGACAGGTGGCTTGTGGGGATTTGCAGGTAGGGCGTGAAAACCTCTGGCCTTACTTCTTCGCCCAGTCCTAAGCCGTGCACGTCGCCAACTACTCCGACAATCGTGCGCCCGCCTGAGCGTGAATTGCCCATCACACGCTTGCCGACGGCGTCTTCGTCCGGCCAGTACCTGCGCGCGAAGCTCTCGTTGACGATGACCACTTTTGCAGATGTTTCCGTATCCTGATCGTTAAAGAAGCGACCTTTCAACAGCGGAATCCCCATCGTGCGGAAGTAATCATTGCTCAGGGAATTAACCATGACGGGCGGGGCTTGACCGGGAACCGGATCAGGCTGGCCTTCGACCGACATAAACATAATCATCATCGAAGAGCCGGATAAAGGAAGGCTGCTGGCCACGCTCGCGGCCTCGACGCCCGGTAGATGCTCGACGCGCTCAAGCACCTGTTTGAAGAAGTCTGATTGCTTACTCGGTTCTTCATACCTCGGCATTGAAAGATCAAGCTGCATAGTCAGTACGCGCTCTGGCCGAAATCCCGGATTGACGGCCTGGAGCTTGAGAAAACTTTTCATCATCAGCCCCGCGCCTACCAGCAGCACGAGCGCGAGCGCAAGTTCGGCCACAACAAGCGCGCCGCGCACGCTTCTCAGGCCGAAAGTCGATTTCGATTGCTTGCCGCCTTCCTTGAGCGTTTCGTTTAAGGAGGGCTTTGAAGCGACGAGCGCGGGCGCTAGCCCGAAGAGAATTCCTGTAATGATTGATACTGCGAGCGTGAAGCCGAATACTCCGCCGTCAACGCCGACACGCCCAACGCCTTTGGCAATGTCTGCAAGGTCTTGAGGGATGCTTGCCATCAGAAGATCGACTCCCCATAGCGCCAGCAGAATGCCAAAGCACCCGCCTGCAAGAGCGAGCATCACGCTTTCTGTGAGCAATTGCCGGATGAGCCGACCGCGACTCGCGCCGAGCGCTGCGCGAATAGCTATCTCTTTCTGGCGCGCGGCTGCGCGAGCGAGCAATAGATTCGCTACGTTCGCGCAGGCTATCAACAGCACGAAGCCGACTGCGCCGAGCAAAACCAGTAGCGCCGGTCGAACGTTGCCGACGATGCGTTCGTGCAGGGAGATAATCCCGACGCGCATTCCTGTAGGGCGCGCGGCCTGATGCTGCTCATCAAGCAGGTTGACTATGTCTTGAAGCTCTGCGGTCGCCTGCTCGAATTTGATGCCGGGCTTGATGCGCGCGATGACGCTCAGCAGCATTATTCTATCCGCTGTTCGCTGCTCGTGCGCGTCAAGCGCGAGCGGCAGCAGCACCTCGGCAGAGTCCGGGAGCCGGAAGTTCGCGGGCATCACGCCTACGATGGTGTAAATTTTGTCATTCAGCGTGAGCGTCCTGCCGACGACATCGGGGTCGCTTGCGAAACGCCTCTGCCACAAACTGCGCATCAGTATGACAACAGGCTCGCCGCCCGGCAGGTCTTCTTCTCTGGTGAAAGCGCGGCCTAAGAAAGGCTGGATTCCGAGCATCGAAAACATATTTGCGCCGACCTGCGCGCCGGGAATTCGCTCAGGCTCTTCCGCGCCGCCCGTCACATTCCAGAAGTCGCTGCTATATCCGGCTAAATCTTCGAAGCTGTGACTCTGATCCTGCCACTCAAGAAGGTCGGGCGCTGGGACCGCGTTGAAGCCACCTTTCGGCATTTGCTCTGAAACCCACACGACCTTGTCAGGTTCAGAGAAGGGAAGCGGCCTGAGCAACACCGCGTTGACTACGCTAAAGATGGCGCTGTTGGCCCCGATGCCTAATGCCAGCGCGATTATCGCTACAACAGTGAAGCCAGGTGTCTTGAGCAACATACGTATGCCATAGCGCATGTCTTGCAGAAAGGTTTCCATGATCTGTTTCTCCTGTATGGCTTATGTGTCGCGTAGGGATGCCATTACAATGAGATTTTATTCTTAAATTGTCAAACCTGCCGCGCGAAAAGGCATCGCCAGTCGCCGAGGAAACCGATTCTCAATTCAACGTCGAAAAATGCGTGCACACTACCGCTCAGAACTCATGAAAAAAATGCGCGAAAGCGTAATGCTGAATTGTGACGAGATGCATAATGCCATGACGAAACGCGCAAATCGAAATGGCAGGGTTAACGCCCGCTCCCTCAGTCAAGCTGGTTTCACCCTTTATTGCCCGTTAAATATTACTGGAATTTACTTAGTATTGTTAACCACACATGGGTAATCATTTTTCGAGTGAAATTCTCGCGCAAATGCTATACAATCAGTACCGCCATCAGGGTATACAATTCCCCATCCACCCGAATCCCCGGTGGCAATTAGCTATTTTGGAGGTGGGCGCAAACCGGGCTAAGAGCTTATGCCCGCATGAACCTAACCCACACTAAAAAGGCGAGCGCCATAATCAATGCGCTTGAGCCGAAGTCTAAACCGGAGGTCGGGGCTGCACCGACCGGAGACACGTCTTGAATCGCATCTTTTCCATCTGGACCCGAAATTGTTCTGCGAGTCTGCACGCAGGCCACAGGAGTTTCGCCGGGATCACAGACGCAGTTGGGACATCCGCAGGTGCAAACATAGTCACCGCCAACTACATGACCGGCGATGACGACCGGTGCGAATGGGGCAGAGTTGTTGTGAGCAGATGAGGCCAGGAAGGGCAGCGCGGCCATTATGAACAGACAAGCAAGTATCCTTTTCAAACTAGAAACCTCCATTTTGCCAGGCACGATGCTGGCGTTTTCAAGGTGATTTTTGATACTGCAATCTTCAGTCGGTTATAGTAAAATGCGGTCGGTCCGGGAGGCGAAAGCTCAACTGAACCGCCACGCATCAAAGCGACAATGACAAGAATTAATTCGGATGAAGCGCTGCTGCGAATACGCCTTAAACTCGCAGCCTCATCCAAACCAATAAAGCAAGCGCAAGCAGCATCGTCCCTGCGCCAAAGTCGAAATCGGAAGCAGGAACGGAAGAGACACTTTGACCGGGAGAGCCATCAGCCTTTTTGAGAGTCGGATTGTTAATTCGGTTACAGGTCGCCGGGACTTCTCCCGGATCGCAGACGCAGCCTTCGCACCCGCAAGTGCAATAATAGTTGCCCACGGGTATGTGGCCTGCAAAGACGACCGGTGAAAACGGAGCCGAATTAGCAGAGTTGTTGTGAGAAGTTGAGGCCAGCAAGGGGAAAGCGGCCAAGATGAACAGACAGGCAAGAGTACTCTTAAATTTCATTTCTTCCTCCACTAGCGGGAATTTTTTGGAGCTGCAAGAGACTTCTGCGCAGCATTCTTACTACCAACGGCTGATTTACTCCTTGTTGTCCCATAGCACATACACAACGGAAGGTTTTCATTCATTAGGCAGGCAACTCGCCTATATTGCGCGTCAGGCCGATTTTGTTGGGCAGATGGACGTAGTAGAACAGGTAGTCCAGATAATGCTTGCCCTGCCGATATCCGGTCAGCTAGGAAATGTTGTTCGACATTACCAAGCTCTCTGCGCAAAACGAAAAGGTGACTTTGACGGCGCTCGCAAATTGCTTGAGTGCGTCGTAGAGGAGGCAACGCCGCATTACAGAGCGCGAGCATTGCAGCTTCTTGGCATCACCCATTACGAATGCGGCGAAATTGATAAAGCTCTGCCTTTTTATATCGCGGCAGGAAAGGCTTCTATAGGCTGCGATCCGATTACACTGGTCTGGTCTCAACAGATGATAGCCGTTGTCCGCGGCCTTCACGGCGACCATCAGCAAGCTCTTGAAGACCTCGAACGGCTATTCCCCTTAGTTCGAGCCATAGGCAAACACTATCCCTCGGTCCATTACAAATTTCTTAATAGTCTTGCCGTAGAGCTTGGTGAAGTCGGGCGCATCGACGAAGCTCGAAATGTGTGTCAGCTTACACTTGCTTCGCCCTTCGCCTCGACCCATCCCGGGTTCGCTGAAACGCGCGACGAACTTGAAGCAAAGCGCACTTCCGCAACGCCTTCTATTGTTGCAGTCAGTGTCGCCCTTGAACCTGCCCCCTCCAGACAGGTTCAATCATCGCGCGAAGTTAAGCCAGTGCTCTCGCCCGCATTCGGAAAACCTGCGCGCGAAATAGTTTCTATTCAAACAGCAATTCAAACAGCAATTGCGATTGCCTTTGCAGTAATCGTAAATCTGGAAATCCCCGAAGGCATGCTTGAACGGGTGCGCCACTCGATCATTCCCCGTGGCCCTCCCGCTCGTCTTTAAAATCTCTAGCAATCATTAACTAATAAATCGTGAAGCAGGCCGCCATTGGTCCTGACGACCCACTTTCCCCAAACACGCGCGGGCGTGTCAGGATTTGTGTACTTAAAAATGCCCGCGCGTTAAAGGAGCGGCATGAGTATATCAAAAAAGCCACCTACGAAATCAAGAAAACAACCCAATAAATCAACAAAACGGCTGCCCATTTATTCCGTGCCCGACAGGCGCATATGCTGGCCTGATAATCCCGAAGGGTTTGTTGTCCCTCAAAAAGAATTGGAAGACTTTATCGGCAACCAGACGCTCTATCAGGCACAGGCTACGGCAGAGCGTTTCGCCGTCGTCGGAGAGGCTGCTTTAGCCATAGGCAAAGGCAAGGACGTTGAGTTCAACTGGGAGATGATCCGCCGCATAGTGAGCGAAGACAAGAACGCCTACTACCAGCGAGTGATGAAGGCGATGCTGGAGGCAATCGAAAAGGGGATGGAAGGAATAATGGTAGCCTACGGCACTGTAACATACCTGCTTGAGTTTGGGTTTGCATATACGGCCTGTAGCACGAACGAAGAGTTTTACGAAAGGCGGATAAAGCGCATGAAACGAGCGACTAAACGGCGCAAGTGACCGCCTGAATTAACTCGCATCCATTCAATCAATATGTGGGGTCGTCGCCTGCGCTGACGACCCGCCTTGTTCACTTCTGCTCTTATCAAGTCATGCAGGCTGTAAGCCCGCGCTCCCGGCACTATTCATAACGAAGCGCGATCATCGGGTCTACTTTCATCGCCCTGCGCGCGGGGATGTAGCTTGCCGCGCTCGCCACCCCCGTCAGCAGCAGCGAGATGAACGCAAATGTTATCGAATCAGTCGCGCTAACGCCGTAAAGCAAGCTCGACATCAAGCGCGTCAACCCAACCGCCGCGCCCAATCCTACCGCCACTCCGATCAGGGTCAATATCAAGCCCTGACCAATGACGAGCCTCAATACATCGCTGCGATTGGCTCCCAGAGCCATTCTTATGCCAATCTCCCTCGTGCGTTGCGTCACCGAATACGACATGACGCCGTACAGCCCCACCGCCGCGAGTACGAGCGCCAGCCCCCCGAATGTGCCCAGCAGCAGCACGTTCAATCGTCTAGACGACACGGATTCTGAGACGACTTTATCCATCGTCTTGATGTTGTAAAGGGGCAAGTCTTTGTCTATGGATTGCATCTCGCTGCGCAGGGATGCGGTCAACATTTCTGGCTCGCCCGACGTCCGCACTGCTATGGTCGCAAACGTGAGGCCCATCTGGTAATAAGGCCAGAACATCTCCGGCCTCGTTTCAGCGTCCAGCGTCGATTGCTTTACGTCTCCGACCACGCCAACGATCATGCGCCATGCGTCATTACCGACTGCCAGCCGCTTGCCAATCGGGTCTTCGTCGGGCCAATAACGCCGTGCCATCTCCTGATTGATGACGGCCACAGGCGGCGATTTCATCACGTCGCGTTCGTCGAAATCGCGCCCCGCGACCAACGGGATATTCATTGTCTGAAAGTAGCCGGGACTGCTGACGTTGAGATTGGCATTGAATCCTTGACCGGGGGGCTGGGGAGGGCGACCCTCGATACCGAAATAGCGCGAGCCGAATCCTCCGGCCAGGGGCAATGCGGCGATTGCTGCGGCTGATTGCGCGCCCGGCAGTGCCGAAATGCGCTCCAATGTCTGCTGGTAGAATGCCGTCACCTGCTCGCTCGTATTGTACTTGGAATTGGAAAGCGCGATGTTGAACGTAAGCACGTTTTCAGGATTGAACCCCGTGCTCACGTTGAGCAATCGCGCAAAGCTTTTGATCATCAGCCCGGCTCCGATCAACAGTACGAGGCATATGGCGACTTCAGCGATGACGAAGAGGCTGCGGACGCGATTGCGGAAGAAACTAGCGCTCGCGCCTCGACTTCCTTCCTTGAGCGATTCGTTGAGGTTGGGTTTGGATGCTTGAAGCGCGGGGATGATCCCGAATATCAGTCCTGTCACAAACGACACGAGGAGCGTAAAGACAAGAACCGTAGTGTCAAGCTTGATCTCTTTCGCGCGAGGAATGCTGTCAGTGCCGACCGTCAGCAGCAGGTCCAGCCCCCACAGAGCTAAAAGCGTGCCTACGATGCCCCCTGCCAAAGCGAGGAGTACGCTTTCCGTGAGCAACTGGCGAACGATGCGCCCCCGTCGCGCGCCGAGCGCGGTGCGAATAGCTATCTCTTTTTGTCGCGTTGACCCTCTTGCAAGCAGCAGGTTGGCAACATTCGCGCACGCGATCAAAAGCACGAAAGCCACTGCTCCGAGCAGAACGAGCAGCGCGGGCCGCGCGCTCGACACGACCTCTTCGTAAAGCGGGAAGACGTTAACGCCGTGTCCTGTGTTTACCTGATACTGCTGCTCTAGGCTGCTGGCAATCGCGTTCATGTTCTCCCTCGCCTCGTCGAGCGTGACACCGGATTTGAGTCGAGCGACTACGTTCAGGAAATGGCTGCCGCGACTGTTCAGGTCTTCGGGAGAAAACGTGAGAGGAACCCACACTTCTGTTCTGCTGTTGGGAAAGATGAAATCGGCGGGCATAACGCCGATCACTGTATAGGGAGTATCATTCAGCCTGACTGTTTTGCCTGCGATGTCAGGGTCTGCGCCGAAGCGGCGCTGCCATAGCCCATTGCCTAATATGACTACCGCGTTCTGGCCGGTTTTGGCTTCATCGTCTTGAAAGACGCGACCAAGACGAGGCTGCGCGCGCAAAATCGTAAACATACTCGGAGAGACAGCCGCGCCCTCAAGCCGCTCTGCTTCATCCGCGCCCGTAAGGTTGAACCCTCTGCCAGCGTAGGCAGCCATGTCTTCGAAGACCTGATTTTGCGCTCTCCAATCAACGAAGTCAGGAGAAGACGCGGGATTGCGAACGCGCCCCAAAGCCATGCGCTTCTCCCAGACCAAGACGAGTTGTTCGGGCTTCTCGAATTGCAGAGGGCGAAGCAGCACAGCATTGACTACGCTGAAGATGGCGCTGTTGGCTCCTATCCCTAAAGCGAGCGCAATCACTGCGATTGCAGCGAAGCCAGGGTTCCTGGCCAGAGTGCGAATGCCGTAACGGATATCTTGAAATAAAGTCTCCATAATTATCTCCGGTTAGAGGGTCTTCTTTTACTTTTGCCTTACTCATATCGAAGCGCTACACCTGGGTCAATTTTCGTGGCCCTGCGCGCAGGGATGTAGCTTGCCGCAAGCGCCACCAACGCCAGCAGCACAGAGACAGCGGCAAACGTGGCCGTGTCGGTCGTTTCCACTCCGTAAAGCTGGCTTGAAAGCACTCGTGTCGCGGCATAGGCTCCCGTTAATCCGAGCGCAAGCCCCGCAGTCGTCAGCACGATTGCGTCGCGCATAACCAGACTCAAGACGTTCCTGCGATTGGCTCCCAGAGCCATTCTTATGCCAATCTCCTTTGTGCGCCCGGACACCGCATAGGCCATCACGCCATAGATTCCTACCGCCGAAAGAATCATCGCCAGCGCCGCGAATATGCCTAACACCAAAGCACTGAATCGCGTCCGCGAAGTAGCTTCACTGCTGCGCTGCCGCATCGTCATCACGTCGTAAACGGGAGCGTTCTTATCGAGCGCGATTATCTCTTTGCGCAAAGCTGAAACTATCTGCTCAGGCTCGTTCGTTGTTCGCACAATGACGAACGATGCGGACTCCGTCGGCTGAAGGTAAGGCAAGTAGATTTCAGGCTCGAACACCTCTTCGACCTTGCCATACTTTACGTCTGATACCACGCCGACCACTTCGCCGAACTCTTTTTCACCCCATCCAACTCCCACCCAAAGTTGTTTGCCGACAGGGTCTTCGTCGGGCCAGAATTTCCGCGCAGCCGTTTCGTTGATGATCGCAACACGAGGCGCTCCGCCGCGATCCGTTTCGATGAAAGCGCGCCCCCTCATTAAAGGTATGCGCAGCGCTTTGAAATAATCAGGCCCAATGCTGTGAATGCCTACAACGTCCCTCTCGCCTTCATCGCGCCCCTTGATCTTTATTATCGTCTTGCCTGAGTTGCTAGACAGCGGCGTGGATGAAGCGACGGTCGCCGCCTCGACTCCCGGAAGCGCCGCTACGCGAGCGAGAAGCTGTTCGTTGAAAGCGACCGCCGCTTCCTCTTTGTACTTGGGCAACTCTACGCGCATGGTCATCAGGTTGCCGGGGTCGAATCCTGTGCGTATCGCCTGCAATCGCGCGAAGCTCTTAATCATCAACCCCGCCCCGACCAGCAGAACAAGCGCGAGCGCAATCTCTGTCACAACCAGAACGTTGCGTCGGCTGAAGTGGCCGAGTCGAGCGTGTTTCTTGCTCCCAGCGCCCGCGCCTTCTTTCAGCGCTTCGTTGACATCGGGCCGCGAAGCCTGAATCGCGGGCAGCAAGCCGAACAATATCCCTGTCACAATCGAGAGCAATAGCGTGAACGCGAGCACCTGAAAGTCAATCATCGCTTTGCTGAAATCGAGCATTTGAATATAGCTGGTGTTCTGCGTACCGGCAGCCGGTTTGAAGGCGGTCAAAAACTCGATGCCCCACAACGCGATGAGCAATCCCATTACTCCCCCGAACATCGCGAGGAAGATGCTTTCCGTCAGCAACTGGCGAACGAGTCGCCCACGAGTGGCTCCCAGAGCCATTCTTATGGCAATCTCCTTCCGGCGCGACACGCTTTTTGCCAGCAACAGGTTCGCTATGTTCACGCACGCGATCAGCAGCACCAGTCCTACGGCGACGAAGAGAATCAGAAACGATTCGCGAATCGCGGGGTCCAGCTTCGCTTCTTTTAAAGCGACGAGCTTGATTGATTCGGGCGGCATGCTTGCCGCCATATCCGCAGGCACAGGGACGGCTTCTCTTATCTTCGCCGCCACGGTTTCCATCTCGCTTTGCGCTTGCGCCAGAGTGACGCCCAGTTTTACACGCGCGATGACCTGCGTCCAGTGGGCGAACCGAGTTTGAAGGCGGCGCGCAAAGATTAGTTGCGGGGCCATCATCACAGGCACCCACACTTCGGTCGTGCCCTTCTGGCCTTTGAAGCTTTCGGGCAACACGCCCACGATTTCCAACGGCACCTTATTCAAGCTGATCGTTTGCCCTATGATGTTGGGGGCGGCTCCGTATCGCCTTTGCCAGAGTTTATAACTCAAAAGCGCGACCGGATTAGCGCCGGGCGTTTTGTCTTCGTCGTTGGTGAATGTGCGACCTTGAACGGCCTCTATTCCGAGCATGGGAAAATAACTTGCCGATACCATCTCTACGCTCAAGCGTTCGGGGCTGTCCGTGTCTGTGAGAGGGAAATTCTGATTGCTCACAACAGCGATTTGCTCAAACGTCTGGCTCGCGTCACGCAAGGCTTCAAACTTTGGATAAGACCACACGTCGGAAGTCTCTTTGTCTTTGCCCGGCTGCTCTCTTTCGATGAAGACCATCGCAAGCTGATCGGGATTTTTATATGGCAGTGACCTGAGCAACACGGCATTGATTACGGAGAAGATCGAAGTGTTTGCGCCAATGCCCAGAGCGAGCGATAAAACCGCCACGGCAGTAAAGCCGGGGCTTCTGAGCATAGCGCGAATGGCATATCGAATATCTTGAAGAAGGTTCCCCATCGGTTTTCTCCTTTTCGTTGCGTAGCGGGCTTCGCAATCGCTCACTACGTTTTTGACTATTCGTGCCTGAGCGCGACCATCGGATCAACCTTCGTCGCCTTGCGCGCAGGGATGTAGCAGGCCAGCAACGCTATGCCTGCCAGCAGCAGCGAAATTCCTATGAACGTGAGCGGGTCTGTTGCCGTGACTCCGTAGAGTATCTGAGACATTGCGCGAGTCATGGCGAATGCGCCCGCCAGACCTATCAGCAATCCGATTGCTGTCAGAAGTATTCCTTGACCTACGACCAGTCTGAATATGTCTCGCGGCTGCGCGCCGAGCGCCATGCGAATGCCTATTTCATGCGTGCGCTGCGACACCGCGTAAGACATCACCGCGTAAATGCCAACGGATGCAAGCATCAATGCTATAAGCCCGAAAAAGCCGATCAATACTGTCGCCAGCCGCTTGGGCGACAATCGCTCGCCGATGACCTGCTGCATCGCCTTTATGTTGAAAACGGGCAGGGTCTTGTCAATCGCGCTCACTTCGCTCCGCACGGCTGAAGCGATCTGATTCGGGTCTGCGCTCATGCGGACGACTAAAGACATTGACCGCCACGAATCCTGCGCGTAAGGGACATACATATCCGGCTCGGTTATGTTGTCCAGGTCGTTGTTCATTACGTTTGCCACCACGCCGATGATTTCAATGGGTTTGCCATTGTCTATCTTGAACTGCTCCCCGACAGGCTCGCGCGCGGCAAAGAACTGATTTACGAAAGCCTCGTTGACAAGCGCGACGCGCGGGCCGTCCGGGCGGTCCGCTTCTGTGAAGTTGCGGCCTCTGCTTATGCGCGTGCCTATCGCGGCGAAGTAGTCCGGCGTGACAGTGCGAAAATTGGTTTCAGGCCGTTTGTTTTGAGGGAAGACCGTCTGGCCCGCGCTTAATATAAAGGTGCTGTTGTTATTTCCGCCCATCGGCAGATTGCTCGTCGCACCGGCTTTCAACACTCCGGGAAGCGCGGAAACGCGATCCATGAGCTGTTGATAAAAATTCACTCGCTGTTCAAAGGGCGAATACTTTTCATTCGGAAGCGAAATCTGCATCGTGAGAACGCTGGTCGGGTTGATTCCCAAATCCGAGCGCAACAACTCGACGAAACTTCGTATCATCAACCCTGCGCTGATCAAAAGGACAAGCGACAATGCTATTTCAGACACGACAAGCATGCTGCGCGCACGATTAGACGCGCCCTTGCCCGCAGACCCTTTGCCCCCTTCTTTCAACGCCTCGCTGAAGTTCAGCTTTGTCGCTTGCAGGGCGGGCGCAAGACCGAAAATGAGGCCAGTAACCAAAGATACAATAATCGTGAAGACCAATGCCGTTTTATCAATCCCCAAATGTTGCCAGCCTGGTATGAGCTTCGAAAAATCATCCGGTATGCCTCTGGCGATTGCGTCAACTCCCCACACAGAAAGCAGCAGCCCGAACGCGCCGCCGAGCAGAGCCAGCAGCAAGCTTTCCGTAAGCAACTGGCGAATCAATCGAAAGCGGCCTGCGCCCATCGCAAGGCGAATGGCGATCTCTTTATGCCGGGTCGCGGCCCGAACCAGCAAAAGGTTTGCTACGTTGGCGCAGGCGATCAAAAGCACAAAGCCAACAGCCGCCAGCATCACTGGCGAATACATGCTCGCGCCTCTGACGGCGTCCTTAGTCATCGAAACGATGTGAACGCCCTTACCGCTGTTCGTGTCGGGATGGTCAAGTGCCGCGCGCTGGGCAATCCGGTTCATGTCTTCGGTGGCCCGCTCGATTGTCACGCCGGGCTTGAGCAGTCCGAGGACTTGCAGATAATGATTGCTGCGGTTCGTCTGTTCTTTGGAGTCGAACACCAGAGGCGTCCACATCTCGCCGCCGTTGAAAGGGAAGTTGAACTCCGGCCCCATCACGCCCACGCAGTTGAAGTTCTTGCCGTTGAGCGAAATTGTCTTGCCCACTATTTCCGGGTCGGCGCTAAAGCGATTCAGCCACAGGCTGTGTTTGAGCACTACGACTTCATTCCGCCCCGGCTGGCCTTCTTCCGGCGTGAAGGTGCGGCCCAACAAGGGCTTGACTCCAAACAAGTCGAAAAAAGCCGCAGATACTTTATAGCCAGCATAACGTTCGGGCTGGTCTCCCTCCGTGATGTCAAAATAGCTCTGGTTTATTGCTACGATTTGATCGAAGGTCTGATCTTGCTCGCGCCAGTCGTTGAAGTTGCCGGGAGCGACCGAGCCGCGCGTATACCCCATTTCGAAGTGGCGCTCCCAGAGCATGACAAGGCGGTCCTGGTTTTGAAAAGAGAAAGGCTGAAAGACGACGGCGTTCATCGCGCTGAATATCGTCGTATTTGCTCCGATGCCTAATGCGAGTGTGATTGCGGCCACAAACGTGAAGCCGGGACTCTTACGCAGCATTCGAATCGCGTAGCGAACGTCTTGAAATAGGGTATCCATTATCACCTCTTAATGCCGGGAGCGCGGGCAGGACGTGGCAAGGGGAGAATTGAAACCTGCGCGAAGAATTCATAACTAACGTTTCAACTCATGCCCTCTGCCCCCGGCCTCATTCGTAGCGAAGCGCGATCATCGGATCAACCTTTGTAGCGCGACGAGCAGGTATGAAACAGGCTCCCAGAGCCACTCCTGCCAGAACTATCGAAATTGCGATGAACGTCAAAGGGTCGGTCACGCTCACGCCGAACAGCAAGCTCTCCATCAATCTTGTGAGCAGGAATGCGCCAACAAGGCCCACGCCGATGCCGACCGCAACCAGTACCATGCCTTGACCTACTATCATCCTGAGCACGTCTGATGATCGCGCGCCAAGCGCCATGCGAATGCCTATTTCGTGAGTGCGTTGCGTGACCGAATAACTCATCACGCCGTAGATTCCCACTATCGCGAGAACCAACGCAACTGCGGCGAATATGCCGAGCAATAACATGTTGAATCGTTGCTGCGCGATGGAAGCCGAGATCGCGTCTTCCATGCTCATGATTTCAGAGACGGGCAAGTTTTTATCAATCGTCCATACTTCACTCTGCACCGCAGCCGCCAGTCTCATCGGGTCGGAACTGGTGCGGACAACGAGCGTCAGGTAACGCGGGCTGGTCGCTTGAAGATAAGGCAGGTATATCTCAGGGAGCGGCTTAGCCGTCCAATCCCCCTGCTTCACATCTTTCACCACTGCGACTATCTCGCGCGGGGCGGTGTCGTTCAGCGTAACGGTGATGCGCTTGCCGATTGGGTCTTCGCCGGGCCAGTGGCGGCGTGCCATTGCCTCGTTGATGATTACCACGCCGGGTGCCGTGTCGTTGTCGCGCTCGGTGAAATCGCGTCCCGCGACAAGCGTTGCTCCCATCGTCTGAAAATATTTGGGCCGAACGATTCGATACACAGCGGCCAGCCCCTCTCCGGGAAGCGGGGCGGGGCGGCCCTCGATTGTAAAGCCTATGCCCCAGATGTCGCCTGCGAGCGGGAGGTGATTGATTGCGCTCGCGGACTGAACTCCCGGCAAGCCCTCGACGCGCTCAAGCAACTGGTTGAAGAAAGCTGCTCGCTTGGGGCCAGTGGAATGTTCAGAGCCTGCAAGCGATACGATCATCGTCAGCACGTTGCGAGGATTGAACCCCGAATCAACAGATTGAAGCCGCAGGAAACTTCTTATCATCAGCCCTCCGCCCACGAGCAACACCAGGGCAAGAGCAATCTCGGAAATCACGAGCAGGCGACGAACGCGATTGCGCCGCCTGCCTTCGGTCGAGCTTCGACCGCCTTCTTTGAGCGACTCGTTCAGGTCGAGCTTCGATGCCTGAAGCGCGGGGACGAGGCCGAACAGTAGTCCGGTCAGTATCGAGATGGCAAGCGTGAAGCAGAGCACATAACCGTCAAGGCTGATGGTTTGCGCTCGCGGCAGGTTTGCGGGACTCAGCGCGAGCAACCCGCTGATTCCCCATTGCGCCAGCAGCAATCCGGCGGCCCCGCCTGCCGTGGCCAGCATCACGCTTTCAGTAAGCAACTGGCGAACGATTCGGCTGCGACTGGCTCCCAGAGCCGTTTTCACGGCGATCTCTTTTTGCCGGGCGGTGGCCCTTGCCATCATCAGGTTAGCCACGTTGGCGCAGGCGATCAGCAGCACAAAGCACACGGCTCCGAGAAGTATGAGCAGAGCGGGCCGCGTTTTTCCCACGACTTTTTCATGCAACGGGTCAACAAAAAACTGTAGCCCCTTGTTGCTTTCCGGGTATTGTTGTTCGAGCCGCTGATTGATCGCATCCATCTCTGCCTGAGCTTGCTCGCGCGTAACGCCCTGGTTCAGTCGCGCAAAGATACGCAACGATTGCCCGTTCCTGTCGTTGATTCTGGGCGCGAGGTTCAACGGTGCCCACATCTCTGCGCGTGTCGCCCAGAACGGCGCGAACTGAAAATCTTTCGGCATCACGCCGATTATCGTGTAGCTCTGCCCGTCGAGCGTGATCTGCTGATTGATTATGTTGGAATCCCCGCCGAACCTACGCTGCCAGAGGCGATTGCTCAGGACGACTACGCGCTCGTTGCCGGGTTGATCTTCTCCGTCGCTGAACGTGCGACCGAGCGCGGGGCTTACGCCTAGCAGGTGAAACATATCGGCGGTCAACTGTAGCGCCGTAAGTTGTTCGGGCCTGTCGAGGCCCGTGAGGCTAGGCGACCAATACTGCGCGGCGGCGATTGACTCGAAAACAGACTGTTGCTTTCTCCAATCGAGGAAGTTGGCGGGCGCGACAGGCCCCGACTCCTTCTGCAACACTGTCATGATTTGCGCAGGGTCTTGATATGGCAAGGGGCGCAGCAGCACGGCATTGACTACGCTGAAGATCGCAGTGTTCGCGCCTATGCCTAACGCTAAAGCGAACATTGCGATGATAGTAAAGCTGCGATTTTTCAGCAGCATTCTGAATCCGTATCGAATGTCTTGAATGATAGCTTCCATCAATTACCTCGTCTTTCGAGCGGCAGATAAACTGAAACTTAGACGGATATGAAGGAAGTTTTGTGCCAATGCTCACGGCTTAGCCTAAGTGGTCACAGCGCTTGCTTTAAGATCGTCGCGCGCGCGCCCGTGTGATGCCCGGATGTTCGTTTCTGGGAAGCGCTTTTCTCAGAAATGAAGCAATAAATCATTCATAACGGAGCGCTACCATAGGGTCTACTCGTGTGGCGCGGCGCGCAGGCAGGTAGCAAGCCAGCAAAGCTATTGCGATGAGCAACAGCGTTACAATTGCGAACGTTATCGAATCGGTCGCACTCACGCCGTAAAGCATGCTCGACATCAAACGAGTCAGCGCAAACGCTCCTACCAGGCCAATCGCGACTCCCCACACGGTAAGCCTCAGACCATAGCCCAGTATCATCTTGAAGATGTCGCGCTTTTGAGCGCCCAACGCCATGCGAATGCCAATCTCTCGCGTGTGCTGAGTGACGGTGAAAGAGATGATCCCGTATATGCCGACAGCAGACAGCGCGACGGCAACAGCGGCCAGCAGCGCGATCAGCATCGTGTTGAATCGCTCATCGGAAAGTGTGCCGCTGATAATCTCTTCCATGCCCCTGACCTGAGTGACGGGCTGGTCCTTATCGAGCGATTGAATCTCTCTTTGCACAATCCCGGCCAGTTGCACGGATGGCCCGGTCGCGCGCAGTGCGATAAAGCTGTCAGCCGACGGGTTCATCGCAAACGGTGCGTATATCTCAAGGTTTTCTTCGGGAGCCTTATCGCCAAGCCCGTAAACTTTGACATTGCCTGCAATGCCTACGATCTCGCACGATACGGAAGGATTCGTATCAACAGCCAGTCGCTTGCCGACAGGGTCTTCATCAGAGAAATAACGGCGCGCGAAAGTTTCGTTGATGATGACGACGGGCGGAGCCGCGCTGTTATCCCGCTCTGTGAACTTGCGCCCCTTCAGCAGGGGAATGCCGAGAGCCGCGAAATAATCAGGCGTAATGCGCTGCTGGTGGGCGAAGGTGCGATTCGATGTATCCGCCTGCGGTCGGCCCTCCACGCTGAATTGAATGCCGTAGCTCCAGCCGACAATGGGAAGGTCCGTAACTAGACCCGCGTGCTCAACACCCGGCACGGCTTCGATTCGCTCAAGCATCTGGCTGTAGAATGAATATACCTGCTCGTTTGTTTTGTATTTTGTTTGAGGCAGCGAAACGTGCATCGTCAGCACGTTTTCAGGTCGAAATCCCAGTTCGACCTTTTGCAGTTGTAGCAGGCTGCGAATGAGCAGGCCGGAGCCGATTAACAGCACAAGCGCGAGCGCGATTTCAGAAACTATCAAGAGGCGGCTTAACCGCCTGCGGCTCACCGGAATTGATGAGTCCCTGCTTCCTTCTTTGAGCGCGCTGTTCAGATCAGTCTTTGACGCTTGCCACGCGGGGGCCAATCCAAAGATCACGCCTGTCAATATCGTAACCGCCATCGCAAACAGCAGGACGCGATGATCAATCGTAATCTGCGCTTCGGCTGGAATAATTCCCGGCGGCATGAGGGCGGTGAAAATGTCTACGAGCCACAGTCCAAGCAGTATCCCAATGATTCCTCCCAGCAGCGACAGCAATAAGCTTTCGGTCATTAACTGGCGAATCAACTGGAGGCGGCTCGCGCCCAGAGCCGAGCGGATAGATATCTCTTTGTGTCGCGTGGCAGCGCGGGCCAGTGTCAGGTTGCCGAGATTGGCGCAGGCGGTCAACAGCACAAAGCAGACCGCGACAAAAAGCATCAGCACAGTTTTCTGAAGCTCGGGACTGATGATCTGGTCGCGCAGCGGATCAAGCCTTGCGCCCCATCCTTTATTTGTTTGCGGCGCTTGCTCGGCGATTGCAGCCGTTATCGCATCCATATTGGACTGGGCCTGCTCAACCGTAACGCCGGGTTTCAACCTTGCCAGAACTGTAAGAAAATGCGAGCTGCGATTTATGCCGCCCGGTGAAAAGACGAGCGGGGCATATACCTGCACCCTGTCGCGGTCAAAGTTGCTATTAGGCTGAAGAATTCCAATGACGGTATATTTTTCACCGTCAAGTGTGATGGTGTTGCCTACAAGATTGCGGTCTGCGCCGAATCGTTTCTGCCAGAGTCGATTTGTAATCACGACAACCTGATGGCGGCCTTGCTGATCTTCATCGCTTCGAAACGTCCGGCCAATGGCGGGCTTGACTCCGAGCAGGTCGAAATAGTTTGGCGACACCATCAGTCCGGGCATTTTTTCCGGCTGATCTATCTCAGAAAGATTGAAGCTTCTTGCAGACCTCGCGGCCATCTGCTCGAAGACTTCGTTTCGATCTTTCCAATCCAGAAAATTTGCCGCCGCAACCGAATTGCGCGGGTGTGTTGGAGGTTTTTCCCAAACGACAAAGAGCCGGTCTGGAGCCTCGAAGGGAAGCGGCTTGAGGATTACTGCATCGACAACGCTGAAGATCGCGGCATTAGCGCCGACGCCCAGCGCCAGCGTCAGCGCGGCAACAACAGTAAAAGTTGGCCGCTTCATCAGCACTCTAATACCATAGCGAATGTCTTTGAGCAGCGTATCCATAAGACTTCTCCTAACGCCGGGGCGCGGCGTCCAGCCCTGCATTATTCGTAACGAAGCGCAATCATCGGGTCCACTTTCGTAGCCCTTCGCGCGGGCACGGCACAGGCCGCGAGAGCTACGCCCGCAAGCAGCAGCGAAGTGGCGGCGAACGTTATGGGGTCGGTAGCAGACACGCCGAACAGCAGGCTCTCAAGCGCGCGCGTCGCCAGGTATGCCCCACCCAGACCGAGCGCCACGCCCATCAAAATTAATTTCATTCCCTGCCCGACAACCAATCGCAGCACATCCCTGGAAGTGGCTCCCAGGGCCATTCTCACGCCTATCTCGTGCGTGCGGCGACTGACCGAGTATGCCACCACTCCGTAAATGCCGACCGCGCCGAGCAGCAGCGCGACACCTGCGAAGACGGCAAGCAACAGCACTGTGGAACGACGCGCAGAGATGGATTCAGAGATCACTTGAGCAAGCGGCTGAATGTTGGCAACGGGCACATCTTTATCCACAGCCCATACTTCATTGCGAATCGCGGCGGCCATCGCTGTCGGGTCAGCGTCGGTCTGCACCATCAAAGTTAGAGAAGAGGTGAACATGGCCTGTGTGTACGGGCGGTACATCTCTAAATGTGTCTGGGTATCCAGACCTTGCTCTTTGACATCGCCGACCACTCCGACTATTGGAACCCAATCTTTGCCCTCGAATCCGCTTCTTATACGCTTGCCGATTGGGTCTTCATCCGGCCAGTACTGCCGGGCGAGGGTTTCATTGACTATCGCTACCTTTGGGGCTTTCTCGTTATCGTCACGTGTGAAAGAGCGGCCCCTGATGAGAGGAATGCCCATAGCTTGAAAATAATCATGCGTGATTAATCGCCAGTCAACCGAAGGAAGCGACGCGCCCGCAGGCATCGGATGGTCTTCGATTTTAAGCTCAGGGTTCCAGTTGCTTCCCCCCATCGGCAGCAGGTGAATTCCGCCCACTGCTTTTACTCCGGGCAGCGTCTCGATTCGCTCGATGATCTGATTGTAGAAAGCTAGTTTGCGCGAGCCTTCGGAATAAGCAACGGCGGGCGGCGCGATTTGAAGCGATAGCACGCTGTTGGCTTCAAAGCCGGGATCAACCTGCTGAAGCCGCCAGAAGCTTTTGATGAGCAGCCCCGCGCCGATTACCAGCATCAACGCCAGCGCCACCTCTACCACCACCAGCAAATTGCGCAATGGCCCTCCCGCGCCCGTCGTTGATGTTCTGCCGCCTTCTTTGAGAGCCTCTTGAAGATCGGGCCTGGAGGTTTGAAGGGCCGGGGCGAGTCCGAAGAGCACCCCCGTCAATAGTGATAACCCGAACGAGAAGCCGAGCACTCGAACATCTATTCCAATCTCATTCAATCGCGGTATTTCAACAGGAAGTAGAGCAACCAGAAGCTCGACGCCCCACAGCGCGAGCAGCACGCCCGTTGCCCCGCCAACGAGCGCCAGCATCACGCTTTCAGTGAGAAGCTGGCGAATCATGCGGCCTCGGCCCGCGCCCAGAGCCGAGCGAATGGCTATCTCGCGCTTTCGCGCGGTCGTGCGAGCAAGCTGGAGATTTGCCACGTTTGCGCAAGCGATGAGCAGTACAAGCCCGACCGCGCCGAGCAGTATGAGAAGCGTCGGGCGGGTATCGCCTACCATCTCTTTTTGCAGCGGCATCACTGTGGCATTCAATCCGTAATCGTCCGGCGAACGCGGAAACTTGACGCGAGCATTGCGAGCGATTTGAACAACCTCAGCTTGCGCCTGCTCAACGCTGACTCCCTGTTTCAAGCGGCCCATAACGTTCAGGTAGCCCGCAGTAAAATCGTTATTGTCGCCCGGATTAATCGGGGCAGGCACGACCAGTTCAAAACTGAATTTTGGGAATTGACTGTCTGGAAATTTGAAGTCGGAATTGAGCACTCCGACAATCGTGTGAGCCTCGCCGTCAATGGTGATTGATTGCCCTATGATATTTTGATCCGACCCGAAACGCCGCTCCCATGTGCCGTAGCTCAAGATGGCTACGTGACTGCGATCAGGCTGATCTTCATCGGGAAGGAACGTGCGACCGAGCGCGGCGTTGACTCCCAGCAGCGAAAAGAATGTCGCAGTCGTGCGAGCGCCTGACACTTTCGCAGGCTCGTCTCCGCCCGTCAAAGTAAATGACCAGCCGCTGTATGAAGCCAGATCATCGAATGATTGATTGTTGTCTCTGATCTGGACAAACTCGGCCTTAGACACGGAGGTCTTATGTTTGTGCGGCCATACTTTTACGAGTCGGTCGGACTGCTTGAACGGGAGCGGGCGAAGCAAGACCGCGTTGACTACGCTGAAGATCGCAGTGTTCGCCCCTATCCCTAAAGCGAGCGCGGCCACTGCCACTGCCGTAAAGCCGGAATTCTTGAGCAGCATCCGAAATCCGTAGCGAATGTCTTGAAATAGATTTTCCATCAGTCCTCCACTCGTAACAGTAGCCCGACTGTAAGTGAGGGCGCGTGTCTGCGTCCTCACTTACAGTCGGGCTACCGGCTATTCGTAACGAAGCGCAATCATAGGGTCTACTCGCGTGGCGCGACGCGCGGGGATGAAACAGGCTCCCAGAGCCACTCCTGCCAGTATCAGGGAAATCAAGATGAACGTGGCCGGGTCAGTAGCAGACACGCCGAACAGCAGGCTCGAAAGGAATCGAGTCAAGATTATTGCTGCCGCAATCCCTGTTGAGATGCCGACCAGTATCAATAGAAACCCTTCGCCGACGATCAGCTTGAAGATGTCGCGGCGCGTTGCGCCGAGCGCCATTCGTATGCCGATTTCAGGTGTTCGCTGGCTTACCGAATAAGAGATGACTCCGTAAATTCCTACCGACGCCAGTATCAGCGCGACAGCCGCAAATACGGCCATCAAGAGCGCCGGATAACGGCGCAGGAACGCCTGCGGTGTATCTGCGATCACCTGCTTCATCGTCGCAACCGAATAGAGCGCCAGGTCAGGATCAATCGCTTGCACTTCGCCGCGCACCGCGCTGACTATGCTTTCGGGATGACTCCTGGTCCGCACCACGAGGCTCAATTTGTTCCAGGGTTCTTGCAGGTATGGGCGATAGGTCACAGACGCCGGTTCTTCATCCAGCGCGATGATTCTTTCATCATCTACTACTCCGACAATTTCAAACGGCTTCGGTTCGCCGCCCCCAAAGATGATGCGCCGCCCAATCGCGTTTTGATTTCCGAAGAGACGGTTTCGGAGCGCGTTGTTGATGATTAAAACATTCGGCGAAGATTCATTATCGCGGTCTGTGAAGTAACGCCCCTGGATGAGCGAAACAGACATCGTGCTAAAGTAATTGGAACTCACGACGCGCGTGCTGGTGCCTTGTTCCTGTCCCGGCGGCGGCGGCTGGCCTTCAACGAACAGCATATCGCCGGGGCCTCCTTGCATCGGAGTCCAGTTGATTGTGGCGACACTGGCAACGCCGGGCAGCGTTTCAAGACGTTCAAGCAGTTGCTGATGAAATATTCGCGTCTGTTCGGCTTCCGAATATTTTGATTCCGGCAGTTCCAATTGCACGGTCATCACGTTTTCAGGATTGAAACCAAGTTTGACTTCCAGCAATCGAAGCGTGCTCTTGATCATCAAGCCTGCGCCCGCAAGCAGCACGAGCGCCAGCGCGATTTCTGAGACCACAAGCAAACTGCGGAGCCGCGTACGGCCTGCGCCTGATGAATTTCTGCCGCCCTCTTTGATTGTTGCCTGCAAATCTAACTTTGACGATTGCCACGCGGGCACTAGCCCGAAGATTATTCCCGTAACAAGCGACAACACGCCCGCATAGCAGAAGACTCGCGCATTGATGGTCAGCCCTTCGAGGTAAGGCATGGAACTGAGTTGCGAGGCCGGAATGACTGCGATCAAAAGTTCGACGCTCCATTGGGCGAGCAGCAACCCGACGCTTGTGCCTACCAGTGACAGCAGTAAGCTTTCGCTCAAGAGTTGCCGCACCAGCCGCCAGCGCGTTGCGCCGAGGGCCAGGCGTATCCCTATCTCTTTGCGACGCGCCGCCGCGCGAACAAGCAAAAGATTAGCTACGTTGGCGCAGGCAATCAGCAGCACTAATCCGACCGCGCCCAATAAAACGATCAGCGCAGGGCGAACAGAGCCGACTACCTGATCGTGCAAAGGGACAATTTTGAGTCCCGCGCCTGTATGCGAGTCGGGAGCTTCTTTTTCAATGCGCGCGGCAACGGTGTCCATCTGCGCCTGCGCTTGCTCGATAGTTACACCCGGCTTGAGTCGCGCGATTACATCCAGCCAGTGCATATATCGCTTGCTCAACTGCATCTCGGTTGGGCGCAGGGGAACCCAGAGTTGAGCCTGTCCCATCGGGGCGAATTGAAAGCTCCGAGGTAGGACCGCAAGCACCGTGTATCCGCTTCCGTCGAGGATTAGTCTTTGCCCGATGATGTTCGGGTCTGCGCCGAACTTCCGCTGCCATAGGGCATAACTCATGATGACGGTTGGCTCTGCATTAGGGTGGTCTTCATCAGGCAGAAACGACCGGCCTAAAATCGGTTCGACCCCAAGCACTGAGAAGAAACTGGCAGTGACGCGCGCGCCTTCAATCCGCTCAGGCGTATCGCGCCCCGTGAGCGTGAACGAGCCGCCCCATCCCGTATAACCGCATATTCCTTCGATGGCATCGGACTGCCCGCCCCAGTCGAGGTAGTCCGGGTATGAAGCATCAAACTGTTTTACATCTCCCGTCTGTCGAGTCTCCCATAGCTGGACCAGCCTTTCGGAATTTTTGTACGGCAGCGAGCGAATTAATGTGGCGTCAACGACTGTGAAGATCGCAGTGTTCGCGCCGATGCCGAGCGCCAGCGTCAGCACTGCGACAACGGTGAAGGCAGGTCTTTTTGCTAACACCCGAATCCCATATCGAAGGTCTTTTAATAAAGTATTCATAAATTCTCCCAATGAGATTTCAAATTTGAAATCTCAAATCATTCGTAACGAAGCGCGATCATAGGGTCTACTTTCAGGGCGCGGCGCGCGGGGATGTAACAGGCCAGAAGCGCGACTGCGGCAAGCCCCAGCGATACTCCCGCATAGGTCAGCGGGTCTGTCGTGCTCACGCCGAACAGAAAACTCGACAGCAGACGCGTGAGCGCGATTGATGCGGCAAGCCCCAGCCCTACTCCTGTGATTGCCAGCATCATGCCTTCTCTCAAGACCATCTTGAGTATGTCGGCGTTTTGCGCGCCGAGCGCCATCCTCACGCCTATCTCGTGCGTTCTCCGGCTGGTCGAAAAACTGATCAAGCCGTAAATGCCCACGCTCGCCAGCGTCAAAGCTATTGCGGCGAACGAGCCGAGCAGCAACAGGTTGAATCGTCTCTCGCCGAGCGATCTTGAAACCAACTCATCAATTGTCGCTACGGATGAGAACGGCAAATTTTTGTTCACCGCCCAGATTTCACTCTTCACGGCTTGCAGCAACAGGGCCGGGTCGCTGTTTGTGCGAACAATGTAGGTCATCGAACCATAAGGCTCCTGCAAGTGAGGGAGAAAAATTTCTGCGCGCGGGTCGCTGTCTAATCCCTTGTGGCGAGCGTCGCCGACAATGCCTATGATCTCGCGCGTCTTCGGCTCGCCTACAAATCCGAGCCTGATCTTTTTCCCGACCGGGTCTTCATCGGGCCAGAATCGCCGGGCCAACGTTTCAGAAATCAGCACGACAGGCTGCGCGCCCTCCCTGTCGAAACGCGTGGAGAGGCGACCGCGCCTGAGAGGAATGCCCATCGCCGTGAAGTAATCGGTCGTTGCAGCAGTGAGGAAAGCGGACGGCTCCCGTCCGGGCAGTGGCTGAGGCTGGCCTTCGATGATAAAGGTCCCGGTTATGTCAATGCTGTTGTCATGAAAGGGGAGGGCCGATACTGCGCCTGCCGCCTGTACGCCGGGCAGCGCCGAGATGCGGTCAATGGTTTGTTCAAAGAACGCGGCTCTTTGCTGAGGAGTTCGGCTTGATCCCCATACGTGGACTTCAAGCGAAAGGGCTTTGTCCGTCGCAAAGCCCGGATCAACCTGTAACAATCGCGCGAAGCTGCGGACGAGCAGACCCGCGCCGACCAGCAGCGTCAACGCGAGCGCGATTTCTGAAACTACCAGCGCGTTGCGCAGGCGATGACGGGCAGAACTGTCTGTGGCCGCGCGCCCCCCTTCTTTGAGCGCTTGTTGGAGGTCTGGTTTTGAGAATTGAATGGCGGGGGCCAGTCCGAAGACGAGAGCCGTTAACGCCGACATCGCGAGCGCAAAAAAGAGGACGCGCCCGTCAAAACCGATCTCCGTGCTGCGCGGGAGATTGCCCGGACTGAAAGCAAGAACCAGATCAACTCCCCACCGGGCCAACAGTGTGCCGCTCAGACCTCCCATCAGCGCCAGCGCCCAGCTTTCCGTAATCAACTGCCTGATGAGGCGAGCACGCTGAGCGCCGAGCGCCGAACGAATGGCAAACTCTTTCTGCCGCTCGGCCCCTCTTGCCAGCAACAGGTTGGCAACGTTGGCGCAGGCTATCAGCAATACGAAACCTGCCGCGCCCAACAGCAGGAGCAAGGCGGGCCGCGCCTGCGCCCTCATCTGTTCGGCGAGCGGCACGACTACGACACTTCTTTCTTTGATGTCCTGCGGGTATTGTTCAGCGAGCCGGGATTGAATGGTCGCCATCTCCTGCTGCGCCTGCTCGCGAGTGACTCCGTCTTTCAGCCGCCCGATCACTTTGAAGTAAGCAGAGTTGCGGTCCTCTTTATAACTGTCTCGAAAAACCATCGGTGCCCACATCACTCGCCCGGAAGGTATCTCGAAGGTGGAAGGCATTATTCCTACAACCGTGTGAGGCTGACCATTCAACAGCAGCGATTGGCCGACGAGACCGGGGTCAGCGCCGAATCGCTGCCGCCACAGCGCCTCGCCCATGATGATTACTCGACTGTTGCCTGCCTGATGTTCTTCGGGCAGGAATGTGCGGCCATAGAGCGGATTGACCTTGAGTATTTCAAAGAAGCCTTCGGACACAAGCCACGACCTGAAACGTTCAGGCTCAGTGCTTCCCGTGAGTGTATGACCGTATGGCTCGGCTGTAGCCAGTTGCTCGAAGACCTGATTCTGTTCGCGCCAGTCGAGGAAGTTGGCCGGAGACGCGCCGTCTTCTTTTTTGCCCGTCTTCGTGTCGTTCTCCCAGACCGTGAGTATTCGGTCTACGTCTTTGTACGGCAGCGGTCGCAGCAGCACGCCATTGACTACGCTAAAGATAGCCGTGTTAGCGCCTATGCCCAGTGCCAGCGCCGCAACCGCCACCAGCGTGAAGGCAGGGTTTTTAAGCAACATCCGAAACCCGTAGCGAATGTCTTGTAATAAAGTGTCCATAAATCCTCCTTCTGCTTGTTGACAGTAGCCCGACCGTGAAGGGGCAATCCTGCGCCCTTGCTGACGCGCGGGCTACTGCCTACTCGTAGCGAAGCGCGATCATCGGGTCTACTTTCAGGGCGCGGCGCGCGGGGATGTAACAGGCTAATGCGGCCACCCCGCTTAGTAACAGTGACAAGGCGATAAAGGTTATTGGGTCGGTAGCAGACACGCCGTAAAGCATGCTCGACATCAAACGAGTCAGCGCGAATGCCCCGGCGAGGCCAACCGCTACGCCGATCAATACGAGAGTCATGCCTTGACCTATAATGAGCCTTAGCACATCCCTGGAACTGGCTCCCAGAGCCATTCTTATGCCAATCTCGTGTGTGCGCTGCGTGACCGAATAAGAGATGACGCCGTAGATCCCCACAGCCGAAAGTATCAACGCCACCGCCGCAAAGACCGCAAGCAGAGTCATGTTGAACCTGTCTCGCGCAAGCGATATGTGAAGGACTTCGTCCAGCGTCACGAAGTTAAAAGCGGGCAGGTCTTTGTCAATCGCTTTGATCTCGCTGCGCACCGCGCCGGTGATCGAATCGGGATCACCGGCAGTTCGCGCGGCTACTGTCATGCGCCACTGTGTGTGTTGCTGAAACGGCTCGTAAATCTCCGGCAGCACCTCTATGCCTAATCCGTTCTGCTTCTCATCTCCGACCACGCCAACAATCGTGTGCCACGGCGCTTCCGTCTCCGCGCGCTCAAACTTCATGCGTTTGCCTATCGGGTCTTCGTTTTTGAAGTGGCGACGCGCGAGGGCCGAATTCACTATTACTACAGGCGGGCTATCGGCGGTGTCCGCTTCAGTGAAGTGTCGCCCGCGCTCTAAAGGTATGCCCATCGTTTGGAAGTAATCGGGCGTAATTTCTTTGTGGCGCACTTCCACGCCATAGTCATCAGGCGCGCGGCCTTCGACTGAAAAATCGCCCGTCCAGTTATACCCTCTCAGCGCGAGCGCAGAAGTCGCCCCGGCGGACTCGACGCCCGGTATCGCCTTAATTCGATCTAACGCTTCTTTATAGAACGCCGTCGCCTGCTGCTCTCTTTCGTACCTTGCGACGGGCAGAGCCAGATCAAAAGTGAGAACCTTATCAGGCTTGAAGCCGGGATCAACCTGCTGAAGGCGGATGAAACTTTTGAGCATCAACCCTGCGCCTATGACCAGTATCATCGAGAGCGCGATTTCCGAAATCACAAGAAGGCTGCGCGCTCTCCGGCTCTGAACGCTTCCCGCGACTTTCTGCCCGCCCTCTTTAAGTGCAATCGTGAGATCGGGCTTTGACGCCTGCCACGCGGGGGCCACCCCGAAGATGAACGCCGTCAAGCCCGCCATCCCCAGAGTAAAAACGAGCACGCGGCCATCGAGATTGATTTCATCTATTCGAGGAATGTTGCCGGGGCTTAAAACAAGAAGCAGGTCCTTCGACCAGCCAGCCAGCAATAGACCCAGCCCGCTTCCCGCAATCGACAACAGCAAACTCTCTGTGAGCAGTTGGCGGATTATGCGCCCGCGCCGAGCGCCGAGCGCGGCACGTATGGCCATCTCTTTTGATCGCGCCGCGCCGCGAGCCAGCAGCAGGTTGGCAACGTTGGCGCAGGCTATCAGCAACACAAATCCGACTGCGGCCAGAAAAATGAGCAGGGCAGGCCGCGTGTCTTCGACGAAGAAATCTTGCAGAGGGCTTAGCCCCGCACCCATTTTGGTGTTGGTGTCGGGATACTCTTGTTCGAGCGCAGACATGATGGAATTCATTTCCGCCCGCGCTTGCTCGACTGTGACGCCCGGTTTCAATCGCGCAATCGTCCGCAGCATATGAGGTCTGCGAACGGTGGCAATCTGATTCGGGTTCCACCCATAAGTGACCCATAGCTCCGTCTCTCTGGTTGGAAAGTAAAACCCTTCGGGCATCACGCCGACGACGGTTCGCGTGATGCCGCTCAAGCTTATGCTTTGACCTATTATCTCTGGATTCCCGCCGAACATCCGCTTCCACAACCCGTAGCTCAGCACGACGACGCGATCATTGCCCTGCCATGTATTTTCCGGTAGAAACGTTCGACCGAGCATGGCTTCGACTCCGAGCACCTCGAAGAGTCCGCCCGTTGATATAAGCCCTTTGATCCGCTCAGGCTCGCCATCAGCCGTCAGGTAGAGGCTGGCGAAACTCGACCTGTAAGCCGCAAGACCTTCGAAGACATTATTTCGTTTCTCCCAGTCGAGATAGTTGGCAGGCGCAACCACATTCACCGTCCACCCTCTTAGCGGATTGGTCTCCCAGATTTGAACGAGGCTATGAGGTTGCTTATAAGAGAGCGGCCTGAGCAGAACTGCATTCACTACACTGAAGATCGCGGTATTTGCCCCTATGCCTAAAGCCAGAGTCATCACGGCCACGGCAGTAAAGGCAGGCTTCTTCAAAAGCATTCGAATCGCATATCGCAGGTCTTGAAACAGAGTGCCCATAATACTCCTTCTGCATGTTGACAGTAGCCCGACCGTAAGGGAGGGCAATCCTGCGACCTTGCTGACGCGCGGGCCACTGCCTACTCGTAGCGAAGCGCGATCATCGGGTCTACTTTCATAGCACGGCGAGCAGGCACGAAACTGGCTCCCAGAGCCACTCCTACGAGCGCGAGCGGAATCACAACGAACGTCACAGGGTCCGTGGCGGTTACGCCGAACAGCAAACTTGACATCAAACGTGTCACTTTCCAGCACATTGGGATCCTAAGCTTAGAATTCCACGTGGACAAGTTGTCGCG
>JADMIO010823418.1_pt1 | contig 55075 bp, 87 predicted proteins | sample 8958161 | NCBI WGS metagenome assembly JADMIO01 (sample SAMN16585339, study PRJNA669376) | soil metagenome | isolation source: Crop rotation soil | place: USA: Cullars Rotation, Alabama | collected 2011
CCGCGACAACTTGTCCACGTGGAATTCTAAGCTTAGGATCCCAATGTGCTGGAAAGATGCAAAGGGGGGTATATTTTTTCGAGACCCCCCCCCCTACCTCTTAAATAGTTCCAGAGACTATAAAGGAACATCTTCAGGTAAGTATTCTCTTTCAACCTTTACATAATTCAATGGATTCTCACGGAGGATCTCATCTATAGCCTGTGTTTGTGCAATAAGTTGATCAGCATCAGAAAGTTCTGGTGAAGTCGACACCACTCTAGCCAGGTAGGAGAGGGTGTGGTAGCCATGAGCAACATCCCATGTATGCCAGGCTGCAAACTCATCAAACGGAGAGAAAGGATTGTCATCTGTAGTAAGCATTGTTTCCATCATAACTATTAGTTCTCCTTCCTTTATAGTTAGAGTAAGATCTTACTACTATCTATTAACATTACTAATGAACAAACATTATTACTATTAGCAGGATTAGTAAACATACAAACAACCATAGTAAACGTAAATCTTTGGTTAACCATAGCTTACGCATCACTAAGTTCCCTATCTAATGTAGACTTAGACACACCCAACTTATCAGCAACTTGAGCACGAGTGTAACCTCTATCAAGTAATGATTGCGCTTGAGCTGCCTTAGAAGCAGTTAGAACCTTTGGCTTTGGTGTTGCATACTCTTGTACCTTATCCATGTTTGCATTAGATAGAATAGATTGCAACATACTAGAACTAATAGCTCCTGCCTGAATAGCTTCCCATTGCTTAGGAGTAATCTGGATAGGATCCTTCTTAGCACCCAATCTATTACGAGCTTCAGTAAGAGCTTGGAACTTAACCTTCTTCTTAAGTTCATCATCCATAGAAGGATCAGCATGAAGTTTATTATGATACACAGCATTAGCAACAATCTGTGCTTGTCTTTCTAATGGTGCGTTCCTTCTTGCTAAAGACAAAGCAGCATTTAGTTCGTCGTATTCTTTACGATAAATCTTTCTTGCAGATGGAGAATACTTAGAGTTAGGTGTATTAACGCCTTCTTTTCTTGCTGAGTTTGCTAGATCCTTCAATTTATTTGAATGATCAGCATAAACCTTTTCCATTGGTGTACCAGAAGAAAGGGTGTGCGCATTATCTGTTAGTGCTAACTTAGCAATTCCTTCTGTTCTTGGCTTTATTATAGCACCATCAGATCTTACCTTTGGTTGAGCATACTCATAGATACGCTTGCCAGTCTTCTTGTCTATTGGTCCACCAAGAGAAGCTCTTCGCTCTGTTCTAACTGGCGTTCTAGTCTCTGATGTGGCACGAGAGATTAACGTAGATGCACCAGAACGTTTACCACCTTGGTACTTCTCTTTAAGTTGGGCGATACCATTATCTAAAGCGGATTGTTTGTAATTAAGCCTATGTTTGTTAGCATCAATAACAACCATAGAATGCCGGACGGCTCTAACAAGTTCAGATGTTGGTGCTTTCTTTATAGTCATGTCTGTAATAAGATTGGTAATATTACCCATCTCAGTACCAGACTGGCTCTTCTTCATAACCTTCATGCCTGGGTATTCTTTATACGCTGCTCGAGGATCAAAGTTTTTCAATCCTTCTAAAGCTGGCGTATCAACAATCTTCTTTCTATTGTCAGGAATAACCAGTACGGTATCACCATCAAAGTCTGCACCAGAAAGTCTCTCTGCAACTTTATGATGGATACCTATAGCATCAATAGGACTTGTGCCTAATATACGGCGAGCTTCAGCATTCTTATTATTAACAGTAACTCTTGGTATCTCAAAAGTACCACCATGTGGGTGACGAATAAGAACAACAGTTTCGCCATCTCTATAGTTGGGAGCATAGATTTCATTAGGCTTCATGGAATTAATCGGAATAAGAACATGATGCCCATGTGTTCTTGGCATTCCAGCAGCTTTAAGATTTACTGCAGCCGAATCACACGAATCGCCGAACTCAATTAAAAGCTTCTTTCTAACTTCAGGATTGGTAAGCTTAGAAAGTCTTTCAAATTCCTTAAGTCTTTGACTATGTGTCTTATCCAATTGTTCCTTAGCAAGACTTGGTGTCTGCTTTGAAAGCATCTGTGAAGATAAAGTCTTAGACCAACTAGCCCAATTACCTTCATCATTAACTTTATTCATAGACGAAACGGCCCGATGAATCCCATGTTTATCTGGTTGTGTAATTTGTCCGCCTGGAGGAATCGTAGATCCAAATGGATTATCTTTGTCTATCTTACCATCCGGTGTTCTCTTTAATTCTTTGAAAGCATCTAATTTATTTCCAGTATCATGTTTACTTGTATTGAATACAAGATCTTTTCCTGGAGGAAGATCGTTCTTATAAACAGCCATACCCTTTAGGTAATGCCCGTCTCCAACTTGAACACGAACTTGAGCATATAAAGAATTACCAAGAGAAACATCTTTTACACCAGGACGAACAAATATAACTCCGTCTGCTTTCTCTCCACCATGTCCTGCATAATTAACTCCTACACGACTTGGATTGATAGCAAGCGGCTCTACAACACCAAGAACGCTTCTGCCCATATCTTTGCTTCGATGATTTATTAACTTAATATCGGCAGAGTTCTTAGCGACCGTTGTCCAAGAAGTATCTGGTGGAGCAAGAACTTTAACGTTTGTTTTTTTACCTGTTCCTAATTGTTCAACAGGAACGGTATGAACAGAATATCCTTTTTCTTTAAGGATAGATACTGCGTTATCAAACGTATTCTTACTAACTCCTACATGATGTGAGACACCTTCTCCAACATCAATAAACCGTTTTTCATCAACTTCTTTCTGAAGCATATTTGCAATGTTTGTACTTGCTGAAGCTTTATCTGCTTGGCCAGGAGCCAATATAGAACGAATAGTAGACTCATTTTTATCAAGACGTCTACCAATTTCTGAAACAGACACTCCTTTTTCTTTAAGCCTTTGCGCTTGCGATATTAAAGCAGCACGTTCTTCATTCTTTGCAATAGATACAGCAGAACGAAGTTCTGTGGTCTTAATATCAAAAGCCTTACAAATATCGACGTCTTTCATGCCTTGCTTACGCATACCATCGACAGTATCAAGAAAAGTTCTATTTACATGAGATTGTGGTTTATTCTCATTGTCTCCAGAATTCCAAGGATATCTTCCAGACCTGCGAAGAATACCATAATGAGCAAGATACTCTTCTTCTTCGATAAGCATTAAAGCCCCTCCTCTTTAAGCATCTCGATCTTGTTGTCGAAATCTATAATCTTATCCATAATAAACAAGATATCTTCAGGATTGGCATCATGAACTAAGACCTTATCATTTTGATAAATTCTCAATTCAATTTCAATTTCGTATGGTGAATGACCATATTCTAAACAGAACAAAGCAGCATATACTTCAAGCTGACTAAATGAACTAGCAGTAATGCCTGTTTTCAAATCATGAATTCGAAGTTTCTTTCTACGAAAAGCTATAGCATCAGCAGTACCAAAACAATTGTCTGAATAATATAAAGTTTGTTCTACAGACATTTTGTATGATATAGCATCATTAACATACATAGAAAGCGTTGGGTTAGATTTAGAAAGCTTTACCCCAAGACGAATCGCATCTTTGGCTAATTCGTGTAGAGCAGTTCCTCTAGCAGCTGAGCGCCAACTATAAAATCTAGCCTCAAGTTTTTGATCGTCGTAATTAATCCAATGATATGTGCTAGGACTTAGAAAAGCGTGTTTACCTGATAAATCCGAATGATTGTTGAAGATAGGTCAACACCTCCTCCTCATTCTCTGGAAATATAAATGAAGAGAAAGACATACCATTCATTAACTCGACTAATACTCCTGATTTGGTTGTTGTGGAGAAACGGCTGAAGCTTTAACTTCTAACGTGGCCCATCTATCTCCGAAGAAAATAGTAAGGTCGGGAAAACCTTGAATATAAGTTGGATCATTTTTAAGAACAATACAACCCGGAAATAAGATCTCTAATTTTTCTATAAGTTTTCGTTGATACGTTCCCTCACGCATAACAAAATCCTAAAAAAATAGAGGCATCCCTCATTATAGCCCTTGTTTTTATGGCGACTTTGTACGTCTTTTTATAAAAATAGTTTTTGTTCATTTTTCTATCCTTCCAAAAATTTGCCAAGTAGGAAAGACTGGAGTTTGTTCATATATAGAAAGGAGAATTTCAGAAAACAAAAGTCCGTTCTTTAATCCTGCATCAACAATCCCTTCATAAACTAAATTTGTTTTTGCGTCAAAGATAGAACACTTTAATATTTTAGAATAATGTTCTATTGTTTCAAACTGTCTTCGATACTTCCATGCAAACCACCTAGGTCTCCACATAAGATTTGTAATTTCATTGTTTTCTAAATTTCCATCAAGATGTATAATAGTATTAAACGTATCAGTACGACCATCAACAAAAGCATTACCTAATAAAACTTTTAAAGATTTAGTATATCGTTTTCCATCTTTATAGAATATTACTTTTACAGTTCCTTCTTTTGTGATAAACGGTTTAACTATTCTACTATACCTTGTGTTAGCAACTCGACCTAATGAACTTATTGAGTAGTCTGGAAAATCATCACAAACCAACCATAATTCTTCCATATTTATTTTCTTTCTACAATAAGAGCTTTCTTAACAATTTCTGGCTGTTCATTAAGTTTTCTCATATATTTATCTTTCCAAGCGGCTCCACTAGATGTTTCCCCAATCAGCAAAGCAATTTGATTCCAAGTATGGCCTCTTTTTCTCATTAAAGAAGTAACATATAATTGATGTCTCAAAAGTATGGTTTTTTGTTTTTCAACTTCATTTTTAAGTTCTCTAACTTTTCGTGCTTCTCTTTCAATATCTTGAGATATTGGTGGAGTCCTTTTACAACTAATACATCTTACCCCAACACATACAGTATTACAATCTTTACATTTAGTTAAAGGCCTACCCATTGCTAATGCCTCCATTTTTCAAATCTTTGTACGTCTTTTCTGCTCAACCGTAGAGGCTCTGCCAAAAACCAAAAATTTTCGTAAAAAACTTTTTATTTTTCTTTACTTTGTACGTCTTTTTGAATTCGCGTACAGATAAATATAGAAAAAGCGTACAAAGTGACAGTTTTTAAAAAGTTTTTAGACAAAATTTTCGGATTTGGCAGAGACCTCTCAAAAGTTCGAAAAAGACGTACAAAGTCGCCATATTTTCAACAAAAATTTAGCATTTGAAGCGTTTTTCAGGACTGAAATGTATTGAAATACTTAAAAACGCCTACTTTGTACGCGGTTTTCGAACTTTTGGGACTTTTTCAATTTTTGCCATTTTTGTGTCAAATCCTGTCATTTTTGACACTTTTTTCAACGATTTCTCAAAATCGCTCAGATTTGACATTTTTCAAAAAATAAAAAAGTTCGAAAACCGCGTACAAAGTTCTTAAAAATTAGGGATATTTTCATAAGCCCAGGCGCTCTCATTGAAGTCTTTTTTGCTTGCTTGAGCCAATTTCACAGCCCTATCAACGAACGAAGTAGACATCAAAGTGTAGTAAAACAACTCATCAAAAGCAGTATTCAAACGGTCAATTCTACCTTGAGCCTGAGCAAATTGTTTGTAAGAATATGTCATAGAATAGAAAGCCATAGCATTTGTAGAAGTGCAATTCCATCCTTCGGAACCACTGGAATACTGCACAAGATATACCCAATTATCTGTCTCAGGAATAGCTTGTTTAAGATGTCCGTTCCATTCTGCAACAGTATATAAATCAGACCAAGTGTCTCCAAGTTGTCTCAACATATCAAGCTCATAGTTATATGTATAGAAGACAATAAGACGAGGATGTTTTTCCATCAAGTCTCTAATGGCATGGAAACGACTCTCGTCCTCATATACAATACGTCTAAGAACAGCAAATAACTCAGAGACATTCTTTATTGGTTCTTCAGTAAATGGATTCCATCTTTTCTTCAAAGCCTCATTGAATTTCTCTACGTCATAAGCAACCTTAATATCATTGTGCACTCTAAGAGACTTACTCTCATAAGGCATCCCAACAAGAATTTCTCGTTTGTATTGCTCAAGAATACCAGTATCTCTATATCCATCTATCTTCGGATATTTACTGAATGGAGCGTAACGAACATGGTTTCGAATGAACTCTGTCTTGTTCTTGTAATACCCATTCGCCACAAAGACAGGAATATAATCCATCCAAGTATCTCCGGGAGTAGCAGTCAGAATAAGCCATGTGTTGTTCTTAGCTATCTTATAAAACGACTTAACCCAAGCCCCGCTCCCGACCAGTCTCTGCTCATCGAATATAAAGAAAGAGTCTTCAACATCCTCATATTTACCAATGTTGTTCCAAGAATCAATATGAAGAATGCCGGCTACAGAGGAATCTTTATCTGTACCGATACCGAATTTAGCCGCATCACCATTCCATTCAAGCGAATCTCTTTTTTTAGCGGTAGTGATGACGTAGATATTATCAAGCATTTCTTTCTGCATGTAATACGCAAGGGCAACAACCGACTTACCACTACCAACTCCTCCCCAAAGAATTTTACCATTACTCAGACGATCTAGGACTTCCTTCTGGTGTGGCATTAGTTCCATTATCATCCTGCTTTATATGAAGAGAAAGGGTTGCTGGGTCTACCCAATATGTGAACATTTTATTAGGATCAATGCCTTTATTTTTAAGCATTAGCCGTGGGAAATTATTGAACTCATGCATGTTCTCTATTCGTTCTTTATATGTTATAACCAAATGCATTATGCTTCCCTCCAAATATTACCTTCATCAAGAAAACCATGAAAATACTCACCCTCAGGATCATGTCTACCACAAGCAATAGATGCTCGTATCTCTACAGAGTCATCAGAGCACTCTCTGAACGACCAGGGCGGCTCATATACAGCATGTAGACCAGAGCCTCTTGTAGGGCGTTCATATACATGTTTACCCTCATGTATAGGTAATAAGAACCAAACCACACGACCTTTTTTTCCGCCAGATAAATATATTGACTTCGGTCCACAATAATCCCCAGCTTTTTCAATATTATCGAAAGTTTCAACTCTACGTGCTGGCCAAGTTTTACTCATATCTCTCCTTTAAATAAAAAGGTAGTGCCTGTTATAGCTCTACCCTTTCTTGGTTGTCTCAGTATCGACTAACGATACGAAGGAACGCGACTTCATCGTTCGCCGCTCTCACGATCTCTTCTTCAGTCATGCCGGGTTGCTCAGCGAGGGCGTCAAGGTGGACGAGCGCATTCTCCTTGCAGTCGTTCAGTTCCTGGATTTTCTCCTGTCGCTGAACCATCTGCTTGTTGTGCTTTCGATCCACCAAGGCCTTCGTTGTCATACCCAACACCATCGGAATTGATCCGATTGCGGTAAGGACGATCTTAGTCTTGATCTCTTCTTTCATTATTGTCTCCTTTTAAGACTCTTCCATTATACCCCTTGTTTACTTCGCGAAAAAGGTAGTACTTGTTCAGTACCACCTCTTGGCGTCAGTTTTTGGGCAGATGCTGTCCGTGCTTCAGTGCTTCTATCCTTTCTGCGTACACCGTCTTGAACTCCTCATAGGTCATGAATCCGTCCGCCATATCTCCGCTCATGACACCAACGGCCATTCCTTTGATTGATGGGGACAGATCTTCGATCCTGAAGATTTTGACGGTGTACTTGAAGAGCAGATAGTGCTTCTTCATCGTTTCGAACATTTTTCTCTCCTTTGATTGTCTTCCATTATATGCCATGTTTCCATCGCGAGAGAGAAAAAGGTAGGGGCCGTTTTGGCTACTACCTCTTGGATGACTACTGGTCGAATCGCATTGCTTCGATTTCTCTCAGCTGTTCCTTGAGTCGTCGGTTCTCTTTGACCTGATCGTACATGATCTTGGCACACGCGGCGGTGACTACACCAGCCAGGAATACCTTGACCACATTCGGATGGTTCTCAACAACCTCAGTTTGAGGAACAGCAAATGGATATCGATTCATTATTTTCTCCTTTGTTGTCTTCCATTATACCCCCTGTTTCCGTCGCGAATTTAGAACAAAGAATCTTGTGTGACAGACAATTCTATATCTTTACCTAGAGTCATCCAACCTTCCCAACCATTATCAGATTTCAAGTAAAGATCATTGTGGTTCTTGGGCTGGTTAGTAAAAGCAATATCGTCTCCTCTACGAATCACTGTTACTACTTCACCATCACGAAGTTTGCTTTTGGCATAGCCAGATAAACGTTTGCGAACTTTAAATTTGTTTATTGCCATCAATAATCATCTCCACTAGGTCCATCATGATGGTGGTGTGTGTAAATGATCTTTATCTTAGGCACCCAAAGCTGCTCAACAACCTTACAAGAAGGTGGGTATTTCATATCTCCTTCTTTCCAAGTCTTGAACGCATCTTGCCAAGCTCCAGGCCCTGAGATATGAATGCCAGAGAAAGCATCACCTCCATATCCTTCTTTTGGTCTAAGTGCATTTCTGATAAGTTCCTCTGAGTTGTAGAAAGGAAGATTTGCTACTTCCATATACAACCCAACAACAGTTCCATCAGACATTATATCTCCTTTATCAGTAAGTGCCCTAGGTGGGATTCGAACCCACACTGGATCGGTTTTAAGCCGATTTTCTCTGCCGTTGGAATACTAGGGCATATATTTCCCGGCACAACTACGACTACAAAAAGGCCCAGCCCTTCCTTTTTTACGATTACTACGAACGTCTCTAGCAAATTGTCGGCCCTCTTTACCACACACTGGACAAATAAAACATATAATTTCTGCCGGGTTAGAGCTTTTCTTTGCGTTTTCTACTCTTGTAAGAAGCTGTAAATTCGATCGTTCATCGTTGGTAAAATCTTCATCTATATGATCAACAGTTTCTAAATCTGGATCTAATTTACGACCTAAAGCTTGTTCCATCAACCATTTTGGATATGAGACAGTTCTACGATTTTTACCATTAGCAATAATTACATGCTTTCTTCCGTCTTTTCTAAGATATGGACCATAAATTTTCATAACAAATTATTGTTCTCTGAATCCTCAAACACATTATGTAAATTCTCTAATGCTCCGCCTTTCTCCATATAATCAGGACAACCGAATTGACAGAACCCAATTGGGCCACCAACCTCACAATCATATCCTATACAACGGAATTTGCGATCAGGGTCAGTAATCGGTGTGTTGTCTGCATCATCCGCTCTATGCCAATCAGCAGGATGCCCACAATTAGAGCATTTAGGTAGTGTTGGTTGTTTATCTGACAAGACACTAATATTGTCGACGCCCATATTTACTCCTCAGTAAATAGAACTTTGTCTACTTTTATCTTGGCATTTACCAGCTTCGGCCCAGAACCCCCTCTTTCAACATAAACCCTAATTGTCGGAGGGACATCTCTACGAATATTGGCAAGGACCTCATGCATTGGATCTTTGGACCAATATCCTGCATCTGTTTCTTCAACTGTCGCCTCAATTTGAAGAAAGAAAGTAGCTTTGTAATTATTTCTCTTTTCAGTCATTCAATTCCCCAGCGTATTTTTGAGCAACGTATTCTGAATATGCTTCGTCTTGATCTGATTCCTCAATCTCAAACGAACAAACAGTTCTCCACCAGCCATCAGCCATATAATAGTGCTCGAGATTTACTTCCATATCGTCAGGAAGAGCACAAGGCACCCACGACCAAGTCGAAGGAAATTCTTTTACATACTTAGTAAAATCACCAACTGCAGCGATTGCTTCTTCTTCTGAGTTACCAAGATATAGAATTATCTCTGGGTCTGCACCGCTCCAAGTCGGTCCTGAGTTCTTAGTTGTAACGTAAAGTTTCATTATTCTCCTTATTATTCTTTTCTAACAGAAGGAAACGGACTAATAGTTACTCCAACCAACTTCTTCTTAAATCTTTCAACAGCAAACCCAACATGAAATCCTTCTGGGTATTTCACAATGTTCTCAGCCATCTCTTCAGTCAGAATCAAATGCCCAAGAGGTTCGCCTTTGGTATCAGTCACTGGGATTGTTATCATTTATCCTCCTTATTAGTCATAAAAAAGATAAGCCCTGTTTTACTTACTCTTAACACCATGCTTACCCCGACGAGTCTTAAGCCCACAATAAACACAGGTGTTATATCTCAGAGAGCTGCGCTGCCAAACATGACCGAGAACTCTACAAGACTGTTTCGACTGAATCATCTTGGTGAACCACTTCTTCATGTATTACTCGTTTCGTTATTTTGTAATATGGCTTACCGTTCAACAGGATTACACACGTATCTTGTTTACCATACATCTCCCATTGTTTCTTCATCTGTTCGGCTTGTGTTTCGTTCTCAGCGTAATATGTTGTTTCGCTCATCAGAACCCTTTCTACTAACTAGTCCGCCGTCTCGGATTCGAACCGAGGTCTTTTGGTTTATTTAAAAAGGAGAGACAAGGAGAAAAAGAATAAACCAAATGTTTTTCCACACTAAACTAACGGCGTAAGGCCCGTCGCGAGAGGAGGACGTCTCCACGGGCTCTACAGAACTCTGCACATATCATATGTGATTGGTCACGAGGCCCCAAAACTCCTCTACCAATTCTGCAGCTGGGGGCTGGGTCACGCCGGCTCGAACACCCTCTTGTCTTCGCCGGTACCCAACTCGATAGTCTCACCGAGCTCGTTGGCGAGCAACTGGGACAGCTCGACGCGGTCCTCCATGCTCAGATCCTTGAGCTCATCGGAGAAGTCCTTCAACTTCTGGCCTTCCTTCAACTCGAAGAAGACCTTTGCGGCCTTGACGAAACTCTTCATTTGTTTTCCTTTCTTGTTTGGGTATTATGGATAGTGGGACTAGTAGGAGTCGAACCTACGACCTAGGCATTATGAGTGCCGTGCTCTAACCACCTGAGCTATAGTCCCTCAATCCTTGCTCGGCAATTATCGCCCTTAATCTATCAACTTCATTCAAAGCCTCTTCGATTAAATTCCACGGGCAGTCATCACATGCATAATTTCCAAGATCGTCTCGAATGGCTTGTGTATCTGGAACACCTTTATATTCTGGTATTTTGTCCATCATTCCTCCACGGGGACGAGACGACAAATGACATGCGGGGCGTCGTCCGGTCGATATTCATCCCAACTCTCTGGCCACTTTACGCCTTCTGGCTTCGGCCAATGAACATATGAAACAACCGCGCCGTGTCGATTCACAATGACATATCCCAGGTTTTCCCCAATAAACGCTAAGGCCGAGGGATATCCTATATGTTCTGCGCTATATGGTTCGATGATTTCTTCGTCCATTTTCTCTCCTTTTTACGATTAAGTGGCGGTTCTAGATACGGCACACCTGAGCGAGAGCGCCTTGACTCTTGGTGTGATGGTTGGTGAGGGTTAGGCATACGGTCCATGCCTCTTGTGTATCCAGGGGTCCAACAACCCGGGTAGGTCGGAGCTAACTAGTTGCCTAGCTAGCACTACTATATGGCCTAAGCCTTATCCGACATTTGGCTTTCAGGATCCGGCAACCGTCGCAATGCTGCCGAAACCGCCCGAAATTCCTCCTGCAAGAAGAATATGCGTTCAGTCACTAAGGGTTGCAGCCCTCAGAATCCAACGGTACGTAGTGGTAACGCGTATATTTAGTGTCATCAGCACGAGGCTCACCAACGCGTTCTTTACTGACACAAAACCACTACCGCTCTGAGCCTAAACCCTATTTAACGTCGCTCAGACGACGGAGGTCTTGTACAAGCCAAGCGCTTCATTACGAGCCTTTATCGTTTCTCTTTTGTCGGGATGTGCACAGCAGTGACACTTGCACGACATCGGCTCAGAATGCTCTTTACAGAGAATTCCATCAAGTTCCCCAACACAATAAAGATGTTCTCTGTCTTCGCATTCCTCGCAGATCGCGATTGTTCCGCAATTCATGGTCGTCTCCTTTTTCGGTTGTCTCGTCGCTTCAGCCACATCAGGTCGTTGTTGACTGTGTGGACAGGGACGCCCAACTCGTCTGCTATGTCGATCTTTCTCTTGTTCTCGCTCCACATGACCCGGACCATATCTCTTCTCACATCGACAGGCATCGAGGACGTTTCGTGGCGCCTATAACAACGCCGAACGCCCGCTCGAAGCTCTGGCTCTCCTTGTCGACTTTCCCTATCCGCATTTCGAAGCATTCGGAGAGGAGGGCGAGAGTACATGTCGGGAAGTTCGAACAAGAACGGCTCAGCTTTCGTCTTGCTTTGCGACACTATATCAAAGACCCTTGCGTTGAATCCTCCAGGATATGGATTGTTACACTCCTCTGCCCCACATGACCCGGTGATGCAATGTTTCCGCCAAACCTGGTAAGGAATACGAACGACATACTGCTCGCACCAACAGGAGACGTCAATACTCCACTCGGTCATGATAGTTGCTTCGACTCCAGCAACTCCGGTCATCGCTCCGTCGTTGTCGTGTACTGCTCTTGTTCCTCTAGGCATGTTCCTTCTCTCCTTTTTAGATTAAGCGGAACTACTCTTTAAAAAACAACATTGCCGAAATATGTTCCTTAAGAATTAGGACGAACGTCTCACCATCAGCAGCAGAAAGATTTAACCAAGAATGGTTATCTGTTTGAAGGGCCTCTGCGAAGATGTTGAATGAAACGTCTTTCGGTCTTCCGTGTTGTTTAACGTTGATAACGTCCCCCGACTTCAAAACGAATTCAACCCGGGTCTTGTTAACGACTTCTCGTTCTTGTTTGTGCCAAGGGTTCATGCAACGACGAACAGTTCGTCGTTTGGGAGCTTCTATTCGATCTTTCTTTGGATCGTCTGAACCACAAGTTGGGCAAATATCAGTCAGACCCATGATTGCTCCTCCATCCCTCACATTGCCCTTGCAAAACCCCACAGCGTCGCATCAGTCGATACCGGCGATACCATTTATGCATCTTTCTCCTCCACCCAGCCGATTCTCTCCATAGTTTCTACGAAATTGTCGAAATTATGTGGACTTCTAGACTTAAGACTCGTGTAGGTCCAAGAATTACCTTTTCTATGTCTAAATGTCCTATAACCGCGCTTTCTTAGAAACCATCGATACCAGGGCCATCTGATCATTTACTTCCTCCTTGATGAGGTGATGATGATTACGAATATGCCAATGGCAAACAGCATGGTTAAGAACCTAACCCCCTCATTAAAAGGCATCTCAGCTCCTCAAATACTCGATGTCTTTCTTATGGAACAGTTCTACTGCCTCGTCCTGCGTCAAACCGATGAGCTCGCTTGGTGTGAAAGTCAGCTCGTCCGTGAAATATCGAAAAAGGACAAGCGTCTGCCCATCACTCATATCACCAAGCACAGTGGCTTGATGCTGCGCTTGTGAAGAATGGATAAGAGGATCGGACCAGTTTTTCTGCGGAGGAATAATCCGGCAATCAATCACCGTCGGTTTCATCGTTGTGAAAACCTTTCTGATTAGGTTTAGTGTTTGGTCTTCGTTGTACGTTGAATAGACTCTGTATATCGCAGCATACATGAACAAGTCATTTTCTGCGACTGCCAACTCGTTGTACAGTCTGTCGAATTCCTTAGCCGAGTCTGTTGGTTGCTTGAATACAAATTCCCAGAAAGATATATATCGAGCACAAAGAAGGAGGAAATTTATGAACTCGGTCAATTAATCTCTCCTTTTAAGATTAGGTATGATGGCTGCTGCAGCGGTTTACTGCCATTTAACCTACGCCCTAACCCATTAACGAAGAGGGATAAATCAGGTAGGCACCATCAAATTTAGCGGATCAAACCTTGCTCGGCCATGAGTCGGCCCAGAAGACTCAGTCGATCTCGACGAGCCTTGATGTGTTGGCCAACGCCGTTATTTATACGGCATTCTACGCATGGGTCTTTTCGAGGCCAATGAATCGAGCACTCGTCTGGTGCTCCTGTGTAATGGAAATCGTCGAACATTGTTTCTCCTTTTCAATTACAGATTAACAAGAAAAAAGAAGAAAGGTTCCTAATCTCGTTGGTTCTTATGGGTCAGATGGTTAGTATCGGCACAAAGCCGTTCATTCTTCTCATTTTAGGCCTTGTTTTTTTCGCGAACCCTGTGGTCTGACCATAAAAGGGGAGTAATATGTACAGACAGTAGCACTCTAGGAAACTCTGCGGGTAAGTTTCTTACTGCTAGCACAGAAACCTTTCTCAGTTCCCCATATATGGGAGATCCAGCTCCACGGGCTCAACAGTGAAACTGAAAACACCATCTTCAGCAGGAGCCTTGAATTGGTCCTTGAACACCTTCGGCTTGTAACACCGAACCTCTCCATTGAAGACCGTGATCCACCATCCAAGAAACGCCCGACCTACCGTAGGCACAATACGACGATTGATGGCGATGAACTTCTCGCCTTTATCGGTACGCACCTCTCCGATCATCTTGGCAATATCGTCGATATTCTCCTCAGTGATCTGAGTAGCACGCACGACGAATGGCTTTCGGACGAAAGTCTCGAAATCATCATTAGTTAGCACTGTTATCTCCTTCAAAAATAGTCATTTGCTTGATTTTGGATTTTTCGTCTTCTTCAAGAAGATCTGAGATACTCAAGAAGATCTGAGTCGCCTCTTTCATTCTTTCTTCTAAATAAAGGAAGGCCTGTAAGAAATCTTTACTGATCTCGTGGAGTCGTTCCGCTGCTTCTTTAGCTCTATCCTCCTCAGAAACAACTTGTTCCGGCTCAGGCTCTGAATTAACAGGATCGACTGTCATTTCTTTGTCCTCGGTTTTGAGATATACTTGGGTTGATTATCCATTCCTTTTTCGCTTACTAAATAATATGTCTTTCCTCTATCATTAGAAAACGCAGCAGGATTGCGTTGGCTTTGCCACAAAGGAGTATTTGGATCAAAAAGCATATCTCCTTGGATTTCATTCCACTCTTCTGGATCATCAGTAAGAGGCAACAAAGGTTCAAAACTGAGAAGAGAATTAATCATTGGAATACAAATTGAGGCAGAACCTCCAGAATGCCCCATATCTGCAAAAGCTTGAATTACTTTAATTAGTCCTTCTGTTGTTTCTTCATCTTCTCCAATAAGAGTAAGTTCTCGTCGAGCATGATCAACCAAATTACTCATTACTTACCTTTCTCGAAGGATATACTTCTCTGGGTTCTTCTGGGCACTCTCGAGTTGTACTAACTGTGAAGGTCTTTCCACCATCTGTAGAAAATACATCTTGATGAACAAGATTCTTCCACAAAGGAGAATTTCCGCTACGGATCTTTTCCCATTCGGCAGGATCTGTTGTTACATCGGGTGGCTTCAAAGTTCCTCCTCATAAGTGGCTTCGAAAATATCAGGTTTACAAGGATAAAATTCGCCCTTTACACCTTTAATAATCCAGTCTCCTTGGTCTGCTCTCATATTTCCTTCAAGAGTTTTAATTACAAGAAACGCTTTGGCACGATCAGAATAAATATGACCGTTTCCAGGATCATACTCGTTTTCTCTTCTAAGAGGATGTTCGTATCCTTCCCCAACAAAGTATGTTCCTGGAGCCCAATTCATAATAGTAAGCCCAGAAGTCCATGACCCATCGAAACAAATTGCTTCAACAATAACCGGCTTTTTTCTATATTTAGTTGGGTTTGTAAAACTCATGGTGAAACCCTTCGATTCTTGGTAAAAGCTGAATGAGTTAATGGGAACTTCTCAATGAAATGATATTCCATTTGAAGAGCAACTTGGTTAATTTCCCACATAGGAAATGAAGGAAACATTGATTCAGCAACCTTCGTACGAAGAGAGAGAAATGCCATCATACTCCGAGGATTACATGTCACATAAGCTGCAGAATATATAGAGACAGGAAGGCACATACGAGCAACTTCCTTGGCCACCCCATTGCTCAGCATCCGCTTGTAAGACCACCAGGATCGCTCGTAAGCCACGACCATAGCATCTCGGGCATCAAGGTACTGTCCACTAGACCCAGGCACATATTCATATGCTCCAGGCTTACCTACTTGCACAAGAGCTCGATCTGTCGGGGGGACATAGAATACAGGAGAAAGCTCCATATATCTACCGGATTGCTCATTATAGCTGAAACCAATCCTATGCCGCATGAACTCACGCCAAACAAATATAGGAGCATTGATACGGAACCCGAAAAGGCCATGCTCAAAAGGAGAACCGTGACGATTCTTCATTAAGAAGTTGATAAGGCCCTCAGACTCATCAGTATCGAACGACTCTGCTCCAAGAGTAGAGACTCGAGCAGCTTGGCAAATATACTGATCTGACCCTGAGATCTGTGAGAGCTCAACATCAAAATCAGAACGAAGTTCAATCTTATCAGTCATGATGTCGGATCCCTTCCGCCGCTTCAGTTACAGCATACTTACGCTCGAGGTAATCCTCCTCAATCGTCAAATATAGAGACTGAAGATATGCCTTCTTACCGCTCTTTCCATTAACCTCCCAGTCATATGGGCGAACGATGAGATCTGCATTCTGGATATTCACCCAGTCAAGAACTTCGACCATATCTTCGCTGACATTTGTACGAGCCACAGACGTGATCATGACGATACGAGGAGGACGCCCTTTGTATGCAACAGTGACTTGCACATAAGGTGTAGGGTCATCGCCTTCTTCTCGAGGCGGAAGATACTTTACATTCCAACCATCAGCCAACAGTTTTTGTGCAGTATCTTCATCGGGAATAACGACGGCGAAATTGCGATCACCTTCCCGATTATATTGACCCTCCTTTCCCGAGAAGTTACGGAAAAGGAGCTGAGCCCCTTCAACCATGAATGTATTATCAGCCATTTTATCTCTCTTTCTATTAGTTTACGAAAGGAATCGATCGATTGAAATATAGTAGTCGATCGCCTCAATTGCCTCTTGCTTGAGCTTCTCGAAATATGAGAAGTCCACAAATTTGTTGTAATCTCCCTCCCTATTCAAAGCCATATCTCGTTCAATCCACTTGAACCCCTTAGTGCCTGTTACGGCGTAACTCTTCTCATCCTTAACTCTTAGGAGAATGCCCCCATTATCTACAACTGGAACAAAGCTTCCTGTCCTGCCAATATAGACAAGCGGTTCTGTATCTTTGCCTTCCTCATTGAAATCGATATAAATCGATCCTTGAGTAACGTTCTTAGTCTCACAAAGATCATCGAATGTGATTTCTTCATGAGAGAATAGCGTCTTGTAGACGTAACTATGCTGGAACTGAGCACCAACTGCAGTCCACTTATCTCCTTCTTTGGCAATATAGACAGCGTCGTTTACTAAGCAGAACTTGTCATATGTAGACTCATGCTCGAATGTGTAACCATATTTAGATCCGAACTCAGAAACCAAATCTATAATTTTCTTATTAGCTCCAGGGATCTTGATAGAATCTGTCTTAATATGAACTACATCGAAGCCTTCGTTTTGAACGACATGCTTAAGATCGATCATAAATAAAGCGCCACGCTTGGCAACGATGTTGTCTACGTTCCTATTGTCCTTGAAAGCATTCGGAAATCTTGCGCTGGTAAGACCATAGACCGTATTGATAACAATCTTCAAAGCATATGATAAATCCTTGGCCGCTTTGTCATCATCAAGATCAACGAATTCTTTTAGTCTTCCATCAAGCAAAGTTGATAAAGCATCGAAATCCTTGCGCTTGATAGCAAGCCTAGCATCCATCAATTCCTTGAATTTAGACGTATAAGGGCCAAATAAATCAAGCTCACAGATACTTGTGGGGTGCATGCTTGCGATATCGAGAACTGCGACGTCTTCATATCCACCAGGTTCGGCGTAGACATATCCTCCTTCACCAACAACCTCTCCACGATATGTTGATTCTCGTTTGTATTCGTCAAATTTATACCCGGGGAATTTTTCACTTAAGTCTGTGTAAATGAATTGGGATTGGGGCTTCTTTTCTTCGCCAAATATGATCTTGGCCGTGTGTTGCTGAGTGGTATGGTTGACACTAAGACCCGATAGTTCAGAAAGAATCTTCCTACCAACGAAATCCTGATAACGATGGTTGAATACTGCCTCTGTTGCTATCACATCATTAACACAATACTTCTCAACAAGAGACCATTTTTCTTCAGGCACAGGTTGGTCCCAAGGGACATCGAGCTCTAAGTGATAAATTCCGAGCTCAATTTGAAATTTCTTTAACCCGTGTTTTGGAGTCGATAGGAAATCATAGACGTCTGCATATGAAAGCTCATAAGCATCACCGAATAAGGTGAAATTGCTGTTTGTCTCTATGATCTTTTGACTAAGAGCAAATAGTTCTTCGTTAGTATACCCAAGATATCGAGCATAGATGATGTGGTTGTCATATCGACGATTATTGAAACCAACAAGACGAAGATCGAATAAGGTTTCGACTTCTTGTGGTGTTGGGTTAATCATACGAACAACTTCGTCACCATCTTTGTACTTCCAGCAGACGACAAACAAGTTGGGATATACTTCAACGTCGAAGAATACGATCGGTTGCTCTTCAGAAACGGGTTGTTCAAGAGCTTCATTTTGCCCAACAAACTTCATTTTTTGAACCGTCTTGATGCAAGCTTCTGCTTGGTTCGTACTGTTGGCAGCGAAACCTAATATGGTTGGGCGAAGATCTCTGAGATCATAAACCATCCCAGAGTCATATGCTTCTTCAAGGATCGTATGAATGAAATCTACAGACGGCTTTGTTCCGGGATGGATCTCTTTTCTCAAATTCCTTTCAATAAGGATCCGTAATCCCTTCTCGCTTTGTATTGTCTTCTTATTAATCACAGGCTTCTCCTTCTTGGGAATTCCGCTGGAGAGAGTTGCGAAATCAAGATTATTACAAAGCGTCAATTTCCTGCGCAATGCAGAATTCCCAAGTAAGGTTTTGACCTCAATACCAACGTCATAAACGCTGGAAAGCTCCGTAACGTCTCCAGAATAAATATAGTGAAGGTGTATACCCTTTCCGCTCTTGCTGAGCTCAGTATAAGTTGGCGGCCATTTGTTGGCTTCTTCTAGATTACATTCGAGACTCTTTACGCCATCTTCATCAGTTAGATCGAAGTCGATGACAATATGATCCTTTGGAATCTGGACGAAATGGATCTTGTCTGTCTTCAAATCTTTGAGCTTGGTCTTTACTTCAGACCACTTCTCTCTTGGATTACCAGCAGGAGTGGCATACTGTGCCTTCATATTCTGATAATTACGATCCAAAGCAGAGTCAATCTTATCCAACTCGATGGAATACTTAGGATCAGGAACAAACGAGTCTGGGATTTTAAGGTCTTTGAATCCTTGATAATAACTACGAGTCATTACTCCATCCACCTCTGCTCGTTCTTTGAATTCGTCGAAGTAATTCCTCAATTCTTCACGAAACTTGTACTGTGGAAGCAATTTCTCAATACCAGTCTCTGCACAGAAATCCCTATACAAAGAATATGCTTGTTTAAGTGATACACCATTCTGAGATTTGAAGATATCGAAGTAATATTCGACAAAATTGTAGAACACGTCTGTTTGGAGCATCATCTCTAAAGGACGATAAGAGTTGTAATAGTTCTTACCCATCCTTTGAAACGTTTCAAGGCAGTGTTGTGCTATTGCCCCAAGCTCAAACTTTATCATAGACATCAGATATTGGTATCTGTCTGCGTCTATTCTTGCTCCTGTTGGATGAACATCGATGAGTCGACGGATAATACCTGACTTTGCATCACTGATCTTAACTGGCTGATTAGTACCCATGAATAAGAAAGCATTGACACGAGCCGAATATAACGACTTGTACTTCTCATTCATTGGGATCTCTTCATGAGAGATGATTGAGTTCAATTTCGTATTATCATCAATCCTGGAAAGGTCCCCATCGTGCTGAATAGCAACCAAAGGATTAGTTTTGAACGCTTCTGTAGAAAACGAATTAGTCGATGTTCCTAATGCTTTAGCATCAAAGACAACCGTATATCCTTCGAAAAGATCCTGGATAATATTCATTATAGTTGACTTACCACTACCAGCAGGACCATAGAATACAAGGAATTTCTGGATCTTCTTAGACTCTCCGGCGACAATAGCACCAATAGCCCATTCGATCTTTGCTCGTTCATCAGGAGAATATAGAACGCTGACTAATTCATCCCAGGCAAAGATGTCTCCAGACTCTAGAGAATATGGAAGTCTCTTACTTACATAGTCAGACTTTTTAACTTCGGTATTAGCAAAGGTAAGATTCGAATCCAAAGGATGGTGGTTATCGCTAACACTCTGCATATATTGACGGAAAGCAACCCAACTCTTTGTACTGAAAGAGCCAAGCGATTTGACCTTATGTGCGTTACCATGTTCTTCATTATATCTATGAAGATCAGCATCTACCAATCTTTGTACATCATATTCGTCTGTGGACCACAGGCCGGCGTCTTCATCCCAAATAGCATAGAACCCTCGGCCACGGACCATTAAATCTTTTGACCGACCAATTGTCCAATCTGGGTAGAGTTCGGAGGTTCCGTTTTTGAGAACATTAGTCTTGATTCTGTAGAAATCCACTTAACCTCCTCAAATATAATGATTAGCAACCAAGTACTCACTGAACTGGTACCATATCTCAACTTTCCGTTGATCTTTTCTTGTATACTCCAAAGGGAACAGACCGCCGAAGCCGTTACTATCATATAAACGCCATATGAAGGTGTTCAAAACAGAACAAACCTCGACGTCTGTTTCCTCTGAATATAATGGATCTGGAAAGTTAACCAACCCAAGGTTACCCAACATAATCCAAAACCATTCTTCTGGTGCCATATCCGTTTCGAATGAAGCTCTGTTGGAAAATGCAATCAGAACTTCTAAAACAGATCGCCTACTATCATTGAGAATATCAGGGTGTACTTCTATGAAACTCTCTCTGAAAAAGGCTAAACGTAAATCATAAACATCCTCTGCTCGGTTGTCGTCGCCTGAAATGATCCACGCATACTCAACGTGGTGCAGTCTATTGAGGAGCATCTCATATTCTGAGGCTCCTTCTCCTACTTTCGAACGAAGCCAATCGAAATATAGTACCTCTACATGTTCGATTGACCTAGACATTAGAATTCCCGGAACTTTCGAGGACTATTTGAGTGTTTTAAGTCCTGTTTGGTGTACTCGTCCTCTATTGTTAGACCACCAACTTCAACTTCGAAACGCCCATTATGCTTAAGAACCTCCCATTCATAATGGAGAGTATCGTTTCGAATATAGACTACATTTGGATCTTCAGAACCATAACCGAACTTGAGCGGGCCCATCATGTCGAACCAACCATACAATGGAGTATCGTGTGGATCGGCCATAATTTCGTCGCCGGCATAATATGTCAGAGTCTCTTGAGAATAATCATGCTCGTTCTCAATGAACTCGTCTTTGTGAATAATATATGGAGTATTGGGATCTCTATTTAGTAATTCTTGATCATAATCCCACACTTCAGTACTATCCTCTGTAAAGATATTATTTGGCTGTCTTCGTGTTCGCTCAAGTTCTCGTTGATGGATTTCTTTAATTTCCCGATTCAGTTGTTCCTTTGCCTTGATCTGCTCTTCAAAAGCTTCAGCATCAATAACAACCTTTTCGATAACGACAGGAGCGCTTGTCTCTTCTGGTTCTTCCTCAACTTCTTTGATTTCTTTTACATCTAACACAACTTCTTCTTTAACCGTATACCAAGAAGGAGCTGGTCGTGTTTTCTTGCCAACGAAATATCCAGCAGTAAAACCAACAATAAGACCGCCTCCCGCCAATGCGACGGGAAGGGCCCACTTTGGAGTCTCCATTATAATTACCTCCTTAGATCTTGTCGTAAATAACACCGTCGACGTTGAAGTCGAGAAGAGCTCTTGGTTCGAATCCATTTACGAAATCTGAATTCAACGCTTCAAATACTCCAAAATCGATATAGTTATCTCCTTCGTTGGAAATAACCCAACCAACGACACAGCCCGCACGAGATCTTGGCAACCCTAAGCTGTCATAAACCTCGTTGAGAAACACATGCCCTCTAGATCTTAAAAGATCATTAGCATATGTTTGCTGGCATTGGACGAACAGCTTATTCAGTTCCGGATTCTTTTGGAACTCTGTGGAGCTCTCATCAAAGAAACGAGCATAAGGACTGAATCGATTCGGATCTACATGAATGGCCGGCTCTTTGTTCGTGCCTTTGTTCTCAGCAGCGTGGTAAATATGGAGCTCTTTGTCTTCTCCATGCTCATCACGGACTCGTTGGCGATATTCGTCATATGCCTTTGAGACGGCCGCATATGCCGCTATAAGGCTCGTATTGCGACGAGTAAGAACAACATGGCTACCAGTTAGAGCAGCTACTGAAAGACTGCCAATGACGACGGCAGGAGCATATAGCTGGGCAACTCGACTGCTGTTTTGACCAAAGGCTATAAATAAATCGGCTCTTGTGTCTGGGCTTTCTGGGTCTTCGTCTACCTTAGTCTTAGCTGCTTGCACTTTCTCTTTCATCTCAGGAAGTTCTTCAGACAGCTTGAGCGTCGCTCGGCAAGCAAGAACAGTGCTGGTGATCACACCCCCCAGTCCTGCACCGAACAAAATATTTGGGGCCTGCTTCTTCAGGATGAGAGCGCCTCGGAAGGCTGTTTGCGAAACCGATGCTGGAATATATTTCATTCTTACTCCTTTAAATAGGCTCGATACGGGGCATGTCAATCATCCACCCCTCACGAACCTGTCGAATATTAACATAATTGATAGATGACCAACCCCATGAATTATCCACATATGTAGATGGAAGCCCGAGCATGTCATAAAGATCTGCAACAGACACAACGTCATATGCCTGGATAATATCTCCGAGACGTTCTACCACGAGCTCTGCGTCCTCACGGTTCATCAAGACGATATCTGCGATATCAGATCGACGAGGCTGAATCTGCTGAGATTGCCCAGGAAGATATGCTCGTTGTTGAGGACCATAACGCTCCGTGGGACGGTTGTAGTTGATCCTGCCTCCGGGGCCGTATCCGGAACGCCTAGGAGGAGCAGAGTCGCCATAAATAAGACGCTCAATTCCTCGACTAGTTGCCTCCACAACCATATTCCGCACGGCAGGTAGAAGGACATCGCTGGCAATATACTTGCTAGCCGTCTTCAACTCTCCCCCCATGAAGACTTCCTTGAATTTCGTGCTGAAAGACTTCTTCTTCTGGATGACCTCGCCTTGGATGACCTTTTCAACTTCCTTCTTCTCAGGTTTTCCAGGCTTTGGATTTGGTTCATCCTTGGACTTATTCGAATTAGCTGGAAAATCCATTATTTATCCTCTTCCTTTGCTTCTTCGATTATGGTTTTCAGCTCATGATCCATAAGGCCATCTTTGACTCCGGACTTCAAACCCTTACCCATATCAAATACCATATCAACTCTGTTATTAATGGTGGTTTGCACCGCCTCTTTAGCAATCATACCAAGAGCTACTGCTCCTAGATATTGCTTGGCCGCTTGGTAACGAGTCTCGGGCTCGTCTGTTGTATTCTCAACGATCTGCTTGACAACAAACCCAACAGATACGCCAAAAATAAAACCAAGACCTTCTTTCACGATGTCTCGATTTGATATTTCCTTTTCGCCAAATTTCAATGGCATTATGCTTACCTTTCTGAAAAATGAAAGACCTCGTTGGTCTCTCATCTTAGGGGTTGTTTTTGATGCGAGTCAAGAAGATTGTTCCTCAACAGCCTTTGTGCCAAGAATCTCAGCAGTCTTTTCCTTTACGGTATCTTCCTTCATTGCCGCAGCAAGATCAGCTGGGACAATACCATTGATAAATGCGGCAGCAGCATCGCTATTTTTTAGCAATTCCATATAAAGGTCCGAATATGCATTTGTCTGAGTGAATTCTTTGGTCGCTTGCTCATTCTTGTTATCGAATCGCTTACCATCTTCACTCTTAACACCATGAGACATGAGAATAACCTTCTTGAAAAATTTCAAGAGTCCTTCCTCATCATCATTGGCAAGCAAACGCTTCAACTCACCTTCAATACCGCCTTTGTATGAAACCTCGAGCTCAAGAAGATCTGGCTTACTAAGGTTGAAATAGAACGTTTCAGTGATATCCTCCGTATCATCATAATTCTTATAAGTCATTGTTTTCTTAAGCATTTTTTGATTCCTTATATTCGGTTACTTCTGTCTTGATATTAGGCTTTTGAAGTGATATACCTAGAGCAAACATTGCACGACACATGACGTGTTCTAAATGTCTCTCGGACATATCGCCGGCTAAATATGCATAGGCATGGGCAATCATATGGTTCAGATTGTCTTCAATCGTTAAATTACGCCAATTATCTTCTCCATATTTCTCGGCACCTTTATACAAAACTTTAGCCATTGCAAACATGGATGGCGCATCCATCAAATCGAATCGATATGGAATATCCGATTGACTAGCTCCTTCTGCATTGGTATGCATTGGAGTATCTGGGCCCATTCCCTCTATTCGCATTTACAATCCTCCAAAAATTTAGAAAAAGAAGGACGCCTAGTTTTACCTAGGACGATCCTTCTCGTGGAATTGCTGAAATTCACTCGGGGGCGATCTCGGTGGTGATCTCGTTGATCTTCTCCTCGACCTCAGCGCTCTGCTTCCGCTTCCGCCAGAACAGGACTCCACCCACAGCCGCTGCGACGACTGCTACTGCAGCCACCACGACGACGGGGTTGAACCCGGTTGTGACGTCCTCGGTCAGGGCGTCGGGGACGATGGCGTCGATCATCTCGGTCGTTTCCATTATCTTTCTCCTTCGGTTGTTTCTCTTCCATTATAGGACCTGTTTTTTTCGCGATTAGAACGGTTTTACATAGTTATAATCGAAGGCCAAACAAGGTTTACCATCTTCTGTCAGTGTCGTAGTGAACTCCAACTCCAACAATTTATCTGATGACCATCCAATACGACTGCTATTGCTAGTAAATGGGATATTTATCAGATAATAGAACTCACCAATGACGCAGTAATCCTCTCTGAGAAGCTTCGCATTGATGTCATTCACAGACCTCCGGAGCGTTTCCATATCACAGAGAAAATATCGACCTGTAAGAAGCTCACAGCAAAGAACACCGTCTGCGTTTGCTACGATGATATTGCTGGGAGGATTATTCGTAACTTCCAACTGTGCAACTTCGTCACGAATATTCTTTTCTTTCTTCTCACCAAGCTCCTCAACCACCTTTTCTCTGTATTCCTGGAAGATCCTCTCGGAGACGGCCAAGAGAGAATACGCTGCTGTGGCACGTTTCGAAGCGATCTGGGTTGCCCCAAATATGCATCCGATTGTAATCGTGCCCGATACCGCCGCAGGAATATAGAGTGTCCAGACTTCTCTGACGATTTCTTTCTTAGGAAGCTGTTCTGTAGGAGGTCCTTCACTTAAACGCCCCGCAGTCTTATAACCAGCGACACCTGCCAAATATGCAGTCGTTGCTGTACCACTAATAGCAATGCCTGTAAGGATGGACGGGCTGTTCTCTTTGGCGAAGGCTTTGGCGATGTAGAATCCAGATTTTAAGTTCATTCGTCCTCTTCTTCGTCTGTTTGCGTTAAGAGTTTGATTATGGCGAACGTAACAAGAATAAAAGCTACGAATCCTCCTATCTGAGACATTACATCATATATCTTGTAAATTACGTCTATCACATGATACCTCCATGTATTTCATGATTATTGATGCATTTCAATGCTTTCGACTCTCCCGCACAAAGATCCAGATAAGCCACAGCCCACCTGTGATTACCGTCATAAAGGCGTCGAATAAGAAACTTGCACAACCGTAATTATTATTCATTATTACTCCTTAGTTATCTCGATAAAGAAAACGTCAAGCGTTTGAACCGCTTTGTCAACATTATAACCAACGCTTTTGGTCTTGTCTTTGTTATATACCTGAACAACCACCTCAACGCTATCATCGACCGATTCTAGAATCTCTTTAAGGTGCTTTACTTTCATTTTTTTCATTTCTTCACCAGCTCGATGATGACCTTACGAACAGTATCTGCGGCCACGAAAATAAGAACAGAAGCCGTAACTGCTCCTATTACGTCTTTGGCAACTTCTCCGGCCTTATCGATATTTTCACTTGAGGCCTTAACTGTGATAGTTTCAGGAATCGAAGTTCCATCCTCCTTCTTTACCATAGTTACTTGAAGGGCCTTGTCTTTGAACATTGGCATTATAGGCCTCCGGGTTTCAAATAAGAGGATTACGAACGAATGTGAGAGTCTTAACCGTGTCATCTTCGAAAAGCTTATGAACCAAGAGCGTTTTGTTGTCTTGGATCAAATCGAAGCCATAAGCCACAGGATATGACTCTGCGTTCTTAATGGCATGACGAATCCACAGAATAAAGCCGACGGTTGTGACCGCTCCTGCGATAGCCATGACTGCATCTGGGTTTTCATTCGCCCACTTTTTGGCACGTGATCGCTTGCTCATTATCTCTCCGTTCGTAGAAAAAAAATAAAAAGTGAGAAGCTAGGGTCCACAGCCCAACGCAAACTGTGATTTTGTGGCTTTGTTTCCACACCAAGCGGGTAGGTCTTTCACCTACACATGCGTGTCTCGCTTTCTTCTCATACTAGGGGTTGTTTTTTTCGCGAGAAAAATAAAAGGATATGAGGGCCAGGCGAGAATTAACTCATTAGGTACTACTAGCTGAGATCGATCTTACTCGACTCTTGTACTATATATACAAGAACACTTCTTAGGGTGTCTACTCCTCACTATAGGGCCTGTTAATTTCGCGAATTTGAAAAAAGGGTAGTGGCTGTTTCCAGCCAAACCCTCTTGGTTTCGGATTATTCAGTTGTCTTCCAACTTGTCCTTCAGCATCTTGGCGCCGGCATATGTCATCGCAACTCCTGCGATAAGACCAACGGAGCCGATGGCAATCTTGATCCGGGCCTTCTTCTTGTCCGTTTCATATTGCTCGATCAGCTGTCGCTGCTCCTCACGCAGGGAGTGGATGATGTCTGTCAGAGCGATCTGATTTTGAATTGGGTCAGTCATTATTTCTCCTTGAATAGTCTTCCATTATACGCCTCGTTTATTTCGCGAATTATTTTGTTTTTTGAGTTTTTCCTCCCGGGGAATTTTGGAAAAACATTAGCCCTTGTTAATTCAGCGAAGGCAAAGGAAATGCGTAAGATTTCTCTTACACACTCCCCTTGACTCGCTTTCTCGGCTCTAATGCTTGAGCAAGAAGTCTTTCGCTTTCGTTGTGATCACGTCTGCCTTCTCGTACTTGACGATGATCAGCGCGATGACGACGTTCCCGACGATTATCGCAATTGTGTCCGGGCTCACGGAGAAGCGGGGCTTTCGCTCCTTCTTCATTTCCATGAGGCGGTCCAGATATACAACCAGTGTACGGTACTCGTCTGCATCACATCCAATCACCCTCATACGGGTAAGGACATCATTGATCGCAAGATCAAGCTTATCGGGCTTCTTTTTCTTGAACATTTCGCTCCTTTGTTAGCGTCTCATTATAGGAGCTGTTTTAGTTGCGATTCACTTTGAACAATATAGACGACTTAGAATCCAAATCCTCAGGATCTGAATTAAGATTTAAGCTATAAACTTTAACATCGGCTTCAGTTGTATGAATATCAATTGACCCATCGAATCTAGAGTCTGATTTATTGTAGAATCTTGCGCTAATAACAAGAACAACACTTAGGAAAGTTGTAATAACAGCAATAAAACCAAGAACTTGTGGAAGATTTGCCCATCCAAAAATAGACCCTACTATAAAATATATGGTGCTGAATACCGGGAAGATAATCATTACAAGGATTTTTATTTTCTTATAGAAACTGTCGCTAATAGCAAATCCTTTTTGTGGAACCGAGGCCATATTTTTATCCTCCATATACAATTACATAGGATCGGGGGATTCTTCATTATATACTGCACGTAACGTTGGTATTGTAGAATCAACTCCGCCCTCTTGAATTGTTGCTACTTCAACCACACGCATTCTCTGATTTACACCATAGTTACCAAGAACATTAATAATATCGCCAAGTTTATAATCTTTTTGATATTTAACCTCAGAACCTTTAGCTATAACCGCATCGACTAATACATGCCCACCAAGATGATTCCGATTAAGAACTTTTTTACCTCGATCTGATAAAACCGAATAAATTTCAGTACTGTCACCAGATATTGGCTCATAATCATTGGCATCGGCCAAACCCATTCTAGTGGCCGTACCTGTGACATCATCGAAATATCTTGCTGTATGCCATTGGTTACCAGAATAATATCCTGTTTTTTGGTCCCGAATAGTCCAAAAATATCGAGCTTTATTCAAGTCACCATTATTAACATCAAATGTAATTTCGTCTGAAAGATCTTCTCCACGATATACGACAAATAGCAAAGATTTCTCAGGACCATCTGGGTCGAAAGAACCACCATCATCAACAAATTTAGTCTCAAGTTCAAGACGTTCGGGTCCAGGCCTACAAACCTTTAAACCAATATCTGATGATTGTAGTTGATCATAAACCGCATCAGAAAGATAAGAAAGCCTTTTTGTACAACGATACCCATCGTTATCGGTGTATTCGTCAAACCCACTTGTCATAACAAAAAGATTAGGAATATTCTCAGTATCACCACTTAAAGTGTCTTGTAAGTGATTTACTAAAAGACTTTTTACGAAATCCCAAGAAAATATACCAGTTGTTTGGAACTCCATTGGATAAATGCTTAATTCAGATACTTCATCGTATTCCCAAATATCAACACCTGGGTCTACAAGATCTTTATTAAAACAAACAACTCTATCATCCATAAAACAAGCATCAAGAGTTCTTCCGGTAATCTTTACTTTAGCTGTTTCTCCTTCAGATTCATCAATGCTGTGTGTTTCGACCAACATAATAGTATCTGTTAAACTGTGTGATATTAAAGTATTTAAAGGAAAAGAAGCCATAAGTTCGTCGGGCTTACCTATAATAGTAAATTCACCAGGTAGATCAAATCTCTCAACCCAAGATATTTTATCTGCTCCTGATATTTCAACACCAGGCCTGTCGAAAACGTCCCAAGTATCTCTCTGAATTAAGAAAAAATCCATTAAATCCCCCAATAAGATTCGCGATGTTTAACCTCTAGGATTTTAAATCCTTCAGAAACCTCAATGAAATTGTCACCAGGAGAAATCATTGGCCAAATAGAACCCCAATAAATGTTCTTGAGCATAAACGTGGTATCGGTATAAACACCAAGTTCATAATGATTAATGTAGAAATAGCGACTATACTCTTCGGTCGAGATATAAACTTTGTCGCCAACATCACATGCTTCTGCAAAAGCAGAAAAAATGTAAACCAGAGGATTTCTGTTATCCCATATGATAAACTTTGGAGGTTCGCTTTCACTACTAGGGATATCAGAAATGCATTCAGCAACCATTCTAAAGCCATGAGGAGCAGTAGATTTAGTATCTAAGCAATGGAAAGCAGATTCAACATTATAGGTAACGCCATTAATATATTCGTGGCTTGCTGTAGAAGTAGGCTGAATGTTCTCACTTATATCATTGAGATCAAATGCTCTAAGAAATGGGTCGTCGCATTCAATCGTAAAAATAACATCTGAAGAGTTAGAAAATACATCAGCTTCTATATGAACCATATATCCAAACAAGCTGGCAATATATTCATTACCATTTAAAAATCTAATCTGAAGTTTGGTATCACTATTCCATGTGCTTGCTTTTCCATTATAAGCAATCATTAAATATAACTTATCACGAAGATCGCCCATAGTTTCGTCGCCAGCATAATTAGGATTAAGTTTTAGCTGGAATGAAACAATTCTTTCTTTTGGTCTTGTTCTGAAGAATTTAGGCCCATCATTATATGTTTTGATAAGTTCGCCAGGTTCAAGACCAGTAACCCTTTTAAGAATATAAGGGCTACTGCGATCTTGCTCTGTAAGAGCAAACGTAAAATGGGTAATCTGAGTACCGGCCTTTGACCCAGGAGACTTAATTTGAATCTTAGTTAGGTTCATCTATAAACTCCTCTAATTTCTCTTCAGCAAACGCAATCTGAGAACGAGTTTGACGATAAATATCACTTAGACTTAAAGCCTTTGGTGAGTGAATATTTTGTTCAAACTTGATCTCTTTCTTCGTTGGCTCAGAAGTCTTTGTAGAACCTTCCTCGGTCTTTGTATCTTGGGGTTTGGTTGCAACAGCCAATGATGCTGCTTGGTCAAGAGATACACTTGTATCAATTGTAGGTACATCGACAAGCTTATTGATATCTTGCATACCCTTCTCAACATTTGAAATATCAAGAACAGGAGTAATGGTTGGACTCGATTCACTGATTAATTGAGAAAGATCAATTGTGTTGTCGAATGCTCCAACCATCATACTGAACGCATTATTGGCGAAATTCTCTGCGCTGGTGGCTACCTTGGTATCCTTATCAAGAGCCATAGAAAGGCCCTCGGCGACAGATACACCCATTGCATATGTAGCCTTTGATGGAGAATTGATGTTGAAAACTTGGCCAATAGCTCCAAGACCATCTTTGGCCATCTGCTTGAATTTCTCAATAACTTCTCCGGCCATGCTGGCAAGACCACCAGTAAGTCCATCAATAATCGCTCTAGCTAAATTCCAACCGGCAGATCGGATCTCCGGAGCACGCTTATCAATAGTCTCAGCCATTCCATTCAAGAATTGAGTAATAAGCTCAAAAGTAGAATCAGTAACCTTAAGAGCATTACCAACAAGCCCTCTAAGAAATGACTCGAGAGCTTCGCGGCCTGCAGTTACAATATCTTCTGCTTTCTCGCCTATTGCCTTGATAATCTTGATAATTATATTTGCGCCGCCTTCAATGATCTTTACATCGATGGAACCAAGACCTCTAAGGAACTCGTCGATTAGATGCGTTGCTGCATCAAACACCTTTGGTAAATTATTAGCTAGACCATTTAACAATGTGACTAATAATTGTGTTCCTGCATCAATTATAGTTGGCATTTTAGCATTAAGCGCATTCAAGAACTCAATAATAATATTAGCTACTAGAGTGGTTATCTGGTAAATATTATTTTGAATCCCAGTAAGCAAAGCAACAAGAAGCTCGAGACCAACTTGAATAAGACCGGGAACATTATCCCTAAGAATTTGAATAATGCCCTGAATAAGTGCTGTAATAAAGGTGGCAATCTGAGGCATATGGTCGATAAGGAATTGAAGAATTGTAGAAAGGATCTTACCAAGGGCTTCTAAGATAGGTGGTATTTGTTCAAGTAACTTTACAACAAACGTGCCAAGAGCTATTACAAGACCTTCCACAAATTGTGGGATTAAAGCTAAGACTTTCAATAAACCCTCGGGGCCAATTTGTATTAAAGTCTTAATAGCTTCAACCAACAAATATACGCCTGCACCAACGCCAAGTATAGCTGCTCCAAATAATGCGAAACCTAGGCCAATAGATATAAGAGCAACGCCAAGGCCAAGCATAAATGGAAGAGCACTACCAAGTGCTACTGAAGCAACACCAAGAACCACTAATACCGCAGCAAGGGCAACAAGCCCAGTTAATATTTGCTGCCAACTAAGATCACCAAGCATTTTAAGCCCAATGGCCATTACAACCATGGCTCCACCGGCGACTATCATTGCAAGAGCACCAGGAAGACCTTCTTCCATAGCAGCCATGGCAATAGCAAGAATAGTTAATAATGCGGCTACAGCTATAAGACTTTTTATTAAATTGCCGGCATCCATGCTAGCAAATACTTTAAGAGCTAGCGCAAGAATAACAAGAGCCCCGGCGGCAACTACTACCGCAGCTGCTCCAGGAAGAGCTCCGTCTAAAACATTAAGCGTTATTGCAAGAATTGTTAAAAGAGCAGCTATGCCAAGAAGACCCTTAAGCATTGACTCAATATCCATATCGCCAAGTACTTTGACAGCTAGAGACATAACCACTAAAGAAGCAGCAACAAGTAAAAGCCCTGCTCCAATTAAAGGAAGATCGGCTGGCATAAATGTCATTGTAATTGCAAGAGTGGCAAGAAGAGCCGCGACCCCAGTCAATCCACGAACCATTTCTTCCCAACTTAAAGTTGAGAGGATTTTTACTGCTATAGACATAGAAATAAGAGCTAAGCCCAATGCAAATATACCTGCTGCAGTACCAACAAGTAACAAATCATTAGGCATGAATTTAAGCGCTAATCCAAGCTCTATAAGAAGTGCTGCCACAGCAGTCAAACTACGAGCCAATTCTGCAGGAGACATAGAAGCTAAGATCTTAATAGCTACTGCAAATATAACTAAGGCAGCTGCAAATATGGTTAAAGTTGTTGTTAGGGCAACAAGTTTAGCTGCATCTTTGGGTGTTGCAATAACCTTATTAAGAACAACAAGAGACCCAGCAAGCTCTCCCATACCTACAGCAAGGGCCGCCATAGCCTTTGTAAGAGCTCCAGAATCGATGAGAGATAGAACAAATACGGCTGCTGTTAAAATACCAAGAGCAATTGCGATCTTTTGAATAATCTCAGCTTTGACCTGTTGTTGCATGGTCTTAAGAGTGCCAGTAAGCTGGTCAAAAGTGCCTGCTATCTTTTCAATAAGACCGCCACCGAAATCAAATTTGATTCCATCCTTAAGTAGCTTTCGCATCATTACCAAGAAACCGGCAACGAGACCAACGTTTACGGCATCCCATACGCCACTAAAGTCGGCGTTCTTGATAGATTCTTTTATCTTATCAAATATCTGCTCGGCAACTACTCTTAGTTTTGCAAGCTCAATCTTGAATTTTTCCCAAAATATCTGGAACTTTTCTCCGATTGATACTAATTGATCCCAACGTTCACGAAGCCTATTACTGGCTTCGCCAAGAGCTGCCATTTGTGATTGTGCAACAGCAGTGCCACCTTGGCCAAATAGGTTTGAGAAAAAGTCTTTTACCTTTTGGAATGCTTCTGCAATTTTCTCAAGCTGAGGAGTTATATTTATCTTGTTGATAATCTCAGCAAGATGTTGAAGCTTCTCGTTTAGTATTTGCCCCCAATTACCGTTCTTAACTGCATCATGAAGAGTTTCTGAACCCTTTGATAACCCCCCAACAAGTTCTAAGAATTTACCTAATACTTGTTCTGGGAAATTAAGAGCTCCGAAGAAATTCTTTATTGCACTAGCAATTGTAATAAAGCCAATTGTTATAGTCTTGATAATGGTCCAACCAGAAGACAATATACCAAAGAAAACTTTAAAAATCTCTCTAAGCTTTTCTAACTGTTCGCCGGTTGGAATAAGACTGCTGAGAAATGACTCGAGATTCTTAACTATCTGACCGAGTTCTACTCCAGTTTTCTGAGGAAATATATCTCGCCATGCCTGCTTTATTGCCCCAATAACAAGAAGCAAACTAGTAAGAATATCACGAAGGCCTTGGATAGCCGCTTCTCTACCTCCACTATCACGGAAAGCAGTAAGCATATCATTTCTATTTTGAGCAGACTTTTGAACTATACCACTAATAATATTGTTTAATCCAGTAAAAAGTTCTTTGGCTTCTGTGAAATTACCAATAAGAAGCTTAAAACTCTCAGCCCATCCTGTACCAACTGCTTCTTTAACAGTGCCAAGAAGTTGAGTAAAAGTCTTAACCTCAGTGGCAGCATCTTCGGCTATTTTTGCAGTTTTAAGAACTCTCGTTGCTTGGTCTTGACTATATCCTGCAGCAATAAGTTGACTCTCAGTCATCTCGTTGCTCATGGCTTTAAGAGCTAATTTAAGAACGTCTGATGTAAAGACGCCTTCTTCCATAGACTTCTTAAAATTTCCTCCACCCTTTTCCCACTCATCGAAAGTTTGTCCCATTGGGACACCATTAAGCTTTTTAAGCGCTACAGCAGCCTCAAATAATTGCTTCTTAAGAGGACCTCCAATACCAGCGTTTGTAACGGAAATCCAATCTTGTGCCGCAACTTTACCAGCAGACATAGCCTGTGAAAGCTGATACATAACACCAGATGCTTGTTCAGCATTAGAACCCGACATTGCTGCAAGATTAGAAATACCCTTAATAGCGTCGGTTGAATCTTGGAGATTTACGCCTGCCGCGGTGAAAGTGCCAATATTTCTAGCCATTTGGCCGAAATTATAAATGGTCTTATCGGCATAATTATTTAAATTATCCAGAGACTTTGTTACGTCATCTAGAGTTGTACCTTTATCCGCAGTATTGGCAAGAATAGTTTGAATAGAGTTAGCATTTGTTTCAAACTCTTTAAAACCATCTACTATTGGACTAAGACTAAACCCAGAAGCTAAACGTGCTCCTGCAGATATAGCTCTTGTAACGATGTTATCGATTATGGAAAATGCGAGGGCTCCCATGGCGCTGAATTTGCTGTTAATTGACTCAACAGCAGAAGCAATACCATCAAGATTGAATCTTTTCCCAGCATCAGAAAGACCATCAAGGCCTTTAGCTGCGCCGCCGAGATCTAAACCCTTCTTAAGGTTATCTAATCCAGTAAGAGTAGGACCAATCTTTCTTTGGAAGTCGTCGTTATCAAACTTAATAGCTACCGCTCTATTATCAACGCTAGGCATTATTTGGTCACCTCCCTCCAAAGATCATCTACCATTCGATCAAACATATCTCGAAGTGCTGGGTTAATATAATCTACTCCCTCAACCCATCCTCCGGTGCCTGTTCCATGCCCATATTGCAGAATAATTGCGATTGGCACATTATCCTCAATATGATTGTTGGTCCAGGTAATAGTATAGGTGCGAAAAGTTCTTGTTATTTTATAATCCCAAGAACGAGCAGTTAAACCACTTGCTTGCGGAGTAGCATCAGAAAGTTCTCGAACTCCCATTCTACCATACTTATCAAGAATATCGTAAAACTTACCTTTTTGCATTCTTTGTAAGAAGTTTTCGATATTTTGGAAAGAACCACTGCTCTTAACTTTAAGCACAATAAGGCCTTTCAAATATTAAGGCGGAAGAAGATCTCCATAAACATACCATTCGTCTACATCAACTTTATGTAAACGAATATGAGCAAATTGTCCGGCAGAATTCAAAGTGCCTGTAAGGCTAAGAAGAGTTACGCCAGATCCAGGAACAATTATAACTGTGCCAACGTCTCTTTGAATAACATCAATAACTGTTCCGTTTATAAACGGCACATCAGCATCTGGAGGCACAGTCACATAATGATCTACAGCATCATACATCTCAATGCATTTACGATCGTCATCGAGCTCTAATACATAATCGGTTGTTTGTCTAGAAAAAGGAATACGACGAAAATCAGTAACTGTGGGGCCGATTTCGGTTTGACTATAACTAGTGACAACAGGCATTTTGTCTCCTTTTTAAGCAAGATCCCCAGAGACATACCATTCATTTGCTGCAACTTTATGCAAACGAATACGTGAATATTGTCCAGCCGAATCTAAATTGTTAGCAAGACTACGAAGAGTTACTGACATTCCAGCAACAATCGTTGTTAATCCTGAACCTCTTTGAATAACATCCACAACCGTACCAATTGGGAACGCCTCATCTGAATTTGGAGGAACCGTTAAATCGTTTGCAGACGAATCATTCATTTCAATGCATGTATATGCATCGTCAAGTTCTAATGTATAACTTGCCGTCTTTCTAGAAAAAGCCATATTTAAAAGAGGATCAATTAAATTATCAACACCAACTTTGGTATAGCTAGTGATAGTAGCCATTACATCTCCTTAAAAATCTCATACAGTTACCTCATACGTTGAGGCGTCTAATATATTAATCAAATCTGAGTCAATCTGGAAATCATCAACACTAAGAGAAGTAATAGTGCTATCTGGCCCACGTGCAGACCATGTTTCATCATCGTTATCTGTAATAACAACAGCAAACTCATTGTATATTTCAACCATTGTCGGCATTCTAGGATCATCATCCTCTGTGCCATATAAAACTTCTTCAATGGCTATAAGAACATCAGGAGCAATCTTTGTGGAATCTAACATAACATGAGATGACGGTCTAAAACCAGGAAGTTCTCCTGGGACTGAGGTAAATAACCAACCGAATTCGTTCGGTGCAATATTAGCATCAATGGTTTGGTTAGTAACATCTTCCGGAACAGCAGTTAAATTATAAAGAAGATGAAGCTTATAACCAAGATCAATTCCTTCAACATCATTGCCAAGGAGATTCCTATAACAAAGATCAAAAACACCACGAGATTGGCCATCAATATACATTCCATCAGCACATTCAGCAAACCCATCATAAGGAATAAACTCATCAGGATATGTGTAAGCCTTCACATCTGCCGAAATATCACCAAGATAGATAACCTCATTAACCTTTTGATCATTATAATAAACCGGGCTTGTTGTGACTCCTTCTTGCTTAATATCTACAGAAGTAAGCCCATTCCAAGGAACTCCTGGACCAGAAGAAGGATAGAAAACGCCACGATCAATACCAAGTTCAAACTTTCTTTCACCAACCTGATCCCATGTAATTGTGGCCATTATTATCCCCTAGTTCCAAGTTTAGCTTTGCGTTGCGCATTTAAAGCTCTTTGTTGTGCTGCTGCTTCTGTTCGAGACATTTTCTTCTCTTTAGAATTCTTGATATTACAAATCCTAAGTAAAGCAAGAAGCCTGTTCAAATGCCAATTCTCACATTCAAATGGAATGTTATAAAGAGTCATCCAATAATAAATCAACTCAGAAGTAATTATCTCTGGTTTGGGTCTACCTTTATTACCCTTTAATTCAGAGAAAGTTGTGGCAGATTGAGGAGAACTAATATAATCATTAATCTGATTTAAGTTTTCTTGATTTAATCTGGCAAAAACCTCCGGAGTAAAATTATCAGAAAGTGTCATAGCTTCAACATAAGCTTTAACTTCTTCATCAGATTTATCCGGATTTGTCAAGAATGGTTTCTCGAACTTCGACTCCCATTTTGACAGTGAGGCCAAAGAGTGTTCTAGCTCGAGAACAGTATCATTAGAGTAAAGGAACTCTTCGACATGTTCGTCATAGAACTCACCACCATTAACAATTATTGTGAGCACTCTTTGGCCTCCCATCAAACTATCAAGTAACGTTAACCGTAAACACCTTCTGCTGAGCCGTGGGCACATAGTAGCCGGCCGCTGCGGAAACAGTGACACGATGGATACCGTTAGCAAGGGTAAGAGCCTCTGCTGCTGCCTCGTTAACTCCATTACCACCGACAACAACGTTATAGTTATCGCCATCCCAAGCCTCAACAGTAAAGAGAGCATTGGTAGTGGTACCCGTGATATCAATAGAATCGGCATCACCAGCAACAGAAATGTTGGTTGCAATTGCGTCACCATCGAGAAGAGCAATAACTGCATCTGGAAGAGGAAGCGAAGGATCAGTTCCAACAGTTCCATAAAGAAGATCTTCAAGAGCAGACAAAGCACCGGAAGTAACCGTGCTTGAATCGATGACAAGCAAGGACGTCGGGCGAAGATCAGTAACAGCAACTGGAGTAGTATTGAATGCCCAACTGAACTCAATGGCTTCTGGAGAATCATTCACCGTAGCATAGGCACGCTCAGATGGACTAGCAAGAGCTCCATAAAGAAGATGCAACTTATAAGCAAATGCATCGCCATCTTCGTCGTTACCAAGACGGGTCCGATAAGAAAGTCCGAAAGTTGCTCTTGCTTGTTGACCGACAGAAACACCAGGAGTAGGCTCGTTCGTACCGTCACACTGACCAAACTCTTCTGGATAAGTATAAGCGGTAATAGTACCACCAAACTGCTCCAGAGAAAGCAGATTCAAATACTTAATGTTGTCGGCGTAAAGAGGAGTGGCCTCAGCGCCAGACGGCGTCTCAGTAACACCAGTCAAACCATTCCAGGCATAACCGATGTCGTAGACACCACTAGTAGGAATATAAAGGACTCCATGGTCGACACCGGTCTCGAAAAACCGTTCGCCAACGTCGTCCCAACTAAGTGCAGTCATTGTTTCTCCTTAGAAGGAAATCTTGAAAACGTCGTGATTTAGATTGTCAGCAGCGTAAAAACGATCATATATACAACCAGGAAGATCTTTTACTGACGCTGGCAGTTGGCTATCGGGATCTCGATCGATAACCGTAATTAAATATCGCTTAGTATGCGAATATGGGTTGTTATTAGCAAAATCGGTAAAAGCATAATCTCGCCGATACACAATACATGGATAAACCATGTTAATAGACGAAGGTGGCTGAAAATAAACATTATCACATATAGCCAACAAAAGACCGTGTAAATCCAATCGATCTTTCATGGGCTCACCTCAGCTAATGGTCCGTTATAAATCTTACCAAGAGTTAAAATAAGCCTTGGTGAACGAACCTCAACTTCAGACACTGTCCATGGTTTACCATTCCAAATTATATACCGAATATTACTAAAATTCTTATTGGCTAAATCATCAGCAACAATACTAATAGAATTTCCAACCGAAATGTTTGGATTAACATTATCATCTTCGGTCACAATACTAGTATTTCTGATAACATCACCATAATATGGATATTCGGTAATAGTATCAACCCAAACCCCCGAATCTTCAGGGAACTCTTGAGATTCGCCATAACCGACATTACCATAAAATCGGTTCATAGCGTCTCCTCAAATATCAGCTGTTACGGGTAAAGGACCAGGTATCGTCATCGCTCGAATGGAACGCATAGCTGCCGCTCGATGGGTAAGCAAAGACAGCGAAAGTCTCGCCCTCATCAATAGCTGCCTGAGCACCAGTGGACAGCGTATTGTCATCCTCATCCTTGTAAACAACGCCAGTAGTAGCAACGATGGTGATAACGCCAGTCTCAGAATCGAACGTCGGAGCGTTCGGAGTAACCAGAGTAACAGCTGCTGCCACCTTGTTAACCACCATGGCGGCCTTCAACTTGGTGAGAGCACCAGATGCCCGGGTCTCAATCAGATACTTGTACTGGTTGTAATCGATGTCGAAATCATCGAACATCGCCACTTGACCACCCTTGTCTGCACCCAATGTGTAATCAGTCAGGTTAACGAGGATAGCGACGATATCGGGGTACTCTTCAAGAACCTCAACTGCAACAATACTCGAAACACGAAGTTTCGCAGCGATCTCATCAAGAGAGCGATAAAGATCGCGACCAGTAGAGTCCTTGAGAAGCATCATACGAGCAATGTAAGTCTCAGTAGTAAACATAGTCGGAAGACCAGTACCACGAAGAGCTGAGCGATGTAACACAACAGCATCGATAAACTCGCCAATTGTCGAACTAGCATCATCGATATTGATGTTAACCGTAGTGGTATACACCTCGTTATCTGCGACAATCGGACGAATCGAATCTTCGTTGATCTTATCCTCATCGCTGGGGTCACGACCATCCCCAACAAGGATCGCACGAGCAATTTCCTCGTCAAGCATAAGACGCATTTCACCCTTAAGCCACATCACAACATCAAAATCCGTGATATCGACCATATCATCACGGTCAAGCTTCTGCTTCTTATAGACTGTAGTAGGGGTTGTAACTCTACGAGCAACCTTGAAGAATTCTTCCTTCTTCATGTTACCCTTGACATAACCCTTGGCACGAGCCTGAGGGAAAGTCAAATCGCCCCAGATAGTCCGAAGGCGTGAGAACGGACTCTTACGAACGCCGTTAAGAACAACATTCACCCACTCGGTGCGACGAGCCAAGAACTGAGGCATGCTGTCGACGTTCTGGGCATCCGGGAACAGCACATCGATATCTTCAATACCATGCGACAGAGCATAATTCTCGACGGCTTCCTTAAGAGAGCCATACTTGGTTGCATCTGCCACAATGCCTTCCATATCGGCATGGGCAAGTTCATGCTTCACGGGCTTATCATCTTTCTGTTCGAAAACATTTCGGTGGGCCATTTCTTCACTGCCTTCCATATCGCTTTGGGACATGCTGCCAGATTGTGATTCAATTGCTTGACCGACCATATAATGCAGCACTTGCTGCTGAATCTCGGTCATAGAATTATAAACCTCAGCGATGGTAGGATCGTCGCTAAGATTATCTGCGTGTTCAAGGCCACTGTCGGCTGCCTCGCCCACCATGTAATGCAGAAGTTCCTTCTGCTTATCATTCAAAGTATCGTAGATGTCTTGGATAGTTTCATCTTCGTCATCTTCTTTTGAATGAGAAATCAACTCGTCGTTGTTAACGTCGAGGCTAGTATGCTCAAAATCAAGACCAGTATAAATAATGGCCTCATCATCCATCTCATCGATTTCACCATCAGAATGGCGAATAGAGACGTTCTCAATCAAAGCACCAGGATTTGCTCCGGAAAGAACAAGACTAACCTCACGAATTGCTCCATGAAGAACCTTGCTCGACCGCTTAACAAGCTCATTGGCCCAGATCGAAAGTTGGTTAATGTCGTTGTGCCGAACCAAACTCTTTGCGTGCTCTGCCTTCTTCGAATCATTGAAGAAACAGTAGGCATAAACACCCTCTGGGCGATTCTCAAGAACAGCGTGTCCAAGAACATTCTCGGGGTCACTGTGACCATGCTGCCAAACCAGAGGAACTTGGATTTGGTCCTGATGCTGAAAAGCATTCGGCATAATTGTGAGACCATCAGAGCATTTGAGCCCTGCCTTGGTCGCCCAACCGCTGAAGTCAGCTTCCATTTTGACTATCCTTTCAAAAGACTAGAATGGTAAGTTAGTAGATCCCTTGGGGGTCTTGTGATGTAGCACCTTGATCCAATAGCGGAACATTATACCCCGGTTGTGGCATGTTACTATTCATTAATTGATCGGCCTTCGGATCGTCTGATGGTGGAATCCCCATGAAACCGCGAATTTCGTTCGCAGAAAGAATCTCATTACGAGAAAACTTATCAGCAATGTCTGCAATTTCAGACAAAGGAACAAGTTTAAAGGGATCTCTGAAATACTTAATTCGTTCTTTAGTAATCTCACCACCCTGAGTTACTAAAAAGGCTCTTTGCATAGCTTCAGTAACAGCATCGAGTAATGGTTCTACTGTTCGATTGTAATAATTAATCATTGTCTTTTCATCAGCAGTGCCATTCATAACAGCGTCAGTAATACCGAGTTGAGAGTAAAGAAGGTTGGTTAAATACTCAATCTGTTTCAAGAGATTGTTCTCAACCGGACGATTTAACTGTGTAATCTTCTCTGTTCCATCAGTATAAGCAATACCATACTGACTGCCTTTTAATTGAAACTCGATATCTTTACGGCGAGCTTCTGCTTGTTGTCGCCTTGCTTCAGATTTAATTACATATGGAAGCTGAATTATCAAATCCAACTTACCGGAACCTGTTTGCTCATCAACACCGTCAAGTAGACTTAGCTTTCTAATAAGTCTTTGTAATGTTGAATTGGGCTCATTCATAACTGAGTATAAAGGATTCTCAACAATAGCTGCATGTCTTTTTTCAATGATAATGTCTTGCCGAATCCCTCTCTTTTCATTATAAAGACTTACACGAATGTGTTTTGGAAACCATTCAAGAACCTTACCGACTCTAAAATTAAAGATATCAGTAATAAGATTTGTATCTGGGTCAATCATAGTATCTACTGGGACAATAGCTACTACTCCATCGTCAAACAAACTACCAATAATGTCTTGACGAAAAGCTCTTGGTGATTGATCCATATTTGGTTCGAACGTTAAACAACGATTTAAATCGCTCTCTACATCTTTTGCGTACCGACCCTGATCGTCTAATACAATATGACGAATATCAACACCAGCAACATCAATAGAAATGCGTGTGTAAATAGAGGAGATGATTGACCGCTCTGAATTATACCTTGGCCTAGATGAATATTGGCGAATGGTTGCACTAGGCCCATAAGAATAGCCATAAGTAGATGGGGTTTCAGAACTTGTTCGAAATGCATTATTCAAACGTCGAACAAGCTGTTTAAATGATGGCAAATTACTTCACCTCCTCATATGCCTTGATACTTAGTTCTTAAGTTTTACTTCCATTTTGACTGATTCAGCCCTCCATCATGGAGTATTAATTCCATGCTTCTTTAAAAAGTAATTAATTTTAGCTGCGTTGCGCTTAACTTTGGCACTATTAATAATAGAGGAAGCTTTCTGCTTCATCATTGCACGATTCTGAGGTCTGCTAAGAAAAGCACCACCCGCAATAGTTGCTGCAACTAAGGCTGCTTGAGTTCCCGGCTCTCCAGTAACTCGTCTAAGAACGGCACCGCCTCTTTGTTTATTTCTCTTTTTAAAATCGGCTCGTCCACGCTCTTTTATGGCTTTAGATGCATGTACATCAAGCTTCTGATTTGCTAAATGCCTATCAAACGCCTTTGCATAAGCAGGATCTCGCTTTTTCTTATCTTCTACTGACTTATTGATAAGCTTTCTACGAGTGCCAGCACCTTCGCCATAAAACATTTTAGCTCGAGCGGCCTCTTGAGCATCTTTACGAGCCATTCGGTCAGTACTTCTTGGGGTCTTGTCGGATTTCCGAACACCCCACTTCATTCCCTTAACGCCAGAATGATCTAGAGAATTATCATCAATAATCATATTTTCTCCTACTAAGGTGTTGTTGCTCCAATACGACTATTTAAATAGTTTGTTTTTGCTGAAGTTTTAAGGTGTTGCTTTGCGGCTTTCACATTTCGTCTAGGAACCTTAACGTTTCCCTTTTTATTTAAAACATTTCTAGTTACATTAACAGCAGCGGCTGCTGCAGCAGCACTAAGACCCATACTAAGAAGTGGGCTAATCGGATGGCTAGTTTTCTTAGCGAGAGCAGCGAGCCCAACATTTGGAACTTGATAAGCTAAGGCTCCGGCCCCAATAAGTTTAGCTTTATCTCTGGCTCTTCGTTGTCCCCACTTCATTCCTTTTACGCCAGATTGTTCTAATACATCTTCATCTAGAATCATATTTAAATCCTTTTTTTTAAACTAAGCCCGGGTCGCCCTTGGTTTTGCCAAGAGGTGAGGTTGCAACACACATAAGAAGAGAAACAATACAACCACCGACAAAAACTCCAGCCATATGCCCCCAATCGAAAACCCACGCATTGACTGACGGTGCTTGAGATTGAGCAATTTGCCCAACTCCTAGGAAAAGAAGAACCGATTGACAACCTGTACGAATAACTCGATCTAAAGTCTTCTTCCAAAAATCAATACTGTAAAGTCCTTGGTCATCATCCATAACTAACCACCTTTAGAAGTTGTTGTAGTTGGATTCGGCGTAAATCCTGGATCACAACCAAACCCTTGATCACAGTTATTCTGCTTTACTGCTCTATTAAGAGACACTTCAAATTCAGCAATAATTTTAGTAACTAACTGCTCGATAGCTTTACCCGTAGAGGCTTGCCCTCTAACCTGAGCTTCTTGGTAACACTGCCCCTGTGGCTCTGTGCAATCGATAAGGCGAATTCTTGATTGATGGCCTTCCCAAGTCCCAACCAAAACAGCAACCAATAACACAAAAAAGCATAGTGCAGGCCAGAAAAGCTTTTTTCTAGTTTGTGCTGCAGCCAAACCAGGAAGCTCTGTGTTTAACTTATCAACTGAAGTAGAAAGGGCTTTAAGAGAAGCGGCTACAGCAGCAAGATCAGCGTGTTCTGTTTTGTCTGTCTCCCTCCTCATCGGATGCTCGTTGTCTGATGATTGATTCGAGATCATTCAAAGCCTCTCCAAACTTTTCCGCAACAGTTGATATTTCCCGAAGTAGTTGGTCAATCTCTGGTTGTTTTTCTAAGGGGTCTGTCGGCATGGCATCACCTATTTTTCTAGACTTCGTTAGGGTTAACACCATCTTGTCCCTTCTGATTATATTGCCGTTCCAACTCTTCTCTTATAGTTCTCTTTTGTTCTTCTTTTGCTAAAGCACTGAGAACTCTTACCGCTTCTGTGAGAACTGGAAGAATTTCATCTCTCTGAGATTTGATCAAATCATCCCGTTGTTGTTCTATTCGATCGCTTCGTTCTATAATTCTACGAACTGAAGGCCAGAACCAAATATAACCAGGAGGAATCAATGCTAAAAGAATGATAATCCCGGCCATGCCTATCTGAATCAAATAATCAAAAATATCCCTAGAAGATGCCCCTGCCGATTGTTGAATTATCATTAATCCTAGGAACATTTTATTCTCTCAATTCAGTATAGACAGATATATACTGCAAATTACTGATCTCGAGTTGGCAAACCAGTCAACACCTTCCCCATATCAGATTGTTCTGAAATAGGAATAAGATTTGATGCTCGTCGGATAATACCCGCAGCCTTAAACAACTCATGAGCCGGCATAGTATCAAGATGGACCTTGAATTCTCCATCACGATCGTAGTCAACCATAAACTGTTGGCCCTTCTTGTCTCCGTCTGTATAAACGAAAACGGCAGAGCCCATACGGTCTCGAGTATCATTTTCCCAAGAACCACTAAGAATGCCAGGAGGAACAACCTCCATCATAGCTTCCTTGGCTGCTTGCTTCATTGCTGCCTTAACTTCCTCATCGGTCTTCATATTGAACCATTCCTCCCATTCAGAAAGAGAGATCGGAGAATTAATGACGTCTCCGCCACCCATCTCGATCAAATTGGCTAGATCACAAATACGTTGAACATTGAGAGCTCCTGGATCCCAATGAACATTTCCTGGTGCATGTTGATGCCCACAATGGCCGGGCAATACAATCCACGCATGTCCTTGTACTCTTTGGCGAGCATCTCTTGTTGCTAAGGTAAACCCAGCATTCTGTCCAAAGAATTGGACATAAAGGGTATGACTGAAAGACCTTCCCATAATTTCTTGCTGTGCTCGTCGAACATTAACAGCATGCTTAGCAAGAAATAGAAGAACATTATCGTTCCAATTTTGTGAATCTGCAGCAAAACCACAAATCTCTGTCTGGATAACAGGAACACCATTAGTATGAGGATAACCACCCGGGTGTTCAAGAGCACAAGCAGCAAAATTCATACCACCATATTGTGCCATACCCCAAGTACCAGGATCAACACAAAAATGAGGCGAATTATACACAGCATCAGCAAACAAACGATTAATAGCTCTAAAAGATCCGAAGCCAGACTCGGTTGTATGCCATAATTTCTTAGGCTCAGCGTTTGGTTCTGGATATCCGCCACAATTTTCTGTTGGCAGCCATTCATAACCATATACCCAGCCTTTCTCTTGATAAACGCCCATATTTCCTCCTTTCTATAATAGATTTGACTTTAATTACTCAAATTGTTCCTTATTTAGCTTATATGCTACCCAAGCATCCATTAAAGCAGCAACATTGTCTATCTTTTCATCAGAACGTTTCTTTAAAAGCTTCCTATTGCCATTTGTATCTTCCATTGTTATAGCATTACCCATGGCAAACGACATAAGAAGCTGATCGAATATAAGCATTCTCTCTTCACTAAGATTCTTCAGCTCACCAAGAGGAACAGACTCAGTCTTTGCTCCTTGGATAACCTTTTCAATACCAAAAGGCCCGTTTTCTGCTTCCCAACGAGCAATAAACTCTTTTGCATTGTAAGGATCATACCCAAGACAACGAATATCATACTCTTCGTTTTGAATAAAGTAATCTAAATCGTCATATACTTCCATCATATCAAGAATTGTACCTTCAAGAACTTGAAGAGATCCTTCTTGAATAAACTCCTCATACTTTGCTCTCATAGCTCCTGGGAGCCGCATAAGAGTCAATGATGTAATATAACTCCTGGTTTTAACCCCAAATTTCCCATTTGGAAGAGGAAATATGAAAGTAAACGCTGTAAAATCGTCACCTTGTGAAAGGTCCATACCAAGAGCACAAGGAAGACGCCAAAAACTCCTTGTGGGGTGAGTTAATGTCTCTTCATAAGTAAAGAAGTAGGTATAACCTTCCATAGGTATACCAAAACGCTTTGCAAGAATGTCATTTCGAGAAGCTGGAGCTTTTTCGGCTCTTTCAACGTCAAGTTGATAAACATCATATGTTACTGTATGCCCAAGATTAGGATTTGCCTTGACCCATACCGATGGATCAGAAACTTCCTCAATTTCATCTAACTTATAATGCCAGATAGAAACATGCTGTGCTTGATACTCTCCACGAAGTATGCTTGCAAGTTCCATTTTGATTGTATCGCCAGAACCATTACGAACAGTACCCTCAGAACTGATAGCAACAATCAAATAGTCATCTAACTTAGATGCGCCTTGCTCAATAGCACCAACAACGTCTTCTCTTATGTCTCCAGAAAGCCATTCATCTACTGTTGAAACTTTAGGTCTAAGGCCTTGAAGCTTATTGATAGACATTGGACGGATCTCGATGATTGACCCAGTAAGAAAGTTCTCGATACCCTTTTTAGTAGACGCAAGTTTCAATCGATTGATCTTAGAACCAGTTGTGTTCTGTAATGAACCCTCAGTAAGGAATTGAAACAAAGGGCCGCGAGCTCTTGTGATGGATGTCCGAATAGGAGACATCACTTCTTCAGATTGCTTCATAGTTGGGGCAGTAGTAATCTGATGAGTTGTTGACGTATCTACATTAAGAAAGAACGATTGCAAACAAGAAGCATACATAGACTTAGCTGCGCCACGAGCAACAATTAAGAACTGTTTTGTGGTTAATCGTTTCTTGATAGTTCGACGAACATACTGTCCTTTTCGACCATCGTGCCCAGGTTTATATACGCTTCGTTCTACGAAGTAATACCAACAGAAAATTTGTTCGGCCCACAGCTTGAATGTTTCCAACAAATAAAGATCTGCGCCATCTGTTAGAGTAAGTTCATTCTCACAGTATAAGACAAATCCTTCTGTAGCAGCTTCATCATAGTAAATATTAGGGTTTTCAATTAATTCATCAATTCGATTCATCTCCATAGAGATTTCACGATTGACTGGAATCTCTCCAGCTAAAACCTTTTGGCGAAATTCAGCATAATACTTCGGGGTTGCTTTATTTTGTAGTGTCAACTCCATAAACAACCCCCTTTACTATTTATCGCTTAGGTTTGGGAGTAATGAAAGAGGTTGCGTCGGGATGTGTTTTACCAAATTTCTTCTGAATAAGAAGTTTAATTCCGTATAACGTAGCTCCAGCTAAGACTGTTCTTGCAACCTTTTGCCCGCTTTCACTAATAATAGCATTTACTGCTCTTTTTCCAGGGTTCAAATCCTCATCAACAAGTTGCTTAAGCTTTTTCTCTTTTTGAATTCTCTCGATAGTAGCATCAAGGTCTTTAGATGAAATAATTCGTCTTTGTTCTGATAATAACTTTCGCTTGTCACGAACTTTTTGTTCTCTTGGAGACCGTTCCTTTCGAACACCCCACTTCATTCCTTTGACTCCACTATGATCTATAGAAAAATTACTCATCACGCTACCTCATCCATAGGATCATTCGGGTCAAGATTCCACTCACGTTGAACAGCAATACGACTTTCAAACTCACTAATCTGCTTGTTCATGGCATCAAGCAAGAAAGAAGTGGTTGGGGGATCAAATAACATCTTAACTTTAAGAAAGACGTATGAGCGAATAAGGTTCAGATCAGACTCAGAAAAGAAATCATCCCAAAAATCCGATTCATCTTCAATATAAAAATTCTCAGATGGGCCAACGCCAAGTTGTCCTAAAACTGAGAACACGCTATTAATATGCGTAATAATAGTCATATCAAAGACATCATAAGTATCAGGAACACCAAGAATTTGCTTAACTGTTACTAGGATGCTATCTTCCATTGTCCTCTCCTTTCAAATTTACCAAAGCTTAGTATCGCCAGGAGATCTTTCGACATATGGCTTTCTAAGTTGAGATCGATCACCATAATGAATTATATTATGAGTTTCATTGGAAGTAGTTATTAAAAACTCTGGATCTAGAATCCAATCATGAGAATGAATAATATCATCTGGAGTCATGGGATTCATATGGTGGACAACCAATCCGCCACTTATCTCATAACCTTCAATTCCTAAATCACGACCTTCATCTCGTAAAATAACAGCACGTCGTGCAGCTCTCCATTCAGGAGAAGTATAGAAATTCTGATTTATCCATCTATCAAACCCAAATGTTTCAGCACCAACTTGCCCACTTAGTACAAGATAATCAAATCGATCCTCAAACGTTGAAATACGTTGAAGTTCAGAATAAGTTCTTGTTCTCATTAACCCAACCTAAAAACAAGAGACTCTTCGCCCCAATAAACACCAATTCGATCAAAAACCAAACGTCTTGGTGTTTCTCCGATCATTGATGGATGTGGACCAATTGTTGCATGTGGTCTAAAAGTCTTATGCTCGCTTTTATTCCAATGTTCAACAAATCTACGCATGGCCATAATTTCTGGCGTAGGTCTTAGAGTTAGAACATCAACTGGTTCTTCTTCATCGCCAAACTTTTCAACACCAAGAACCTCTAAACTAAAACGATTATTCATCATAGCCAACGAACCAGCATCTTTTGCCAACTCATTGAACTCTCCTGGTTTATGATCTTCGATTTTACCAGAATATACCAGTGTTAAATGAGGACATTCCAAAGTTGACCAGTCTGTTTGAAGAGGAAGAAGGGCAATCATAATTGAATCTTTATATTTGTCCATCATCGCCCTCTTGTAATTCTTCAACAGTTTGGCCAGCATATGCTCGCATAGCACTAAGAGCATTTGCATACAATTCTTCAATTCTCTTTTGAGACTCAAGTTGCTCTGCTCTAGCTTTAAGAACCAAAACGTCTTGAGCTAAACGCTCTTGCTCGAGTTTCTCTCTTGAAGAACCCAATTTTAGGAAATGAGTAATAACCTGTGCCGATGCCGTTCCTTCTTGGAGTTGCTTTTCAGCAAGCTCAACAGAAAGACCAATAAGTTGATTCTCTCTTTGCTCAGGAGTAGTAGCTGGACGAGCTCGACGAGGAGGCGGTTTAGATTGTCGTCTTGTGTTACCCATTTTCTACTACTTTCTACTAATTAAGGTTTAATTATTGCTTCTGCAGTGATAGCTACAGCTGCCGCATCACCAATATCGCCGACATCTTTTGGATTTAAGATCTTTTCTCCACTAATCTCTTTTTCTCCAAGAATTTCAATCAACTTATCGTGCTTAGCTTGAAGTTCAATAAGCTGTTGCTCGATTGGTGTTTGTGGAGGATCGACAGGAATTCGCCATTCTTCATCTCCAATATTTACTTCTTTAACCGCTGGGCCAACGCCTGTAACTCGGCGAACAAGCTCGAAAACACCGGGAGAAACTTCTTCTGTTACTTCTTCGTAAGAAATAACATTAGATACATCGATGTCAGGCATTATGCAGTCCTTTTAAAAGTATACCATTGAAGTCTCATCCCATAAAAAGATGAAGAAGGGTTTTTTGAAACTACTTCTGATCTAAGCGTATATATGTTTGAAGTAGAAATATTTATTCCTGTAATACTAGCAACCACATTTTGGACACTACCAGAAGAATACATATCTCTATCATTATCAATTATAGTACCACTTAAACTTGTATCTACTATTCCAGCACTATTAACACTTGTATAAATTATATCAAGAGTCCAAGTTCCATCATGTAATGGTACTTTATACTCTCTATATGTTCCGGCGGATGTCTGATTAGAAGAGGTTGTTAAATAACCGCCAGATAAAGCAGCAGACACTACTAATCTTGATGGGGTTCCAACCGCAGTATTCTCACTAAACCAAAACCCCCAAGGACAAATATCAATTCGTTTTGGCCAGATATTACTCATGAGCCAGTCCTTGTAAAATTAATTAATTGAATAAATAGGTTATAATTACTGGAAGATGCATTTTTAGTATCTGTTCTAAACTTTAATTCTTTAACTCCACCAGTAGATATAGAAATTCCTGTCCATTGTTGAACTAAATTAAGTGAATTAGTACTATTATACATATCTAAAGTTGATAAATCAGAACCATCAAGACTGGGAGTAAGGATTCCTGCCGAATTAACCTTAGTATAAATAAGAGTAAATGTCCATGTTCCACTTATAAGAGCAACATCCCACTCGACATGTTTAGAAGCTGAGCCATCTGCAGCAGTCATTCTTCCCATACCAAGAGATGTAGAATCAACCACTCTGGTTATAGAACTATAATTACTCGACGCCTTCCACTTCATCCATGGAAATATGTCTATATGATGTGGACCATATTCAGTCATTAGGCACCAGTCCTGAGGAATGAGAACCAATAAATAACCATTTGATAATCTGTGCCTGAAGTTCCGTTAACCTGATATTTTAATGTATAAACTCCGTCGGAAGCAATAGCAATTCCAGTTACTTCTTTTATAATATTAGCTGCTGCTCCACCATCATTTCCAACAAAAGTCCCAAATACAGACCCATCTAAAGAAATATCAACCGTTGCTAATGGTGTATTTCTAGAACGAATAGTTGTAAATGTATATGTACCCGAAGAAAGATGAACAAACCACGAGTAAGAGTCTCCATCATCCGAATCAGCAGCGTTTACTTGACGGGCATCTCCGCCACCAAGTTTTAAAGAATCTTGACTACGAGTATAAGTCATACCACTACTAGCGTCACAACTAGACCATAATGGATGATTCCTATAATAAGGCATTAAAAAAGAATCACTACCAAATCGATATGGATTAACCAGATTTGTCATGTCGGAACTCTCGTTCCTATCAATGTGGCTTTGAGACCTATTGCTCCACTACCCTCATCATCGATGAAAAATGTCAACTCGGCATCATCGGCTATAGATGCATCTGAGATAACAGCAGCGGTTGCAGCAGTTGTAGAGGTCTTCTCATTGTCATCTATAGTAACTTTAGTACTGAATATAGTTGTACCCGATTCTTTAATATTTACAGTAACTGGACCACCTGATGTGGAGGCTGTCTTCAAAGAAATGCGAACTTCTGTAAGTGTGAAGGCATATGGAGCACGAGCAGTAAGAACAGCGTTTCCACTATTAGTAGTTAATACCGTTGTTTCATCACTAAGAGCAAACATCAAACAAACTGGTAATGTTGCAATCTTAGAACTAGGAATAGAATTAGTCTTGAGAACTAAATCAACTTTATTCCCAGAATCATCATATGTCCAATCAAATACAGAATCATCTACGAAAAATGTAGACAATGCATCTTGAATTGCCTCTGCAGTAACACTTACTGTAATTGCTCCGGTTCCATCATCATATGAAACAGTAAGCACACCGGCTTGTGTAAGTTGAGCAGCAACAATATCTTGGACTTCTTCAACAAAAGAAGTAATCTTTGACGTAGCGATGCTTGCTGTCTTTAGAACTACTCCAATAGCATTACCCGAGTCATCGTATGTGAAATCAAACTCTGATGTATCTGGGAAAAATGAAGCCAATGCATCTTGAACAGCTTCGGTTGATACACCAATAGTCTCAATATTTCCAGAGTCATCATATGTTGCTGTAAGGATGCCAGAAGAAGTTATAAAAGCTCCAACAATATCTTGGACTAACTCTGTGAGTTGCTCTTGAGTAACTACACCTTCCCAGCCAGTATTACCCGTTCCAGATTTCTTTGTATAAAGAGAAGGAAATACCCCATCCTGATCGAAATAGACAGACCCAGGATCAGCTGTAATTACACCTTCTGGACTACCAGATCCACCTTTGAATTGAGCAGAAAAAGTAGTAAAGAAATCTTCAAAACTCTCAACCAACTCAACAAACCCAGTAAGAACAGCCACCATAATTGGAGCGAGGCTTGAAACTTCTGCCCACGTTTGAGGTGTTGTCCCAACAACAATATCATCGGTGAGTAAGATCCAATATTGTCCATCATCCAAAGCATCGTCATGATGAACTCTGACAGTAAAGCCTTGGATCATTTCTGCATCTTGGTCGGCTCCTGCCCAACGAGTCCATGCTCCAGCACTAGGAACATATACTCCATTATATTGGCCAAGAGTTTGATTCTTAACTAATACTAGTTCGCTAGGATCGCCAGTGAGAGTAACACCACGAATAGTTTGTAGTCCATTTAAAGTAATATTTGCATTGGTTATTGTAACTACATCGGTTCTATAATCAAAAATAGCTCCGATAGTGCTAGTAACAGCATTATCGAGATCATTGAAATCGGCTTTTGTTAAATCTTCGGCAGTTCTTTCTGTTATTTCGTCTGCCAGATTAGATGTTAATAAATCCAAGGCTGCTTGAAGAGCAACATTATTAATAATCGGATTATCTTCATCTGTGTTATCTATACTAACAATACCGCCATCATCAGTTACACTTTGAACGCTTCCTGGCCCTGGGTCTCCTGGTGGACCTGGCTCGCCTTGACCACCATCTGCTCCTCGTTCGGCAAGAACATCCCAATTAGGGCTTGGCGGTTCATCATTAAGAATATTATCGTTAGAAACGTAACTACTTCCTTGATGAGTAACAGCATCGCCAGGAGAATAGTTTGTGTCTGGGTCCCAAGGGCCAAGCCAGTTTGGAGTACCAGAAGCTCCAGTATCTCCTTTAAGACCTCTCGGACCAGTTGGTAAGACTATTGCTGTAGCATCATCAATAACGATTACTTGTTCAGCAACACTATTAACCAATATGCTTTGTTCAATTAAACCATCAGCAATATACTCTTCATACATGCTCATTCTGTCACCGTATCCTTAAATGCGACTCGAATGGGCCTTCTTAATACAGCATATGGTTCGCCACCAGATACACGTTTGATATCCATATAGCCACGTTCTGCTGTAATTGAGTCTAAATCAGAATCATCTATTCGAAAAACCAACTCGCCATCAGTGCCATCTGTTGCAAATGAAACTTCCCATGTTGCAATAAGATCTGATGTTTTGGCTTTTCCAGAACGAATTTCACTAGAGATAGTATCCTCAGAAACATCTATTCCAAGAAACACTGAGACAATATTTGTTCGATCCTTAAAAACGTTTAGTGTAGCCACGAACTTTACTCCTCAGTGTTTTTATTTGAAAAGTTAAATTATGCTTCTGATTCTTCAATAAGGCCGTTGGTACGAAGAACAGCAAGAATAGCATTGATTGCTTCGCCATAAGTGTCAACTGTTGCACCAAGAGCATTTAACTTTGTACCCAATGTATTAAGGGCTGTCTCAGCCTCAGTATCAGAGAACGTAGAGTTCAAAGCGTGAGACGTTGAAGCACCAACAGAAGTAGTGTCATCAACATCGTCAATTGCTTCTCCAGTTGCTCCAACTGTATCCTCGATCTCGTCTTGAATAACTTCACGGACATCTGCCTCATGAAGAATTGTGTTATCGTGTTGTTCACTCATTGTATCTCCAAAGTTTGTTTATATTTCTAAACTTAACATTTCATTTACTAAAGAGCAGCACGTTCCTCATCTGAGATATATCGATCAAAGATCTGACAGTTCCGATATCGACCAGTTGCCGCGCCTTGCCCCGACGTACCATTTCTTGACCCAAGATATCCGTCACGACCATTAAAACCGCGGCCAGCACCATTAAGTTCAACATCAAGTACATCATTAACCCATAAAGAAACTGGTAAACTAGATTCCCCAGTTCTATGACAAGTAACAGCAATACGGTTCCACGCATCTAAAGTAAGAGCAATGGTACCAGTAATTGTAGCTTGAGTATCGTTAGAACCAAATCTTACTCGAAGAGTATTGCCTGACTGGAACTCACACTGCATTGGTTCACACTGTCCTCCAGCAGTTACACACGAGAATACACTATAACCTTCGCCAGCTTGGGTTGGCATAAATTCAAGAAAGAACGTCCACTCTTCGGTTTCGCCAATTACTTCAAACCAATTATCTGGTAACAAAACATGCCCGTCACCAGGACCATTACCTACAAGACGAACGCCGTTGGTTCCATCGCCGAGAATGGTATCAGCATCAGAAGGATACACACCATCAATAGGATCAGAACCCATATCATTAGCAACGGTTCCTGAAGTTTCTAACAACGAAAGAATATGAATGGCACCAGGAATAGGCTCTGTTGGGGTTGCAGTATCTGACACAGACGTAGAAACATTATCTACTTCATCCAAAGCTCGTACTTCTATAGTATACTCTGTATCGTTTGTAAGTGAAGATAAAGTTGTTGGCGAAGTTACAGGTGTCCATAACCCCCAAGTTTCTCCTCCATCATCAGATACTCGAATCTCATATCCAGTTACGTCTTCTGATGGGCTATTATCCCAAGAAGCTTCGATCTCTGCATCACCTGGTGTAAGAACTAAATTCTCAGGAGGAGCCGGTGATTCAATATCTGGTGGAGGACCCAGTTCTCTACGACGAGACCATCGTCCTCGTCTTCTACGATATGATGGACTCCTCATGAAATCTCCTGAACAGTATACTTCGGAGTTCCTTCAGAAATCAGAGAAATTTCTCCTGTGTCGTTGCCAGACCAAACGATGAAAGAAACAGTAACAGCAGACAGAGGAAGTACACAAGTAGAGTTTGATCCTTCAACTTCTGCTTCATCATTAGGATCCATACAGATCCAGATCTCAGAAGTATCATCACGATTGAGAACCTCAGCAAATACAGGACCTCCAGGAAGCTCTGCTGTTTCTGCTTCGTCCGCAGTCAACTGACCAGAAACCGAAAGTCCTCGGACGTCACCCTTACCTTGTAATCCAGAAAGTTGGTCTTGCATAGTTAACTCCAAAAGTTGTTTGGGGAAGCCCCCTCGGAAGGTTCAACCCCGAAAACTTTTTTCAGACACTCCCCCCGGGGTTATTTTTGGGCTTTCCAGCACAGTGGGATCCGAAGCTTGGAATTCACGTGACTTGAAGTCGCGGC
>JADMIO011135759.1_pt1 | contig 55073 bp, 53 predicted proteins | sample 8958161 | NCBI WGS metagenome assembly JADMIO01 (sample SAMN16585339, study PRJNA669376) | soil metagenome | isolation source: Crop rotation soil | place: USA: Cullars Rotation, Alabama | collected 2011
AACTTGTCCACGTGGAATTCTAAGCTTAGGATCCCAATGTGCTGGAAAGGAGCGCCGGCACTTACGGCCGCTTCTTCCAGGGGAAGGCCAGCCTTAGCATCCACGCCCGGCTCACCGTGTTCGAGCTTTCCGACCTCTCGGCTCGCGAGGAACTGCGCTCGGTCGTGCTGACGGCGATCATGTTCCTCTCGAGCCAGGCGATGCGCGCCGATCGCGCGACCCGAAAGGCGCTGCTGCTCGACGAGGCCTGGCAGCTCCTCAAGGGTGGGTCGATGGCCGACTTCGTCGAGACCTACGCGCGGACCTGCCGCAAGTATGGCGCCTCGCTGATCACCGCCACGCAGTCCTTGAACGACTACTACAAGTCGGAAGGCTCGATCGCCGCGCTCGAGAACAGCGACTGGTTCGTCATCCTCCAGCAGAAGCCCGAGACGATCTCGGACTTTTCCAAGCTCGGCCGCTTCGAGATGTCGCCGGGCACCGACGCCCTGATGCGCAGCCTCAAGCGCAACGGCACCGAATATTCCGACATCATGATCAAGGGGCCGGAGACGCTCGCCGTCGGCCGGCTCGTCCTAGATCCTTATTCGGGCACGGTCTTTTCCTCGAGCCCCCAGGTCTTTGCCGACATCGATCGCCTGGTGGAGCGCGGCCTGCCAATGGACGCCGCGATCGAGCGCGTCGCTTTTCCGGGCGATCCGGCAAAGTGGACCAGCGCGGCCAACCGAATGGGCGAAGGCGAGCCGGAGGCGGCCGAATGAACCGCGGGCATGAAACACGCGGCGCCGCAGTAGCTTATTGGCTGATCACCATTTCGAGCTGGTGCGTGCTCAATGGGCTCGGCGCGCTCGGGCTCTTGGTCCTGTTCTTCATCTTGTTCGCCAACGCCAGCTTCGAGGGATTCTTCCGCGAGGGGGGCAACCTTTCGGCGCACTATCTGGTCGCGGCGCCGGCCGCGCGGGCGTCGTTTCAGCATCTAATCGGATGGCTTTTTGCGGGCGCCTTCGCGCTGCTTGCCGCGATGCGCGTGCGCTGTCTGATCGCTGATCTGCGCGGGGGTTCCACAATGCCCCCATCCAACCCCGCCACTTCCGCAATCTGAGGTCTCGCCGATGCAGGACTTGTTTGGACATATCGAAGAGCCAGCGCCGCCGTTACCCACCCCGCGGCGGAGCGGGTTTGCTGGCTACTCCTGGACCGGGATTGTGGTCGGGGCGGCGCTTCTCGGCGCCTCGGTCTGGGGCGCCTGGATCACCCGCGAGGTGCTCAAGGTAAAATCGCGGCGGATTGTTGCGGTCAGCCTCTCGGCGATGATCAACGATTTTGTCATGGCCGAGGCGCGCTCGGGCAACAGTCCCGAGCAGGTCGAGCGAGACACCCGCCATTTCATGGCGCTGCTCCAGGATGTGCTCCGCAAACGGGCGCAGGACGGCACGACGATCCTGGTGGGTGAGGCGGTTGTATCGGGTTCGGTGCCCGACGTCACCGCGGAGGTGCGCGGGGAAGTCGGCCGGCTCATCACCGCAAACGCACCCGCTTCGGTGCCAACGCTCGGTGCGGCCCCGCCGCGGCTTGCGCCGGTACCCAGCTCCGAGTCCGCGCCCGCGCGGCGCGGTGTGGCGGCGCTGCTTGGACCGGCAAATGGCCAAGAACGATGAGTGCAACGGTGAGAGCCCCTATGAGCCTGGCCGTCAGCGCGGCGGGGTCCGGTGGCATTGGGCCATCGCCGGCTCTGCCTTGCTGGGGCTCCTGGGCTGGAAGTCTTTGGACGACGCAGTGTCGCAGCGCCTGTTCCTCGTCAACCGCTCGCCGTCGCTACCCAACTGGGCCTTTCTGGTGAAGCGCGGCACCTTGCCTATCCGCGGCGACACGGTGTTCTTCGCGCCGCCCGCCACGCCGCTGGTTACGCGGCACTTTGGCGTGCGTCCCGCGCCCTTCGGCAAGATAGCCTACGGCATGCCTGGCGACGTCGTCGAGCACGAGGGCGCCGACGTCTTTATCCGGACGGCGAACGGGCAGGGCGCCCGTCGCCGCGTCGCAACGATGAAGCCGCGCTCACGGCTTGGCGAGGTGCTCGAAGCAGGACCGGTCGGGACCATTCCGGCCGGCTGCTACTATGTCGGCAGTCCGCACAAGGACGGCTTCGACAGCCGCTACGCCGCGATCGGCTTCATTTGCCGCTCTCGCATCATCGGCACGGCCGAAGCGAGCGTGCTGTGAGGGCGGCCCTGATTATCCTGGCCGCAGGTTTTGCCGCCTTGCCCGCGCCCGGCATGGCACGCGACTACGGCCAGCAGGGCACCGTCTTCGCGCTGCTCGAGCCCGACCTGCTCCGTACGATCGAGACCAAGCTCAAAACGCTGCAGGCAAACGGCGGGATTGACCGCATGAACCGCGAGCTTGCGGAGCGTACCGAGCGCAAGGTCCGCCGGCCCGATCCCGTATTCGGCATGGCGATGGCGGTGAAGCCGCGATCGTGGGTCTATGATCCCGCCATCGCGATCGACCATGACGTGTCCGATACCAAGGGCAATCTGATCGCCCGCGCCGGCCAGCGCATCAATCCGCTAGATTTCGTGACCCTGCGCCAGGCGCTCGTCTTCATCGATGGCGACGATGCGGCCCAGCTGAACTGGGCGCTCGCGCGCTACACTGATCTCACCGCCAAGATCATCATGGTGAAGGGCGCGCCGCTCGAGGCCATGACGCGCTACCGGCGCCGGTTCTATTTCGACCAGGGCGGCTATCTCACCGACCGCTTCGGAATTCGCGCCGTGCCCGCCGTCGTCGAGCAGTCCGGCAAGACCATCCGCGTCAGCGAAATTCCCGTGTCGTTGCAGAGGGGCGGGTAATGGCAGGGCGAGCGCGGCGAACTCTGCGACTTGGGTTTGGCGTCATGGCGTCAGCCGCACTCGGCCTGTCGCTGTTCGCTTCGGCTCCGGCGCACGCGCAAACGCCGGTGCAGAATGCCACGACGACGGCCTCGGGCGGCAGCATCCCCGGCAGCTGCACGGGCAAGTTCGTCAATCCGGTCACCGACTTGTGCTGGTCGTGCCTGTTCCCGCTCTCGGTCGGCGGTCTCCACATCTTCCCCTCGCTCGCCGGTCGGCCCGACACGGGCAATCCGGCCTTGCCGATATGCCTGTGCGGATCGCCGATCCCGCGCATTGGCATCGCCATGGGTTTCTGGGAGCCCGTTCGCCTCGCCGACGTCTCGGTAAAACCGTGGTGCTTCGTCAATCTCGGCGGCAAGCGCATCGCGCCGGGTTTCGACATCGGTTACGGCAAGGCGCGGCGCACACCCGACGGCCCGAACACCGGCTCGAAGTGGCACGTCCACTGGTACATGTACCCGCTTCTCTACTGGATGGAGGTGCTGACGGACATGGCCTGCCTCGAGCAGTCCTCGTTCGATATCGCCTATGTCACCGAGATCGACCCGCTTTGGCAGGACGATACGCTGACCGCGCTGATCAACCCCGAAGTCGCGATCTTTGCGGGTCCGATCGCCCAGGCGGCCTGCGCCGCTGACTGCGCGAGCGCGACGGTCCATCTGCCGCTCGATCCGCTGTTCTGGTGCGCCGGCTGCCAGGGGCCGATGTACCCGATGAACGGCAATGTCTCGGCGCACATCGGCCACGTCCAGGCGAGCCGGCTCGCGCTCTCGCGCTTCTCCTACAAGATGCACCGGATGGGCATCGCCTGGGGGACTATGGGCGGCGAGGGCCTCTGCAAGAAGTACCTCATGCCGATCATGAAAAAGCAGCAGTACCGCTTCCAGGCGGTGAACCCGAGCCCCATGGTCAAGGGCCGCTGGGCCTGTCCGCCGATCGGATCTTCAGACCTCAAGCCAGGTTCAGGTAACACTTATCCCGCCGTCGGCGAGGACATGGGCTACCTCGTCTGGCGCAAACGCAACTGCTGCGTGCTGTGATGCGCCGGCGCCTTCTTATCCCGATCACAGCGCTCGCGCTGGCCGGCACGACCTACGCGATCGCCCAGACCGTCGACGGCCTCGACCTCGAGGCCGTCATGGGTCGCAAGGCCGAGAATGCCGAGGAGGCCGCCGCGCTTGCCAGCGAGGTCGCGCGCCGCGGCGATGCTTTGCGCGACGATGCGCTCGAGGCCGCGCGCGGCGGCGAAGCGAATTTGAACCACGCCGCGCGGACCTTGAAGGTAGGGTCGGATGGCCAGATTGACTTCGACGAGATCGTAAGTGCCGCCGGCGATAATCAGGGCGAGCGCGGTAAGGCGCCGCAGCTCATGGTCTTCGCCTCGCTGTCGATGCCGCCCGAAAGCCTGAAGCCGCTGATTCGCGATACCGCCAAGGCGGGCGGGGTCGTCGTGTTCAACGGCTTTCCCGGCAACTCGATGAAGGCGTTCCAGGAAGGCATCGTCCGGGTCGTCGACAACCAGGCGAGCTACAACAACATCGGCATCGATCCGCGGCTGTTCCGTGCGTTCCATGTGACCTCGGTGCCTGTGTTCGTCGTTGCGACGTCGGATTTCGATCCCTGCGACGGGTTCGACTGCACCACCGCCGTGCCGCCGTATGACCGCATGAGCGGCAACGTGACGCTGGGTCATGCGCTCGAGACTTTCGCCGACGGCAAGGGGCCGGGTGCGGGCATCGCCGCGGGCGCGCTGCGGCGGCTCCAGGGTTCCACGCCGTGAAGCCGCGCCGCGATCGCTTATCCGCGCTCCTGCTGCCGATCGCGGCTTTGCTGTTTGCGCCCGCCGCGTTCGGCCAGGCGGCCGGCGAAATGGACGCCGCGCACAAGGACGGGATCGATACGGGCAAGACGATGCGGAGCGAAGCGAGCTCGCTCCCCGATCAGCAGCCGACGAGCGATACGATTCCTGGCTTCCAAGGGACGCCAGGCAATCTCGGCAATCTATTCGGCAGCGACGACAAGGCGCTGAGCGCGGCGGCGGGCGGGGCATCGTCGGTCGCGGAATACGGCGTCGTCCGACAGGGCGATGCCAACAAGAGCCGGATCCCAAGCGATCAACTGACGAGCATTCGCGCGCGTGGCGACGAGATCAACGCCGAGCCGGAAGCCTACGCGCTCGGCATCGATGCCAATGGCCAGAGCGGGACCTGCCGCGAGATCACCACCGACACCTCGCCGACGGAATTCTACGAGGCGACCTGCAATGTCGGCGCCAAGGTGGAGGACGTTACTCGGACCTGCTCGATCACCATGGTGCCCGAGGTCAGCAGCACCGCAGCCTACAAGTATTATGTCGTTCCCGACAGCGCCTACGGCACGCCCTTCGCCCGCTTCGCCTCGATTGCGCCGTACATATCATCGGGCGTCTGCAAGCCGACGGGGGTCAGCAAAATGGCCTGCACCGCTCACGTCGACTATGGCTGGACGCCGGCGAACAACAAGTACTGCGACGACTACAACGCCACCGAATACGAGTGCACAGCCGATCTCGACATCGCCGCCGCCCCGAGTCCGAAGACGGGCAAGTCATGGCATGTCCAAAGCAGTACGACCGCGGTCACCACGAAACGGGTCGACGGCTGCGGCGCTCTCGCGGGCGACACGATGTGCACGCAGCAGTCCGCCGACGACATCTGCACCCAGGGTCCCGAAACCCGGGTCATCAATGGCGTACCGGTGACAGAAGCCTGCTGGGCCTGGCAGCGCTCTTACACCTGCCACCAGATCACCCAGGCCACCGACTGCGGCGATTTCGAAGCCGATCCCAAATGCACCTTCCTGCGCGACGAATGCCTCGATGAGGATCCCTCAGGCGGCGCCTGCAAGACCACCGAGCGGATTTACAGCTGCCCGGTGCCCGTCAGCACCGCTAGCCAAAAGGAATACGTCTGCGGCGGCGACATCTACTGCGTGAACGGTGTTTGCCAGGAAATCGAGCGCGATGCCTCGGACGAGCTGAAAGATGCGCTCGTCGCCATGGGCGCGATGGATCAGGCCCAAAAGGAGTTTGATCCCGATAATCTGAGCCTGTTCAAGGGCGCGCGCGAGACCTGCCACCAGCCCATCTTCGGTCTCGTCAACTGCTGCGCGGGTAAGGTGTCGGGCCTGCTCACCACGGCCGCTGGCCTCAGCGCGCTCGCCGGCGGCCCCGCGGTGCTTGCCGGTGTCGCGACCCAGTTCCTTACCCTGTTCCTGTGCTCGACCCAGGAGAAGATGCTCGACGTTAAGGACCGTATGGGTCTGTGCCATTTCGTCGGGAGCTACTGCTCTTCAAGCTTCCTCGGCATCTGCAGCACGAAGCGGAAGACCTATTGTTGCTTCCAGTCGAAGCTGACGCGGATCCTGCAGGAGCAGGGGCGACCGCAGATCGGCAAGCCCTGGGACAAGCCCAAGACAGAGCAGTGTCTCGGCTTCACCATCGACGAGTTCTCGCGCCTCGATCTCTCGAAGATGGATTTCACCGAGATCTACGCGGAGTTCCTCGAGGCGGCCAAGCTGCCCGACGAAGCCCAGATGGCGGCCGACATCCAGGAGAAGATCCGGGCCTACTACCAGGAAAACGCAGCCGCGAGCACGGGAGGACAATGATAAAGATGGCGCGCCAACCCTCTCAGAGCGGGGCAGCGATCAGGCGTCTGTTCCAGACGGACTGCTGCTGCGACCGCGACGAACTCACGCCGGAGCAGCTTGATGCGATCGCGGGCGCGCATTCGGGGCTAGCTGAGGTCCTCATCCAGGAGTGGGCGATCCTGACGCGGTGCCGGGGAGGGTGTCCCGTCGCCACGGCCGAGCTGGTCCACAGTCTTATACAGTGGTTTTCCTCACCCTTATCCGCACCAGAACTCAGCCTCTTTCTCGAGCGGCTTGTCGCTCGCGATTGGCTTGTCCGGCTCGACGAGGGGCGCGCATTCCACACGACCGGGCTTGGCGAAGAGGTGCTCGCGCAAACCGAGCCGGCGCTCGTGCGCGGCACGCTCTGGAACCTGCTCAGCGGCCCCAATTCCAGCGGAGGATCCCGGTGAAGTTCATATTGGCAACCGTCCTGCTCGTCGCTGGCCTACCTGCCGCTGTGGCCGGCCAGGACGGCGCGGAGCCTATGCCCGCAGACCGATCGCAGGCGACGCCCTCAGCCGCCGCATCTCCGGCCGGCGACGAATTCTATTGCCGGCAGCGCAAGCTCGGCACCTGGTTCTATTGCGACCGCCCGAAACCGTCCTCGCCGGATCGCTCGCGATCATCGGCAAGAGTGCCCGCGGCCCAGCAGCTCGCGGCGATCGGCCGCGAGCTCGATGAGCTCAAAGCCAGGGCGATCATCGAGCCGAGCGAGGAGAACGTTACGGCCTACATCCGTTTCCAGCGCGAGCAGCTCGACCGTGCTTCGACCTTTTCTGACCAGTGGCAGCGCACGATCTGGCAGAATCCCGATCTCGACTACACGCTGCAGCGGCCGGTCTCGACGCTCGGCAAGCGCGCCTGGCTCGACAACCGTTCGGCTGAAGAGGATCAGGCGCTGGCTCGCCTGTCCGAGCGCTACGGCATCTTCTACTTCTACGCGCAGTCCTGCGGTGCCTGCGATATCTTCGCGCCGATCCTCAAAGCGCTGGCCGATAGGAGCGGGTTCAGCGTCGTCGCGGTGTCGATGGACGGCGGCCCCAACAAGACCTTTCCGAACTATGTCGTCGACGTTGGCCAGCACGAGCGCATGGGCCTCAAGAACCGCGCGACGCCGGCGCTCGTCCTGTTCGATACCGCGACAAAGCGGCCGATTCCGATAGGTACAGGCATCCTCACAGCTGACGAGATCCGCGACCGTATCTTCACCCTCACCAACACCAAGGTCGGGAGCGACTTCTGATGGCGCTGGAACCGTTCCGCACAAAATCTGCGCGCGCAATCTTCGGAGCCGGGGCCGCGTTCGCCGTCAGCCTGACGCCGGCGTCGGCGAACGTCGGCAGCGATATGAATTCGTTCTTCTCCGACATGGGCGGCGCGGCCAACGCCAGCGGTCCGACCGCTTATCAGGGCCAGTCGGCGGGCTACTACACACTGGGTTCGGTCTGGACCCGCTTTCCGCAGAAGACGGTGTACCCCGCGAACCTGCAGCTCCCGAAGGTGAGGGCTGGCTGCGGCGGCATCGATATCTTCGCCGGCTCGTTCTCGTTCATCAACGCCAGCGAATTCGTCGCCATGCTCAAAGCCGTCGCCAACAACGCGATCGGCTTCGCCTTCAAGCTCGCGATCGATTCCATCTCACCGCAGATCGGCGGCGTCATCGACGAGATGCAGGACATCGCCAACAAGATAAACCAGTTCAACATGAACAGCTGTGAGCAGGCCGCGGCGCTCGTCGGCAATGTCTGGCCGCAGGAGGATCTGGCCTCGCAAAGCATCTGCGAGGCTATCGGTACTTCGCAGGGCATCTTCTCCGATACCGCCCGCGCGCGCCATGGCTGCGGGCAGGGCGGACAGCGCACCTCGACGATCAACGGCGCTAGCGATCCGGCGCTGAAGGCGCTGGCGCCGGGCCCGAAGAATTATGCCTGGGATATGATCAAGCAGTCGCCGCTCGCCGCGCAGAGCGAGCAGACCCGCGAGCTGCTGATGACGCTGATCGGTACGATCATCGTGCCGCAGCGCGCCAGCGACGATGATCAGCCCAACATCCAGTACATCGGCGGCCAGGTCGGCCCGATCCTCGATGCGCTGCTCGACGGTACCCAGTCGGTGACGATCCTCAATTGCGCCGACACCGACAAGTGCCTCACGACCGGTACGCAGACGCTGAGCCCTCTCGGCAATGACGCGCTGACGCCGCATGTGCGACGGCTCATCATCTCGATGTCGGACAAGATCCAGAGCGACCAGGCCCTGACGAGCGAGGAGCAGCAGCTGCTCGGGCTCGCCAGCATCCCGCTCTACAAGGTGCTGGCAGTCCAGGCCGCATCGGGGTTCCGCCTGAGCGCTGGCGAAATCGATTCCCTCGCCGAAATCACCTCGATCGATCTCCTGAACGCTATCATGAGCGAGCTGCTCGACCAGGTAGCGGCAGCGCGCGGCGGCCTCGTCAATCAGGGCGACGCGGCCAAGATCGAGCAGTTCATGGTGCAGCTGAGCGATGTTCGCCAGCGCGTCGGCGAGCGCGATTCCAAGGTGTCGGAGCGGGTGGGTCGCACGCTCGAGATTGTCAACCGCGCGATGATGATCGAGTCCACTCTGCAGAACAAAATGGCGCCGGGCATGGCCGCGTCTTTGAGCTTCTCGCGTGCGCTCTCCGCACAGGGCATGCGTCCCTAGTTCTCGAGGAATTCTGCGCATGCTCGAGGTGTTCACGACCGGCGGTGGCGAATTCGTCGTCAATACGTTTAATGCCGTCGCGGCCTGGTCGGGCGGGGGTGGCTACCGCTCGCTGCTGCGCGTGGTCATGGTCATCGGTTTTGCCTATGCGCTCCTCGCCATGGCCTGGAACATGGACCCAAAGGTCCTGTTCCGCTGGTTCATGCAATCGACGCTCATGTACTTCGTCATGATGGTGCCGACGGTGAGCGTGAAGGTCACCGACCGCGCGAACCCGGGCCTCGCGCCCGCGACCGTCGCCAACGTGCCGATGGGGCTCGGCCTCATGGCCAGCTTCACCAGCCAGGTCGGCGACTATCTGACCCGCTCGGCCGAGACGGTCTTCGTCATGCCGAACGCGCTGGGCTACTCGACCAATGGCATCATCTACGGCGCCAAGCTCATGGAGGCGACGCAGGGCCTGCGGATCTCCGACCCGCGGCTCGCGACCAATTTGAATGAGCATTTCAAGCAATGCGTGTTCTACGACGTGCTGCTGGGGCGAAAGACCTTCGACGACATTGCCCGCGCAAGCGACATCATGGCGGCAATCGGTCCGGGGTCGGTATCGCTGTCGCAGACCTGGATCGCGGCCGATGGCAGCTCGAGCATTGTCACCTGCCGTCAGGCCTACACCAATCTCCAGAACGAGTGGCAGACCTACTACAATGCCGACGCGGTCCGGATCGCCCAGCAATTCTTCCCGGGCCTCGATAGCGGCTCGGCCCAGGCCAAGTTCAATAACGACGTCGGCGGAGTCGGCAGCGCGGGACTGGGGGGAGGGGGCACCGGTTCGGCACAGCTCGTGCGCCAAGCCATGTTCATCAATGCCCTGATGCAGGCGCGCGATAGCTTCGGCAGCTCGAGCGCGCAGAGCTCGATCGACGCCTTCGCGACGACGCGCGCCGACATCCAGACGCGCAACACCTATTCGACTATCGCCGCCGGCGCCATGAAATGGGTGCCGCTCCTTAACATCGTCCTCACCGTCGTTTTCTACGCGATGTTCCCGGTGCTGTTCCTGCTGATGCTGATGCCCAACACCGGCCCGGGGATCGCGAAAGGCTACCTGACCGGGTTCTTCTACCTCGCAAGTTGGGGGCCGCTCTTCGTCGTCCTGAACATGATCTTTATGAGCCGCTGGCAGGCTGCGCTCGTGCCCTGGCAAAGCGGCGGGCTCACCGCCTGGAATTTCTCAGGTGTGAGCGCGATCAACCAGGATGCCGGCGCGCTCGCCGGCTACATGATCATGTCGGTGCCGTTCATTGCCGCCGGCATGGCGCGCGGGGCCATGTCGATCGCCTCGCATTCGGCGAGCTTCCTTGCCCCCAGCCAGAACGCGGCCGAGCAGGCGGCCGCCGAAATCACGACCGGCAACTATTCCTATGGCAACGTCAGCCTGGCGAACCGCACGATCAACACAGCTTCGAGCGACCAGTTCAACACGGCGGCCAACTACAATACCGGGTCGGGCCTCGTGTCGGTGCGCAATCCGGACGGCGGGCTCTCGCAGTACGCAGCGAACGGCTCGACGATCTACAAATCGCCGCCGGGTATGTCCGAGCTGCCGTTCGGGCTCACTTATTCCGAGGGTTATCAGTCCGAGGTTCGCAAGGCGCTGTCCGAAGGCTTCGGCCATGTCGAGCAGACGCGCGAGGCTGCCAGCCAATCCTGGACCGCGGCGCGGTCGAACGCGACACAGCTATTCGAGACCGCACAACGGTCGGCAAGTTCGGGGACCGAGGAGGGCAGGGCGCTCACTTCGTCGATTTCTCGGATGCAGGATCTCTCACAGTCGATGTCCGAGAACCTGCAGAACCGCTTTGGATTGGATAAGCAGGCGTCGGACCAGATTGCCCGCGCAGCTATCATGAGTGGGGATGTGTCCGCGGGCGTAGGCGGGAATCTGGCCGTTGCGGCCCTGAGCGGAAGCACCAAAATTGGGAGTTCGGCCGATCGGCGATCGGGAACCGAAACTAGATCGTCTGATGGCTTCTCGGAGATGTATGATTACGTTCGTAGAGAAGCTTCTTCGGAGGCAGCCCGCAGCGCTCGCGAGAGCTTCACGCGCGCAACAAGCTCTTCTTCGAATAGTGAACTCCGCGGCCTTTCCGAGCGGTTCGATGCCAGTCTCAGCGAGGCTCGCGGTCGGTCCGTCGAGGCTTCGAGCGCCGAGGAGACGTTCGATCGCTACAGCCGCGACTTTGCTCAGGCGGAATCGCACGGCTTCCAGTTCTCGCAGAACGAGACACAGGCGCTTGCCGACTTCATGCGGCACGAACTCGATCGGTCCGAGAATTGGCCGCTGCAGGCAACCGGATATTATCCGGGACTCGTCAGCCCGAACGCGCAGCAGTCCGCGGTGCGCGACACCCTAATCCGCAAGTTCGTCGACGAGAAAGTGGGCGCAATGCGCGAGGATCTTGGGGTCGTGCAGGACGCACTTGGTCGGTCGATAGCCGGGCCCGCGTCCCGCAGTGTCGGAGACATCCAGGCGTGGGGTCAGGGCAATGAGGCCAATCTGCAGAGCCGAGCGCCAGCGGTCCGTGTCGCCGGCAATGGTCGCGACCGCGAGGTCGAAGGCTTGGTCTCAGCCCGCGTCGACGACAGCCGCGATCGGCTCGATCAGCAAGGCCGTCAAATGCACAGCACGGGCGTTATGGCGCATGACGAGGCCGACCGCGTGCGGGGCGAGGTCGACAGGCGCCAGCACTCAAGTCTCGGCGGGACGCTACCGATTGTCGGCAACATCCTAGATAAGGCTGGGGTACGTGGAACGCCCGGCAATCCCTTCGAAGGTGGGTTCAACGCCAGAGTGGTCGCTCGTGAGGCCGGCGCCGAGATCAAGCAGGGCGTGAACCTGTCTGGCACTGACCGCTCGATGTCGCCGGTGTTCGGTGCGGTCACCCTCAGCGGCCGCGAATTGGGCCTACCTGGCGCGGTGGTCACGTCTGGACGGGATGGGCACCACAAGCACGCCAGCCTGCATCCCGAGGGGAAGGCTCTCGACTTCAGGGGCAACAACATCTCGGTCGCGCAGGGGCGTGAGTGGGCCGGCAGCGTGAAATCACGCCTGGGCGGCGATTATGACGTGATCTTCGAAACCTTCCCGCGCGATCCGGACCGGAACCACCTTCATGTCGAGCATGATCCGAAAGGTGGGCGAGGACGTTGAGCGCGAGCGGTCGCTGCACCCAAGTCAGTTGATGATGTAGGGCGAAACCAAAGCCGAGATTACAAAAATAGCGACAAACCATACGACAATGATGAGTCGACGCCTGGGCGACGCATGCCGAAAGGTCGAGTTCGTCAGATCATGACGGATTGACGCTGACGGCTCGCTCGCAAAATTGTCGCGTACCGAATCCCCGTAAAGGCCGGCAGCGAAAAGATCGCCCATCGTCGCGTCAAACGAAGTCTTGGACGAGAGCTCGTGCGGATCCGCCATAGTGCTATCTTCTTAGTTGAAATCAGTCAGAATCTCAACCTTCGCGTCAGGCATGTATGGTCGTGCCGCACGGGCCCTTTTCATTCAGCCGGCGTTAGCTGCCTCGGCATCGTCCACGGGTTTCCGCGGAGCTCGGGCCTTCGCCGTGGTCGGCCTGTCGCCCGGCTTGCGTCCGAGCCCAATGCTTTTCGCGAGCGTGCGACGCTTCTCAGCATAGTCGGGCGCGACCATTGGGTAGTCGGCCGGGAGGCCCCATTTGGCGCGATAGTCCGCCGGGGTCATCTTATAGCGGGTCATCAAGTAACGCTTGAGCATCTTGAGCTTCTTGCCGTCTTCAAGGCAGACGATGTGGTCGGGCTTGACCGAAGCGCGGATCGAGACGGCCGGGAGGAGCGGTTCCGTCGCCGGCGTCGACTTTGTGCCCAGACTGGCCAAGGCGCCATGTACGTTCTCGATCAAGCGAGGGAGATCGGCCACGGCGACGCTGTTGTTTTGGACGTGGGCCGCGACGATGTCGGCGGTGAGCGTGATGAGGGTGTTTTCGGCTTCGATGGCGTCCGACATGCGACTTATCCTTGTTATACCTGCGCCCCAGGTTTGGCGCACTAGTGGCCACAAGGCCGCGTGGGAATACCGGTTTTCTACATAACGGTCACCGAACGCGACGAGACCGTGATTGCGTCAGCGGATTGTAACGATGTCGACCTCAACATCCTTCTCCACCGTCTTCCAGGCCTTGTCTGCTGTCCAAGCGGGCAAGCCATCGCGCAGGGCGAGGGCCAAACAAAAGCGATCGCCAAGTGAAAGGCCGGCCTGCGCAGTAACACCCCTCAAACGGCCCGCGATTTTGCCGAGGCCCTTATCCGCTGGGACGATCTCCATGGGAAGCGGATCGAGCATTGCGTCGATGTCGCGCTCGGGCATGCCCAGCCTGACGAAGTGGCTGACGACTTCCGCATAATTGATCACGCCAATGCGCGCAGATGCGATGCTGTCGGCAACTTTGGCACCGCCAGGTTCTTCATTGAGCATGGCAAGCAAGGCAGAGGCATCCAGCACGAATTCGCTCACTCGCCGCTGTCCTTACGGCGCTGGGCGATAAAGGCATCAACGGTTGCGTCTTCCCGTTTATCGGCGAACTTCTTCGCTAGCGCGCGCGCATGGGCGACCGCTTGCGCGGCGGTGCGGAGCACCACACCGTCAGCCGTTTCTTCCAGAAAGACCGCGCCGCCTTCGGCGAGGCCCAGCCGCTTGCGGATGTCGGCAGGCAGACTCATGCGGCCATTGGGTGTGATGTTGACTTGAACTGTCATGAAAGCTCCCGAACTGGGCTAGGCGATCTAAAGCGCCTTGCCGTATCGTGCAATGAATGCAGTTTTATACCACATATTGCATTTTATGCCACATCGAGAGAAGAATGTCACGAAAGTTGAGCCGGCGGCGTTGGCCGGGCCTTAACTCCTGATACGTCTGTTCCATAGTTTGACGGCCTCTTCGTGCGATGCACGGCGCGGTCCTTCGGCGCCGCATAGCTTGCACATCACCGCAAAGAGCTGCGCGTAAACGTGCTCGTAGAAGCCCACGTTGGTCGAGGCACAGAAGGGGCATGGTTCCAGCTTGGTGGCTGGATCTACATCCATCGGGCGGCGGAAACCGTCTTCCTTCATGGTGATGTTCGGCTCGTCGGACATCCAAATATCCCCAAATTGCGCCGCTTTAGCTGTCCGAAATATGTGAGCGGATTTCGGACACGATATGAACCGGCATCACTACTGCGTTCCAACCCTCGCTGGCCTAAATGGTGAGGGGGCGATTCCGACGCACCTCTCTAACCTCGCCTTAATACAGCTTGGTCTATCTGTCCGCTCCTGCCGGGGAGGACGCCATGCGCGAAAATCAGAAAATTCGCCCATCGGTCGTTATCGGTCCGCTCGGTGAACCGCTATCGCTAGCAACTCTTCCGCCGCCCAATACAGCTCGATGGGTGGTGCGTCGCCAAGCAGAAGTCGTCGCTGCGGTGGACGGCGGGCTTCTGACAATCGACGAAGCCTGCCAGTGGTATGACCTGACACTTGAGGAGTTCGCTTCGTGGCAACGCGGTGTGGAGCGCTCGGGCCTGGACGGCCTCAGGATTACCCGCTCGCAGCACTACCGCGATAAATACGAACGCCTGCAGCGATTCTAACGAGCTGTTCTGCCTTCGGCTATTCTGATCGGGGAATGAGCAGGCTGCATGGCAGGTGGGCTAGTAGGCGAATACCGGCTGCAGACTGGATCCATCTTGCCAGCGATCGTTTGTCCGCATGGGCCAGTACGCAAAGATCCGCCTCTATCTGGTAGGCGTAGGAAACGATCTCGGTGGCAGGGTCACCCTCGCGGTAAGCTGCCGTTACATTCAAGCCGCGGTCCGTCAGCACCTCGGCTGCCGCATCGACCGTTTGCATGATCGTCTTGCGTTTCTCCTCGAGCAGATGGGTCGTGCCGCCGGCCTCGGCAAGTTGGATGGCGGTTTCCGTCGCGGTCAAGCCGAGGATATGGAGCTGGGCGTCGGTAAATCTAGCGAGCTCGGCCGCGTGACGAGCGGCGAAAGTGCTGTCGGCGAAGCCATTGTAGGCCAGCAGGATGCGATGATACACCTTGGCTCCTCTCCCATTGTTATCCCGCATTGGTTGCACAATCTTTCAAGCAGCCAAAGGGAATAGTCTTCTCGAAAATGTCTTCAACCTGCCCATCTGAATAATGTTCATGCGTGGGATGGTGGTGCGACGCGGAATTCGAGGACGCGATTCTCTGCGGAATGAACCGACTGACAGTGGAACCGAGGCCGATGCGGCCTCGGCCTTGCTGTGAGGACCAGGCTACCCTATATGACATTATGCCGATCTTAATTCGGCATAATGTAGGAATTGAATGATGACGGCGGTAGCACGGATTCAAGAACTGCTCGGCGGTGAAATGTTCACAGGCCCGCTGCACAACGATCGCGATATCGTGAGGCTTATCCGCCGCGGCGTTCCCACACAGGCAGTCGATCACTTCCTCGCCTCGGCCAAGCTAACCTTCAACGCGCTGGATCCTAAGGTGCTAAATCTTCGCACTTTTAAGCGCCGCCAGAGGAATGAGCAGCGCTTGGAACAGGATGAATCCGACCGACTGCTGCGGCTCGTGGCTATCGTGGCAGCTGCTGAAGACACGTTCGGTGATGCTGAGAAGGCCCATATCTGGCTGACTCGTGAAAGCCGAGCGCTCGATGGTGAAACACCCCTTGCCATGGCCGATACCGATCGCGGTGCACGCGCCGTTGAAGCTCTGCTGGGACGGATCGCGCACGGCATCGCTGCGTGATCGTATATCGATTATGCAAGAGTGCCCACGTCGCATTGGACGGCGAAGGCGCTAGGCTATGGGGCGGGAGATGGAACTCCGTAGGGCTCCCAATGGTTTATACCGCTGCGACGCCCAGTCTCGCTGTGCTGGAGATTCTGGTCCACCTCGATCTGCCTCGCGAACTTTTGCCCGACGACCTCCGGCTGCTCACCATAGAAATTCCCAAAGACGCGCCTATCCATCGGCTCGAGCCGAGCCCGACGGACCAGGCCGAGTGTCTGGTTGCTGGTGACACTTTTCTCAAGGCGAGTGACGCGCTGCTGATGCTGGTGCGCAGCGTGGTCGTGCCGCAGGAATGGAACGCGCTTATAAATGTCCGGCATCCGCACATGACGCGTGTTGTCGTTCGAAACGACGAAGCATTCCAGCTCGATCCTCGATTGAGTTTCTAGCTCTGCGCCTGCCAAGGCTGGCTCGCAGACTATGCGCAAGCACCGTAAGGGAGATACGCCATGGATCAGTCCCAGATCAACACGCCGGAGGATGCGCGCAAATTCCTAGTATCGTTCTTTGAGTCGTTGGACGCACCGACCTTGATCAAACTAGCGACTTATCTCCAGACCGATCCGGTGGGCTCAGCAGACCGACTGTTGGCGATCGGTGAGCAAAGCACGTGATCGCGCGGTCGCAGACGTCATTGCGATGAGCATGAAATGCCATTAGAATGCAACGATAACATATTGATTTAACATAATCTTTGTTATCATTCCCGGATCAGGTAAGCGCAATTTAGAGATGTCACACTTCTCGGACCTCTCGCGGTCCCGCTGGCACAGTCCCGTCCTGGCTAGGAGGACGAGCTTATGTCGGTGGTGGCGATGAGGCATGGCGAGCTTTCACGATACGATACGCTGCGTCATTTCGAGCGTGGCGAACTCAGGATCGAAGACGCTGCCTTGCTGATCGGTGAGTATATTGCGAACGCCACGACCGCAGTGCATGCTGCTCGTATTCATCGACGATGCGACCAGCGAGCTCATGCTGTAAATGGCCGTCGATCCGAGACCCCATATCGGCGTCGAAAAATGGCTCTGACTCAATTTTGATGCAGTTCAGGATCATGAGAGGCTGATTCCGAAGGAGGATCGGCATCATGAGCCAGCGATTTTGCGCGGCCTCTCTTGTTCCCCAAGGCTTCGCTGTCGAGCGAAGCGAACTGACGGAAGCCGGCATGGAGTTGCTCGTTCGGCCAGCGGGCCGCTCCAGCATCTGCCCGGACTGCGGCAGCGCTACGTCGCGCGTTCATAGTCGATATCGCCGTCATCTGGGCGACCTCCCGTTAGGCGGGCGGCCGGTGCGGCTCATACTGAGGACGCGGCGATTTCGATGCAACGTCGCGAGCTGCAAACGCCGAATATTCACCGAGCGGTTTGGCGACGGTGCGATCGCCCCTTGGGCCAGGCGAACCGGGCGGCTCGATCTACTCGTCTTTCACCTCGGCCTTGCCCTGGGCGCCCGCCCTGCCGCGAGGCTTTCGCAGCGTCTGATGGCACCTGTCAGCAACGATACGCTCCTCAGAGCGGTCCGACGACGCGGCCGGCCAGCGTCACTGCGCCCCATGTGATCGGCATCGATGACTGGGCTTGGCGACGTAATCAGCGCTATGGCACGATTATCTGCGATCTCGAGCGACGACAGCCAATACGGCTGCTTCCAGCCGCGAACCCGCCACGGCCTGGGCTTGGCTGAAGGGACAGCCGCAGATTTCCATTGTCGCACGCGACCGCGGCGGTGCTTACGCGCTGGCGGCCGCGAAGGCGCTACCGGAAGCGACCCAGGTCGCGGATCGCTGGCACATGATGGAGAACGCCAGCCACGCCTTCCTCGAAGCAGTACGGGCATCGATGCGCCCGATCCGTGCTGCAATCGGCGCGACCGTCATAGATCCCGCCCTGCTGAGCGCTGCGGAGCGGCTCCAGTATGAAGGATATCTCCGGCGCGAGGAGGCCAGCTCGGCGATTACCAAGCAGGCGCAGGCGGGCCTCCCTATCAACGAAATCGTCCGCCGAACCGGCGATAGCAGAGGCTATGTGCGTGCCGTGCTGCGGGGCCAGCGCTCCGAGGTATTCCGTACCCGGGAAAGTTCGCTTGAGAACTGGCTGCCCCGGCTGGATGCGCAATGGGCGGCTGGATGCCGCAATGGTGCCGAGCTCTGGCGGCGAATACAGGACGAAGGCTTCCGCGGATCTCTTCGGGTGGTCACCGAATGGGCGACCCGGCGCCGGCGTGCTGAAAAAGCCGAAGGGTTACACCGAGTTCCCTCGGCCCGTACCCTGGCGCGGCTGATGACCACCGGACGCGACACACTGTCGAAATCGGAAACTGTCACTATCGCCGCGATCGAGCGATCGGTGCCGTCATTGGTCGAGGCTAGGACTGTCATAGCCGACTTCCATGCCATGATCCGCAAGAAGGCCGGATCTTCTCTGGAAGCGTGGCTGGAGCGCGCTCAATTGGGCCCCGTCGGTTCGTTCGCAAACGGCATCAGGAAGGATATCGCTGCGGTACGTGCTGCAATCGTCTCTCCATGGTCGAACGGCCAGACTGAGGGGCAGATCACCAAGCTCAAGCTAGTCAAACGCCAGATGTACGGTCGCGCGAAGCTGGCCTTGCTGCCTGGGATCGCCTGGCGCCGCGGCAAGGGCACACCTAACGGCTTCGTCGCCGAGCTCTTCGCGACCAACCGCGATAAATTGAAAGACCTGCTGATCGGTGGCCGGCTCGATGAGGCTGGCCTGCTCAATCGCGCGGCGGGGTTCCACAAACGACCAATAATTCCAGAATGGATGCGATAGTGGCTTACGGACGCGCGCTTGTCACTTTGGCAGCAACAACGCACGGGCACTTTATGCTCGGGGCATCCGGGTGGCCGGGTTTCCGTCCAGGCGAGCAGCTAAAATCCCGGCGCGAGGTCCAGCTTGTTCTCGAATCCCGGGTATCCCACCATGTCTGCAGAATCCCCCCTTACGCCTCCGCCGACGATCCGGAAGGCTAACGCCGGGTTCGCAAGATAACATTAGTCATGGCCCGTAGTCGCAAGTTTGGGAAACTGCGGCACAGCGCACTCCCAACGAGGCTGATGGCCCTATCTAGGAGCAAGGGGGTCAGACACTATAACCCGCTACGCTGGCTGGAGGTTCTACATATCAACGCCGACCATTGCCTAGGCGTCGTTCGATCCGGCTGACCTGAATCACCCCCCACCCTGCATGACTACTAGCGCGCCGAGATGATCTGGCGTGAGTATCGCACGGTGCCCGTCGACGACGCCAAGCTGCGTAACGCACCCGTCACGAATCTCACCGGAGCGGCGATAGAGCTTCCCACCCGTGCCATCGACGATTTTCCCGTTGCGGATGATGATCAAAAATGACCTCGCCGATCAATCGCATCCCTCGTTGCCGACGCATGGTGCGGAGATCTCAAGTTTGGCATTCGTATAGTAGACGGGTCCAAGCTGGTAAACTAATCTAGCGATATTACAACGCCAAGGCTTCGATGATTGGCCTTTGAGTCGCGATGAGATGCAACTCAGCAGAGAGGATATATATGCCATCCGCCCTTACGAATGCCGACTCCGGCTACGATGTGGTGATTCGCGGTGGCGAGATCGTCGACGGAACGGGAACGGCGCGCTTGCCTGGCGACATCGGCGTGCGCGATGGTAGGATTGCTGCGATCGGCGAGATCCCGGGGCGTGGCATCGAAGAAATCGATGCGACCGGCCGGATCGTTACTCCGGGGTTCGTCGACATCCATACGCATTATGACGGCCACGCAACCTGGACGGAACGCCTCAATCCCTCGTCGCAACATGGTGTGACCACGGTGGTCGCCGGCAACTGCGGTGTTGGCTTCGCACCCTGCAAGCCGGAAGATCGTGACCGGCTGATCCAACTCATGGAGGGGGTCGAGGACATACCTGAGATTGTGATGGCCGAGGGGCTGCCCTGGAACTGGGAGAGCTTTCCCGACTATCTCGACGGCCTTGCCGCCCGTCACTTCGATATGGATGTCGCGACGCAGATTCCCCACGCGCCGCTTCGCGTCTACGTGATGGGCGACCGGGCTATGACGAAAGAACCGGCAACCGCCGACGAGATCGCGCGGATGCGGACCATTGTGAAGGAAGCGATTGAGGCCGGCGCCATCGGCTTCTCAACCTCACGCAGTCTCAATCACAAGGCGTCGGACGGTACGCTTACGCCCAGCTACGCGGCCGCTGCAGACGAATTGGCCGGTATCGCAACCGGCCTCGGCGAAGCTGGGAAAGGCGTTCTCCAGTTTATCTCCGACTTTGACGACGTCGAGCAGGAGTTCGAGATCGCCCGCCAGATGGTACGCAAATCAGGCCGTCCCTTGTCGATTTCGCTTATGCAGCAACACCACGCCCCGCAACGCTGGCGCGAAATCCTCGACCGCATAGAAACGGCCAACAGCGACGGCTTGGTTATCCGCGGACAAGTGTCAGGCCGGCCGATCGGCGTGATCTCTGGCTTCAGGGTCTCGCGCAATCCGTTCCTGAACACGCCTGGATTTCGAGAAATCGAGCATCTGTCCGACGATATACGGGTCGCAGCGCTTCGCGATCCTGCCAGACGAGCGCGCATCCTCAAGGAGTTTTCGGCGAGCGCCGACGGTGCGCGCGGTTTTGCATCATCCCATTTCGCCAATCTCTACGCTTTCAGTGATGGCCTAAGTTATGAGCCTCGCCCGAATGAAAGCATGATCGCGCGCGCCGAGGCCTTGGGGCAGGATTCCGCCGCGTTTACTTATGACTGGCTTATCGCCGGAAAAGGTGACGCTCTGCTGTATTTTCCGGCGGTCAACTATGCAGGCAACGACGTAAGCGCGATCGAAACGATGCTTCGCAGCGACCACACGATCCTCGGTCTAGGCGACGGAGGTGCACACTGTAAGGCAATCTGCGACGCAAGCCTGCCGACCTACATGCTCCAGCGCTGGTCTTCCGCGGGCAAGGGGCCGTTTTCGGTGGAACAGGTCGTTAAGGCGCTGACTTCTGAAACGGCAGAAACGGTGCAGTTGAACGACCGAGGGCGGATCGCGCCAGGAATGAGGGCCGATCTCAACGTCATCGATCTCGACCGCATAGCCCTCCACCGGCCTGAAATGGTGTATGACCTCCCTCATAGGGCTGGGCGGCTAGGTCAGCCAGCGAGCGGCTATGATGCGACGATCGTCGCAGGAGTGGTGACCTATCGCGGCGGCGTAGCGACCGGCGCGCTGCCTGGCCGGCTGGTCCGCGGCAGTCAGCAGCCGCTATCGGGCGGATGGGGCGATCGCGACGAGTGAAGATATCGCACGTCTGACATCGCTGCTTGGACATGCGCCGCGTTCCTATCGGGATTTTGCGAAGGCCGCAGCAGCGCAATGGGCACAAAATTGAACGGGCACTGATCGCTCATTCTCGAAAGGACAAATCACGGAGCGTATCCTATTCATCGGCCAACAGCCTGAAACGGTGGACTATTCCGACCCGGCGCTACCTCCCGGGTTTGATACCGACAAGATCAAGGACGGCATCGCGCTCGCCGTCTCGAAAGTCGAGGACCGAGGCTGGGTATGTGATCTGAGCATGATCCCGCCGGATGATAGCGCGCGTGAGATGATTTTGACGTCCTCCCGGTTTCTTCCTCCGGTTTGAATGAGAGTTTTCCGGTAATGTGATCCTCGTGCCGAAGGAGCATGCCGTGAAGAAGAGTCGCTATACCGAAGAGCAGATCGCTTACGCTTTGAAGCAGGCGGAGACGGGAACGCCGGTGGAAGAGGTGCTGCGCCGGATGGGGATGTCAGTGCAGACGTTTTACCGCTGGCGGAAGGACCTGGAGAAGGAGAATCTTCGGCTTCGGCGGGCGATCTCCGACCTGACGCTCGACAAGCTTATGCTTCACAGCCGAAGCGACGTAGTGCGGACGCTTCACGCGGGCATCGGCGAGACCCCAGGTAGCCATCCGGTGAAAGCCGCGGCGTAGCAAAGCCCTGCTGCGATTCCTTGGACAATCACGGCGCCCCAGGTGAGTGCGTCTCTCAAGCTCAATTCTATACCGCCTTTCTGTAAGGGCCGCGCCTGGCCCGGCCTCGAGTCTTAATCGGACCGAACCCGCGCCTGTTCTAAGTTCGCTCGTGAAGCAGGCCGGCGAGCGTGGTGCCGAGTTCCGACGGCGAGGGGGAGACGCGGATGCCTGCAGCTTCCATCGCCGCGATCTTGTCTTCGGCGCCGCCCTGGCCGCCCGAGACAATCGCCCCGGCATGGCCCATGCGGCGGCCCGGAGGCGCCGTGCGGCCGGCGATGAAGCCGACCATCGGCTTGCGGCGGCCCTTCTTGGCTTCGTCCTTGATGAACTGCGCCGCTTCTTCTTCGGCCGAGCCGCCGATCTCGCCGATCATGATGATCGACTTGGTGGCGTCGTCGGCGAGGAACAGTTCGAGCACGTCGATGAAGTTGGTGCCGTTGACCGGGTCGCCGCCGATGCCCACCGCGGTGGTCTGGCCGAGGCCGGCATTGGTGGTCTGGAACACTGCTTCGTACGTCAGCGTGCCCGAACGGCTGACGACGCCGACCGAACCCTTCGAGAAGATGGTGCCGGGCATGATACCGATCTTGCACTCGTTCGGGGTCAGCACGCCGGGGCAGTTCGGGCCGATCAGGCGCGACTTGGAGCCCGAGAGCGCGCGCTTGACGCGCACCATGTCGAGCACCGGAATGCCCTCGGTGATCGCGACGATCAGCTCGATCTGTGCATCGATCGCCTCGAGGATCGCGTCGGCGGCGCCGGCGGGAGGCACGTAGATGCAGCTCGCGGTGGCGCCGGTCGCGGCCTTCGCCTCGGCGACGGTGTCATACTGCGGCAGGTTGAGGTGCGTCTGTCCGCCCTTGCCGGGGGTCACGCCCGCGACCATCTGCGTGCCATAGGCCAGCGCGGCTTCGGTGTGGAAGCTGCCGGTCGAGCCGGTCATGCCCTGGGTGATGACCTTGGTGTTCTTGTCGATGAGAATGGACATGTTCAGGCGGCCTTCTTCACTTCGGCGACGATCTTCTTGGCGGCGTCGCCCAGGTCGTCGGCCGGCACGATGGCCAAGCCCGAGTTGGCCAGGATCGCCTTGCCCTGGTCGACGTTCGTGCCTTCGAGGCGGACGACCAGCGGCACGGCCAGGTTCACTTCCTTGGCGGCGGTGACGATGCCCTCGGCGATCGTGTCGCACTTCATGATGCCGCCGAAGATGTTGACGAGGATGCCCTTCACCGCAGGGTCGGCGAGGATGATCTTGAACGCCGCGGTCACCTTCTCGGTCGTGGCGCCGCCGCCGACGTCGAGGAAGTTGGCCGGGAACATGCCGTTCAGCTTGATGATGTCCATCGTTGCCATGGCGAGGCCGGCGCCGTTGACCATGCAGCCGATGTCGCCATCGAGCTTGATGTAGGCGAGGTCGTACTTGCTGGCTTCGACTTCGGCCGGGTCTTCCTCGGTCTCGTCGCGCAGCGCGGCGATCTCGGTGTGGCGGAACAGCGCGTTGCCATCGAAGCTGACCTTGGCGTCGAGCACCTGGATCTTGGCGGCGCCAGAAGAATCCGGGGCGGTTTCGATCAGCGGGTTGATCTCGAGCATTTCCATGTCGGTGGCGATGAACGCGTCATAGAGCTGCGAAGCAACCTTCTGGGCCTGCTTGTTGAGATCGCCCTTCAGCTTCAGCGCGAAGGCCACGGCGCGGCCGTGGTGCGGCTGGAAGCCTTCGGCGGGATCGATGACGATCGTCTGGATCTTCTCGGGCGTGTCGTGGGCCACGGTCTCGATGTCCATGCCGCCCTCGGTCGAGACGATCATGGCGATACGGCCGCTCGCGCGGTCGACCAGCATCGAGAGGTAGTATTCCTTGGCGATGTCGGCGCCGTCGGTGATGTAGAGGCGGTTGACCTGCTTGCCCGCTTCGCCGGTCTGGATCGTCACCAGCGTGTTGCCGAGCATGTCTGTGGCGTTGGCGCGGACTTCGTCGAGCGTCTTCGACAGACGGACACCGCCCTTGGCGTCGGCGGACAGTTCCTTGAACTTGCCCTTGCCGCGGCCGCCGGCGTGGATCTGCGCCTTCACGACATAGAGCGGCCCGGGCAGCTTGCCGGCGGCGGCAACGGCCTCGTCGACGGTCAGCGCGGGATAGCCCGCGGGCACCGCGACGCCGAATTTCGCAAGCAGTTCCTTGGCCTGATACTCGTGAATGTTCATCTATGTTCCTTAGTTCTAGGGCAAATTCAGCGCCTGTTTGCCAACAACAGGCAGGCCCGATCTGCGGCAGGGCCAATGTGTCATTTCAGCTCGAGGATGATCGCATCCACGGCCAGGCTCTCGCCGGCCCTGGCATTGACCTTCTTGACTGTCGCCGACTTCTCGGCGCGCAGGATGTTCTCCATCTTCATCGCCTCGACCACCGCGAGCGGCTGGCCGGCCTCGACCTTGTCACCCTCTGCTACGTCGAGGCGCACCAGCAAGTCTGGCATCGGGCAGATCAGGAACCTGGAAAGATCCGGCGGCACCTCCTCTATCTAGATTAGGCGACCAATGGAGATCTTTCGAGTGGGCAGCCCGCCTATATCGCATATGTGGTGTTTATCTTCTCGCACTTGCAGCATCAGCGGTCACACCAGAATATATGGCGAGCCTTTCAGGCACCTCTCCCAACTTTATAGGCCCGGTCGGTAACGTCCGGGCCATTTTTTCCGAGGTCCGCCAAGACCTCAATCAGTCTCCCCGCGCAAGGCGCCGACGACCTTCGCCTCTCGAACTTTGGCCATTATTTCATATATTAAAGCGGACAATATGGCGTTCCAATCTCCCTCGGGATCGCGCCCTCGCGATATTCCGGGCCAGCCATTCGCCTATCCGCTTTCGATGTAGTCACGGCTCACTTCTCGCGAGAACCTCAGTCCAATCCTTTGCAAATTCCGGAACCTTGTGACTGATCTTCAGGCCGGTCCGCTGACGTACTCCCCTGAAATGTGACCGATTTTCAGTAGAGTCCGACGCAAAGGGGGCGGACGGAATGAAGCGCAGCAGGTTCAGCGAAGAGCAGATCATCGCGATCTTGAAGGAGCACGAAGCGGGGATGCCGACGGCGGAGGTATGCCGCCGTCATGGGATCAGCGGAGCGACCTTCTACAAGTACAAAGCCAAGTTCGGCGGCCTGGAGGTGTCGGAAGCGCGGCGGCTGCGCGCGCTCGAGGATGAAAATGCGAAGCTGAAGAAGTTGTTGCCCGAGGCGATGCTCAACAACGTCGTGCTGAAGGATCAGGCATCAAAAATGGTAACGCCCGGCGCTAAGCGGGATGCCGTAGCCCACGCCCATGAGCATCACGGGCTAAGCGAGCGTCGGGCGTGCAACCTCGTCGGCGTGAGCCGGCGGGTAATCCGGGATCGGCCATCGCGGCCGGACGATGGTCCATCGCGGCAGCGGCTGCGCGAGCTGGCGACCGGATGGACGCGCGACGGTATGGGCGGCTGGCGCTTGCTCTAGGACTGATAGCAGCAAGGTATGTCGGTGGGACATGGTCTCGGCCGTAGGATGAGATCTGCCGCCAGCCGCCCGATCAGCGGCCTTTCGCTTGAGGATCCTTGCGTGGAGCGCCACGAGCAGCGTATCGATAGCGCCGCAGTGCTACGCGGACGCGAGGCCAAGGCCTTCCGTTTTCTCGAGCGATTTTCGATCCGAAGGCGCTCCATGTGTTGTATTGCGTAAACGCGGCCGGCCGCGCAACCCGTGGCACAGTGACATTTTGCGCAAAAAGATCATCTTCACGGCTCTAGGATCGCTTGCGAGCGCTCCGCCAACTGATGATCAAGGCTGGTTTATGGAAGAACCGCCAAGCTAGCTGGCCGCGATCACTGCGCCAGCAGCGGTATTGCCGCGGCGAGCTGAAACCAACTCGACGGTTCCATGGCTTCTCACTGCTGTCATCCAGCGACCCATACCCTGACCGATGATGCTACCAAACCAAATTAAGTTCGTCGCAGCCCCACAGTGCACCTGCGCGTAGCTTGGGCGGCGCATGCGGATCTAGGCGGAAACTGGGGATTGCGCTCAGCCACTCCTCGAACAAGATATTCAGCTCGATCCGCGCGAGATGCGCACCGGCGCAGCGATGCGGCCCCGTGTTAAAGCCGATGTGCGCACGCGTCGGCCGCTCGACATCGAAGGTCAACGGATCGCTGAACGCGTCTCCATCCAGGTTCGCCGCAGCGAGCAGCAAGATGACGCGCTCGCCTTTGCGGAATTGCACGCCCTCGAACGTCGCGTCATGCGCAACCACGCGCTGCGGCAGAACAATGCTATAATAGCGCAGCGTTTCCTCAACCGCACCACGGATAAGCGAAGGATTTTCACGCAAACGGTTCTGCAACTCTCCATCGAGCGCCAGATGCCTCATTGCGAAGGAGACGGTATTGATCACGGTATCGAGTCCGGCGATGAACAGCAGGATCGAATAATTGCGCATTTCTTCGATCGTAATCGGCCTGTCTTCGATTTTCAGCTGCCAAAGTGTGCTAATCAAATCGTCCTCGGGCCTTTCCCTTCGCTGCTCGATGTAGCTGGTCATTATCTCGTCGATCTTCGCGATCGCCATCATGCCGCCGGTGGGGCCGCCAGACTGCATCTGCCGGATCAAGTCGCGGAACTCGTCCTTGCGCTCTGCCGGCAGGCCCATCAATTTGAGGAAGGTTAGCACAGGGGTTGGCTCCGCGATGGCGCGTACGAACTCGCAGCGCCCTTGATCCTTCACCTCGGCGATCTGCCTGCGGGTCAGTTCACGAATTGGGGCATCCAGCTGGGCCATCCGTTTTGGGCTGAACGCGACGTTCAAAGGAGCCCTGTAAAGTCCGTGAGCTGGCGGATCGATCATGACGGGAACCATCGCGGCGGGCGTAACTCCGTTCACAGCGGGTGGGGCACTCGAGAAAATTTCCGTAGCTCGCGCAGCCTTGGACACCGCGTTATTGTCGGCCACAATCCAGTGCCCGCCGCTCGAAGTAGTATAGAAAATCGGCGGCATCTCATTGAGAAGAGACATTAACTTGCCATACGGATCCAAATGGAAATCCGGATTTTCGTAATAGTCGAAATCGAAGACCAGCTCAGCTGGAACGTGTTCGGGGATTACTTGCGACTCAAACCCGGGCATTAATCCTGTCCTTTCATCGAGATAATCCGTGCGACAAACAAGATCGGCTCGCGCGGCCCTCCAGCGTCCCTGCCTAGCGGATTGCATGGCGCCGTCATATGTAGATTCCTATAAGAAAAATAACACGTTGACGCAAATTCCGAGTAGCCCGTTGGTGGTGAACGAAAATTGCCTGAGAAAATGCCCCCTTCCCGCTACGCGATGTGCTGCATGCGATCGAACAGTCTGACCGGCGTGATCGTTGGGTCCGCCATAACCGCAAGCGCGGGCGCAGCATTCCCGTTGTGTGGCGTCACGCTGCTATCGCCAGCGGCCGGACGATCCCGACCCAGATGCGCGACAACGGTCGCTGGCGTCGCCAACCTCGGCGACGGCGAGACCAGCATCGGCTCAGTGCATCGAGCGATGAACCTTGCTAGCGCCTGGAACTTTGCGATCATCCTCATGTGCGAGAACAATCAGTTCGGCGAGTACGCCAGGATACCAGACTATGCCGCCAACCCCGATTTCGCGGGCGGCGCAGCGGTAAATGGATTTCGCGACGTCAAGGTCGATGGCAACGATCCGACCTCCTTCACGCGGCGGTGAAGGAGGTCGTCTACTCTATCGTCTTCGCGAGTGTCGGCGCGCCCCTTCTCGAGGGTTATATGCTCAACGAAGCATACGCCGACGCGACGATCGTGCCTCGGCAGAGAGTGGTCGCGGTTCGTGAGAAGGATGCGCTGGTTTCGGGGCGAGACCGGTTCTATGGCGATGTATCAGACTAGCATCAGCACCGAGGCTCTGGCGCTGGAGTCCGATCCCTGCGTCTTCCTGCTGGGCAAGAATATCGGCGATCCCTCGGGGCCGTGCCTTCAAGACCACTGCAGGGCACCCAGACCAAATGGGCTAAAGGACTCGTTCGGCCGCCTCGACCGCAGAGCAGGCAATCTCGCGAACATTTTATTTTAAAAAAATGACGCCCGGACCAGCCGGTCCAGGCGTCAGTCACAAATCCCTTGTCGGATCGTTAGAATTCGAGCGTTAGCTCTACGCCGTATGTCCGAGCCGGCTCGTAGTTCGCCGCGGATCCGAACGGAAGGAAAAGCATTGAGTAGGCGTAGTCGGCGTCGGTAAGGTTACGTCCCCACAACGCTAATTCGGCTTTGGAACCAGCTATGTCTATCTTTTTGAGCGCAAGACGAGCATTCAACGTTATGTGACCCGGTGAACTCACCGTGTTTGGATCGAAACCCTGGGCGATACGCACATTGGGGCTTTGTGCAAGCACTAGCTCCGAACTGTAAAGCGCATCCATGCGGAAATTCACAAATGCATCGCCAAACAGCGGCTTGGAATCATATGAGAAGTAGGCGTTTCCAGTCCACTTAGGACGCCCGCCTAAACGATACTCCCCCCCCTGGCTTGCGAGGAAGGCAGGATCAATGTTGCGGGCCTGACTGTCGGTGTAAGAAAGGCTACCGCCCACTGTCAGATTGTTGGTTGGCAGCGCGGTCACTTCCAGTTCGAAGCCCTTGGCGCGAACGTCGAATGCCTGCTGGACGAACGTGCTCAGGCTGGAAGCCAGCGTCGTACCGATATTGCCATACTTGGCGTTGAGAAACGCAATCGCATCTGGCGATCCCGTGACCGAATTCGGACCTTGAGCGTGGTGGTAGTCAACATAGAACAGCGCAAGATTGGTGCGAAGGCGCCTATCGAGGAAATCGGACTTGAAGCCCAGTTCCCATGAACTGGCGGTTTCCGGCACGAAGCCGATACCGGCGACTGAACCGCCCGACACGTAGCTGTTCGACCATTTGCCATAGACCAAGGTTTCGGCGTTCGGCTTGTAATTGAGGCCGACGAGGAAGCTGGGCCGAGTATCCTTGTAGGTCGGCGGGACGATATCGGGTTGCGGAATTATGACACCGTTCACAAGACTATTCCAATGGAACAGGCTGGTCTTGTTGTCATGGGTGAGGCGAGCGCCACCGACAAATTCCAATTGATCGGTGAACTTGTATTCGACCTGGGCGTAGCCCGCGATTGAGGTCGCCTTGTTGGCATAGTGGCCTTCGTTGCCCAGCGGAATTAGGCCGTTGGCGGGGAGCGGAGGTAGCGTGAACGAAAGCGTGTTCTTCATGCCGAGCGGCCCGCCGGATTGGTCGTTCGAATGGAACCACAAGCCGCCCAATGTCACATTCAGCTTGTCGGAAGTGTAGTTGACCTGAAGTTCATCGCTCCACTGCTTTGAGTAAGAATCGGATTGGGAAGCGACGGCGACGTAGCGCCCCCCAACGAAACTTTGCAGCCCTGCTGCGAACTGGCCGATCGTGGTAGCTTGTTGTGCTGGTGTGAGCGCAAAAAATCCGGCTCCCAGCGTGCTGACCGCCGAAAGAGTGGCAAATGGAACGACAGCAGCCTGGGTAAAGGTCAAGGCACTAATGCCGTCGATCGGGGTTGGCCCGAAAATATGCGTCTGCCGGTAGGCCGCGATATTCTTGATCGTAATGCTGTCGGATGCGTTCCAGGTCGCAGTCAGGCTGTGGCCGATGACCCGCTGCTCACGCGGAAGGGCAAAGGAATTGGTGACCGTTTCGGGGCGGCGATTGCTCGGGTTCAGATAGATGTTCTGGCTGTTGTATAGTGCGTTGAGAATGGGCGCGACCAGGGGTGCGCCGGCACCCAACAGCGGAAAGGCCGGGTTGTAGGAGGTGATCGACGTGCCGTCGGGTGTGCCGTGGTCATCGCCACGGTCGAACTTGTAGACTAGCTTGAAATTGTCGCTCGCCTGAAGCTTGACGGCCGCGAAATAGGAATAGGAATCGGCGGTGCCGAGATAGCTTGCCGCCACCGCCCTGTCCTTGATAGTGCCAGGCGACAGCGACCGATCCCACACCGTGCCGGCGCCGGCATTGGCGATATCGCCGCGCTTGTAATTCCGCATGAAGCTGAAATAGGCGCTGAAGGGCCCCATCTGCGGAAGATCGACGCTGGCGCGCACACGATAGGCATCATAATTGCCATAGGAACCTGAGATCTTGGCGCCGGCTTCACCGGATGGGTCGCGCGTCGTCACGCTGATCGCGCCGGCGGTCGCGTTGCGGCCAAATAGAGTACCCTGCGGCCCGCGGAGGACCTCGAGACGCTCGACGTCAGGCAGATCGAAGATAGAGCCACGCGGACTGGAGATGTAAACGCCGTCAAGATAGATCGAGACCTGCTTGTCCGATCCGGCAACGGTACCGAAGCTGAACTGACCGCGTATCGTGAAAGCGGGAAGGCCAACACCACCCGCCGAAGGCCGCACCGTCACGCCGGGCGCGATGCTGCTGAGATCGTTCACGCTGAAGATGCGGTTCGCCTGGAGCGTTTCCTGCGTCACGGCAGTCACTGCGATCGGCACGTCCTGTACGCTCTGTTCGCGCTTCTGGGCGGTGACGATGATCTCCTGGAGCCCGGCATTCTCATCGGCGCTCTGCGCCATTGCCGGAACGGAACAAATTACGCCTGCCGACGCTGCACTGAGCAGAAGGCTTGACTTAAGCCACTTGATATTCACGGTTCTTCCCCCTCACAAGTCCGGCCTCATGAGCCGAAAATCTTATACTATTCAAACTTAGCTAGATACATTTAGCGGCGAGCTCGCTGCTCCTCAAGCCATATTTTGCTGCCAACAGGCGTTCCAAAAAGACCTCGCGCCGCCGGTATCGCCCATCTCGGCCGTGAACCTTGATGCAGGCAGACCGGAATATCGCAATCACGATGATTGGGATGGCGCATTGCGCCTTGTGGATGGGAGACGGGACCTCCTGGATGGCAATGCTAGGCTGTGCATCGCGCAACAAACACCAGTTGAAGCCGGCTGATTCGATGAGGATGGCATGAACGATGCGTTTGGGCATGACTACCGAGTGCTTCCAGGAACCACGCCCCAAGGTGCCGCTGGAAGTTATCCGGCGGGCAGAAGCGCTCGGCTTCGATTCGGTTTGGACTGCCGAGATCTATGGGGCCGATGCCTTCACCACGCTTGCCCATATCGGTGCGCTTACCGGTAAAATCCGGCTTGGCACCAATATCGCCCAGCTCGCCGCGCGCTCGCCGGCATGTGCCGCGATGTCCGCGCAGACGATTGACGCTCTCGCCGGCGAAGGACGCATGATCCTGGGCCTGGCCGTCTCCAATCCGCAGATCGTCGAGGGGTGGCATGGGCAGCCGTGGGGCAAGCCAAACAAGCGGCTACGCGATGCCGTTGCGATCATTAGGAATATCTTTGCGCGGGAGGAGCCCGTCACCAACGATGGCCCCGAGATTCCGCTCCCTTTCACCGGACCCGGTTCCTCCGGACTAGGCAAGCCGCTTAAGAGCATCCTCCACACCAACAAACATCTGCCGGTCTACATAGGCGCCGGACGACCGGCCAACGTGCGGCTGGCGGGCGAGATCGCCGACGGCTGGCTGACGGGGTACAACAAATGGGTGCCGGGACGCGAACAGCATTATCTGGCGCTCCTCAAGGACGGCCTCGCGCGCCGCGACGATCGCAAGACACTGAAGGACTTTCCGATCGTCGGCACGACAGCAGTGCAGATCGAGACCGACGTCCGCGCCGCGCTCGACAGCCATAAGGCTTTCGTCGCGCTCTACGTCGGCGGCGGCGGCGCCAAGGAGAAGAACTTCCATAAGGACAACATGGTTGATCGCGGCTTCGGAGAGGCGGCGAACCGCATCCAGGAGCTGTTCCTTGCAGGCCACAAGCAAGAGGCCGAGGCGGCGGTGCCCGATGAGTTCGTCGATCAGGGACTCCTCCTTGGCCCGCGTGAGCGAATCAAGGAGCGTTACAAGCTTTGGCGGGATTCGGGACTGACCGACCTGCTGCTGACCAATCCGAGCATGGAGGTGGTCGAGCTGATGGGAAAGCTCGATCACGCCTGAGTTCAGGTCGGCAAAATACGCGTTGATGGAGTGCGCAGCGATGTCGGACCAAGTGGGTTACGAGCAAATCGGCAATATCGTGACGATCACGCTCAACCGACCCGAAAAGCTGAACGCCTACACGCCGCAGATGCGTCAGGATCTGGCAGATGCACTGGCGCAGGCCGAGGACGACAACGAGGTGCGGGCTGTCATACTAACCGGTGCGGGTCGGGCGTTCTGCGCTGGCGCCGATACTTCGGGCAACGTCCTGGGCGGCAGCGATAACCTCATCGGCCTGGAGCACGCCGTCAGGGGGCCGGCCTATGTGCTCGCGCGGATGGATACGCCGACGATCGCGGCGATCAACGGCCTGGCCTTCGGCGTCGGCTTCGAACTGACCATGGGCTGTGACTTTCGCATAATGGCCTCGACGGCGGTGCTGAACGACGTTCACGTATCGCGCGGGCTGCTAGCCGATGCGGGCGCACCGTGGCTGCTGCCGCGCATCGCCGGCTGGGAGGCGGCCTGCGAGGTCCTGTTACTGGGCGAGTCGATCGATGCGAATCAGGCGGTGGCGCTCGGCATCGTGCGCCGCGTGGTCCAGCCCGACGATGTGTTGCCGACGGCTCGCGCGCTGGCTGAACGCCTCGCCGCGAAGGCACCATTGGCTGTGCAGGGAATGAAGCGCCTAATGCGCGAAGGGCTGTCGCGCGAACAAAAACCGACGATGGAGCTCTCGGCGCGTATGTATCGCGAGCTGCAAAAGAGCGAAGACCTACACGAGGGGATCCAGGCTTTCCAGGAGAAGCGGGCTCCGCTCTGGAAGGGCCGTTGACAAGCCATCAGCGGCGGCCCTGACGCAAGAACGGCATACTTCGAAGGGGAGCGCCAACATGGCAATAATCACACCGGTGACGACGCGGTATTAACTGGAAAACTGGTTGCCGCAGTTTCCATCGAGGGCAAAAAGCGGCACCCGGACCATCCGGTCCGGGTGTCAGTGATCAATTGCTGTTTGGATCGTCAGAATTCGACCGATAGCTCCACGCCATAGGTTCGCGCCGGCAAGTAATTCGCGGCCGTGCCGAACGGCACGTGCAGCACCGAGTTGGCGTAGTCGACATCAGTAAGATTACGACCCCACACCGCAAGCTCCCCTTTGGCTGTGCCAAATTCGATATTTTTGAGTGCGATGCGACCATTCAGTGTGACGTACCCTGGTGTACCAAGCGAATTCAACGGAAATCCTTGGGCGGCGCGAGCGGCTTGGTTGGGGGCGAAGAGCTGCTTCGAGGTATAGAGCGCATCCATTCGAACATTTACGAATGATCCGCCGAACAGCGGCTGGGAATCATAGGAGAAGTACCCGCTGCCGGTCCATTTCGGACGAAACGTGGGAAGATAACTGGGACCATTGATCGCGATGAAGGCAGGATCGAAATTGCGTAAGACCATATCCGTATAGGACAGGCTGCCGCCTATCGTCAGACCCTTCGCCGGCAGCGCGGTCACTTCAAGCTCGAAGCCCTTGGCACGAACATCGTAGGCCTGCTGCACGAACGTGCTGAGGCTGGAGGCCAGCAGAGTGCCGAGATTGCCATATTTTGCATTGAGGAACGCGATGTTCTCCGGCGATGAGGTGATCGAATTCGGTCCCTGAGAGTTGGCGTAATTGACGTAGAACAAGGCAAGGTTCGTGCGGAGGCGCCTATCCAGGAAATCTGACTTCAGACCGAGTTCCCATGAGCTGACGGTTTCTGGCACAAAGCCAATGCCGGCCACCGAACCGCCTGAAACGTAACTGTTCGACCATTTACCATAGACCAGGGTGCTTTCGTTGGGCTTGTAGTTGAGACCGGCGAGAAAGCTGGGCCGCGTATCGGTGTATTCGGGCGGTACGATGTCGGGACGCGGAACTATAACCCCATTCACCAGGCTGTTCCAACGGAACTGGCTGGTCTTCTTGTCATGAGTAAGGCGAGCGCCACCGACGAACTGCAGCTTATCGGTAAACGAGTATTCGATCTGGGCATAGGCCGCCAGCGAGGTCGCCTGGTTGGAATAGTGGCCTTCGTTGCCCAGCGGAATCAGACCGCTAGCGGGAAGCGGCGGCAGCGTGAACGAAAGGGTATTTGCCATGCCCAGCGGTCCGCCGGATTCATCCTTCGAATGGAACCACAACCCGCCCACGGTGATATTTAGATCGGCCGATGTGTAGTTGACCTGAAGCTCGTTGCTCCACTGCTTGGCGTAATTGTCTGCTTGCGACGCGACAGCGATGAAACGTCCGCCGACGAAGCTTTGAAGGCCTGCCGCGAACTGACCGATTGTGGCACCCTGCTGCGCTGGCGTCAGCGCGAAGAAGCCCGCTCCGAGTGTGCTAACCGCCGAAAGTGTGGCAAACGGAACTACGGCGGCCTGGGTGAAGGTTATGGCGCCGAGACCGTCGATTGGGGTCGGTCCGAAGATGTGCGACTCGCGGTAGGCCAAGATATTCTTGACCGTAATGCTGTCGGATGCATTCCAGGTTGCGGTAAGGCTGTGGCCAAGAACCTTCTGTTCACGCGGAACGACAAAGGAATTGGTGACGGTATCAGGCCGACGGTTAGACGGATTCAGATAGATGTTCTGGCTTGTGTACAGCGCGTTGAGGATCGGCGCGATCAACGGTGCACTGGAGCCCAGCAGCGGGAATGCCGGGTTGTACCCGGTGATCGCCGTGCCGTCGGACGTGCCGTGGTCATCGCTGCGGTCAAATTTGTAGACCAACTTGAAGTCGTCGCTCGCCTGAAGCTTGACCGCTGCGAAATACGAATAGGTATCGGCGGTACCGAGATACTTGGGCGAGACCGCGACGTCCTTGATATTGGCAGGCGACAACGAGCGGTCCCATACCGTTCCTGCGCCGGCATTGGCGATATCACCGCGCTTGTAGTTGCGCATGAAGCTGAAATAGGCACTGAGCGGGCCGACCTGCGGCGTATCGACGCTGACACGAACGCGATAAGCATCATAATTGCCGAACGAACCTGTGACCTTCGCACCTGCCTCACCGGTAGGGTCACGCGTGGTGACGCTGATGGCGCCGGCGGTCGCATTGCGGCCGAACAGCGTGCCCTGCGGGCCGCGCAGCACTTCGAGACGCTCCACGTCGGGCAAATCAAAGATCGAGCCCCGCGGACTGGAGATGTAGACGCCGTCGAGATAGATCGACACCTGCTTGTCCTGCCCTGCGACGCCGCCAAAGCTGGACTGACCACGGATCGTGAATGCCGGACTGTTGGTGCCACCTGCCGAAGGCCGGACCGTCACACCGGGCGCGATGCTGTTGAGGTCGTTGACGGAGAAGATGCGGTTCGCCGTCAGCGTTTCCTGCGTCAGCGCGGTCACCGCGATCGGCACGTCCTGTACGCTCTGTTCGCGCTTCTGGGCGGTAACAATGATCTCCTCGAGACCCACATTCTCATCGCTGTCCTTGTTGTTGGTCTGCGCCAATGCCGGGGCAGTCCAAATGACTGCCAGCGACCCAATGCCGAACAGCAGACTCGACCTAAACAATTGAAGATTCATCGCTCGCCTCCCCCATGACCGGCTAAACGCCAAAACTCGTATACTTTCTATACGTAGATAAATATGTTTAACTGCCAGTGAGGCTCGCATCAAGTCATAATTTGCGGGCGCCCGACCCCCAAAAAGCCGCACGACCTAGGATATTACGCCTTCTGATGAATGGATGCCCGGCCTCGGAAGACCCCAACATCGTAGGCACGATGGTTTAAATAGCGCCATGCGACCGGTCGGTGGGAGACACGAAGTCATGCGGTTGCCGCATCCAGCCGCGCGTCGAACAAGACGGCGCCGGTCGAACCATCGCACTTATAAGGATTACGTGAGCGATCAGCCCTGGCACGACCACCGAATTCTTCCGGGAAGCACCCCAAGATACCGCTGGAAGTTATCCGACGGGCAGAGCCCTCCACGAAAAGCGCGCTTCGCTTGGACATGCCGCTGACAAGTAATCGCCAGCGGCCCGGATCTTACGAAATCCGCCCTTCCAGAAACGCGCCTCCGGAAGCAACTATCGCCGCACCGGTGACGACGCGGCAATAATCGCTCAATAGAGTCACGATCATGTCGGCGGGTTCGTCGTCGCCGGGTATCCGATTAAGCGCCATCTGCGCCGACACCAATGTGCGAATCTCTTCGATCGATGTTTCGCGGCGCTTGGCCCAGTTGTCCATGGCATCATCGAGATTGGGACCACTCATTGGTCCGCAATAGACCGTGTTGACGCGAATGTTGCTGGACCCGAGCTCGATCGCGAGCAAGCGGGTCGCAAGTTCGAGCGCCGCTTTGGACGAACCATAGGCACCCTGCCCGCGCATCGGCCGAATGGCGCTGTGCGTGTTGACGTTGATCACCGCGGCGCCGCCGCCACTTTCCAGAAGCGGCAGGTGCTTCTGAATCAGCGTCAAGGTGCCAAACAAGTTGACGTCCATCACCTTGCGCCAGTTACCAAGGTCGGCTTGAGCAAAGAGACCGATTTCGCCCGCGGTGAAAGCGCTGTTGACCATTCCATCGAGCCTTCCATAGGTGGCAGCGACGATATCGGCGATCCTTTGGCAATCCGCTTCGATCGCGATATCTCCAGGAGCCGCGGTTGCAGTTCCGCCAGCCGCCCTGATCTCGGCGACCACATCGTCGACATAGGCGGCGGTCCGCGCCACGCAGATCACCGAGGCGCCTTCGCGTGCGATGGCACGCGCGGCCTTTAACCCCAAGCCGGGGCCGACCCCACTCATCAGAACGACCTTTCCGCTCAGCAATCCGTGTCCATTCAGCGTCATCGTCAGACCTCCCCTACCCATCGCGGCGCAGGAGCTTGAAACTCTGTGCGCTGGCCCCGTGATCCGGCAGGCTCGCGATCATCACCGCCAAGCGAGCCACCTCGGCTGGCTCCTTCGCCCATTCGGCCGCAAAGCGATCGACCTTGCCCGGATCGAACTTGCGCGTGCCGATTGTGGTGTTCACTGGGCCCGGCACGATTTCGTTCACCGAGATCGCTTCGCCCGCGAGTTCCTGCGCCAGCACGCGGGTGAACATCCACTGTGCGGCCTTCGCGCAGGAATAGGCGGCGAAGTCGGGCAGGCCGCGGTGGCCCAACCCTGATCCCATGAAGATGATCTTGCCGCCGCCTCGTGCGCGCAGCAGCGGTATCGCCGCGCGCGCGCAGAAATAGGAGCCGAAGAAGTTCTGATCGAACGTCGCCCGCCAGTGATCGGTCGCGCTGCCTGCCACCGGCCCTCGGCCGGGAATACCGCCAGCATTGAGCACGGCGATATCCAAGCCGCCGGTGTCGGCGATACGCGCGAAGAGCATTTCGATCTGCCCCTCGTCGCTGACGTCCGCCGCTATAGCGAGCGCTTCGACGCCCGTATCTTTGGCGATCGCGGCCACCTCATCGACGTCGCTCTGGGTACGCGCGACGACGACGATATCCGATCCGGCGCGGGCATAGGCTTCAGCGATGGCTCGTCCGATCCCGCGCCCGCCGCCGGTAATCAGGGCACGGCTGCCCGCTAGGGTTTGCGCGCAACCAGCACTCATATTTTCACCTCGATGCCGAACCGATCGATATAGCCCCCAAAGCGCTCGTGCAGTTCGGCTGAGGTGAACCCATATCGTTCGAGAGAATAGTGATGGCTGCCGGGGTTGCTCGGTCGATCGGCACTGGCGAATGCGCGCATCCGGCGCTCTGCTTCCACCGACAGCGGAAGTCCGAAATGGCCGTAGATCTTTTCGGCCGCCTTCATCGTATCGCGCAGTTCGGGAAAGGACAGCTCGACGATCGCCGCCGGATCGTGGCCGTCAACGAAGTCGACGAGATCCGCCAACGCGTCGTCATAGATCCGCGCCCAGTTGGCGCCAATCGCTATCGGATCGGTCCGGTCGGTGAAACCCCGCATCTGGGTTTCCCAAAAGTCCATCGCCGATGCGAATGAAGTCGCCGGATCACGGTGGCTGATGACAAACCGTGCGTCGGGATAGACGTCCAGCAGGGCCTTCAGCGATATGGTATGCCCGGGCGCCTTGAGCTGCCAGCGCGACGCCGGCGGTTGCCGCCACTGCAAGACCTGCAGCGTCGCCAGATGGTGATCGTAAGCCGAGCGCTGATCGGTGCGGCGGTTCCAGTCGTAATAGGAAGGAACGTGCAAGCTACAATCGAACAGAAGATTCTTGAATTCGTGCGATAGGGTCAACACGCATTCCGTCGGGCCCGAGGCCTCCTGCTGGTTGATCGCAGCCAGTTCGGGCGCATCACGATGCTGCTGATCGATCTGGGCGCTAATCCGCGCGATGCGGGCGCGATCGGCCTCGGCATCCAACCCAGGCGGCGGGCACGGTGCGGCCGCTTGCCAACGCAGCAGGGAGTAATTGCTTGGATCCTGATCGAGCAGAAACGACAAGAGCGTCGTCCCGGTGCGCCACAGGCCGATGATGAAAATCGGCGCGGTGATCTTCTGCTGACCTATCTCGGGATAGCGGCGATGCCAGTCGTAGATCTGAAGGCGGTTTATGAGGCGGTTGCGGATCATCGTGGCCAGCAGTTCGAGGCCCGCCGCCGACAGGCTGGCTTCGCGCTCCGCGCAATCGATCAGGACTTCCAGACCCTCGCGGAATGATGATGGTCCAAAATCGTCCAGGCCGGTGAGCCGGCTCGCGGAATCGAGGAGTTCCCGTGCCTGAAGCGGGTGCACCGCCATCACCAGCGAAAGCGTGAGGCGATGTGCGCGCGCCGCGCTGCAATCTGCCGCGCCCTGTCCTCGGCCGAGAACTGTGGCGTGTTGGCCGGTAGTACATCCCGCAGGCCTGCCAGCGGCACAAGGTGCGCGGTTGGCTGATTGGCGCGCGGGGTCAACGCCTGGCGGAACAGCATAGCGCCCACCGGATGATCGCCGACGTCCATCCAATTGGGTACGCCCGGATCTTCGTGTGCGAGAACGTAGCGGATCATCCCATCGTCATCGACCTGGACCTGCCGGCCGTTCAGGCTGGTCACACGCCCTACGTAGTCAAGCGACTGGAGCCAATAGTTGTTGAGGTGGAAGCCGAGATAGGTGCCCGCCGGCGGCTCCGGGATTTGTACGATCAGCGCCTCGTCCGGCTTGAGATCGTAGAGGCCCCAGCAGAAGAACGCTCGCGCGGCGTTGACCTGCTCCAGGCTCTTTCCTTGCTCGCCAGGAGCCTCGAATGTGTTGGGGACGATCCGCGCGACGAGGCCGTCAGCATAGCCGAGCCAGAAGTTGATTTCCTTTTCGTAGAATTCCGCGGTGCGTTCAAGGCGGTCCGCAACCGAGGCGAGCGTGATCGACGGCGAGCGGTCGCCTTCGCCGTTCACGCGCACGATGCGAAAATCGCCGGGTGTGCCGTCAGCGTGCCATTCGCCGAACACCTGCCGGACAAGGACGCTGGAGGCGTCGGGTTCGAGCGGCAGCCAGTTGCCCTCAGTGCGCTCGCCGCCGACGACGATCTCGATCCGGCCGCCGGCGCCGATCTCGAATTCGGTCGAATCGAACTTCGCGATTGTCCGCGGCGGCACCACCACGCCCGGAAACCCTACGCTGACGCTTATCTCGACGAATTGGGCCGATCCCATGTCGCCCGTCAGACGGTAGACTTGATCCGGCTGGATCATCGCGATCTGATAGACGTTGTCTGGGTTGTCAAAACCGATTTTCGTATCGAAACCAATGCGGTGGAACATCGGATGATCTGTCAGCCGGTAATGGAACTCGCGCCGCAAACCGAAGGTCAACACCTGAGCCCAATAGTCGTAGGCCTCTGCGCGTTCGACCGGATCGAGCGCGGCGCCCCAACCGCCGCTCTCGGCGCGACGGTCAAGTATTTTCTCGGAATCCGCCAAGGCCTGCGCCAGCCTAGCCCACGCCGCCGCGAGCGATTTGCCGTCCGGGGAGATTGTCATAACCCAATCCTCTCGATAATCGCGCGAAACCAATTCGCAGGCCTTCGCCGACATGAAGAGTCGGCTTTCCCTCCCGATCCTTTTACTGCGCGTCGGCCCGGGCCCGCGGCAATGGAAAGCCGATGATTTACCGGGCTATGCCAGTCCGAATTTCGCCCAAATTGGCGGCGATCGAATGGTTCTTGCCGAGCTGAAGGGATTCTCCAGCGAGGGGATGACGATCTGAAAATGATTAGATCAGCTGAAGTATCTGCATATCGGGCGCGCCATCGAACAACGGCATCAGTTGCCTGTTAACATCGACGAGGGCAGCACCCCTGCCATGTGCCGCCTGCGCTGCCTCGTCGCTGTACAGCTGCATCGAGACGTACTGATCTGCGTATCCCTCGCAGCGCGCCATTTCGTAGACCAGAAGGCCCGGCTCGGTCTTCAGCGCCAAGGCCTTTGCCTGCAGGAAAAGCGTTTCAAAGGCCGATCCCTGGCCTTCGCGCACTTTAACCTTTGAAACGACGCCGATCTTCATAACCGAACACTCCCAAGTATCGCCCCAGAGCTTTTCCCACAGACCGAGTGTTAGGGCATGCGGGGACGGCGGCAAATCAAACCGGGAAACATCGTGAGCACGATTTGAAATCGTTGAGCCCCCGTAGCGCTTACAAGTGCCCCCCAGATCGATAACGTCGGTCGCGGAATATGAGTTATCGGGCAGATTGATGCGATAGCCGTGAATAAAGGGAGTGGCGCATGCGATACCAATTTCTTGGGAACAGCGGTCTAGTGGTGTCGGAACTGGGTTTCGGAGCCATGACTTTTGCGACCGCCGACGGCATCTCTCTTGCGGGCCTGTCGCGAGCGGACGGCGCGCGGGTCGTGGACCTATGCCTTGATGCCGGCGTCACGCTTTTCGACACGGCCGACGTCTATTGCAGCGGCGAATCCGAGACGATCCTTGGCGAGATGTTGGCCAAACGACGGCAGGATGTGGTCATTGTCACCAAGGGTGGATCGCGCGCCGGCCTGTCCCCTAATGACGTCGGCCTTTCGGCCCGTCACATTCATCGCAGTGTCGACCAGAGCCTGGCTAGGCTGGGTTCGGAGTGGATCGACGTCTACCTGTGCCATGTCCCCGATGCGCGTACCCCGCTGGAGGAAACCCTGCTCGCGCTCGACCAGATCGTTCGGGCGGGCAAGGCCCGCTATATCGGCGTATCCAACTGGCCCGCGTGGATGCTGGCGAAAGCCGTGGCGTTCCAGCGGGCCAACAATCTAGCGCGCTTCGTCACCGGGCAATTCCAATACAATCTGCTCGAACGCGAAGTGGAATTCGAGATCGTGCCCTGCTCGCTGGATGCCGGAGTCGGCCTCATGGCCTACAGCCCACTCGCGTCGGGCGTACTGACAGGCAAATACGCACAGAAAGATCAGCCGCAAGAGGACTGGCGCCTGACCAAGTTCGCGAATTCGAAGGATCGAGGCAATGCGCTGCTGCCGGATATTCTGAAAGAACTGCTCGCCATCGCCGAAGAGCACAACGTGCCGCCAGGCGCCGTCGCCCTGGCCTGGCTGGCCCGGCAACCTGCGATGTCGACCGTCGTCATGGGGATCAACCGTGTCGAGCAAGCAGAATCGAACCTGAAAGCTGCCGATCTCGAACTTACGGAGGAAGAACTCGCTCGAATGAGCGTAATCACCAAGCCTGCGGTGCGCTATCCTCAGGCGCTATTCGATATGCTGGGAGGCGACGGCTGGCCCGACCCGCGTGCACGCGACGTCGCGCCCACTTACAAGCAACAAGGCATCTGGCGGCCCAAGGGCGAATGACGCGTTGAGAGTTTGGAATTGTCCGATGAATCGGACACTTGGATGCCAAGGATGCGCAAGATAAGCGAAACGAGTGCCTGTCGGCAGGCGGGCAGACGTTTGCGCGACGGCCTGGACCTCGTGAAGTCCAGCACCTTATTGGAGTTGAAGGGTTGGCGAGATGTCGATTGACGCAATCCGACGCGATTTCAAGGGCGCCTGCCGGAGAGGTTCCAAGCTCACCACAAGCCCGACAGGGACCGGGACGCCAAGGTGGAACAGTAGGTTGTCGGGCATGACATGCAATCGGGGTGCCGCCGCGCTCTAGGCATCAGCGAACCTTCAAGATTTCTAACGCAAGACAGCAGGGCCGGGAGATAAAAATGGCGCGGACAACACGCGAGGAATGGCGCGCGGGGTGGGCGATACCTGTGGTGGGTCTGATCGGTACGGCCGGTTCGGCGTTGATGACGGCGAGTGCTGGCGTGTTCATGGGGATCGCAAGCAGCCGTTTCGGCTGGGACAGAACGACCTTCTCGAGCGGCTTGACAGTGATGATCCTGGTAGGTGTCATCCTCATGCCGATATTTGGCCGGATCATAGATCGCGTCGACTTGCGCAAGATCGCGCTGGTCGGTGTAGCGATGCACACCCTAGCCGTAGCATCGCTTGGTCTGCTCACCGGCTCAATCATGCAATGGATTGTCTCATGTGCTCTGCTGGCGATCTGCGGTCAGCTTGTCGCCACAACCGTTTGGGCGACAGCCACCGCCCGGTGTTTCGTTGCGTCGAGGGGTTTGGCGCTTGCAGTCACCCTGTCGGGCGTTGGTTTCAGCACGGCATCTCTGCCGTTGCTCGCCACGATCTATTTCGAAAACTTCGGACCCCAGTGGACTTACCCGCTCCTCGCCCTGACCTGGGGGGGAATCAGCTTCCCGCTCGTCCTGTTTCTGTTCCATCCCGCGGAGGCGATCGCGCGCCCTTCTGAGGAGGTAGTCGTGGCTGAGGGCACAAGCTATCACGAGGCGATAACCTCTCGCAGCTTTATCTTGCTATGCGCGGCGGGCGCGTTGTTCTCGCTGATCACATACGCCATGGTAGTCCACCTCGTCCCGATCCTTCGATCGAACGGCCTGAGTCCCGCCGCGGCTGCCGCAATTCTCGGGCTGTTCGGTATCTCAGCGATGGTCGGCCGGATAGTCGGCGGGGCTCTGCTGGATCGCTTTCCGGCTCGGGTGGTCGGGACAATCGCCTTCTTGCTCCCGGTCTTTGCGGTGGCCATCTTGCTCGTCGCGGGGAAATCGATTTGGCTATCAGCCTTCGTGGCCATCGCCTTTGGTCTTGCTAACGGCGCGGAGGTGGACCTGCTTTCCTACTTGATCGCCCGATATTTCGGCATGAAGAACTTCGGCGGGATCGTCGGGCTGTGCATAGCGTTCAACGGCGGAGCCTCAGCCTTGGGGCCGCTCGTCGCCGGGATCCTCTACGATTACACAGGCAACTACGATGCCTTCTTGCTGGTGGCGATGGTGCCTATGGCCATCGGCGCACTGCTGATAGCTTGTTTGCCTCGACCCCGACCGATCGAGACTGAAGCGCCGCAGGATGCAGCCGCTGCGTATTCCTGATGAAATCGCGCCCAGCTGGTCGCTTTGCAGAGCAAGCACACCGCTGGATTGACTGCGGCTTTGCCGCTCGCTTTTCCTGCCCTGATAACAGCCGCGCGCCGGTTGCGCGGACAATCTCACATTGCGGGCAGATGCTCCCTGAAAAAGAGCAGTTCCTCTCCGACGATCTCCTGGTCTTCGGGCGCACCGAAAAAACCGCCATGAGGCATCGCCTCGAAGACATGCAGGTCGGCCCGGATCCCGGCGCGCCGCAATGTGCGATGCATCCGCACCGTGTTTGACAGAAAGAGGTCGCGGGTTCCCGAAAACAGCAAGGTCGGCGCGAAGCCTGGCTCGTAGTCACCCTCGACAGGGGAAAGGTACGGATCCTTCAGATCGTGCCCGTCGGCATAAAGCGCAATTGAATCGCTCAGTCGGTGATGGAGGACAATGTCGAGCGTGTCATTGGTTTCGAAGGTGTCGCCGGACTCGGTGAGATCGACTTCCGGCGTGTGGAGCACGCAGCCTGCGGGGAGCGGCAATCCCTTGTCGCGGGCCTTGAGAAGCAAGGAGGCCGCGAGACCTCCGCCAGCGGACACTCCGACCACCATGATCCGTTCGGGCGGATAGCTCTTCAGCAACTCCTGATAGCCTTCCAGGGCGTCGTTGAGCCCATGGGGAAACGGGTGGTCGGGCGGCATGCGATAGTCGACCGAAAAGGTGCGCAATCCAGAGGCCGCTGCTATCGGAATCGCGGAGTATGCGGCCGCAATACCGCCGCCGACGGTGAAGCCTCCCCCGTGGACGAAATAGATGGCGGCATCGGTACGTTCAGCGTCCCGCTCCTCGGGAGTGATCTCGTAAAGCGTGCATGCGGAGAGTTCACGCGACGAAGTGGAAGCCTTGAAACGCGCGGAGGCCATTTGGGTCATTTGCGTGAGGTTGGCATTCACCGCTGCAATCTGCTGACGCCACCCCTCCTTGTCAGACGGGGCGGGCGTTTTCCCCTGCGGCATGCCACCGCTGGCAAGGAAGGCCTGCGCCTCCGCGCTGATCGTATTCGGCACGGGGATGCTGCGAGCAGGCAGGATCAACCCTGCTGCCACGCCATCGTCAGGGACAGTCATGCTTTCCTCCATGCAGTCGGTCTTGGTCGAGCACCGACGACGAAGGGTGATCGATAGACTCACTGTTTCATTCCGCATCATGATCTCTCCCATCGTTGCAACATGATGACCGAAAATGCGTCTGGGATGGCGAGTTTCTGCGATTGAGCGTCATCGTCGCGAGGTTGCGGACCGAGCGCAACATGGCCCTGGCGATACCGTACTCACGATATCCAACCGGCCGGATTGTCGCGCATAGGCACGACTGATGAAATCCGCGAGCAGGTCCAACACCGAAGGAGATAGGGATCATGCCGATGCCAGTGCGATTTGACGGCCGCGTAGCCGTCGTGACGGGTGCGGGCCGCGGCATCGGCCGGGCGCACGCTCGACTCCTTGCCGGCCGGGGCGCAGCAGTGGTCGTCAACGACGTGGGCTTCGTATGCGCCGAAGGCGGAGACATCTCGAGCGGACCCGCCTGCGATGTGGCCGCAGAGATCACCGCTTCCGGTGGAAAAGCCGTTGCCAATAGCGACGACGTGTCCTCGCCAACGGGAGCCGGCCGCCTGGTCGAGCAAGCACTCGACAGCTTCGGGGGCAAACTCGACATCGTCATCAACAATGCGGGAATCGCGAAGCCCGTGTCCTTCCTCGACATGACTACGGACCAGTTCGAATTCATGCTGAAGATGCACCTGCATGGGACCTTTCACGTCACCAAGGCCGCGTGGCCGCACATGATCGAGGCCGGCTACGGACGCGTTATTCTGACCTCATCCTGTGCCGGCATGTTCGGGGTCGCCAACAACGCGCACTATTGCGCGGCCAAGGGTGCGGTCTACGGCATGGTGCGCGGGCTAGCGATCGAAGGCTCGTCGCTCGGCATTCACGTCAACGGCTTCTGCCCCTCCGCCTACACCCGGATGGTAGGGGGCGATTCCTTCTTGCGAGAGCGGATGGAGGCTACGATGCCAGCCGACCTAGTCAGCCCTGTCGCCGTTTGGTTGGCGCACGAGAGGTGCAGCCTCAGCGGAGAGGTCCTGCACGGGGGTTCGGGGCGCGCCTCGCGGGTGCTCGTGGCCGAGACAAGGGGTTACGTCGACCACAACCTGACCCTGGAAGACATGGAACAGAACGAGGAGGCCATATTGGACGAAGCCGGCTACTTCGTTTTCAGGTCTGGCTTGGAGAGCTCGCAGATGCAGACGGCGCTGGTCGAAGGCCAATGAGGGTAGCGGTCAACTTTGACTTACGTAACCCGGCGCGGTGGCATCGTCCGACTGACCGGGTCTACGCCGAGATGCTGGACCTGATTGCCTACGCGGATTCGCTGGGGATCGATATCATCTCGGCAAGCGAGCACCACCGCTGGAACGACGGGTACATCTCCCAGCCGCTCACCTTCCTGAGCGCGGCGGCCATGCGTACGAGCGCGGCCAGGCTGATGACCGGGGTCCTGCTCCTGCCCTTGTACGACCCGGTGCACGTCGCCGAGCAGGCGGTTGTGGTAGATTGCCTCAGCGGCGGCAGGCTGGAGCTCGCCTTCGGAGCCGGGTATCGAAGGCCGGAGTTCGAGATATTCGGGTTCGAGCTGTCGGATCGCTACCGGCGGTTCGAGCGAGGCGTGGATGTTATCCGCGAAGTCTGGGCCGATACGAGGTTTCAGCCCTCCCCAATCCAGGCGAACATACCTTTGTGGGCGGGCCTCATGGGCCCAAAGTCCGCAAAGCTTGCCGGCAAGCTCGGGATGGGTCTCTATGCGCTGCAACCCACTGCGTGGGAGCCTTACCTCGAGGGGTGGCATGCCGTTCCGGACAGGCCCGGCGCACCGAGCGTCGCCGGAACCCTGGCCTTGATGTTAGCCGACGATCCCGAGAAGGCCACTGCCGAGCTCGGCGACCTGATCGTCGACCACTTCACGACCTACGACCGGTACGCCATGGAGGGCACCGGGATGCCGGCCCCGCGCATTGTCTCCGCCGCCGACCGCCTTGCTCGAGGCGCGTTTCCCCGTCCGCCGGTCCAGCAGGACGTCGCGCGCGCGCCGGGGGGCACCAAGTGGCCCAGCATGGGATGCAGCGTGCTCCGCCCTGAAGAGGCGGCGCAGGCCATCCTTCGATTAGCGGCGGGGCGCCCGGTCGACCACGTTAAGCTCATGGCTACGATCGGCAGCCACGCGGGCGAACTCGCTTACCGCAACATCGAACTGATCGCGACACACCTCAAGCCGCTGCTCGAAGCCGGTGCCCCGTCCAGCCGCACGTGACGAGCGGCTAGCGAAAAAGCATTCATCGCCAGCCAAGGTGGCACGCCAAGGCGCAAAGTCAGCGTCGCGATGTTGCGCGCGGTCGAGCATGGTCCGCGAGTCCGGCGCCACTCGAGCGCGGCCGGCCGCACCCAGCCGCATACGCGCCTTGCAAAAGATAGTTATCTACTATATGTAACTATAAGACTTAAACGTCTATGCTGATCGCCCTCAAAGAAGCGGTCGGATCACAGGGGGAGGAAATCATGAAAAAGAACCATGCTTCATGGCTTTGCACGACTGGCGCCGCAACAGCGTTGGTAGCGTCGCCAGTTTGGGCACAGGCTGGCGACGTCGGAGCGTCTGCCGGTGGATCACAGGCGACTCCGAACGCAATCGAAGACATCGTCGTTACGGCGCGGCGCCGCGAAGAGGCGCTCCAGAGCGTGCCTATTGCCGTCACCGCACTAACCCCGGAGAAGATCGCTCAATCGCAGATAACCACCGCGCGCGAGCTCGCGGGCCTGGCCCCCTCGCTGACCGTCGGCACCGGTAATCAGCGCGACTACAATCGCTTCACCATCCGCGGACAGGGTGTGACCGCCGGGGCGAATGAGGGCGTTTCGGTTTACTTCGCCGAAGCACCGATCTCGCAGTTCATCGCCGGCGGCCCCGGCCTCTATCACGACCTCCAGAACGTCCAGGTGCTCAATGGTCCCCAGGGGACGCTGTTCGGCCGCAACACGACAGGCGGGGCGGTCCTGTTCACCCCGCACCGACCTACCGATTCAAACGGCGGTCAGTTCGAACTGGGGTATGGCAACTACAACAACCGGGAAATTGGCGGCGTACTCAATGTTTCGTTGGTTCCCGGCAAACTCATGATACGCGCCTCCGGCGAATATCGTCAGCGCGACGGCTTTACCAAACAAGCCGACAACACTGCTCTCGATGCCATCAACTACAAGACCGCGCGTCTCGCGGTGCTCTGGAAGCCGACCGACACGTTAGAGAACTACACCGTCGCACAATTCACGAATTCGTCGAGTGGCGGAACGAGCATGTTCGTGCGCTACGTCAATCCGGCGGGGATATTCCAAGCAACGCTAGCACCATATGTTCCACGTCTTCTGGCGCTGGACAAGAAGAGTACTTTAGCGACAAATGCGCATTTTTGGGAGTCCAAGTCATTGGTCGTAGTGAATTCTACGACTCTTGATCTCTCTCCGAACCTTCTGGTGAAAAATATCTTCAGCTTTGCTCGATCTAAAGTGGCGGGTGGTTTCGACCTCGACGGCACCCCGGTCGCGACCAGTGACTACGCCTTCACTCCGGACGCGGGCAATCCGTCCCAGCCCGGCGAAGGCCGTTCCGAGGCCATCACAAACGAGCTCCAACTACAGGGCCACACGCCCGACCACAGCTTCGAATGGGTGCTCGGCGGTTTTTACTTGACGACCTATCCCTATGCGTTCGAGCGCAACATCGTGGGATTCAGGGGTGCATACACCTATCAGGAGGCACAGACCCGCGCAGGTTCCAAGGCGCTGTTCGCTCAGGGTACTTTGGACATAGGCAAACTGGCACCGTCGTTGGATGGGCTAAAGCTTACGCTCGGTGCACGATACACCTGGGATCGCCGCGCTTACCGTATCGGCCAGTATTCGCCGGTCACGGGCGCATGCACCACGATTCCCGGTAACACCTTCCCCAACTGCTTCCGTTCGCTCTCGGCGCGCTTCAAGAAGCCGACTTATGCGGCGACGCTCGATTATCACTTCAGCCCCGACACGATGGCCTATGCCACCTATCGGACCGGCTACAAAAGCGGCGGCCTCAACGTCGTCTCCACCGCAGCGGTGCCGGACAATTTCGGGCCCGAAACTGTCAGCGACATAGAAGTTGGTTTGAAGTCCGATTTTCGCATCGGCGAGGTGCCGGTCCGATTCAATCTTGCCGCGTTCCACGACAACTACAAAGGCGTGCAGCGCACAGCCTATGGTTTGGACGTCACACCGATTACCTTCATCGGAAACGCAGCATCGGCGAAGATCGAGGGCGTGGAAATGATGCTGACACTCAAGCCGCTGCCACAACTCGAACTAGGCCTAAATTATTCGTATCTTGACGCCCACTACACCAACTTCCCATTCAAGGATGCCGCGCTGCCGGCACCGGTGCTACCAGCGCTGTACAACTCCAATCTCGCTGGAGTGGCACTACCCTATTCTCCGAAAAACAAGGTCGGCGCCACTCTGAACTACACTGTTTTCGATGAAGAAAAGGCGGGGCGTATTAGCTTTAATGTTCGGGCTAACTACCAAAGTTCGTTCCGCGCCACCGATCAAAACCAACCGGGAAATATCCTGGGCAACTATACGCTTGTGAACATGGGGGTAAACTGGGACTCGATGCTCGGCACCGGAGTCGACGCGGAGCTGTTCGTGACCAATATCGCCAACATTCGACCCGTGGCGGCCGCGGGGATATTCTACTATTCCATTGGCTACGTGAACGAGACTTATGTCGAACCTCGCATGGTCGGCGTGAGGCTCAAGGCTCGGTTCGGCGATCGGTGATCGCATGATTCCACTCCGCGACTGACTCGCGGGGTGGGATCATGCGCCGATGATATGCGCCGCCGATGGATCCAGTTGGCGCGATAGGAAGCTCATCAAACGCGACATATCGAGAGACATCTTGCCAACTAAGGATTTTGTCCGGCGACCAGCAGCCAACCGTGGCTTGTTCGGGCAGAGTGAGACAAAAGTCGCACGAACGACGCAGGAGCATGCAGTGGCGGTTTGGTTTAGACAATTTTGCATCCGGGTAAGCGATATCGACGCCAGCCTGCGCTTTTATGAAAGTCTAGGTTTCACCTGTTTCAGTCGCATCCAGGTTAACAAAGATCTCGTCGAGGTCGTCCTCGAAAACGCGGACAAAGGTGGATGGCTCCAGCTCGCACAGGACCGGACCATCTCGACACCGATCAACCTAGGCGATGCCGTATTCAAGATCTACGTTTACACAGATGACTGCCAAGCGAGCCACGACGCCCTAGTGCAAGCCGGTTATGAAGCCGAAGCCGCGCCGTATACGCTCGGCAATTGGCCTTATACCGTTGCCTTCTTCAAGGACCCGGATGGCTATCTTGTAGAATTGGTGGAAAACAACGGCCACCCGTCGGGGCGCGACTGCGGTATTTGACCGTTTAAAGTCGAAGCCGCGTTCGGGGTTGTCGCCGCATCTGCGCGTCAGCCGCCACTCCCGATCGCTTCGAACCGCATCGCCACAGCATGATTGAGCTGAAATCCCACCAACTCGAGCTGTTGGGCAACAGCGGAGTCGCTGCAAGTGCCATCCTCGGCAAAGATCGAGGCATCTACCTTCAGCGCCGCGCCAAAAGGAGTTGGCCAGCCGCGCAAGGCATGAACTATGGTGCGCAGTGTAATCATGGCGCTCGTCGCCGCCTGATGTCCGAATGCGGTAACAATCAGCCCAACCGGACGGTCGTGCAGATAGACGCGTTCGTCTCCGGCAAGATCTTCGATATAATCGAGCGCGTTCTTGAGCATCCCCGAAATCGTGCCGTGGTAACCCGGCGATGCGATTATGAGGCCATCGGCGCGGCGGATGGCATCGGTCATCGCCATACCTGTGTCCGGCGTCCAGCCCGGCCCGCGGTAGAAGGGTAACTCTGCAATGTAAGGCCCGTCGAACATCAACAATTCGTCGCCCTCTCCCACCGCGTGCTGGCAAGCCAACCGCAAGGCGCGCTCCGTGCTGCTTCCCGGACGGCCGGTTCCGCCTATTCCCACGATTACGCTCATCGCCTAGTCTTTCGCCTCGTTCCGGCGCGCGCTCGCCGTGCGGCGTACCGTCCGGAACGCATCGCTCTCGCGGCCAAGCAAGGTGTTTAGATCACGCTCGAAAACATTTTCATTCATCAACATCTTGGTGAACATGACCTGCTGGCGCGGAAATCCTGCGATGCGGCGAGCCAAGTCTGTGGCGGCGCTAACCACATCCTCGTCGGGTACCACGCGAGTCAGGAGCCCGATATCCAGCGCCTCCCGTGCGTCGATGGTGCGAGCCGAAAGGCATATGTCCAGAGCCCGTCCAAAACCGACAAGTCGCGCAAGCAGTCCCGTACAGCCTAGCTCGGGCATGTAGCCTAGCTCCAGGAAGGGAAAGCTGAAGCTCGACGACTCGCCGGCGACTCGGATGTCGGCCGACAGGATCTGAGTGACCCCAGCACCGATCGCACGCCCGTGCACCGCCGCGACGAGCGGCTTGGAAGCGGCAAGAAGATGCAACCAGCTACGGTCCGGCGCCATCGCTTCCGTCGCCATGTTGGGACGGATACCGCTGACAGGATCCTTTTCGTGCGGACCGTCCTTTATGTCCGTGCCCGAACAGAAAATCGGCCCCTCATGTGTGAGCACGATCGCTCCCACCGCATCGTCGTCGTTTGCGCGCCGCACCGCGTGTTCGACCTCGCGATACATGCCGAGGCTCCAGGCGTTGCGGCGCGCTTGGCGATCATATGTGATGATCGCGACCCGATCCTCCACGCGGTAGTGAAGCGTCGTGTAGTCCATCGCTACAGATTTCGTTCGATTTCGTGCGCGTACATCCGGTCGATGTCCGCCTCTGCCGGTCTAGGAAGCTCGAGCGGAGTATCGCGTGTCGGCAAGAGGACGATCGCGCTGCCGGGGGAAACCACGGTACCCCGTTGGTTTTCGACCCAGATATCAAGGTGGACTTCGTTGCGGCCCTCGGCCTGCACCTTGCCGGTTACCTTGCCCTTCACCCAATAGGTGTCGCCGCAATAGACGAACTTGCGGTGCTGGCAGGAAATTTTCCATAACCATCCGTCATCGCCCATCCAGTTCGTCACAAGATTGGTCAAAAAGGTTTCGCGGATCCCACCGTAGTCGTAGGGGACAGGAATGCCGAGCTTGTTGGCCCAGGCCTTTTCCCAATGCAGACGCTGCACGGTGTCGGGCACATTGAGCTCGTTCGGGGTGAAGAGGCCCGGCGTCTTCTTTCGGATTTTGTAGGAGAGGCCGAAGGCACCCGGAGGCGTTAGTTGCATGCCCCAACCGATGTGCCAGACAATGAGGTCGGACGACCGCAGCGGCCCACGGACGATCGTCGGTAGTTCTTCGCCTTCCGTTACGTCCTCGAAAAAAAGTGTGTCCGCGCCTCGTCGCGTCTCGGATTCGTAAGTCTGATCGATCCTACGGAGTTCTTCTTCGCTGTAGGGTTCGGGCAGGTCGTATTCCTTCTTACGCTCGGCAGAGGCGTGCCGTTCAGCACGAATCCAAGTGCCGCGCTGGATCGCGACCAACTCCTGATCCTGATTGTAGTAAATCCAGCCCTGCATCTCGGCGACTGACCGGCCAGAAAACTCCGACTTTTCCTTCACCTTCACGCCGATCAACGCAGAGCGCTTCCACAGCCGGTCACCCAAGCGAAGCGGCCGCCACCATTCGGTTTCCATCTGAGCTTGATAGGAGCCAAGACCGACCAACGGATCGCCTTTGAGAAGCGCCTTGGTCTCCGCGTCGTGCGACGGCGCGCCGGGTTCGCCCATCGTGTAAATGAAGCTGGGCGGAGCGATCAGCCCTCCCCAGCGCGTGCCGTTGCCGTATTCCTTGTCGCACCACAGCGGATTGTCGTCACCGTAACCATAAGCAAAGTGGCGCGATCCGTCCCACGTGACCTCGTAATTGTGCGGCGGCGCGGGCTTGTTGTACTGTATGCCGAGACGCTGGCGTAGCCGCGCAATCCCTTCTTCGGTGAGGACGCCATAGCTGCCCTTTGGCTTGTCCTTTATCTCAGCAGACATTCGCAAACATCCCTTGTGCGCGGTCGGTAACACTGACGCGAAATTCCGAACTCATGGGGTTTGCGCCGATCCGGAACGCGCGATCACGGTTCTGTAATCCGCTTGCTCGCGTCATCGCGGCTGCCTTAGCCCCATCACAAAGAGCTATAACGTCGATATATTGTATAACCAAGTTGAAATCATCTCATCGTGCCTGCGTTATCACCTCCTCGCCAAACCATTGCACGGCCTCCAGGAACTGCTGGCGGCTTCGAGATGGGAGTTCGATCGACGCCCAGGTCACGCCCACGGCGGCCAGTTCATAGAGATCCTCGATCAACGCCTCGGCGCCCTCCTTGGCGGCGAAGTCGAGCTTTGCACGTGGCCCGATCACGAAATCGAAAGGCGTGTTCCTTCCCAGTTGCGAGCGCTTTGATCGGATCCGGTCAATCTTTTCCGCCAGATGATCGATGCTAATCACTGCGCTGGCTTGATTGGACTTCGACATCGTCGGAGCGCTGAAGAACGGCGACCAGCCGTCTCCCCACCTGGCAGCGCGCTCCACCGCGGCATCGCTCCCACCGCCGACCCAGATAGTCGGCGACGGATCGGGCACGGGTCGTGGCTCGTTACCCGACGCCACGAAGCCCATACCCCTATAAGTTACGACACCGCCCGCCCAAGCGAGCCGGATGACTTCCAGCGCCTCGTCGAACAACTTTCCGCGACGATGAAAGTCGACCCCAAGCGCATCGAACTCCTCCTTTTGATAGCCGGCGCCCATGCCGAGGATCAGGCGGCCGCCCGAAAGCGCCTGCACCGTGGCGGCCGACTTCGCGAGGATGAAAGGATTTCGATAGGCCGCAACGACGATACTGGTATGCAGTTTCAGGCGGCTCGATACCGCGGCGACGAAACCAAAAGCGGCGAGGCTGTCCAGCGCATCGTGGCCATGGGCGTGCAGCCAGGTCGCCGAAGGGGCTGGATGGTCGGTGAGATAGCCCGCATCAATTCCGGCAACCTCCATCGCCGTAACGATCTCGCGCACTGCTTCGGGCGTCTGAAACTCTCCAGGAGTGATATCCCCGAGAGGAAGCGCAACCGTGAACTTCATGCTCTCTCCTCCTGACGAGACTGGCGGCGGACTTCGCCTTCGCGCGATGCGGGGGCCGAGTGGTCCGACGAAGGCCCCGAGACCGAATCCGGTATCCCGCCCCAGCGGTGGCCTGCGAACCGGATCAGCGATTTAGATCGAGTGTTCACCAGCTTTTCGGTCACCGTGCCCGGACCTTCCCCTTCCCCGCTCACCGATCCATGGCGCAACCGGTGGCGATGCTTCCGCTGCGACTAGTTCTCCGCCGGTTCCGCCATCAACCGCGAAAGCACCGCCTTGAGTTCGGGTTGGCTGACCTTGAGCGACGGCGTGCGCGGCAAGTATTCGAGCGGGAACAAGCGTACCGGCACCTGATAGGGCATCAGGGACTTGCGCAAAAACGCGTCGAGATCTCCCTCTGCCGGTTCGGCCGCTCCCGCCTTGAGCATATAAGCAGCGACCGGAACATGGCCCAACCGCGCGTCGGGAAGACCGATTACCGAGGCTTCAAGAATCGCCGGATGCTTCTGAAGCGCCGTGACGATGTCTTCGGGGAAGACCTTGAAGCCGCCCCGGATGATCGCATTGTCCGCCCGCCCCTTGATGAAGAGGAATCCGTCCGCGTCGAGCACGGCCAGGTCTGTCGTGCGCATCCATGCCCCGCCGCCGAGATGCGGAGCGCGGATTTCCAACAGGCCCTGTTCGCCCGGAGCGAGAGGCGCGTGGCTCTCGACATCGATGACCCGTGCCTCGATGCCCGGGTTCATGCGGCCCACACTGGCGCGCTTCGCGGGGTAGAAGCGCTTGTGGTCCGAGAGCGTCCAGCCGGCCCCTGCTCCGGCGAACTCGGTAGCGCTGTAGTTTTGCAGCACTGGCACGCCGTACCTTTCGAAGAAGGCATCTGCTAGATCGGGATCGAGCGGCGCTGTTCCGCTGCGAAACGCGGCGAGGCTCTGCAGGCGTTCCCTGGGCACATCGGCATCGAGGATCATGCGCAACGCCGCCGGCGGAGCGCTCGCGACCTTCAAGCCGTGACGCTCGACCGCGCTCACCCAACCCTCGACAGTGAAGCGGGGCAGCAGAACGACCTTTCGGCCCGCCATGACCCCATTCAACAGGCCGAAGATGCCTGCGAGATGAGTGAAAGGTGCGCTCAACATCACTTTTTGATTGCGCAAGACCGGCGGGTCGCCCGG
>JADMIO012887400.1_pt1 | contig 55069 bp, 49 predicted proteins | sample 8958161 | NCBI WGS metagenome assembly JADMIO01 (sample SAMN16585339, study PRJNA669376) | soil metagenome | isolation source: Crop rotation soil | place: USA: Cullars Rotation, Alabama | collected 2011
CGGCTGGGAGCTCGTGATCGCGGGACGGCTCCGACCCGGCTACGCGCCCCCGTGGCTCACCGCCAGGCCGCCCGGCGTCCGCTGGCTCGGCCCGCTCGACGACGACGCGCTCCGGGCGCTCTACGCGGCGGCCGAGATCGCCGTGACGGCGTCGGAGTACGAGGGCTTCGGGCTCACCACCTGCGAGGCGATGGCGTCCAGCTGCGCCGTGATCGCGGTCGCGGTCAGCTCGCTGCCCGAGGTCGTGGGCGAGGCCGGCGTGTTGGTCGAACGCTCCGACCCGGCGCTGATCGCCGATGCGCTCCGGGGTCTCGTCGACGACGAGTCGCGCCGGACGGCGCTCGGGGCGGCGGCGCGGGCGCGGGCGGCGGGCTTCACCTGGGACGCGACCGCGCGCGGCACGCGCCGCGTGTACGAGGAGGTCTTCGCGTGCGCGTGACCGCCGTGATCGTCCACTGGAGGCACCTGGACGACACGCTCGCCTGCCTCGCCAGCCTCGAGCCGGGAATCGGCGCGGTGGTCGTCGACAACGGCTCGATCGACGCGGTCGCCGACGCCGTCGGCGGGCGCGCGACCTGCGTGCGGAGCGCGGAGAACCAGGGCTACGCCGGCGGCGCAAACCTCGGCATCCGCCGCGCCCTCGCCGACGGCGCCGACGTGGTGCTCCTTCTGAACGACGACGTGCGCGTGCTGCCCGGCGCCAACGCCGCGGCGCTCGCGGTGCTGGGCGGCGACCCGCGCGTCGCCGCCGTCGGTGCGAAGGTGCGGGCCCGCGAGGACCCGTCGCGCCTGTGGCTCGCCTGGGGCGACGTCACGTGGCGTCAGAGCCTGGTGGCGCTGCACGGCAGCGACGAGCCCGACGGCCCGCGCTTCGCGGCGCCGCGCGCGGTCGACTGGATCGCCGGCTGCGCCATGTGGCTGCGGCGCGAAGCGCTCGAGGCGGTCGGGCTCTTCGACGAGACGTTCTTCGCGTACCACGAGGAGGTCGACTGGTGCGCGCGGGCGCGCCACGCGGGGTGGCGGGTCATCTACTGTCCGGCGGCGGTCGTCACCCACACCGGGCGCGGCGCGGCAGGCGGGCCGGCGGCGGTGCGCATCCGGAAGTACTTCGCCGCGCGGAACACGGTCCTGTTCGCGCGCAAGCACGCGACCGTGGGACAGGGCGTGAAGCTCGCCTGCTTCCTCGCCGCGAGCCTGCCGCTCCAGCTCGCGTGGAACTGGCCGCGCGGCCGCGGCGACCAGGTGTGGATCAAGATCCGCGGCATCCGCGACGCGCTCGCCCACCGCCGCCCGCCGTACGAGGCGCTCGGCCTCCGATGAGCCGGGTGGGCGTCGTCGTCGTCCACTGGGGCGACGTCGCGGACACGCTCGCGTGTCTGCGGAGCCTCGCCGCGTCGGGCATGCCCGCGCAGCCGCTGGTGGTGGTCGACAACGGGACACACGCGCTGGCGCCGGACGCCGTCGCCGCGGCCGCTCCGGGCGCGGAGCTGGTGCGTCTCGACGCGAACCAGGGCTTCGCCGGGGGCAGCAACGCCGGCATCCGCCGTGCGCTCGCCGCCGGCGCCGACTTCGTCCTGCTGTTGAACAACGACGCGATTGTCGACCCGGGCTGCCTGGAGGCGCTCGTCCGTGCCGCGGGCGCCGGGCCGCGGGTCGCCGCCGTCGGCGCCAAGGTGCTCGACGCCGCGGATCCGACGCGCCTCTGGGCGACATGGGGTCGCATCACGTGGCGCGCGGCGCTGGTCGAGCTGGTCGGCCGCGACGAGCGCGACGGCACCCGCTTCAGCCAGGTCACCGACGTCGAGTGGGTCCCGGGGACCGCGATGCTGCTCGCCCGTCGCGCGCTGGAGGAGGTCGGCCTCCTCGACGAGCGCTTCTTCGCCTATCACGAGGACGTCGACTGGTGCACGAGAGCACGGGCCGCCGGCTGGCAGATCCTGTTCGCGCCCGAGGCGCGCGTCGTGCATCGTGGCGAGGGCAGCCTCGCGAGCCGTGGCAAGGCGAACCCCGCGCGCTACCTTTCCGCCAGGAACAGCGTCCTCTACGCCCGCAAGCACGCCACCCCGACGCAGTGGCTGCGTCTCGCGGTCACGGTCGCCGGCAGCCTGCCGCTGGAAGCCGCGCGCATGCGCCGCCGCGGCTACCACGGTGTCGTGCGTCTCCTGCTCCGCGGCTACCGCGACGGCCTCCTCGACCGCGCGATCCCCCTCCACGATCTGGGGTTGCGGTGACGGCTCAGTCGAAGCGGATCGCGCTCGTCTTCGGGTCGGCCTTCCACTGCGCGAGGGTCGGCGCGATCCGGTCCTTCTCCGAGACGATCGGGGGGATGTCCGGCCACGCGATGCCCAGTGCCGGATCGTTCCACAGGATGCCGCCCTCGTTGCCGAGCGAGTGCTCGGCGGAGCACTCGTAGAAGACGATCGTATCGTCCTCGAGCGCGAACGTGCCGTGCGCGAAGCCCGTCGGTACCCAGATCACCTTGTGGTTGCGCTCGCTCAGCTCGACCGCGACGTGGTCGCCGTAGGTCTTCGAGCCGGGCCGGATGTCCACCACCACGTCGATGATCGCCCCCCGGATGCAGCGGACGTACTTCCCCATCGCAGGGTTCCACTGGAAGTGGAGGCCGCGGACGACGCCGCGCTTGGAGACCGTCTGGATGGCCTGCTTGAAGCTGGACGGGATGCCGGCGGCCTCGAGGTCCTTCTTGACCCAGGCCTGAAGGAGGAACCCGCGCTCGTCCGGGAAGGTCTTCGCGGTCAGGACCTGGACGGGCGAAAGCTGCTCGGGTTCGCGGCGCATCGGGGTTCCTCCGGGTCGTGACGTCGAACGGGGGGATGGTATAGATGCGCGTTTCCGGGGCGTCAAACCGGTGGCGCCGCTTCCGTTCGAGACTCCACCGGAGTTCGGCTATGGTCGCGCACGGTCGGCATCAGACCGGCCTGCCTGGCGAACGCCATGGCGTCTGCGCAGGGGGATACATGATCACGTTCGGTGAGGAGCACGCATGATTCTCGTCACGGGAGGCGCCGGCTACATCGGCTGCGTTGCGGTCCGACAGCTGCTCGACAAGGGTGAAGCGGTCCGCGTCTTCGACAAGCTCTACTTCGGCGAGGGGGGGCTGAAGGAGGTCGCCGACAAGCTCGACCTCGTCCAGGGCGATCTCCGCACCTTCGACCCGAAGGTACTCGAGGGCTGCGACGCCGTGCTTCACCTGGCCGGCCTGTCGAACGACCCGACCGCGGAGTTCAACCCGAAGGCGAACCACGACATCAACACCGTCGGCACCGAGGTGCTCGCCAAGGCCTGCAAGGCGGCCGGCATCAAGCGGTTCATCTTCGCGTCGACGTGCTCGATCTACGACCTCGGCTTCTACGCCGAGGACTTCCTGCGCGACGAGGACTCGGAGGTCCGCCCGCGCGCCGCCTACGCGGTCTCCAACTACGAGGCGGAGCAGATCCTCCTCGGCATGGCGGACGACAAGTTCTCGCCCGTCATGCTGCGCCAGGGCACCGTGTACGGCTGGAGCCCGCGCATGCGGTACGACCTGGTCGTGAACACGTTCGTCCGCGACGCGCTCACGAAGGGCACGCTCACCGTCCACGCCGGCGGCGAGATGTGGCGCCCGCTGGTCGACGTCACCGACCTGTCGCGCGTCTACATCGCCTGCGTCGAGGCGCCCGACGAGAAGGTGCACGCGAAGATCTACAACGTGGTCGGGAAGAACTACCGCATTCTCGAGCTGGCGCACTGGGTGCGCGAGGCGTTCAAGCCGATCAAGAAGATCGAGATCGAGGTCGACTACACCAACTACAAGACGCGCTCGTACCGCGTCAGCGGGCAGCGCATCGAGACCGAGCTCGGTGTGAAACCGATGGTCGGCGTCAAGGAATCGGTCGAGAACATGCTGAAGCTGCTGCCGTCGAACGGCCAGCTGGACGTGTTCAACCCGCGCTACTACAACATCGAGTGGATGACGCTCCTCAACGACATGGAGGAGACGCTGAAGCGCATCGGGGGCGTGTTCTGAGCCGGGTCGCCGTCATCGGCAGCACGGGCCAGCTCGGCAGCGACTGCGTCGAGGCCTTCGCCGGCCACGAGGTCACGGGCCTCGGCCACGACGAGCTCGACATCCGCGACGGCGCCGCCATCCGGGCGATGCTCGGGAAGCTCCAGCCGCAGATCGTCGTCAACACGGCGGCCTTCCACAACGTCCCGAAGTGCGAGAGCCAGCCCGGCGACGCCTACGCCGTGAACGCCATCGCGGCGCGCGACCTCGCGCTCGCCTGCAACGAGGTGGGCGCCCGGCTGGTGCACGTCAGCACCGACTACGTCTTCGACGGCAAGAAGCAGGCGCCGTACGTCGAGACCGACTGCCCGAACCCGTTGAACGTCTACGGCATCTCGAAGCTGGCCGGGGACTACGCCGTGCTCAGCGCCGGAGACCACCACCAGGTCGTCCGCTCGTCGGGCCTCTACGGCGTGCGCCCCTGCCGCGCGAAGGGCGGCAACTTCATCGACACGATGTTCCGGCTCGCGAAGGAGAAGCCGGAAGTGCGGGTGGTCGAGGACGAGGTGCTGACGCCGACCTTCACCGCGGACCTCGCGGCGCAGATCCGGGTGCTGGCGCTGGAAGGGCCGCCCGGCCTGTACCACGTCACCAACGCGGGCAGCTGCTCCTGGTACGAGTTCGCGCGGGCGATCTTCGAGCTCGGCCGGCTCGAGACGCCGCTCTTTCCCACTTCGGTGAAGGAGTTTGCGGCGCCGGTGAAGCGCCCGTTCTACTCCGTGCTCGACAACGCCGCCCTGCGTCGCGCCGGGCTCGATCGCATGCGACCGTGGCGCGAGGCGCTCGAGGACTACATGCGCCGGCGGCTCGGCGGCGCCGCCGCTCCTCGCCGCTGACCGGCGCGGTACGACGTCGCCGATGCGCGTCGACCCCGACGTCCTCCGGCGCGAGCTCGGGGCCTGGCGCTGGCCGCACGACGATCCCGAGGCGCGCGACGAGTGGGTACGAGCGGCGATCCCGCGCATCGCCGCGACGCTGGAGCTGCTGCCGGAGGCTGACGCGTCGGCCGCGCTGTTGGAGCTGGGCGCTCCCCCGTTCTTCACCGCGCTCTGCCTTCGCCGCCTCTGGCCCGGTCGGCTGGTCCACAGCGGCTTTCCCTACGCCGGTGCCCGCCGCATCACCGAGCGGCTGTCGGCCGTGGACGGAAGCGCGGAGCAGGTGTTCGAGCTCGACTGCTTCAACGTCGAGACGGATCCATTCCCGTATCCGGACGCGAGCTTCGACGTCGTCATCTTCTCCGAGCTGATCGAGCATCTGGCCGTGAACCCCGTGTGGACGCTGGCGGAGATCCACCGCGTGCTCCGTCCCGGCGGACACGTCATCGTGACGACGCCGAATGCCTTGTCGCTGGAGCGGCTCAGGACGTGGCTCGGCGGCCGCAGCGAGCCGGTCGACCGCTACATGCCGCTGTTCGGATACGGCGCGCGCCACAACCGGGAGTGGCACGTTCGCGACCTGCGGGCGATCTTCGACGCGACCGGCTGGACCATCGAGACGCTGGTGGCCCGCGACCTCGACCCGCCGACGCCGTTCCGGCGACTCCGCCGTGGCGCCGTCCGGCTGCTCCTCCGGCCGTTCACGCGGCTGCCCCACCACGCCCACCTGTTCGTGCGTGCCCGGCGCGGCGACGTCTTCCGGTGGCGCTTTCCCGAGCTGCTGTTCGATCACATGGCGCTGTACCGCTGCGTCCGCCATCCGTTCGTCGAGATGGACGTGAACGACGCGATCCAGTGCGGGGGAGGGTGGGGCGCGCTCGAGCGGGTGGACGGCGCGGCCGTGCGACGGATCGTCGGCGATGCGTGCGCCTGGCTGCGCGGCGAGCCGTCGGCGCGCCGCCTCGTCGTCCGGGCGCGGGGCGTCGAGGCGCCGGCGCGGCTTGGGGTCGCGCTCACCCGCGGCGACGACGTACTCGCCCGCGGCACTGTGGACGTGCCGGCGGGCACGTGGACGGACGCGGCGGTCGAGTTGACGGCCGCCGCGGGTGCGGGGGACGAGCTCGAGCTCCGGCTCGACCCGCGGGCGCCGATCGCCATCACGCGTATCGCGCTCGAGTGACGGCTACGCCGCGCCGACGGGCGGTCCGGGGTTACGCCGCGCCTAGCGCGCGGTCCTGCATGAACTTGTTCAGCAGCTCGACCAGCTCGGCGGGCGGCGTCACCTCGGGCTCCTCGACGGAGTCCTTCAGGTGCTCGAAGCGGAGCAGGTCCATCTTCTCGTAGGCGGCGCGGACCCGCGGGGTGAGGAGACCCAGCCGGCGCAGGTTCGGGACGATCTTCGAGAACATCATCTGGCGGAAGCCCGTCATGAACGGCGTCTGCTGTGCCCAGCTCACCCACAGCTTCACGTCCCAGCCGAGGCGCTCGAACACGTCGTCCATGAGCAACCGGTCACGGAGCAGGTGCGTCGCCTCGATGATGAAGTCCTCCCGCTCGCGCAGCTCGGCGCTGGTCATGCCGTCGGCGTAGAGGTCGCCGAGCGAGAGCACGCCGAAGGCGACGTGCCGCGACTCGTCCTGCATGACGCGGCCGATGATGTCCTGGATCAGCGGCTCGTCGGCCATCTGCATGCGGGTGACCCCGAAGGCCGCGAGCGCCAGCCCTTCCACCATGATCTGCATGCCGAGGAACGTGATGTCCCAGCGCGAGTCCTCGATGATCTGGTCGAGGAGGGTGCGCAGGCTCGGATTGACGGCGTAGGAGATGCCGAGCTTCTCCGTGAGGTAGCGGTGGTAGACCTCGACGTGGCGCGCCTCGTCGGCGACCTGGTTGGCGGCGTAGAACTTCGCTTCCTCCCACGGCACGCCGAGGACGATCTTCGCGGTCGCGAGCAGCGCGCCCTGCTCGCCGTGCAGGAACTGCGACAGCATGAACGCGTTCATGTGGAGCTGCATCCGCATGAGCTGATCCGGTTGCAGCGCCACCGGCGGGCTCATCAGCGTGTTCGTCAGCTCGGCCAGGCCGTTGGCGATCCGCTCCTGGAGGATGCGCTCGAGATCCACCGGCGTGTCCCAGGCGACGTCGGTCGCGTTCCACGCCAGCGCCTTCCCCTTCTCGTAGAGCGCGAGCAGGTTCTGCTTGCGGAGCTCGTACTGCCAGTCGAGCATCGTCTCGATGGTCGGGCGGAGCGACTCGAAGGCGCCCGACGGCGGCATCGGCAGGGGGTTGTGCTGGGTGTAGTGCATCGCGGTCTCCTGCTCACCGGGCGCGGGCCCGGCGGCGCTTCGGGCTCGCGCCAGGCGCGATGCCCACGTAGCTGAGGACCAGGGTGGTGATCTCCCGACGAAGATCCTTCTCGGTGAGACGACGGCCGGCGGCCTGGAGCCCGTCGAGGAGGACGTGCTGCTGCATGAGGGCGAAGGCCGTCGTCACGGCGAGGTCGAAGGCGAGGGCGGGATCGGGGTGGCGCGCCGACGCGCCCGCCAGCAGCAGCGGCCCGAGCCGCTCCCCGACCTGGCGCTGGAAGCGCAGCCCGTTCTCACGGACGTCGGGGTCCTGGACGGCGCGGTAGAGGAACACGCGGATCATCGGCGCGCGCTCGAGCGTCACCGACACCAGCTCCGCCACCGCCGCCTCGACCACCGTTGCCGGCGCCGCGTCCCGCCACCGTCGCGCGTCCGCCAACGCCTCCAGCCGCGCGGACACCTCGAGAAAGAACCGTTCCTCGAGCGCCCGCAGCAGCTGGTTCTTGTCCGCGAAGCGCGCGTAGAACCCGCCCACCGACGACCCCGCTCGCCGCACGATCTCCGGAATCGACAGCCCCTCGAGCCCCCGCTCCGCGATCAACGCCTCCGCCGCATCCAGCAACCGGTAGAGCGTCTTCTCACTCCGGTCCTGCTTGGGCCCGGCGACCGCAGCAAGCGGTACGATGGTGGCAGCGGCGCGCGTCACGAATCCGAATCCTATTCGCTTTTCACTACGCGAGGCCGCTGATGGGGTCAACCCCGCCGGCCCGCGGGACGCGACGTCACGTGAGCGGTGCGGAGGCGGGGGGTCGCTCGCGGCGGACGCGAGAGGACCACCAACCGTCGGGCCCCAACGTCCTCCCGCGAGACAGGGTGGTCCGCCTTGTCGCGTCCGCCGCGAGCGACCCCCCGCCTCCGCACCGCTCCCACCGCCCCCCCGAACCCGCGGGCCGGCGGGGGAGAACCCCCGTCAGATCCCGAGCCACCTCATGAAGCGCCCGCGGATCCCCTGCCGGAACCGTCGCGGCGACGGCGTGATCGACACGGTGATGAGCTCCGGCGTCAGCCGCCCGCGCATGCCGTCCATCATGCCGCGCACGAAGGCGCGCTGGCCGAGGATCGCGTGCTTGGTGTTGTCGAGCGCGAAGAAGGTGATCCGGCCGAGGACGCCCACCCACAGCATCAGGAACAGCTTCGCCTTCTGGTACAGGTTCCCGTGCTTGCGCGCGAAGGTGAAGGCGTTACGGCCGATGAAGTAGCCGTACGAGAATATCTTCTTCTGCGTGATGTCGGCGCTCGACCCGCCCTTGTGGAGGATCGCCGCCCGGTCGACGTAGACGACGCGGAAGCCGGCCTTGCGCGCCCGGTAGCACCAGTCGACGTCCTCGTTGCACTGCCAGAACTCCTCGTCGAAGAGGCCGACCCGCTGGAGTGCCTCGCGCCGCATCATGCAGGCGTTGCCGATCACCCAGTCGACGTCCTGCGGCGGCTCCTGCTTGCGCTCGTCGCGCGCGAAGCGGCCGACGGTCTTCACCAGCATCGGGCCCCACGTCACCTTGCCGTAGCGGCCCCAGGTGAAGTCGGGGTTCTCCATGAGGACGTTCTTCGCCCCGACGATGCCGATGGTCGGATCCTCGTCGAGCACCTTCACCAGCTCGCTGATCAGCCCCGGAATCACCATCGTGTCGCTGTTCAGGAGCATCACGTAGTCGTAGCCGCGCTCGAGCGCCCACTGCAGCCCGACGTTGTTGCCGCGACAGAACCCGAGGTTGGTGCCGTTCTCGATGAGCGTGGCCCACGGGAAGTCGCGCTTCACGGTCGGGACGGTCTCGTCTTCCGAGCCGTTGTCCATGACGACGATCTCGGCGTCCGTGAACTCGTTGTTCTTGAAGCTCTCGAGGCAGGGGACGACCTCGTCGACCCGGTTCCAGGTCAGGATGAGGACGGCGACGCGCGGCCGCTTCGGTGCGGGAGTCTCGGCCATGGGTTCCTCAGCCGGTGGGCGCGGCGCGCGTCGGCTCTTCGGCGGGGGTGGACTGGCAGACGAACTCCGCTCCGAGGTCGGCGACCCCGTCCATGCAGCGGCTGCCCTCCACCATGAAGGTGCAGAGGTGGTTGATCCAATCGTGCGGGGTGGCGTCGAAGCGGTCGCAGACGGCGACCGTGATGCTGTACTGCCCGTTCTTCAGTGCGGCGGCGAAGGTGAAGACGATCTCGCAGGTGTCGTCGGCGGCGAACACGGCGCTGCGCAGCCCGAGGGTCTCGTTGTTGGTCGAGTAGACCGGCTGGCCGCCGAGCCAGACGATGAACCCGAAGATCGGGTCGTTCAGTATCTGGCGGGCACGGGCACGGAGACGGAGGGTCACCCGGCTGCCGGCGCGGACGCGGACGGTCGGCGTGCCGTCCGGCCCTTCGAGCTGGGCGTCGGTGAAGCGAATCTTCCCGTCGCCCCAGCGGTGCTCCGACTCCTCGAGCATCTCGGTCGTCGGCGTCGTCTGGAGGCCGATGGTCTGGACCACGGTGATGTAGGTCTGCACCACCTCGGAGCTGTCGCCGGCCATCACCAGCTTGCCCTTGTCGAGCCAGAAGACCTTCTCGCAGAAGCGTTGCACGGACCCGAGGTCGTGGCTCACCAGGACGATCGTCCGGCGCTGGCGCTTCAGCTCGGTGAACACGTCGATGCACTTCCGCTGGAACTGCGCGTCGCCGACCGCCATCACCTCGTCGAGCAGCAGGATGTCGGCGTCGGCGCGGAGCGCGGTCGAGAAGGCGAGGCGGACGAGCATGCCGGAGGAGAGGCTCTTCAGCTTGGCGTCGCGGAACCGCTCGAGGCCGGCGAACGTGACCACCTCGTCCACCCGCTGCTCCATCTGCGCCGGCGGGTAGCCGAGCACGGTGCCGTAGAGCGCGACGTTCTCGCGCACCGTCAGCTCCTGGTGGAAGCCGAGGCCGAGCTCGAGGAGCGGGACGAGCGTGCCGTGGACCTTCACCTCCCCGAGATCGGGCACGAGCAGGCCTGCCATCACCTTCAGCAGCGTCGACTTGCCGGAGCCGTTCGCCCCGATCACGCCGACGAACTCGCCCGCCGGGATGTGCAGGGTAACGTTGTCGAGCGCCGTGAGCGTCTCGACGTCGGTGGGCCGGAACGTCGACAGCGCCCGCTCGAGCAGCGTGGTGTGCCGCTCGTGCGGGATGCGGTAGGTCTTGGAGACGCCCTGCACCTCGATGGCGTGCATCAGTAGTGCTCCACGATGCGGACCTGGAGCCGCGCGAAGGCGATCGCGCCGACGGTCAGGACGCACGCGGCCGCGATGCTCGTCTTCGCCACGCCGACCCACTCCGGCCACTCGCCGTAGATCACCACCTGGCGGCTGTAGAGGATGATGCGCGCCATCGGGTTGTAGGTGAGCAGCCAGTGCCAGCGGGGCGGGATCATGGTGTCGTGGTAGATGATCGGCGTCAGCCAGAAGCCGATCTGGATGGCGACGCCCCAGAGATACCCGATGTCGTGGAAGCGGACGTGGAGCGGCGCCAGCAGCAGCGAGAACCCGAGCGTCAGCACGATCAGATCGACGAGCAGAAGAGGAAAGACGACCAGCGGTGGACGCGCCGGCGTCCCGGTCGCCCAGAGCATCACGCCGAGGATGAGCAGGCTGATCGCGAAGGTCATGAGCGCGTTCAGGATGGCCGCGATCACGACGGCGTAGCGCGGCATCGCGACCTTCGTGATGATGCCGCCGTGGGCGAGCATCGAGTTGACGCCGTTCGCCGACCCCTCGGAGAAAAAGTTCCAGAGGATGAGCCCGAGGAGCAGGTACCCGGGATAATTCGGCACGTCGAAGCGGATGAACACGGAGAAGACCAGGAAGTAGATGAGCGAGAAGATGAGCGGGTTCAGCACCGACCAGGTGTACCCCAGCAGGGAGTGGGTGTAGCGGATCTTGAAGTCCTTCAGGGCCAGCTGAAGGATCAGCTGCGAGTCGCGACCGGCCATCGGTGTGGGCGGGCTCCGAGTCTCGACGAAGGGCGTGGCGACCGGGTCACGCGGGGAAGGGCAGGCGCGGCGCGACGGTCGGGCTGCTGCTCGTCACGTCGGGGTCTATAACAGGAAGCGAAAGAGCGCGGCAACCCGCAAACCCCGCTCCCCGCAAAGCGAAACGCACGCTCGGTGCGGTGTGGCGAGCCTCCTCACGGAGGCGGGGGTGTGACGGCGGTGGGACGGGCGGGGGCGCCTCCGTGAGGACGCTCGGCCGGGTCGCCGACGCGCGTTTGCGTTGACCGTCTCGCGGGGGCGTGAGTAGTATTTGCGGCCTTTCGCTGGGCTCGCCGTCCGCCAGGCCGCCGCACGCGACTCGATGCAGCTACGGAAGAAGCTGAGCCATCTGATTGCCGCGGTGCGTCCGCGACGCCGCCTGCCGGTCGACCCGCCGATCCGCGCCCCGGAGGTGCGGATCATCGTCCTCAACTGGAACAACCGCGACGTCACGCTTCGGTGCGTCGAGAGCCTGCTTCGCGCGCGCCTCGACGGGGCCCGGATACTGGTCGTCGACAACGGGTCCAGCGACGGCTCGGTCGATGCGGTGCGGGGGCGGTTCCCGGACGTCGGCGTGCTGTCGCTGCCGGAGAACCGGGGCTACGCCGGGGGCAACAATGCCGGCACCCGCGCCGCCCTCGACGACGGGGCGCGAGCCGTGCTCCTCCTGAACAACGACACGGAGGTGGCGGAGGACTTCCTCGAGCCGCTGCTCGACGTGCTGAACACCCGGCCGCGGACCGCCGCGGTGTCGAGCGCGGTCATGCGGCTCGAGCAGCCCGACGCGCTCCAGGAAGCGTACTTCGAGATCTACTTCGGGTTCGGCCTGATCCGTCGCCGCGGGGTGAATGCGCTGCCGGGGGAGGGCTTCGACCAGGTGAAGGTGGTCGACGCCGCCATCGGCTGCAGCTTCCTCACCCGCGCGACCGCCCTCCGCGACATCGGCCTCCTCGACGAGTCGTACTTCGCGTACCACGAGGAGGTCGAGTGGTGCTGGCGGGCGCGCAAGCGCGGCTGGGAGATCGTGTACCAGCCGTACTCGCGGGTCTGGCATCACTTCTCGAAGAGCACCGACGTCCGCCGCCCCGGCGTGCCGAAGCGCTGGAACCGGACGCGCGAGATGGAGCTGCCGAATCCGCTGCCGGTGCCGTGGAACCCGGTGCGGACCTACCTCGGAGCGCGGAACTCCATCCGCTTCATCGCCCGCCACGCGAACCCGCTCCGCAAGCTCTACTTCGCGGCGTCGACGCTGTACGCGATCCCGCTCGAGGTGCTGGCGGTGGTGACCGAGCGCGAGGAGGAGCTGAAGCTCGGCCTGCTCTCGTACCGTCGCGCGCTCTACTGGTTCTGCATCGAGGACAGCGGCGTCACGCCCGGGACCCGGCCGACGGGCGGTGAAGTCGTGCGCGCGCTGCTCCGGGCGCCGCTCGCGCTCGGCCGCTCGCTGCCGCGCGAGATCCGGCGGGCGCGCGCCGCCGGACTGACGGCGCAGGTCGAGGCGTGCATCCGCGGTCATCTCGACGGGCTCCGCGGGCGCCCGGTGCCGCTCGAAGCGCTCGGCCTCCGGCCGCGACCGGCGGCGCCTGCGCCGCCGCCGTCGCCGGGAGCGGCGCAAGTCGCCCGTCCGTAGAGCCGGCGCCGCATGCTCTTCCTCGAGACCTGGTTCTGGCAGTTCGCCGCGCTCGTGATCCCGCTCTACTGGCTCTGCCCGCGCGCGCTGAAGATCTACTGGCTGCTGGTCGTGAGCGCGGTGTTCCAGTACCACTTCGCGGGCCCGGCCGGCATGGCGCCGATCCTGGTGCTGGCGGTGCTGACCTACGTCGCCGCGCTGGTGCCGTTGCCGGCACGCGGGCCGTCGCTCGCGACCGTCGTCGTGATCGCGCTGGTCGGCGCGCTCACGTTCTACAAGTATTCCGAGTTCCTCCTGAAGAGCGCGACCGGCGTGATCGCGACCGCTCGGGTGGCGGTGCCGGCGTGGGTCGACGGCTGGAAGTCGCCGGCGATCCCGCTCGGCATCTCGTTCTTCACCTTCGAGTTCCTCCACTACCTCTACGAGGTCCGGATGCGCGGCCGGGAGCCCATCCGGAACCCGGTGCATTTCTCGGTGTTCGCGTTCTTCTTCCCGACCCTCGCCGCCGGCCCGATCAAGCGCTTCCCCGACTTTGTCCCGCAGCTCTCCGCACTCGGGAACCCGGGCGCCGACGTCGTCTGGGGCGGCATCGCGCGGGTCATCCGCGGGCTCTTCAAGAAGGTCTGCATCGCCGACCTGGTGGTCGAGTACGTGAAGGTGTTCGAGCGCGCCTCGGTGATGAACGGGCCGGTGGTGATCGCGCTCGCGGTCGCGCAGGGGATGCGCATCTACTACGACTTCGCCGGCTACAGCGACATCGCGATCGGCCTCGCGCAGCTCCTGAACCTGCGCGTCCCGGAGAACTTCGCGCGCCCGTACTTCTCGACCAGCCTGCAGGAGTTCTGGCGCCGCTGGCACATCAGCCTGAGCACGTGGATCCGCGACTACATCTACATCCCGCTGGGCGGGAACCGCGCCCATCAGGTGGCGAACCTGCTCGCCGCGATGATCCTCTGCGGCCTGTGGCACGGCGCCGCCTGGCACTTCGCGGTCTGGGGCATGTACCACGGTGCCGGCCTCGCGGCCGAAGGGACCGTCCGCCGCCTCCGACCCGGCTGGTTCGGCGACGGCCTCGGGCCGCGCCTGCTCGGCTGGGCCACGACGTACTCCTACGTGACCTTCGGGTGGCTCCTCTTCTTCTATCCGGTGCACCGGGTGGTCGACATGGCGAAAGGGCTCCTCACGTGGCCCGGGCTCTGAAGATCGCCGTCACCGTGATCGTCTACGCCCTCATGCTGGGGGCCGTGCTGTCGCTCTGGAACAACGATGCGCCGTCGTTCATCTACGTGGCTTTTTAGCGTCGGCCTCGCGCTGCTGGCGACGGCGACGCCGGTCGCGGCGACGTCGCGCCTGTGCCTGCCGCCGATCTTCGACGGCGGCCGCCGCCTGCACCCGCTGCCGTCGCCGCGCGTGCAGTGGCTCCAGCTGCTCCTCCGCCAGCACGAGCTCTGCTGGCGCCGGCCGACGCAGCCCGACGAGCTGCGCGTCGTGCTCGGCGGCAACAGCGCGATGTTCGGCTTCCCGCTGCCGGTCGAGGAAACCTTCGCCGACGTGCTCAACCGCGACTTCGCGGCGCAGGGAGTCCCGGCGCACGTGTACAACCTCGGCTACGTCAACACGTATCAGCTGAAGGACGCCGTCATCCTGCACGAGTCGCTCGCCTATGCGCCCGACGTGATCCTCTATCCGATCACGCTCGCCGAGTTCGTCCACGCGGCGCCGATCGTGTGGCCGAGCCTGATCCAGTTCTTCGCGAGCAACAGCGGCGCCCTTGCGACCATCCTCGGCGAGTCGCCCGCGGGGCTCGGCGAGCCGTTCGAGGCCTACCGTTCCGTCGCCGAGCGCGAGCTGCCGGAGGAGAGCCGGTTCGCGCGCTTCCAGGAGGCCGGCTTGATGCTGCGCATCGCCGCCAGCCGGAACGCCGACTGGCTTGCCGACCGCCTGGGCGCCCGGGTGCCGCGCTTGCCGGTTCGCACGACCGGCCGCCAGCTGAGCTACGACTGCGCCGCCACCCACCGCGACTTCACCTGGCAGTACGACGACTGGAGCACGTGGAACATCCTCGCCTACCTCGAGCAGCTCGAGCGCGAGCACGGCGTCGAGGTGATCGTCGTCAACTGGCCGGTGGCGCACGAGCCGGTCGACGACTGCTACAACGTCCGCTATCCCGCCGCCGACTTCGCCCGCTACGACGACTTCCTCCGCGACGAGACCGCCAAGCGCGGCCTCCGCTACATCGACCTCCACGACATGCTGCCGTCCGACGCGTTCCTGGACTCGCTCCACGTGAGCGCCGAGGGACATCGCCAGATCGCGGAGCGGCTCGACACGATCCTCGCCCCGGAGTTCAGGGAGCTGGCGCGACGGAAGCGGGCGCCGTGACGACCAGCCTGGCGGTCCGGCGCGGGCGGCGTCAGACGGCGCGGGCGACGAACACGACTTCGCCGCACACGAGCCACGGAACGTAGCGGACGAGCGCGCGGGCCACGCGCCCCTTCATGCCGGGCATGATGAACTGGTGCTCGTCGTCCTTGGGCTCGGCGAGCGGGTTGAAGACGAGGTTGCTGGCGTCGACCCAGAGGCCCATCACGCGCGGCGGGAGCAGGTCGTTGGGATAGAGCGCGAACGGCTCGAACCCGGTCTCGCGCAGGAACGACCGGACCTCGCGGCGGGTGAAGCGGTACTCGGCGAAGCCGAGCTTCATGCCCGACTCGCGGCGCCGGCGCGTGACCGCGCTCTGCAGGTGGTTCACGATCAGCCGGCGGGCCAGGTTGTTGAACGGCACGGCGAGGACGAGCGTCCCGCCCGGCTTCATGACCCGACGGATCTCGCGGAGGCTCGCGATCGGGCCCGCTTCGTCGTGCTCGACGACGCCGAGCGACAGCACGGCGTCGACCGACGCGCTCTTGATCGGGGTGAAGCGGCCGTCGGCGCAGACGAGCGGCAGGGTGGCGTCGTACCGGCGCGCGACCCCGCACGCCTCCTTGCTGATCTCGACGCCGACGCATCGCCGCCCGAGCGTGCGCAGGTAGATGGGCCACTTCGCCGTGCCGCAGCCGGCGTCGAGGACGAGCGTGCCGGGCGGGACGTGGCGCAGGATCACGTCGTGGATCATCTCCAGGTCGCAGCGCTCGGGCGTGTCGCTCGGCTCGCTGCGCCACGACGCCTGGCTCCACTCGATCGCGCTGAGCGCGTCCCAGAGGTAGATCTTGTAGCTCATCGCGGGCCGGGCTCCGGCCGCGGGGCATCTACGCGGGGCGTCGCGCCGCTGTCAACGGGCGCCGCCTCGCGTGGCGCACGTAGCTGATACGCGCCGACCGTGCGCAGCGGGGCATAGCGCCGGTCGAGCCACTCGGTGACCCGGGGAAAGGCGCTCCGGAAGCGGACCGCCGCCGTGCTCGCCGTCCGTTCGATCACGACCGGACGCTGCGCCGCGAGGGCGGCGATCATGGCGTCCTCGTCGACGATGGTGCGCGCCTGGGCGTCCGCGATCAGCCCCGCACCCACCAGGTACATGGCGAATTCGTCGCGCGGGAGCGCGGCCGGGACGTCGGCGAGGAAATAGAAGATGCGTTCCTCGGACGTCACGAGCACCGTGCGCCCGCGCGTGATCGCGTGCAGCTCCCGCACCAGCGCGGCGAGGTCGGGGAGGACCGGGGGGCCGACCGCGACGCCGGTCGCACGTTCGAGGGGGTACTCCAAGGGCGGAGGCGGCGGCGCGAGCCACGGGCGCACGTACGGGAGCGTCATCGCCAGGGGCCACAGGATCAGAAGGGCGAGCGCGCCCGGGCGCCAGCCGCCGGTCGTCGTCCGGGCGAGGCCCCAGGCGAGGATCGGCACGAAGCCGGGGAGCCCCATCGCGACGTGCGGGAGGTCGGCCCCCGGGAAGAGCTGGAGGAGTGCGGCGGCGCCGGCGAACACGGCCAGCCCCCGGGCGCGGTCGAACCCACGCGCGAGCCCGCTGGCGGCGTACGCCAGCAGGACGAAGGGGAGCCAGGGGAGGAGCAGCAGGAACTCCGTCGGCCAGCTCCATTGGACGACGTAGGCGTGGAAGCCCGGGCCGCGGGCGACCTCGACGGCGACGACGACGGCGCACGCCGCCAGCGCGCCCGCCGCAAGCCCGCGTGTGCGCGGCCCGCGCGCGCCGACGAGGGCGAAGCTCGCGAGCACGACCCCGCCAAAGCACGCACTGCGCAACGGCGGGACCACGAACGGGTAGGTCCAGCTGATCTTCTGGAGGAGACCGCCGACCGTGTCGTAGGCGAGCGCGTGCAGCCCCCCGACGCGCGCATAGAAGGCCACCCACGCGATTAGGGGAAGCGCCATCCCGGCGCCGAGCGCCACCAGACGCCCGAACAACATCGCGGCGTCCGGATTCCGGCGGACGGCCCGCCAGCCGACGGCGGCGCAGCAGGCGAGCGTCGGCCCGACCGCGAGGAGCGCGGTCGCCGTCAGCAGCCGGTCGCCCAGGTAGGCGACGGCGAGCCCCGCGACGGCGAGCACGGCGAGCACGCCGAGCTCCCGTCCGGGACCGCGTGCGCGCGACGGCGGGGCCGTCGCGACCAGCAGCAGCACCGCCGAGAGGCACGTGAACAGGCCCTGGGTCTGCTTGAACGTGGCAGCCGTTCCGAAGGCGATGCCGGCAGCGAACAGATGCGCCGGCGTCTCGCGGCTCCGGAGCAGGAGAAGAAAGCCGGTCAGGCAGAGCGGGGTCGCGTAGTAGGTGGCGTACGGCACGCTGAAGAGCCAGATCGGTGCGCCCCAGACGGCGATCAGCACCCCGACCGCCACCAGCGCTTCGAGCCGGGGCGCGACGGTCCGGGCGAGCGCGTACGTCTGGATCACGACCACCGTCTTCAGGACGAGCAGCGCGAGACGGATCAGGTGCAGGTTCTCGCCGAAGAGGCGGAAGAGGGCGGCGTTCACGAAGAACAGCGCCGGGCCGTACCCGTGGGGGTAGTCGATGTACGGCAGCTCGCCGCGCGCGGTGCGCCAGCTCGCCTGGATGATCATCCCCTCGTCGAGCCACTCGATCGAGCGGAAGATGGTGCGGAGGAAGTAGCAGGCGGCGAGGGCGCCGAGCGCCGCCAGCCCGAGCCGGCGTCGGCTCACGTCGCGGTCATGCCGCGGCCGCCCGCTTCACCGCGACGATCGTGAAGCGCCACGCGAGGCGCCCCGCGAGCCCCCGCACGACCGGGGTCCGGGCGGCGACGTCTTCGAGGGCCATCATGCGCCGCATGAAGCCCTCGCTCCGACCGAACAGCGAGCCGGCGTAGCAGCCGGTGAACGGGTAGGCGAGGAAGTCGCTCCGGCCGTGCTCCCGGATGTCGGCGTGCTCGCCGAGCACGCGCACGATCACGTCCTCGCGGAAGCGCGCCTTGTAGAGCTGGTCGATCGGCGACTCGTACTCGACCGCGCCGCGGAAGACGAGCGGGTCGAGCACCTTGTGCACCAGCTGGCTGAACGCCGACGACACCGGCTCGAACACGACGAGCACCCCGCCCGGCGCGAGCGCGCGCACCGCCTCGCGCAGCGCCGCCGGGTAGTCGATCAGGTGGTGGAGCGCGCCGTCGTACACCACCGCGGCGAGGCTGCCGTCGCGGAACGGGAGCCGCTCGCCGTCGCCGCCGACGCCGGCCAGCCCGTGCGACGGAAGCGCGTGCACGGCGCGCGACAGATCGAGCCCGACGAGGAGCCGCCGCGCGAGCCACGGCTTCTCGCGCAGCCGGCGGAGCAGATGGCCGCGGCCACAGCCGATCTCGACCACGGGTCCGGGGGGGATGCGCTCGAGCAGCGCCGCGATCCGGTCGAACTGCTTCCGGAAGAGCGCCGCCGAGCCCGGCACCTCGTGCGGCTTGTCGAGGAGCGCGTAGCCGACGGTGTCCTGCCACTCGCGCTCCTGGCGCTTGTGCTGCTCGGGCGTGCCCGCGTCCTCGGGGATCGCCGGCAGGGCGGTGACGTCGGTGGGAATGGCGCGCGCGCTGCGGCGGGCGAGGCCGCGGAACGGCGCGATGTCCTCCAGGCGCTTCCGCACCACCAGGCCGAGGATCTTCCGCAGCGTTTGCCAGCTCTGGTAGCGCGAGCGGACGTAGTCCGAGTCGACGTCGCGGTTGTAGTAGTTGACGGGGACCTCGATGATTCGCTTGCGGGCGCGCAGCGTCTCCAGCACGAGCTCGGGGAAGATCTCGGGCCCGCGCGCCGACAGGTTGCCGCGGATGGAGTCCCAGCTCGACCGCCAGAAGGCCCGGTAGACGCAGCAGATGTCGGTGAAGCGGCACTCGAAGCGGCTCCACAGGAGCTCGACCAGCTTGGCGAGCAGGATGTGGGTCACGCGGACGATGCCGCGCATGTTCGTGCCCTGCTCGATCATCTGGCGGGTGGTGCGGCTGCCGACGACCATGTCGGCGTCGCGCAGGTAGACGAGCAGCTTGGCGACGTCGCGCGGCACGAACGTGTCGTCGCTGTAGGCGAGCACGACGATGTCCCCGCGGCTTCGCTCGACCCCCTGGCGGAGCAGGTCGCCGGGACCGGCGTCGGGTGTCTCGGCGAGCGTGACCCGCACCTTCGGATCGGCGGCCACCGGGTCGAGCGCGGGCACCGGGTGGCGCGCGATGACCACCACCTCGTCGATCTCGGGCTCGGCGGCGAAGTCGGCGAGCGGCCGGAGCGACGCGGGCCCCGCGTCCTCGTCCAGGATGTAGACGAGGCTGGTCGTCTTCTCCGGGAACGTGAGGTCGCGGACGAGCGAGTTGGCGTAGTTGAGGTCGTCGCGCGAGTTGACGTTCACGTAGCTGCCGCGGAGGAAGAAGGGACGGAGCACCTCGCCGCCGCGGCAGAGGCCGCCGAGCCACGACGTCCAGTCGCGCGGCATGGCGGCGGCGTCGCCCGTGAAGTCGCGACCGAGCCGCGCGACGGCGTCGGGGTGGAGCAGGTACGTGCCAGTGCCCATCACGGAGGCCGTCACCGTGCGCGGCTTCTCCTCGAGCGACAGGATGCGGCCGTCGGCGAAGGTGCCGACGTAGTTCTTCTTGATGTGCTTCGGGTTGTCGCTGGCGATGAAGGCGCAGGTTGCGAGCGCCGACTCGTAGGGCGTGTCGAGCAGGTCCCGGTGGTTCGAGCCGACGTAGCACTCGTCGGCCAGGACGACGCAGCAGAACCCCTCGACGCCGCGCGTGCCGAGGAACACGGAGTACGCCAGCTCGAGGTCGAGACGGTCGTTCTGGACGTAGGTGATGCGGACCCCGAGCGCGGCGCCGTCGCCGAGGTAGGCGCGGATCACGCCGCCATGGTGTCCGGTGACGATCCGGACCTCGCCGATCCCGAGCTGGTCGCGCATCAGCTCGACGTTCCGCCGCACGAGCGGCACGCCGTCGACCTCGAGCATGCTCTTCGGGATGGTCGCCGTGTACGGATAGGCGCGGACGCCCTTGCCGGCGGCGGGAATGACGCCGGTCAGGGTGGGCATGGCAACGGGGTGCGCGGAATGGGCATCGGGCGGTCGGCCAGTTCTTCGGCCAGTGTTAGGAAACGGCCATCGCGCTTGCAAGGCGCAGCGCTACGGCGTCGCCGACGGCTGCCAGCGGACGCTGAGGACCGTGGCCGCGCTGCGCACGTAGTCGCTCTTCGCGACGTCCCAGGCGACGTGCGTTCCGGCCACCTGCCCATCGTGGGTGGCGTCGCGGACCCGGCCGGGAAGCGTCAGACCGATCCGCATCCAGGCGTCGCTGGTCCGCTCGGCGGGCACAGGCTGCGGCTTCGGATTCCGGATGCGGATCTGGAGCACCTCGTCTGCGCCGTCGCGGCTCCGGACGACGTCGACGAAGGCGAATGCGGGCGCCGTCGACAGCCTGGTCACGTCGTCCACGGTGGCGCGGACGACGGTGCGCTGGCTCTCGAATATCTTCACGTACTCGGGGTGCACGAAGGGTGACGTGTACTGGCGCCGCTCGAGGAACTCGGTGGCGTCGGGCGGGCTTCGATACGTGATGTCGAGCGTGCACGAGCCGTCCGCCCGGAGGGTGCCTTCGACGGTGACGCAGCCGGCCAGCGCCGGCAGGAGCGCGAGGATCGCGAGCCATCCGCGGCGGGCGGTCATCCGGCCTTCCCGTGAGGTGGCGGGGACCCGAGCCAGCGGTCGAACCAGGCCCACGCCGCGGTCGCGTCGCGCGCGTCGAGGCCGTGGCGATCGCTGTCGAAGACCGTGAAGCGGAAGCGGCCGGACACGTGCGCGCGCCGGTAGGCACGCTCGAGCGCCTTCGCCGTCGGCTCGACGCACGAGAACGGGATCACGGGGTCGCGGTTCCTGTTCACCATCAGGAGGGCGGTGTGGACGGCGCGCTGGGGGTGCCGCACGATCTCCTGCGTGCGGATCCAGCGCTCGTACGCCGGGTCGAGCGCGAGCGGCTGGCCGTCCATGCCCATCGAGGAGTCGCGGAGGAAGGCGTGATAGTCGCCGCAGGCCGCCAGCGCGACCGCCGCCGCGATGCGATGGTCGCGGGCGACGGCCTGGAGCGTGACGAGCCCGTTGGTCGAGGCGCCGATGATGCCGATCCGCGCCGGATCGACCTCGGGGACGGTGACGAGCCAGTCGACGATCTTCGGGATCACCTCGTTCGCCGTGGTCGCGACCGCGCGCAGGTACTCCCGGCCGAGCACGTCCGGCGACGGCGACGCGAGCACCCACTCCCCGACCGGCGCCTCCGCGGGCGGCGGAGCAGCCGGCGGGCTCTGGTTGTGGACGTCCCAGTTGATGCGGTACGTGACCACCAGGAAGCCTCGTCCGAGGAGCGCCGAGCGGTCGCCCATCGCGATGACGGTCGGCTTGCGCGGCTCGGGCGTCGGCGGGATGTGGAGGCGGACCGTGACGAAGTCGTCGTCGAGCTGGGTCTCGCGCGTTTCGATGCGCTCGAGCTCCGCGTCCCGGGAGGATACCGGCGGCGCGGGCGGCGGATCGCGGCGCGGTCCACAGGCGGCGGCGAGCACGAAGACGAGCAGGAGCAGGGCGGTGAGCGCGCCGGATCGCATCGAACGTCGAAGCCTACGCGACGCCTCGCAGGCACGCCAGCGCGCGACCGGAGCCGGCGCGACGTGACCTACGACGGCCTCGACGTCGTCGTGCCGGTCTACAACGAGGAGACCGCCGTCGGCGAGCTGATCGCCCGCCTTCGCGCCGCGTGTCCGGGGGCGCGGCTGATCGTCGTCGACAACGCGTCGACGGACGGGACGGTGCGGCTCCTCGCGGCGATGCCCGACGTGCTGCTGGTGAAGCACACAGAGAACCTCGGCTACGGCCGATCGCTCGCCGACGGTATCGCCGCCGGCACCGGCGAGCGCATCGTGATGATCGACGCCGATCTCGAGTACCTGCCGGAGGACGTGCCGGCGATCGACGGTGCGCTCGCGACCGCGCCGGCGGTGTGGGGCTCGCGCTTTCTGCGGCCGGTGGCGGCCGGCGGCTCGGCCGTCTGGTCGCTCGGCAACGCCGGCGTGACCCGTGCCTTCAACATGCTCTTCGGCCAGCATCTCACCGACCTCTACACCGGTATCCGCGGCGTCCGGCGCGCGGCCCTGCCCGCGGGCGGCGTCCACAGCCCCGGCTTCGAGTTCGTGCTCGAGCTGGCGGCGGAGCTGGCGCGTGCCGGCATCCGGATCGCCGAGGTGCCGGTCGGCTACGCCGAGCGCCGCGGCGGCCAGTCGAAGATGCGGCACGTTCGCGAGCTGATGAAGTTCGGCGTCCGGCTGGTCGCGCTTCGCCTGCGACGCTCGCCCGGCTGACTCACGGCGCTCCGCCCGGGCCCGGCGCCTCGCCCGGGGCCCGCGGCGGCGGTGCGACGTCCTCGGGCCGGACGAGCAGCCTGGCGATGCGCGGATCCCCGGACTGGTGCCGGGCGTACACCCCGGGACGGCGCTCGACGAAGCGGACCTGGCGACCGTGGACGACGCCGTCCGGATGCAGCAGCAGGAACACCCCCGCGAGGCCCGGGAACGTCATCCCGTCGGGAAAGCCGAGGCGGGCGACCGCGGGATCGTCGTTCCGCATCAGGACGTCGGCGTCGCGAGGAGTCGCGTCGGCGGCGGCGTCGATCCGGGACGCCATGTCGGCCACGGCGGCGCGCGCTTCCGGGTGCTCGTCCACATGCCAGCGGGACTGCAGGTACACGGACGTGGCGATCGCGAGCCAGACGAGGGCGACGATCGCCGACGCTCCACGCCGCCGGCGCGTGAGCGCCTGGATCACGAGCGCCGCGCCGAGCGCGAGCGGCACCGAGCCGACGTAATGATACCGGGCCGCGCCCGCGGCCCAGGCCTGTCTGAATCCGAACGCGATGTAGGTGTTGCCGCGGCCGAGCGCGATCATGGCGTACGTCGCTGCCGAGAGGGTCGCGAGCGCCAGCAGCCGCCGGCGTGTCACCGCGCCGCCGATCGCGGCCGCGACCGCGACCCCCGCTGCATAGACGGGAACGGCCCACGCCGAGAGCGTCCCCGGATAGTGCACGACGTCGAACGCGAAGCCGCCGACCACCGACGTGACCCCGAAGGCCACGAGGTGGCCGAACATGGCGCTGATGTCGCCCCAATGGGGGAGCGCGCCCTCGACGGTCATCATCTCCGCGGTCGGGATCGGCACGAACGCCCAGTAGATGCGGCGGTAGCCGATGTAGAACGCGGCGATCACCGCCGGGTACACGGACAGCGCGGCGCACACGTTGAGGTCGTCCTTCAACGCCGGGCGGAGGAGGACGAGGACGGCGGGCATCGCCATCGCGACCCCGATCCCCACGCCGAAGCACATGGTCGCGGTGAACATCAGCAGGCCCCACACGGCCATCTGCCGCGCCGACGGCACGGCGCCGGCGTCGAGGATGCGGTGGAGCACGATCAGCATGATGGTCGCGACCAGGACGTGTCCGTAGACCGAGTACCAGCCGATCGCGCCCGCCGGGACCGGTCCGGCCCCCCAGAGCGCGGCCGCGAGGCACGCGAGCGCGGCGTCGCCGTCCAGGAGGCGTCGCGCGACGCGGTACACGAGCCAGGTGTTGAAGAGATGGGTTACGAGCGCCAGCGTCTGATACGGCGACGGATCGAGACCCGCGAGGCGATACAGCGCCCAGAAGATCAGATTGCGCACGACGTACAAGTGGCTGCCGAAGATCGACGGAACGAAGCGGGCGAATCCGTCGGTCTCGATCGTGAGCAGGTGGTAGAAGTCGTCCAGGAAGAAGTAGACGTTCGGGAGGTCGCGGTACACGATCCACGCGAGGACGACGGGGAGAGCGCCGAGCATCACGCCGGCGACGCGTCGCGCGTGCTTCTCGCCCCCGGCTTCCGCCGCCGGGGCCGCGGTGTCGGCAGCGGGAGTGGTGCGTGTCGCGGTCGACTCCATCGAGGCGCGAAAGCCTACCGCGCGACGCCCGACGGAGGCCAGGGCGATGCACCGTCGCCCGTGGGCGCGGCTCCGTCGACCAGGAGATCCGCCAGGCGGCGGTTCGTCCGCGGGTCGCGCCACGCCGCACGGACCTCCGCGCGCCGTTCGACGAGGTGGACCTCGCGCCCGCGGACGACGTTCCCGGGGTGGAGCAGCACGAAGAGCCCGGCGAGGCCGGGAAAGAGGGTCGGGCCGAGCACGGGACCGAGCACGTCGCGGGGGGCGTCCTCGTTCTCGATCGTGATCGTCGTCCCCGGCGGCCGCGCGTCGATCGCCGCGTCGAGCCGCTGCGCGCCCGCCGCGACCCACTGCCGGGCGGCGGCATGATCGTCGAGCGTCCACGTCGAGCGGAGGTAGCGCGAGGAAGCGAACGCGAGCCACGCGACGAGGAGCACGAGCGACGCCCGGCGGCTCCCGCGCGTCAGCGCGTGGAGGGCGACGGCGGCCGCGAGCGCGATCGGGACCAGGCCGACGTAGTGATAGCGCGCGACACGGGCGGCGTCCCACGGCTCCACGTTGAACACGCGGTACACGTTCGAGCGGCCGAGGGCGATCATGACGTAGGTCGCCACGCACACGGCCGCGAGCGCGAGGAGCCGCCGGCGCGTGGCGCTCCCGCCGACGACCAGCGCGATCACGAGGCCGGCCGCGTACGCCCGGACGATGCGGTGCGCGTAGGTGGTCGGATACTGGTCCACGTCGAAGGCGAAGCCGCCGACCGTCGCCGCCACCGCGAACTTCACCAGATGCTGGAACATGTCGACGATCGGCGCCGACTGCGTGAGGGCGAGGTTCCGCATCACCGCCTCGGACATCGGCAGCGGTACGAGCGTCTCGTAGAGCCGGCGATATCCGAAGTAGAGCGCGACGACGACGAGCGGGAAGAGGAGGAGCCCGACGCACGCGAGCTCGTCCCGCCGGATCGCCGGACGACACAGCACGACGACGACGGGAAACGCGATCGCAACGCCGATGCCCACGCCGAAGCAGGTCGCGCCGGCGAGGAGGAGCGCGCCCCAGGCGGCGAGCCGGGTCCACGACGGCGCGGCCTCGGAGGCGAGGACGCCGTCGAGGCACACGAGCAGGACGACCGCGACCAGCTCGTGGCCGTAGGCCGTGTACCAGCCGATCGTGCCGGCGGCGAGCGGGCACGTGCCCCACAATGCCGCCGCGAGCGCGGCGATCGCGCCGTTGCCGTCGGTCAGGCGCCGGGCGACGCGGAAGACGAGCCACACGTTCAGCAGATGGGTCGCGAATGCGAGCGCGTAGTACGGCTGCGGCTCGAGGCCGGCGACCCGGGACATGGCGTAGAAGATGACGTTCCGGACGACGTACACGTGCCCGCCGAAGATCTGCGCGATGAAGCGCAGGAACCCGATGTTCTCGATGTCGAAGAGGTGGACGAAGTCGTCGGCGTAGAAGTAGACGCCGGGGATGCCGCGGTAGACGATCGCCGCGAGCACGACGGGCAGGAGCCCGAAAAGCGCCGTGCCGGGGCGCGCTGTGCGACCGGTCGTCAATTGACGTAGCCGAGCGCGCGCAGCCGCTCGCGCATGCCGGCGTCGAGCGGCACGCGCTCCGGGCGCCCCCCCTGGGCCAGAGCACCCTCCGCCTGGCGGAGCCGGTCGAGGAGGAGGGCGGCACGGGCGCCTTCCGGCGCGTCCGGGGCGAACGCGGTCGACGCCGGCCCGCCGACGCTGCCGAGCGGCGCCACTTCGTCGGGATCGGCCGCCAGGTCGTACAGCTGCGCCTCGCCGGCCCGCGACTGCCACGGCGGCGCCAACGTCATGAGCTTGTGCGTCCCGCGGATGAGCGCCGCGGTGTGCTTGCGCGGATCGAAGTCCGGCTGCGACGGCGCCAGCTGCGCGATGACGTCGACCGGTGGCGCGGTCCCGGTGAGGAGCGGAACCAGCGACCGGCCCTGGAAGCGCGGCTCGCCGGGCAGCCGGGCGAGGGCGAGGATCGTCGGTGCGACGTCGAGCAGGGAGACGGCGTCGTCGACGACGCGGCCGGCCGGGACGCCCGGGCCGAGGACGATCAGCGGGACGTGCAGGGCCGTGTCGTACAGCGTGTCACCGTGGCTCATGAAGCCGTGCTCGTCGAACTCCTCGCCGTGATCGGCGGTGACCACGACGATCGCGTCGTCGAGCAGCTTCCGCTCGCGGAGGCCGTCGAAGAGGTGGCGGAGCGCGGCGTCGAAGGACGCGACCTCGCCGTCGTAGAGCGAGCGCAGCTCGTCGACCTCGGCCGGCATCAGGTCTTTCCAGGCGATGTCGAGCAGCTTCTTGTTGGCGACGGCGGCGTCGACCGGCGGATCGCCGCGGCGTTCGTAGCGGGCGCGGAAGGCCGGGGGCGGGTCGTAGGGCGCGTGCGGCTCCATGAACTGCATGTAGAGGAACACCGGCTTGGTCGACGTCTTCCCGCGGACGAGGTCGGACCAGTCGAGCACGCGGCGACCGAGCCGGTCGGCGCGGAGCTTCCGCTTGGTGGCGAACACAGCCCAGCTCTGGAAGCCCTGCGCGAAGCCGAGTCCCTCGGTGAGGCGCAGGTTCGCGCTGAACCCGAGGGTGACGTAGCGGTGCGGCGCGAGCGCCTCCGCGAGCGTCACCTCGGCGTCGGGCAGCCGCGCGTCGAACGTCGTCACCTGATGCTGCGACGGGTAGCGCGACGTCATGAGCGAGGCGACCGATGGGTTGGTCCACGAGCACGCCGCGTAGGCGTGGCGGAAGACGGTCCCCTGGGCCGCGAGCTCGTCGAGGAAGGGCGTGAGGCCGCGCGGGCCGCCGGTCGCACCGACGCGGTCGGCGCGCAGGGTATCCACGACCACCAGGATCACGTGCGGCGACCGCTGCCGGAGGCAGGCGGACGTCGCGAGGAGCGCCGTGGCGGCCGCGGCGAGCAGCACCACGCCGGCGCACGCACGGCGGCCCATCCGGGCGCGCGGCCTACGAGGCGGCGGCCGTCGGGACTGGGGGAACGACGGCTTCGGCGACGTCTTTCGCGACCTCTTTGGCGACCCGCACCGTCCGGGCCTCCCCGTGCTCCCGGCGCAGCGTGCCGAGCACGTTGCGGAGGTGGAGCTGGGTCGTGTCGGCGGGCGGCGCCGTGGTCACGCCGGCCTGTCGCTTGCTGGCGTGGATCGTGCGGTAGATCTCGTCCCAGCCCTCGAACAGCCTCTCCTCCTCGGCGCGCGGCATCCACGCGCGCGCGAAGCGCGTGCGGAGCGTGTCCCAGCCGCTCATCATCGCGTTGCGGATGGCGAACGGGAGCTTCGAGTCCTGGCCGCCGGCCGCGAACCCGGCGAAGGTGCGTCGCAGCGTGCCGACGACGCCCGAGCCGTCCGGCGAGCGTCCGAAGTAGAACTTGGAGAAGATCCGGAACTTCCACCGCATGAGGTCGGTGCGGCTCACGTTCTCGCAGTAGCTCTTCACCGGCACGAGCGCGAGGCTGTGGATCATGTGGTAGAAGTACGCCCGGTCGAACGTGATCTTGCCGTTGTCGTAGAGGCTCTCGAAGAGCTCGGTGCCGGGCAGGGCCATGTAGAACGAGATCGAGATGTCGCGGACGCCGTTCTCCGCCAGGCGCCGGACGAACGGCAGGTTCTCCGCCAGATGCTCCGGCTGGTCGTGCGGCAGGCCGATCACGATGAAGACCGTGACGTTCAGGTCGGCGGCGACCGACGCCTGGATGCTCTGGAAGAGGCGCTCGGTGCGCATCTTCTTCTTGATGTACCGGCGGGTCGTCTCCGAGCCGGACTCGGGGGCGTACGCCACGTTCAACATGCCCGACTGCTTGAGGAGCGTGGCGACCTCCGGGTCGATCGCCTCCGAGCGGGTCCCGAACGGCAGCTGCCAGCTGATGTTCAGATCGCGGCGGATGATCTCCTTGCAGAACGCGATGATCCAGTCGCGCTGCAGGATCGCGGTCAGATCCTGGAACGGGAAGTTCCGCGCTCCGTAGGTCTCGACGTAGCCCTGGATCTCGTCGGCGACCTTCACCGGATCGCGCGGCACCCAGAGCGGCGTCCACATGTTGGGCGACGAGCAGTACGTGCACTGGTACGGGCACCCGCGCGTGGCGAGGATCGGGAGCGTGATCGTCGGCGAGTACATGCCGCCGACGTAGCGGTGCGCGTGGTACCTGCGCACGGCGAAGTGATGCCACGCCGGCGGCGGGATGTCGTCGACGTTCTTCCGCCGGTTGCGCCGCCGGTTCACGACGACGTTCGCGCCGTCGCGCCAGACGAGGCCGTCGATCTCGCCGAGCGCCCGCCCGGACTCGAGGGCGTCGGCCAGCTCGACCACCGTCTCCTCGCCTTCGCCGAGGATGAGGAAGTCCGCCGCCGAGGTGGCGAGGCAGAACTCCGGGAGCGACGTGATGTGCTCGCCGCCGAGGACGATCTTGACGTCCGGACGCCGCGCCTTGATCAGCTGGGTCAGGCGCACGACCGCCGGCCATTCGTGCGTGAAGATGACCGTGATGCCGACGAGGTCGGCGTCCGCCGGGATGCGATCGGCGACCTCCTCGAGCGAGAGGCCGATCAGGAATCCGGTGATGTAGCGCGTGCGACGGGCCGGCGCCTCGCCCACCGCGTCCACGACGTGGATGCGCCGCCCGGCGGCCTCGAGCGCCGCGGCGACGTACGCCAGGCCGAGGGGCAGCGAGATCGACGTCGTCGCGAGGCGGAAGCATTCGGTGGCCGGAGGACGAACCAGGCAGATCGACCGCATCGGGTTCATGGGCCTACACTCCTGCAGCCTGGGCCGGAAGCCCGCGATCGAGCGTCCCGCCGGGGATGACGGCCTGTGCCTGGGGATTGTCGACGACCTCGCCCGCGTACGGCCCGCTGGCGTCGACGAGGAAGAAGGCGGGCAGCTTGTCGGGGAGGAGCGGATCCAGCAGCGCGGGGAAGCGGCGGACCACGCGCGACCCGGCGAGCGCCTTGATCACGCGTCGGGGAAGGTTCGTCCGCGTGAGCAGGTAGAGCTTGTGCCAGTAGGCGTAGTCGGCGTCGCTGACCGTGAGCGTGCGGCGCTCGTCCTCGACCTTCTTCGTGTAGCCGTAGGCCGGGAACGACACCATGGCGGCGAAGCCGATCGACTTCATCTCCTTCGGGAACGCGAGCAGGAAATCGAAGGTCTCGCGGCAGTGCGCCTCGGTCTCGAAGTGCACCTTCGTGATCAGGTCGAAGTAGCAGTCGATGCCGCACTCCATGATGGTGTGCGCGGCCTCGATCGCCTTCTGCTGCGCCACCGGACGGTGGAAGCTCTCGAGGATGCTCTCGCTGCCCGACTGGATGCCCATCGTGAGCGACGCGAGCCCGGCGTCCTTCAGGAGGAGGATGTCCTCCTTCCGAGTCGTGGTCGGGTAGGTGTAGCACCAGAACGGCAGCCCGACGTGCTCCTTGTACTTGGGCGCGAACTCGCGCAGCCAGCGCGGGTTCACGGTGAACACGTCGTCGTAGAACATGATCTGGCGGACGCGGAGCTTCTCCTTCGCGGCCACCAGCTCCTCGATCACCTGATCGACCTTGCGGCGCCGGAGCGAGTTCTTCTTCCCGAACATGTCCTGGTACACGCTCTCGATGCAGAACGAGCACGAGAACGGGCACCCGCGTTGGGTCATGATCGGGTACTGCGTGCCCTGGAAGACGGGGTAGAAGTCGTGCTGGATGCGGTCGTCGTTGATGCGGACCGTGCGCGACGGCTCGAAGTCGGGGATCGCGATCTTGTCGAGCTCGAGGAGGGGGCGGGTCGGATTCCTCACGACCTCGCCGTCGCGGCGCCGGACCCAGAGGTCCTTCACGTCGGTGTAGTCGGCGCCGGCGTCGATGCGCTCGGCCAGCTCGACGATCAGCTCCTCGCCCTCGCCGACGCACACCATGTCGGCGTGCTGGATCGCGAACTCCGGCTCGAGGATCGGACCGGGGCCGCCCCAGATGATCGGCGCGTCGAAGTGCTGCTTGAGCTTCGCCGTCACCTCGACGGCCGCCTTCATCGGCAGCGACGTCAGGCTGAAGCCGATCAGGTCGGGGTCGAAGCCGCGCAGGGTGTCGATCAGCAGCTCGTACTCGCGCTCGGTGAACGGACGGTAGCAGTTCCAGACCTGCTCCCGGCCGCGCGCGGCGATCAGCGTGAGCGCGTAGTCGGTGACGAGATACCTGTGGGTCTCCTCGGCCGGGACGACGAGGAAGTCCTTGAAGTAGACGATCAGGGTCTCGTGGCCCGCGCGCTGGAGCTCGCCCGAGAGCTGCGACACCCCGAGGTTCAGTCCGGTGAACAGCTTGACCAATGCGACGCGCGCCATCGGGTCTCGATTCTCCTCGGAAACGCCAGCGGCCCGCGGCCGCGGCGCACACCGGAGGACGTGCCGACGCTAGCCCACGCGCTTCTTGAATGTCAACAACGAACTCCGCGAAACGTAGGGCAAATCGCGGGGTTCGCGGGCGCCGCGGGCGCCGGATGCGGACCCGCACGCGGGCCCGCGGGGCGGCTGCGCGTGACGCCCGCGCGCCGGCCGTGCGTGCCGCGGCGAAGCGCACGGCGGTCGCCGGTTTCCGGTTTGTGCGCGGCGACGAGGCGACGGTATATTCCGCGGTCTGTGTCGGCCGACGGCTCCGGACGCATGCGCGTGCTCGTCACCGGCGGCGCCGGCTTCATCGGCTCGTACCTGGTCGAAGGTCTGGTGGCGCGCGGGCATTCCGTTCGCGTCCTCGACGCCCTCGACCCGCAGGTGCACGGTCCCGATCCGCGCCCCGAGCTGCCCGCCGGCATCGAATTCGTCCGCGCCGACGTCCGGGATCGGCCCGCCGTCATGGCCGCGCTCGACGGCATCGACGCCGTGTTCCACTGTGCGGCAGCGGTCGGGGTCGCGCAATCGCTCTACAAGGTGGAGCACTACGTCGACGTCAACGTCCGGGGCACGGCGACGCTGCTCGATTGCCTCGCCGAGCGGCAGCCGAAGCTGAAGAAGCTCCTCGTGCCGACCTCGATGACCGGGTACGGCGAGGGCGTCTACCGGCGCCCGAGCGACGGCATGCTGCTGCGCGTCGGCATTCGCAGCGAGGACGACATCGCGCAGCACGGCTGGGAGCCCGTCTGTCCCGACACCGGCGAGCCGCTCGAGCCGGCGCCGACGTCGGAAGATGCGGCGCTCACCGCCCGGAACGTCTACGCCCTCACCAAGCGCTACCAGGAGGAGCTCTGCCTGTCGCTCGGCGGGGTGTACGGCATTCCGGTCGCGTGCCTCCGCCTCTTCAACGTCTATGGGCCGCGCCAGTCGCTCAGCAACCCGTACACCGGCGTGCTCGCCATCTTCCTCAGCCGGCTTCTGTCCGGGGGCCGCCCCGTCGTCTACGAGGACGGGGGCCAGTCGCGCGACTTCGTGTCCGTCCACGACGTCGTCGAGGCGTTCCTGGTCGCGCTCGAGCGGCCCGAGGCCGACGGCGTCGTCCTCAACGTGGGGAGCGGAATCGCGCGCCGCATCGCCGACGTCGCCCGCGACGCCGCGCGCGCCACCGGGCTCGACGTCGCGCCGGAGATCACCGGCCAGTTCCGCCGCGGCGACGTCCGGCACTGCACGGCCGACCTCTCCCGCACGCGCCGCGTCCTCGGCTTCGCGCCGCGCGTGCTATGGGAGGAGGGGCTCGACGAGCTGGCCGCGTGGGCGCGCGGCAGCGTGCGGGTCGACGACTTCGCGCGCGCCGACCGGGAGCTGCGCGAGCGCGGCCTCGTCAGTCAACGGATCGGAGAGAAAGCCGGATGAAGCGAGTCCTCATCACGGGCAGCAGCGGCCTGGTCGGCTCGGAGTCGGTCGTGTGGTTCGAGCGGCGGGGCTGGGAGGTGCACGGCGTCGACAACAACATGCGCCGCTCCTTCTTCGGCGCCGACGGCGACACGACCTGGAACCTCGAGCGTCTCCGCCGCGACACGACCCGCTTCTCGCACCACGACGTCGACATCCGTGCCCGCGACGCGATCGACACGCTCGTCGGCTCGACCAAGCCGGACCTGATCGTCCACTGTGCGGCGCAGCCGTCGCACGACCTCGCGGCATCGCGCCCGTTCGACGATTTCGAGGTGAATGCGACCGGCACGCTGAACCTGCTCGAAGCGGCACGGCGGCACTGCCTCGAGTCGCCGTTCGTGTTCATGAGCACGAACAAGGTCTACGGCGACGCCCCCAACGAGAAGCCGCTGCGCGAGGAGGCGACCCGCTGGGAGTACGCCGACCCGGCCGACTGGGAGGGCATCGCCGAGGATTGCCGCGTCGACGCGAGCAAGCACAGCCTGTTCGGCGCCTCCAAGCTCGCGGCCGACGTGATGGTCCAGGAGTACGGTCGCTACTTCAACATGCCGACGGTGTGCTTCCGCGGCGGCTGCCTCACCGGCCCGAACCACTCCGCCGCCGAGCTGCACGGCTTCCTCGCCTACGTCGCGCGGGCCATCCGGGAAGGCCGGACGTACCGCGTGTTCGGCTACAAGGGGAAGCAGGTGCGCGACAACCTGCACTCCTTCGACGTGTGCGCCGCGTTCTTCGCCTTCTACGAGAACCCGCGCGCCGGAGCCGTCTACAACCTCGGCGGCGGGCGGGCGAACAGCATCTCGGTGCTCGAGGCGATCGCCAGGTTCGAGGACATCTTCGGCCGGAAGCTCGAGGTCGAGTACGTCGACCAGAACCGCGCCGGCGACCACATCTGCTACATCAGCGACCTCCGCCGGCTGCGCGCCGACTACCCGGGCTGGAGCGTCACCCGCTCGATCGACGACATCCTGCACGAGATCGCCGGCCAGCCGCGCGAAAAGGCGGCATGAAGCTGTCGGTCGTCATCCCGGCGCGCAACGAGGCCGGCAACGTCGGCGCCACCGTCGACGCGGTCCGGGACCGTCTGCGCCGGGAGGGCGTCCCGTACGAGATCGTCGTGGTCGACGACGGCAGCAGCGACGCGACCCCGGCCGAGGTGCGCGCGCGCGCCGCCGCCGACCCGGGCGTGCGTCTGGTGGAGAACCACGGCGCCCACGGCTTCGGGTACGCCGTCCGGTGCGGGCTCGACGCCTTCACCGGCGACGCCGTCGCCGTCATGATGGCGGACGGCTCGGACAGCCCCGACGACCTCGTCCAGTACTATTACATTCTGCGCGACCGGGCGGAGTGCGCCTTCGGGTCGCGCTTCGTGCCGGGCGGCGCGGTCGAGAACTACCCGCGCTTCAAGCTGTTCGTGAACCGGCTCTCGAACCTGTTCGTCCGGCTGCTGTTCGGCTTCCGCTACAACGACGTCACCAACGCCTTCAAAGGCTACCGCGCCGAGGTGATCCGCGGCTGCCGCCCGTTGCTCGCGCCGCACTTCAACCTGACCGTCGAGCTGCCGCTGAAGGCGATCGTGCGGGGCTACTCGCACGAGGTCGTGCCGATCACGTGGCGCCAGCGGAAGATCGGCACGTCGAGCCTGCGGCTGCAGGAGCAGGGAAGCCGCTACCTCTTCATCGTTCTCCTGGTGTGGCTCGAGAAGATGCTCACCCGCGGCGACTATCGCCGGCCCGCAGGCGAGACGTTCCAGCCGTATCTCACGCCCGCGGCGCGCCGATGACGCGGCCGGCGGCGTCCTCGCCCGTGCAGGTCACGGAGCTCTACAACACGCGCTTCAGCACGCGCGATCGTCAGGCGAAGGACGCCCTCTGGCGGGTGCTCTGCCGGGAGTTCTTCCAGCGCTGGGTGCCGGAGGACGGCGCCGTCATCGACCTCGGCGCGGGCTTCTGCGAGTTCGTCAACCACATCCGCGCCCGCGAGCGGGTGGCGGTCGAGATGAATCCGCAAGCCGTCGAGCACGCCGCACCCGGCGTGACCGTGCACTGCGGGCCCGCGCACGACCTCTCGTGGCGCGCCGCGGCGAGCGTCGACGTGGTGTTCGCGAGCAACGTGTTCGAGCACTTCTTCCACAAGGACGACGTCCTGATCGCGTTCCGCGAGGCGATGCGCGTGCTGAAGCCGGGCGCCCGCTTCCTGGTTCTCCAGCCGAACATCCGCTTCGCCTACGACGTCTACTGGGACTTCTTCGATCACCACCTGGCCTTCAGCGACCGGGCGATGGTCGAGGGGCTGCAGATGGTCGGCTTCGACGTGGAGCTCGTGAAGCCGCGTTTCCTGCCGTACACGACCAAGTCGATGTTCGCCGCGTGGGCGCCGCTCCGGCCGTTCCTCGCGCGCTGGTATCTCCGCTGTCCGCCGCTCCACCGGCTGTTCGGCAAGCAGATGTTCCTCGTCGCGCGGAAGCCGACGCGGCCGTCGGGACGCGCGTCGGGGTAGCCGCGGTGCCGCCCGGAGCGGGACGGCGGGCGTCGACGGCGCCGTTCCTGATCGCCAGCCTGGTCGCGTCGGCGATCGTCTACGCGCCGGTCACCGGCAGCTTCTTCTTCGCCGACGATTTCTGCTGGCTGTTCGACTACGTGAACCACGGCCTGATCGCGTCGGTGGTGCGGCCGTGGGGCGGCCACATCCACCTCGGGCCGAAGCTGCTGACCGACGTCGTGTACGCCGTGGCCGGCATGCACCCGCGGCCGTACTTCGTCCTGACGCTCGTTCACCACCTCCTGAACGTGGGACTCCTGTTCGCGACCCTCCGCCGGTTCGGCGTCCCGGGCGCGCTCGCGGGACTGCTTGCGACGATGTGGGGCACGCTGCCGGCGCATGCCGGGACGCTCGCGTGGTGGGCCGGGTACGCGATCGTCGTCGCGACCACACCGGCGTTGCTGGCGCTGTACCTGCTGGCGCCGTGGTGCGCCCGCGCGGAGCGGGTACCGACGCGGACGGCGGTCGGCGTCGGGCTCGCGATCGCGGCAGCCGCGGTGTCGCACGGCGTGACGGCGGCGCTCGCGCTCTGCTTCCCCGTCGCGTGCTTCCTCCTCGTGCCCCCGGCGCGCTTCGGGCGGACGGGGAAGGCGGCCATCGTCGCCGGCGCCTGGGGGGGCGTCGCGCTCACCGGGGTGCTCCGGCTGGCGGTGTCGGGCTGGCTTCCCGACCCGCTGCACGGCGTGCTGGTCACGTCGGCGCTCGCGCCGTACGCCCGCAGCGTCGCGTCGATGGCGGGGCATCTCCTCGGCTGCGGCAGCGCCGCGCTCGTGCTCGGACTGTGGGACGTGCCGGCCCGGTGGCCCGGCGCCGTCGCCGTCGCCGCGGCGCTCGTGACGGCGACGGTGCTCGCGCTCGGCTGCCGCCGGCCGGCGCTCCGCCGTCCCGTTCTCGGGCTCGTGCTCGCGACGGCGACGATGTACCTCGCGGTCGCCGCCGGACGTGCCGACCTCTACGTCCGGATCGGGGTGCCGCTCGCCAGCGCCGCCGCCGCCGGCCGCTATCACTATCTGGAGCCGCTTCCGCTGGTTCTCGCGCTCGGCCTCGGGCTGTCGTCGTGGGCCGTCCTCGAGCGGCGGACCGTTGCGAGCGGCCTGCTCGCGGCGTGGACGGTCGTCATGGGCGCCGGATTCGTCCAGGCGCGGCCGCCGATCCTCCTCTACGAGGACGCCAAGCAGGCCACCGCCGCGGCCCTCGACGAGATCCTGGGACACGTGGCTGCGGCCCGGCCCGGCGACACCGTGCTGATCCCGAACCACCCGTTCGGCCCCGCCATGATCCCGGGGTTCGCGTTCCCCGGCCTGGCCGGCGTCTACATGCTCTACTTCCCGAGCGACGAGCTGCAGGGCCGGCACGTGCGCTTCATCGAGACCCCGGCGACCGTCGAGGCGATGCGGCGGGCGGGCGGCCGGCAGGCCGGCCTGGTGGTGCCGCCGGCGGCACCGCCGCGTGTGGCCCGACGTTGACCCTTCCGTCGCACGCCTCGTACACTCCGCGACCCGCTGGCCCGACGATGCCGCTCGGTTCGCTGCTCCGCCGCCTCACGCCTCCCCGGGGGATTCCAGCCCCGCCGCCCGTGCGCCCGCTCGCGCCGCGGGACGTCACCATCGTCGTGCTCAACTGGAACGGCCGTGACTGCACGCTCGCCTGTCTCGAGAGCCTCGCCAGGGCGCGGCTCGACGGCGCGACCGTGATGGTCGTCGACAACGGCTCGCGCGACGGCTCGGTGGACGCGATCGCGGCCCGCTTCCCCGACGTGCTCCTCGAAGCGCTTCCCGAGAACCGCGGCTATGCGGGCGGCAACAACGTCGGCATCCGGCGGGCACTCGACGCAGGGGCCGGTGCGGTCCTCCTCCTGAACAACGACACCGTGGTCGCGCCGGACTTCCTCGCGCCCCTGGTCGACGTGCTGAATGGCAGCCCCGAGGCGGCGGGCGTGTCGAGCGCCATCATGCGGCTCGATTCCCCCGAGGTGCTCGCGGAAGCGTACCTCGAGCTGTACTTCGGCTTCGGCATCGTCCGCCGTCGCGGCGTGAACGCGCTGCCCGGCGAGGGCTACGACCGGGTCGCGCGCGTCGACGCCGGCGTCGGCTGCAGCCTGCTGCTCCGTGCCGAGGCGCTCGGGACCGTCGGCCTCCTCGACGAGTCGTACTTCGCCTACCACGAGGAGGTCGACTGGTGCGTGCGCGCGCGGCGCGCCGGCTTCCAGCTCTTCTACCAGCCGTTCTCGCGCGTCTGGCATCACGTCTCGAAGAGCACCGACGCGGGGCGCCCGAGCCGCACCCTCCGCACCGACGATGCGCCGGACCTGCCGAACGCCATCCCGGTGCCATGGAACCCGGTGCGGACGTATCTCGGCGCCCGCAACTCCGTCCGCTTCATCAAGGCACACGCGAACCGCCGGCAGACGATCTACTTCTGGCTGTCGACGCTGTACGCGATCCCGCTCGAGCTGCTCGCCGTGCTGCTCGACTGGGAGGGCGAGCTGAAGCTCGGGAAGCTCGGCTATCGCCGCGCGCTGGCGGCGTACTGCCTCGAGCGCGCGGGCGGACGACGCGGCGTCCGTCCGTCGCCGGGGCAGGCGCTGTGGGCCGTCGCTCGTGCGCCGTGGTCGCTGCTCGTGGACCTGCCGGCGGACGTGCGTCGCGCGCGGCGGCAGGGTCTGACCGTCCAGGTCGACGCCTGCGCGCGCGGCCACTGGGACGGGCTCCACGATCGCCCGCTGCCGCTGGCGCAATTGGGGCTTCGATGAGCACCACGCCCGAAGCGCCGGCCGAGCGGCCGCCGGTCGTGCCGATCACGGCGGAGCAGGTGACCATCGTCATCCTCAACTGGAACCGCGGCGCGGAGACGGCGGCCTGCCTCGACAGCCTGGCGCGCGCCGACATCGGCGGTGCCTCCGTGCTGGTCGTCGACAACGGCTCGCACGACGGCTCGGTCGAGCTGCTGCGCGCGCGCACGCCCGCGCCGCGGCTCCTCGCGCTGCCGGAGAACCGCGGCTTCGCGGGCGGCGCCAACGCCGGCATCCAGGCCGCGCTCGACGCCGGCGCGGCCGCCGTGCTCCTCCTGAACAACGACACCCGCGTCGCGCCGGACTTCCTCGACCCGCTGCTCGACGCCATCAACTCGAGCCCGTGGTCGGGTGCGACCGCGAGCGCGATCGTCCGGCTCGACCGTCCGGAGATGCTCGACGTCGCCTACGGCGAGGTCCACTTCGAGCAGCGCCACGTCGTCCACATCCTCGGCGTGAACGCGCTGCCGGGCGAGGGCTACGACCGCCGGAAGACGGTCGAGGTGACGTTCGGCTGCAGCCTTCTCCTGAAGGCCGAGGCGCTGCGTCGGGTCGGGCTCTTCGAGGAGGCGTACTTCGCGTACCACGAGGACGTCGACTGGTGCATCCGCGCCCGCAAGCAGGGCTACGAGCTCTTCTACGAGCCGCTGTCGCGCGTCTTCCACAAGGGCTCCGGCAGCACGACCCCCGCCGAGCGGCCGGCCGAGATCGCACGATCGGACGGCGGGGCGACGCTCCCGAACGCCGAGCCGTTGCCGTGGAACCCGATCCGCACCTACCTCGGCATCCGCAACACGGTGCGGCTCCTGAGCCGCCACGCCAACAAGAAGCAGCGCTTCTCGTTCGCCCGCGCCTGCATCCGCGAGCTTCCGCTCGAATTCAGCGCCGTCCTCATGAATGAAGCCGGCCGCATGCGCCTCGGCCACTGGAGCTGGCAACGCTTCGCCCGCGCCTACTTCGTCGACCGCCACCCCGCGCTCGCCAACCCGGGCTCGCCCGCCACCCGCGCCGTCCTCCGCGCCACGTTCGGCATCGCCGACGTTCTCTGGTGCCTCCCGCGCGACGTCTGGCGCGCCACGCGCGAGGGCCGCTTCCGCGAGTTCGCCGAATACCTCCGCGGCCTCCGCGACGGCGCCCTCGGCCGCCCGCTCCCCCTCCGCCGCCTCGGCTTACGCTAACCCGCGCCGAAGCCGCCGCGCGCGGAAGCAGGGTCGCCGCGCGGCCCGCGAAGAAGACCGGCGCCCACCGCCGTCGCATGACGGGCGGGCGGAGGCGACCCCCGATCCGGCGGGGGCGAGAGCGAGGCGCGTAAACGAGCGGGCCACGTCCGCGTCGGCCGACCGCGCCGAGCGCCTTGTCGCCCCCGCCGGATCGGGGGTCGTCTCCGCCCGCCCGTCCCACCGCCCCCCGCGCGCCGGTCGCGCGACGCCGCCCGCGACCCTACTTCCGCGCCCGGCAGACGAAGAAGATGCCTTCGCAGGAGTGCCACATGCCGGCGCTCTGGATCGCGCGCACGACCGTCTGCCCGAACCTGCCGAACTCGTACGGCGGCTTGTGCTCGAAGTGCACGAACGACCCGACGTCGCACAGATCGACGAACAATCCCTTCGACCAGGGCAGGAAGTAGTCGTCCGGCTCGACGCGGAGGATCTCGAAGTTGGTGCGCGTGAGGAAGCGCTCGACCTCGTCCCGATGGTAGCGGAACTCGGTGAAGCCGAGCTCCCGCCCGCGCAGCTTCCAGATTCCGTAGAAGAACCGGAGCGACGGGTTCACGACCCAGCGGCGGAACGTGTTGTTGTACGGCACGACCATGAAGAACAGGCCGCCCGGCTTGAGCGTGCGGTGGATCTCGCGGAAGAGGACCTCCGGGCCGTCCTCGAAGTGCTCGGCGACGTAGGACGAGAAGCAGGCGTCGAAGACGTTGCTCTTGAACGGCGACATGACCACGTTGCCGCGCGCCAGCGCCATGTTCGGGTCGTGCTCGCGCGCGACCCGCAGCGGCCCCCAGCTGTCGTCGACGCCGTAGCCGCGGTTGCCGAGCTTCTCGAACAGCGCCATCCAGCGCCCGGTGCCGCACCCCGACTCGAGCACGCGCATCCCGCCCTTGCCGAGGTACTCGCGGAAGATCGGCGTCGCCATCTCGTGCTTCTCGATGGTCGACAGGTGGACGTCGTAGTACGCCTTGCCCGGCGTCTCCTTCGCCCAGTGCTCCTCGGTGTAGGTCTCGTCGAGACCCTTGGTGATCTCTTTTTTGAGGTACTGCTTGAACGCCATGACGGGCGGGAGGGCGGGGCGCGGAAGGCGGACGACGTCCGCGGGCTAGTGCGCCTTCTTCTTCGACTTGCCCGTGGGCGCGGGCTCCTTCGCCGCGGGCTTGGCCTCGTCGGACTTCTTGGCGTCGTCCTTGGCCGCGGCGGCGTAGCGGACCGTCAGCTCGTGCGATCCGTCCTTCGCCCATTCGGCGAGCGTGAAGGCGAACGTGACCGTGTCGCCGGAGACCTTGGCGTTCGGGCTGGCGTCGCGGACCGTGCCGGGAAGGTGGAAGGTGAGCTTCGGGCCGGGCGTGCCGGTGTCCTTGAACGTCTTCGGCGTCGGGTTGACGATCTTCACCGTCACGCGCTCGTCCGCCCCGTCCTGGGCGCGCGTCACGGTGACGTCCTTGAACGCCGCGGCGGTGGAGAGCCGGGTGACGTCGTCGAAGTGCCCCTTGACGGTCGCGCTCTTGCCGTTCTGCTGCCACGAGTCGACGGTCACGTGATCCGACGTGTACCGCTTCTTCTCGGCGTCGGGGGTGCCATCCTGCGGCATCGCGTAGGTCATCTCGAACGACCCGGACCCGTCGGCCTTGAGCGTGCCGTCGTAGGTCACGCATCCCGGCAAGGCGCACACGAAGGCGCACAGCAGCAGGCTCCGGAGGATGCGGACACGGCGCGGCGGCGCGAGCCGCAACAGCGTGCCGCCGTGGGGGACCGACGGCGTCATGCGCCGTGGCTTAACGGAATGTCCCCGGGATCGTCAAGGTGACGTGGCCGGCACGGCCCGCCGGCGTGGGCAGAGCCGGCGTTCCAGCGCCGCTTGAATCGCGGACCTGCGGCTTGCGACAATGCCCGCCCTATGGGCGACCCGACGCTGTCGGTCATCGTCCCCGTCTACAACGAGGCGGGGACGGTGCGGACGCTGCTCGCGCGGGTTGCCGCGGTGCCGATCCGGAAGGAGATCGTGGTCGTCGACGACTGCTCGACGGACGGCACGCGCGACATCCTGGAGCAGCTCCGGCGCGAGACCCCCGACTCGTCCGACCTCCGCCTCCGCGTCGTGCTCCACGAGCGGAACCAGGGAAAGGGTGCCGCCGTCCGGACGGCGCTGCCGCAGGTGAGCGGCGACATCGTGCTCATCCAGGACGCCGACCTCGAGTACGATCCGGCCGAGTACCCGCGCCTGATCCAGCCGATCCTCGACGGCCATGCCGACGTCGTGTTCGGGTCGCGCTTCACCGGCAGCCCGCGCCGCGTCCTCATGTTCTGGCACACGGTCGCGAACCGCTTCCTCACGCTGTTCTCGAACATGTGCACCAACCTGAACCTCACCGACATGGAGACCTGCTACAAGGTCTTCCGCGCCGACATCCTGAAGCGCCTGCCGATCCGCTCGAACCGCTTCGGCCTCGAGCCCGAGCTGACCGCCAAGGTCGCCGCGCTCCGCTGCCGCATCTACGAGGTGCCGATCTCGTACCACGGCCGCCAGTACTCCGAGGGGAAGAAGATCGGCTGGAAGGACGGCCTGAGCGCCCTCTGGACGATCCTCCGCTTCGCGATCGCGTCCGACGTCGGGCGCGACGATGACGGCTTCACCACGCTCCAGCGGGTCGAGACGCTGAAGCGCTACAACGCCTACACCTGGGAGATGATCCAGCCGTACGTCGGCCGCCGCGTGCTCGAGGTCGGCTCGGGGACGGGCGTCATCACGCGCTACCTCGCGACCCGCGAGCGGGTGGTCGCGACCGACGTCGACACCGACTATCTGGAGCTCCTGCGGCGCACGTTCGCCGGCAGCCCGAACGTCGAGGTGCGGCCGCTCGACCTCGGCCGGCTCGCCGACGAAGGCGCGCCCCACGAGGCCTTCGACACGATCGTCTGCTCGAACGTGCTCGAGCACATCGAGGACGACATGCGGGCGCTGTCGGCGCTTCGCGGGCTGCTCGTCCCGGGCGGCCGGGTGATCCTCGTCGTCCCGGCGCTCCGGCCGCTCTACGGCAGCATCGACAAGGCGATCGGTCACTACCGCCGCTACGTGCGCGACGAGATCGCGGAGAAGCTCGCCGCCGCCGGGCTCACCGTCGAGCACGTCCGCTACTTCAACCTCTTCGGCGTCCCCGGCTGGTTCCTGAACGCGCGCGTCCTCGGTCGTCGCAGCGTGCCCGGATTCCAGGCGCGCGTGAACGACCGGCTGGTGCCGCTCCTCCGCCTCGAGCGCTGGTTCCGCCCGCCGCTCGGCATGTCGTTGCTCGCCGTCGGGCGGGTGGCCGATTGAACACGAGCCGGACCCCCTCGTGATCCGCACGCGCCTGCTGCTGTTCCTGTGCGGCGTCGTCGCCCTCGGGCTGCTCGCCGAAGGCGCGGCCCGCCTCCACGGCGACGTCCTCTGCACCGACCACCCCGGCGCCGTCTATGAGGCCGACCCCCGCTTCGGCTGGACGTTCGTGCCGCATGCGTACGGCAACGTCGGCTCCTGCGATCCCGACTCGGTGATCCCGTGGGCGCCGCTGGCCGTCGACAGCCACGGGCTCGCCCAGCCGGAGCGACGCTACGAGAAGCCGCCCGGCACGGTCCGCATCATGCTGCTCGGCGGCAACCTGCCGGCCGGGCTCGCCGTCCCGCCGGAGTTCTCGATCGCGCGCACGCTCGAGGCGCTCGCCGACCCGCGGCGCGGGGCGCGCGTCGAGGTAGTGAACGCCGGCATCGGCGGCTTCGCCCTCGACAACGACGTGGCGTGGTTCCGGGCGGAGGGCAAGCGCTATGCGCCCGACGTGGTGGTCGTCGTGCTGGACGCGCCGGGCGAGCTGGTCGCGATCTCGCCGGTGGCGATCGCGGCGCTCGGGCGACGGGCGCCGCTCAAGCCCTACTTCCGGGTGATCGACGGCCGCGCCGTCGAGGCGCCGGCGTACGCCGCGCTTCCCGAGCCGGCGCCGCCGCCGCTTCCGGGCAATCCGTTCCTCCGCTCGTTCCAGCTCTACCGGAATTGGAAGGCCATCCCGACCCGCTCCGGTACGCCGATGGCGTGGGCCGACGTGCCGATCCCGTCGGCCGACGATTCCGCCCGCGCGCGCCAGGACGCGAACGAGCTCGGACGCGCGCTGCTCACCGCGCTGCGAGAGGAGACGGAAGCGGCGGGCGGCAAGCTGGTCGCGTTCGTGGCGCCGCGCGGCGGCACCCCGCGCCATGGCTCCGACTGGCAGGCGCGGAACGAGCTCCTCGAGATGACCGCCGCGCTCGATCTCCCGACCGTCGATCCGGGCGGGGTGTTCGCGGTCGCCGAGTCGGCGCGCCAGATGTACCTGGCCGGCGACGTCCGGCTGAGTGCGGGCGGGCAGACGACCGCGGCGGGCGTCCTGTGGACGTTCCTCTACGGCAACGGGTTCCTCCCCGGCGTCGTGCAGGCGCCGTTTCTCGGCGCGCCCAGCGTGGCGTCGCTGCGCGACCTCGGCCCTGTCCTGGCACGCGCCGCGTCCGACGCGCGCTGGTCGCTGCCGGTCCAGTTCCTCGTCTTCGCGCTCGCCGCGGTGTGCCTCGTGTGGATGTTCGCGCCCGGCGATGCGGTCGCCTGGGAGTGGCTCACCCTGCTTGCGAGCTTCGGCGTCGTCGGCGCGCTGACCGGCCCGCCGATCCTCGGCGGCGCGGTCGCGTTCGCGCTCGTCTGGTACGCCGTCGTCGAGCGCATGCCGCCGGTGCTCGGCGCGGTGGTGACGGCGCTGCTCGCGACCGGGCTCGTGCTGGCGAGCATCCTCGTGCGGCCGGCGCACATCGAAGGGGAGGACGTCTACCTGGTCGTGGTGCTGGCGCTGGCGGCCAACGTCGGGCTCCTGCGGCTGCTGGCGTACGCCGTCGACCGGCGGCGCGGCGCCGCGCGCCTGCCGCTCCGGGCGTACCTCCTGTCGCTCTTCTACTTCCCCGTGTTCGTGGCCGGACCGATCGAGCCGCCGCACGCGTTCGCCGCGCGGGCCGCCGCCGCGGCGGCGGAGCGGGCCGGGCGTCGCGGGCTGCCGCCGTTCCGGGCGGTGCCGGGCGCGCTCGCGCGGCTCCTCGTGGGCATCGCCGAGCTCGTCGCCGTGGTGGTCGTGGTCAACAAGATCGGGCCCGAGGTGTTCGGGAGCGCCGGCGCGGCGATCGGGCGCGGTCGGCTCTGGCTCTGGGTCGGCGAGCTGACGCTGTCGCTCACGCTGCTTCTCGGCGGCTGGACCAACGTCGTGGTCGCGCTCGGGACGCTCGTCGGGATCCGGCCGATGGAGAACCTCGACGCCCCCTGGCGCGCGCTCGGGGTCGCCGACTTCTGGCGTCGCTGGCACGTCTCGTTCACCCGCTGGCTGCACGAGTACGTCTACGTCCCGCTCGGCGGCAGCGAGGAGAACGCGGTGCGGAACGTCGTCGCCGTGTTCGCGGTGAGCGTGGCGTGGACGGTGTGGGCGCTGATCAAGCTGATCGGCTTCAAGCACTACCTGCCGCCGGCGTGGGCGGGGATCGCGGTGTGGGGCGCGCTGAATGCCCTCGGCGTCGCGGCGACGCGACCGATCGGGCCGGCGACGGTGCGCGCGCCGCTCGTCCGCGTCGCCACCAGCGCGGCGACGCTGGTGGTCGTGTCGCTGTTCTTCGTGCCGTGGTTCCTGCCGGCGTGGCAGTCGCCGCTCGTCTGCGTGCCGATCTACCTCCGGCTCTTCTTCTTGCGCTGACCTCGTTGCGTCGGCTCGGTCGCCGCCGCTACAGTCCATGGGATGTCCCGTTTGTGGCGGTACCTCGCCCACTACCGCGTGCGCTACGCGGGCGGGATCCTCTGCCTGATCGCGGCGACCAGTCTCACCATGTCGGTGCCCTGGCTGTTCAGCCGGGTGGTCGACCGGATCAGCGCGGGGGCGCCGGCGGCGGACCTGGTGCCGATCCTCGCGCTCGTCGTCGGGATCACGGTGGTGCAGGGCATCGTCCGCACCTACTCGCGGTTCGTCATCTTCAACGTCGGGCGCGACATCGAGTACGACCTCCGCAACGACCTGTTCGCGCACCTGGAGACGCTGCCCGTCGCCTTCTACCACCAGCGTCAGACCGGCGACCTGATGTCGCGGCTGGTGAACGACGTGACCGCCGTCCGGATGCTGCTCGGTCCCGGCGTCCTCAACTTCATCAACACGCCCGTCTACTACGTCTACGGCCTCGCGATCATGCTCTCGATCGACGCGCGCCTCACCCTGGCATCGTTGACCGTCTACCCGATCGCGCTCGTCATCGTGAAGCGCACGAGCCGCATGCTGATGGAGCGGACGCTGCGGGTGCAGGAAGGCCTCGCCGAGCTGTCGAGCAAGGTGCAGGAGAACCTCTCGGGCATGCACGTCGTGAAGTCGTACGCGGCGGAGGCGCGGGAGACGGCGGAATTCGCGGCGGCCAACCGGCGCTTCCAGGACCAGAGCCTGCGGCTCGCGCGCGTGCGTGGCTTCATCGTGCCGGTGATGAACGTGGTCGGTGGGGTCGGGTCGCTCGTCGTCCTCTGGTACGGCGGGCTGCGCGTCGCGGCCGGCCGGCTCACGATCGGCGACATGGTCGCGTTCATCGGCTACCTCCATCTTCTCGCGTGGCCGACGATGGCGCTCGGCTGGATGCTGAGCGTCCTCCAGCGCGGCCGGGCGGCGATGCAGCGTCTCAACGAGCTGTTCGAGGTGCGGCCCGCGATCACGAGCCCGCCCGGCGCCCGCCCGATCGAGCCGTTCCGCGGCGAGGTCGCGCTCCGCGGCGTCACCTTCCGCTACCCGGGGCACCCCGACGCCGCGCCCGTCCTCGACGACGTCGACCTGACGGTGCCCGCCGGCCGCACGGTCGCGATCGTCGGCCGCACCGGGTCGGGGAAGACGGCGCTCGTCCAGCTGCTGCCGCGCCTCTTCGACGTCGAGCGCGGCAGCGTGCTGCTCGACGGGCGCGACGTGCGCGGGCTCCCGCTCGGCTGGCTCCGGCGCCACGTCGGCCTCGTGCCGCAGGATCCGTTCCTCTTCACCGGCACGATCCGCGACAACGTCGCGTTCGGCATGGACGACCAGAACGGCGGGGCCTCGCGGGAGGAGCGGATCGCCGCCGCCGTGCACATGGCCGGCCTGACGCGCGACCTCGCCGACATGCCGGCGGGTCTCGATACGATCGTCGGCGAGCGCGGCATCACCCTCTCGGGCGGGCAGAAGCAGCGGGTGGCCCTGGCGCGCGTGCTGGCTGCCGGTCCGCGCGTCGTCGTCCTCGACGACGCCCTGTCGAGCGTCGACGCGTCGACCGAGCGCGAGATGCTCGACCGCATGCGCGCCTTCTTCGACCAGCGGACGACCATCCTCGTGTCCCACCGGATCAGCACGGTGAAGGAAGCGGACCTGATCCTCGTGCTCGAGGAGGGGCGGGTGGTCGAGGCCGGAAGCCACGACGCGCTCCTGGCGCGCGGGCGCGTCTACCCCGAGCTCTTCCGGCAGCAGGCGCTCGAAGAAGCGCTGGAGGCGTCGTGAGCGGCGCCGCCAAAACGTCCGCCGATCGCTGATGTCGGACATCCTCGGCGAGCCGGCACCCGGCAAGGCCTACGACGCGCGCCTCGTCCGCCGCCTGTGGGAGTTCGTGCGGCCGTACAAGGGCGTCTTCTGGCTCGCCGTGCTGCTGTCGCCGGTGAACCAGCTGTTCGGCCTCATCCAGCCGATGCTGCTGAAGATCGGCATCGACCGCTACGTGAGCACCGGCCACACCGAGGGGCTCCGCGTCGTCGGTTTCGTCTTCGTCGTGGCGCTGATCGGCGAGTTCGTGTCGGCGTACTGGCAGCAGTTCCTGACCACCGTGGTCGCGCAGCGGAGCCTCGCCGACCTGCGCGTGGCGCTGTTCGCCCGCCTGCAGCGCTTCCCGATGGCGTTCTTCGACCGGAACCCCGTCGGGCGCATCGTGTCGCGCGTCACCACCGACGTCGACGTGCTGCAGGAGATGTTCGCCGCCGGCGCGATGACGATCATGCTTGACGGGCTGCGCCTCCTCGGCATCGTCGGCTTCATGATGTGGATCAACTGGCACCTGGCGCTGGTGAGCCTGGTGCTGATGCCGTTCATGGTCGCCGCGATCGACTACTTCCGGCGCGCGGCGCGCCGGACCTACCGCATGATCCGGGAGCGCATCGGGCGTCTGAACGGATTCCTCCAGGAGGCGATCTCCGGGATGACCGCGATCGCGCTGTCGGCGCGCGAGGCGAAGATGTACGCCGACTTCGAGGGGCTGAACGCGGCCCATCGCGACGCGAACCATCTCTCGAACAAGCTCGAGGCCGCGCTCTTCTCGCTGGTCGAGTCGGTGAGCACGGTGTCGATCGCACTCATGCTGTGGGAGGGCGGGCGGCTCCATGCCGGCAACCTCGCCGAGCTCGGGACGGTGGTCGCGTTCATCTCGTACATCCAGCAGTTCTTCGTCCCGATCCGCGACTTCAGCTCGAAGTACGCCGTCCTGCAGTCGTCGATGACGGCGGCCGAGCGCATCTTCGCGCTCCTCGACGTCGACACCGAGCCGGTGCCGGCGGCGCCCGAGGTGCCGGCGGTGATCCGCGGCGAGATCGTGTTCGAGCACGTCTGGTTCGCGTACCGCGGCGAGGACTGGGTGCTGCGCGACGTCTCGTTCCGGATCGCCCCCGGAGAGCAGGTCGCGTTCGTCGGCGCGACCGGATCCGGGAAGACCACCGTCGTGAAGCTCCTCGACCGCCTCTACGACGTCCAGCGCGGCCGCATCCTGGTCGACGGCGTCGACGTGCGGCGGTGGGACTTGCACGCGCTCCGCCGCCGGATCGCCGTCGTCCTCCAGGACGTGTTCCTGTTCAGCGGACCGGTGCACGACAACATCACGCTCGGCCGCGACGACATCGCGCGCGCGGCGGTGGAGGCGTCGGCCCGGCAGGTGAACGCCGACGGCTTCATCCGCCGGATGGGGGGCTACGACGCGCTCGTGCGCGAGCGCGGCAGCAACCTCTCGACCGGCCAGCGCCAGCTGCTCGCGTTCGCGCGCGCCCTGGCGCATGATCCGGCCGTGCTCGTGCTCGACGAGGCGACGTCGAGCGTGGATCCCGAGACCGAGTGGCTGATCCAGGACGCGCTCGCGAAGCTGCTGGTCGGGCGGACCGCCCTGGTGATCGCGCACCGCCTGTCGACCATCGAGAACGCCGACCGCATCCTGGTCATGCACAAGGGCGAGCTGCGCGAGGCGGGCACGCACCGCGAGCTGCTCGAGCACGACGGCCTCTACGCGCGGCTCTACCGGATGCAGTACGCCGGCGAGCGCGCGGGCGGCCCGGCCCGGCTGGCGGCCGAGTCGTGAGCCGGCGCGGGCTGGCGCTGCTCGCGGTCCTCGTCGTCGCGGCGGGATGCGGCACGCCGGCCTACCTCGTGCGCGCCGGCTGGGAGGAGGCGCGGATCCTCCTCCGCCGCCAGCCGATCACGGCGCTGCTGGCGCGCTCCGACCTGGAGCCGGCGCTGCGCCAGCGCCTCGAGCTGACGCTCGCCGTCCGGCGGTTCGCCGGCGACACCCTCGGCCTCCACGTCGGCGACAGCTACACGAGCTTCGCCGAGGTCGACGGCGAGTCGCCGGTGTGGGTGGTGTCGGCCGCGCATCGCGACCGGCTGGAGGCGTACAAGTGGCGCTACCCGCTGGTGGGAAAGCTGCCCTACCGCGGCTTCTTCGACCGCGGCGACGCCGAGGACCTGGCACGCGACCTGGCCGCGCGCGACCTCGACGTCGAGGTGCGCCCCGCGATGGCCTTCAGCACGCTCGGCTGGTTTGCGGATCCGCTGCTCTCGACCGCCGCCGAGGAGCCGCCGGTGGTGATCGCGGAGACCGTCATCCACGAGCTGTTCCATCAAACGCTTTATCTGCCGGGCGCCGCCGCGTTCAACGAGTCGGCGGCGACGTTCGCCGGCCACCGCGGCGCGATCGCGTTCTTCTGCGGCGCCGCACCGGCCGCGGGCGTCGCCGACCCGCGCGGGGCGTGCATGACCGCGCGCGCACGCTGGGACCGGACACGCGCGCACGGACAGGTCCTCGAGCGGCTCGCCGACCGGCTCCGCCGCCTGTACGCGGCGGCACCGCCCGTCGGCGTGCGCGAGCGGATGCGGAGCAATCTCGCGCGCTCGGCCGCCGACAGCCTGGCGCGGCGGCGGTTGCCCGGCGGCGACGATCTGGTCCCCCCGAACAACGCGCGCCTGCTCTCCGCCCTGGCGTACGCCACGGAGCTCGACACCTTCGACAGCCTCGCTTCCGGCGATGCCGATCTCGGGCCGGCCCTCGGTGCGCTGGTGGGCGCCGCCCGCGATGCGAAGGAGCCCTTCGACGTGCTGGATGCGCTGGCCAGCCGGAAGTAACGGCGCTAGGGTGCAGGCGGGATGGCTCCGGGGGGAGAGACCACCGCGACGGTCCACCGCTTCGCGGTCGACCGGATGCTCGGCCGTCTCGCGCGTTGGCTGCGCGTCCTCGGCCACGACGTCGCCTACGGGTCGCATCTCGGGGGCCGGACGCTGGTTGCGTGTGCGCGCCGCGAGCAGCGGCTCCTGCTGACGCGCGACACGCGACTCCTCCGCGACCCGCACCTCCCGCCCCATCTGTTCGTCGTCAGCGACGACTTCCGCGCCCAGCTGCGTCAGGTGGCGGAGGCGGTGCCGCTCGGCGCAGGGGCGCAGTTCGGGCGCTGCCTCGACTGCAACCAGCGGCTCGAGCCGCTGCCGCGCGACGCGGCCCGCGACCGCGTGCCGCCGTACGTCTGGGACACGGCCGCGCACTTTCTCTCGTGCCCGCACTGTCACCGGCTCTACTGGCCGGCGACCCACCACGACCACATGCGCCGCGAGCTGGCCGCGCTCGGCCTGCTGGCGGAGACGTCGCCGGAGGCCGCGGGATGACCGGGCCGAGCCGCGAGCCGGATTTCCCGATCAGCCGCTGCGCGCCCTGCGGGCGCGACGTCCTCACCCACGTCGCGCTCGGCGACGACGGCGCGGAGCGCCGGCGCTGCATCCACTGCGACGCGACCATCGACCCCGCCGAGCTCCGCTGGGTGCTCGAGCCCGAGCTCGAGCGGCTGGGATATGCGTTTCATACCGAGGAAATGGTAGAGGGCTGCGGCAGGCCGGGCTGCGGCCAGGGACGCTGCGGGCGGCCGTGAGGTCGCCCGCGATCGTCGTACGGTAAACCGATCGACCACGGAGGCTGTCTGATGAACGAGCGAGTACGCGAGATCCTGAGCTGGTACAGCGCGGACAACCCGGGCACGCTGTCGAGTCTTGCCCGCATGATGAATCACGGTCGGCTCGGCGGGACCGGGAAGTTCGTGATCCTGCCCGTCGATCAGGGCTTCGAGCACGGGCCGGCGCGGTCCTTCGCGGCCAACGCCGAGGGCTACGATCCGCGCTACCATTTCCAGCTCGCGCTCGAGTCCGGCTGCAACGCCTACGCTGCGCCGCTCGGCTTCATCGAGGCCGGGGCTGCCGAGTTCGCCGGCGAGATCCCGCTCATCCTCAAGCTGAACAACTCGGACAGCCTCTACAGCAGCAAGGACCCGTGCCCGGCGATCACCGGCTCGGTCGACGAGGCCCTCCGCCTCGGCTGCTGCGCCATCGGCTTCACGATCTACCCGGGATCGAGCGAGCGCAACGAGATGTACCATCAGATCCGCGGCCTCACCGAGGAGGCGAAGCGGAAGGGCCTCGCCGTGGTCGTGTGGTCGTACCCGCGCGGCTCCGGGCTCTCGAAGGAGGGCGAGACCGGTATCGACGTCGCCGCCTACGCGGCGCAGATCGCCTGCCAGCTCGGCGCCCACATCGTGAAGGTGAAGCCGCCGACCGCGCACATCGAGCAGGACGCCGCGAAGAAGGTCTACGAGAAGCAGCGCATCCCGATCGGCACGCTCGCCGAGCGCGTCCGCCACGTCGTGCAGTCGGCGTTCAACGGCCGGCGCATCGTCATCTTCTCCGGTGGCGAGGCGAAAGAGACCAACGCGATCTACGACGAGGTGCGCGGCATCCGCGACGGCGGCGGCTTCGGCTCGATCATCGGCCGCAACTCCTTCCAGCGGCCACGGAAGGACGCCCTCGAGTTCCTCGGCCAGGTGATGGACATCTACGCGGGGAAGACGAAGTGAGCGCGGGACCGGTCACGCTGGAGAGCCTGTCGCGCGAGTTCCTGCGCGTCGCCGAGAAGGCGGCGGTCGCCTGCGCGCGCACGATGGGGCGGGGGGAGCGGAAGTACTCCGATCACGTCGCCGTCGAGGCGATGCGGCAGGCGATGGACACGATCCCGATGCGCGGCACGGTCGTCATCGGCGAGGGCGAGCGCGACGAGGCGCCGATGCTCTACATCGGCGAGAAGGTCGGCCGCGGCGGGGACACCGACCTCGAGGTCGACATCGCCGTCGACCCGCTCGAGGGCACGAACCTCTGCGCGACGGGCGCGCCCAACGCGATCGCCGTGCTCGCCGCGTCGAACAAGGGCGGGCTCCTCAACGCCCCCGACTGCTACATGGACAAGATCATCGTCGGGCCGGCGGCGAAGGGGGCCATCGACATCGACGCGCCCGTCGAGCAGAACCTGAAGTCGATCGCGCGCGCGCTCGGGCGCTCGGTGCAGGACCTGGTGATCATCGTGCTCGACCGGGACCGCCACCAGCAGCTGATCGCCGACATCCGGAAGGCGGGCGCGCGCATCAAGCTGATCGGCGACGGCGATCTCTCGGCCGGCATCAGCGCGGCCGTCCGTCGCACCAACGTGCACGCCGTCATGGGCATCGGCGGCGCGCCCGAGGGCGTGCTCGCGGCCGCCGCGCTCCGCTGCCTCAACGGCGGCATGCAGGCCCGTTTGGTGCCCACGAAGGCCGGCTCCGAGGAGCGCATGCGGGCGATGGGCATCACCGACCTGAAGCGCGTCTACACCGAGCGCGACCTGGCCCCGGGCCCGGACATCCTGTTCGTCGCCACCGGCGTGACCGACGGCTCGTTCATGCGCGGCGTCCGCTTCTTCGGCGGCGGGCTCCGCACCAGCTCGATCATCATGTCGCTGCGCGAGCGGATGATCCGCTTCGCCGACACCGTCCGCCTCGAGGACGGCGGCGACGTGGTGGTGGAGTTCTGACCCGGGCCGCCGCCTGACGGTGGTGGGACGGGCGCGCGGGGACGACCCGCGTTCCGGCGAAGGCGACAAGGCGCCGGGCGCGGGTCGTGCCGCGGGGCGCGTCTCCGGCCATACGCGCCCGGCTCTCGCCTTCGCCGGAACGCGGGCCGTCCCCGCGCGCCCGTCATGCGGCGTCCGCCCGGATCAGTCCTCTTGTTCGGCGAGAAGAGGGATGCGGGGCCGCTCGGGCGGCCCCGCGGGTTGGTTCTACTCGAAGATGAAGGCGCCCGACGGGCTCGCCACGCACTTGAGGATCAGCGTGTCGAGGTCGCGCTTGCGGTTGCCGGTGGCGGCGGTGATGGTCGTGAACTTCAGCTTCTGAACGTTCGTCGACTTGCTCTTCTTGAGCTTCACCGTGATGTCGGTCGGCGAGGCAGCGCACGCCGCCGGGCCGATCGGGGGCAGGGTGACCTTCTTCGCCCCGCTCCCGCTGAACTTGGTCACGTCAGAGGGCGTGCAGCCCGGGGCATCCGATGCGTCCGAGCAGACGGTGAACCGGAACGTGCACTGACCTGCCGTGCCGGCGTCGAAGTCGCAGGTCGGATCGTTGTCCGTGCAATCGACCCGCTGCCCCTTCGTTGCCGTGATGTCGTTGAAGTACAGGAAGCAGTCCGTACTCTTCGGACCACCGCCCAGGATGCGCGCGTCGGCGATGGTGCCGCCGGCGATCAGCGCTGCTGCAACGAACAGAAGCGTTCCACGTGATCTCATGTCTTCCATCCTCCTCCCCAGATCCGTCGCACCTGACACCCTTTCGGTCAATAAACCGAACGGGCGGCGTGACGCGCTTCGTCGTTCCTATAATAGTGCCAACTCTCCCCGGGTTCGAGCACCAGGACACGATTTTCGTCGAGCCCTTCCTTGGCACATGCGCGCACGAACCGATCGGTCGGATGCCGTGCGTACCAGCGCAGCGGAAATCCGCCGCGCGCGCCGTAGCCTATGGGAATGACTCGCTTCGCGCCGAGAATCCGGGCTGCCTTGGCAGCATCCTCCGGGCCCATCTCGCGTGAGAATCCGAACAGGCGCTCGCCGCCGACGGGAAGCAGCGCGACGTCGAGCGTAGGGAATCGCGTCGCGACGTCGACCAGCTCGGGGAAGAGTCGCGTGTCGCCTCCGACGTACGCCGACAGTCCCCCGGCCTCGAGCACGTAGCCGTTCTCCGGCGCGCCGTGCTTGGCCGGCACCGCGGTCACGTCGACGTCGCCGACGTGGGTCCGGTCCCACCAGCCGAGCGGCGTCACCTCCTTGAAGCCGAGCTGCAAAAGGGCGTCGCGTAGCTCCGGACGTGCGATCGCGGTCGGGACCGTCTTCGCCAGGTCGGCGAGCGCGCGCTCGTCGTAGTGGCTCGCATGCTGGTGGGTGATCAGGACGGCGGCGAACGGCGGCAGGCCGTCGGGAGTGATCCCGAGCGGCTCGCTCTGGCGGGTCACCAGGCCGGAGTGGAACCACGGGTCGACGAGGACGCGCGTGCCGCCGAGCGCGACGATCACCGACCCGTGGACGAGCCGCGTGACGCTGAGGTCGGCGTCCGAGCCGTGATACGCCGAGCGCCGCGGCAGCGGCAGCGTGCTGCACGCGCCGAGAAGGACGAGGGCGGCCAGCGCGGCCGCGACGGGGCGCCGCACGTCAGACCTTCCCTTGCTGGCGAAGCCCTTCGTAGAGGACGATCGCGACCGCGTTGGCGAGGTTGAGGCTCCGCACGTGCTCGCTGGCCAGCGGGATGCCGTAGGTCGTGTCGGCGTACGCCTCGCGCAGCGCCGGCGGGAGACCGCGGCTCTCGCAGCCGAAGACGAGCACGTCGTCCTCGCGATAACGCAGCGTCGTGTACGAGCGCGCGACGCGGGCGGAGAAGCAGACGATCCGGCCCGGCGGGCGGACGGAGAGGAACGCGTCCCAGCCCGGATGCCGGACGAGATCGACGTGGGGCCAGTAGTCGAGGCCGGCGCGCCGGAGATGGCGGTCGTCGATGGTGAAGCCGAGCGGGTCGATCAGGTGGAGCGTCGTGTTGGTCGCGACGCAGAGGCGGCCGATCGAGCCCGTGTTCTGGGGAATCTCCGGCGCGACCAGGACGACGTGCATGGCGGGGACGGCGCTCAGTGGCCGGTGCCGAGCCGGATGCGGCGGTCGCCGACCGGCAGGACGACGTCGCCGTCGGGCGCCGGCTCGACGTGGCGCATGAGCGCGTAGTACGCGGGCCGGAGGAAACGGGCGCGGTACGCGCCGTCCTTCACGCGGCAGTAGAGGACGTCGTCGGTGCCGACCGACAGCGTCGACGGGTCGAGGGGCTCGCGGCTCTCGTCGCTCAGCACGATCGTGAAGCCGGTCCCCGGATCGCCGTCGACGTGGGTGACGACCCACGGGGTGTCCTCGATGATCACGTCGGCACGATCCTCGCCGAGCTCGAGGCGGCCGCGGCCGTCGGGCCCGACCTGGAGGGCGCGGCTGAACAGCCGGCGGATGGCCCGGTTCGGGATCACCTCGTCGTCGCTGTACCAGAGCCCGTCCTTGCCGAAACGGATCTTGCCCGAGCTGATGGCGGTGAAGCCGGCGCGCGCCATCACGCCGCCGCCGTGTCGAGGAGGAGCGTCACCGGCCCGTCGTTCACGAGCGCGAGCTGCATCTTCGCGCCGAAGCGGCCGGTCGCGACCGGCACGGCTTCGTCGCGGGCGCGGTCGACGAAGCGTCGGTAGAGCGCCTCGGCGCGGGCCGCCGGCGCCGCCGCCGTGAACGACGGTCGGCGGCCGCCGCGCGTGTCGCCGTACAGCGTGAACTGGGACACGACCAGCAGCTCGCCCCGGATCTCGTCGAGCGACCGCGACAGCTTCCCGCCCTCGTCCTCGAAGACGCGCAGCGCGACGATCTTCCGGCAGAGCGCGTCGGCATCGGCCTCGGTGTCGGCGGTGCCGACGCCGAGGAGGACGCAGAGGCCGGGGCCGATCGCGCCCACCACCTCCTCCGCCACCGTCACGCGCGCCTCGGACACCCGTTGCACGACCGCCCGCACGACGGGGGCTTTAATCACGCCGGGCAAGGCAAGGCGAATTCGTCCCCGCCCGTGGCGATGGTGCCCCCGGTCCGTGCCGCAGTGCGACGGTGGAGGGTCGGAGGCAAACGGGGTACGCTGCCCGAAGCATGCTGCGATGGCTCGCCGGGGCGCTGCTGGTCGCCGTCGTCGGATGCCGGCGCGACGC